>Ga0310811_10012388_pt1 | contig 11067 bp, 8 predicted proteins | sample YCmetagenome_FD_207642 | JGI IMG/M metagenome (GOLD analysis project Ga0310811, IMG submission 207642) | Soil microbial communities from experimental microcosm in Duke University, North Carolina, United States - YC | ecosystem: Engineered > Artificial ecosystem > Soil microcosm > Unclassified ...
TACATCATCAAAGCCGACGGCCTGTGCGTCGCCGCCAGCAACTGGCGCGATGCGGACAGCTTCGTCGGCGTCGAATATCTGTTCCGTCCGTACTTCAACGACGGCGTGCAGGGTCGCGTCGGCCGCTTCTTCGGCATCGGCACGACGTCGCACGATCCGGGCTATTTCATCTCGCAACCGGTGCTGCGCGACGGCAAGATCGTCGGCGTGGCCGTGGTGAAGCTCAATCTCGAATGGTTTCAGGGCGCGGATGCGTCGGAGCCGATGCTGGTCACCGACGATCACGGTGTGATCTTTCTGTCGTCGATGCCGGCGTGGAAGTACCACACCGTGCAGCCGCTGTCGCCCGCCGTGATGGAGTCGATCCGGCACACCCGCCAGTACGCGCAACAGCAGATCTCGCCGCTGCCGATGACGATCGAACGCACGCTGCAGGGCGATGCGCAGATCGTGCGCATCGGCGGCACGCGCTCGGCGCCGCGCTATCTCGCGTCGAGCCGCGCGCTCGGCGAGCCGGACTGGCATCTGATCACGATGTCGCCGATCGATCCGGTCGATGCGGATGCGCGTTACGCGACCATCATCACTGGCTTCGGCTATGTGTCGTTGTGTCTGCTGGCGTTTTACTGGCGCATGCGCCGCGCGCGCGTGCGCGAGGTGATGCGCAGCCGCACACTGCTGCAGAAGGCCTACGCGGAACTGAACCAGCGCGTGGCCGAGCGCACCGCGGATCTGTCGCAGGCCAACGAGCAGCTGAAAAACGAAGTGCGCGAACGCGCACGCGCCGAACAGGAACTGCGCGCCGCGCACGACGAGCTGATCCAGGCGAGCAAGCTCGCTGCGCTCGGCCAGATGGCGGCTGGCATCACGCATGAGCTGAACCAGCCGCTCGCCGCACTGCGCAGCTTTTCGGACAACACGCGCGTGTTGCTCGAACGCGGCGACCAGGCCGCCGCTCATGAGAACCTCGAAGCGATTGCCGCGCTCACCGAGCGGATGGGCAAGATCACCAACCAGCTGAAACTGTTCGTCGGCCGTGCGCGGCCGCGCAATGCGCGCGCGCCGGTCGCGCGCGCGCTGCGCAATGTGCTCGCGCTGCTGCAAAAGCGCCTGCAGGGTGTCGGCGTCAACGTCACGATGCTCGATGCGATGACCGCGACGCACGCGTCGCGGCCGCTGCGCGAGCCGTTCGACGTCAACGCGGAGCATCCGCAGGTGGTCGTCAATTGCGACGATCTGCGGCTCGAGCAGGTGCTGATCAACCTGCTCGGCAATGCGCTCGATGCGGTGGCCGCCACGCCCGCGCCGCGCATCGCGATCGATATGGAGGCGAGCGAAACCTCGCTGGCGATCACGGTGCGCGACAACGGCCCCGGCATCGCGCCGGATGTGCTGCCGCGCCTGTTCGAGCCGTTCTTCACGACCAAGGAGATGGGGCAGGGGCTCGGCCTCGGCCTCGCGATTTCGTCATCGATTGCGCGCGATTGCGGCGGCTCGCTGGTCGCGCGCAACGAGCCCGATGGCGGCGCAGCCTTCGTGCTGACGCTGCATCGCGCGCGCACGCCGGTCAGCGATCCGCTCGCGGCCGGTACCTGAATTCAAGTGGCAACGATCATGGTGAATCAAGGTTTGGTGCTGTACATCGAAGACGACGAGCTGGTGCGACGCGCCAGCGTGCAGAGCCTGCAACTCGCGGGCTTCGAGGTGATCGGGCATGCGTCGGTCGAAGCCGCCGCGAAGCTGATCAGCGACGAGTTTGCCGGCGTGATCGTCAGCGACATCCGGCTGCCGGGCGCGAGCGGACTCGATCTGCTGGCGCAGTGCCACGAGCGCGCGCCCGATGTGCCGGTGATTCTCGTCACCGGCCATGGCGATATCTCGATGGCCGTGCAGGCAATGCGCGATGGCGCGTACGACTTTATCGAAAAGCCGTTTCCGTCGGAGCGGCTGGTCGAGACTGTGCGGCGCGCGCTGGAGCGGCGCACGCTGCTGCTCGAAAACCTCGCGTTGCGCCGCGAGCTGGCCGGGCAAAGCTCGGTCGCGCCACGCATCATCGGCCGCAGCCCGGCGATCGAGCAGGTGCGACGCCTGATCGCCAACGTCGCGCCGACCGACGCGGCAGTGCTGATCAACGGCGATACCGGCGCCGGCAAGGAACTGATCGCGCGCAGTCTGCATGAGCTTTCGCCGCGGCGCGACAAGCCGTTTATCGCGGTGAACTGCGGCGCGCTGCCCGAGCAGATGTTCGAATCCGAGATGTTCGGCTATGAGCCGGGCGCTTTCACCGGTGCGGCCAAACGACGTGTCGGCAAGCTCGAGCACGCGTCGGGCGGTACGCTGTTTCTCGACGAGATCGAAAGCATGCCGCTCGCGCTGCAGGTCAAGCTGCTGCGCGTGCTGCAGGACGGCGTGCTCGAGCGGCTCGGTTCGAACCAGCCGATTCAGGTCGACTGCCGCATCGTCGCGGCGGCCAAAGGCGATATGTCGGAGCACGTCGCGGCGGGCACGTTCCGGCGCGATCTGCTGTACCGGCTCAACGTTGTGACCATTGCGCTGCCGCCGCTCGCCGAGCGCCGCGAAGATATCGTGCCGCTGTTCGAACATTTTCTGCTGGATGCGGCGGTGCGTTATCAACGGCCTGCGCCGATGCTCACCGACCGGCAGCGCACCGGGCTGATGCAGCGCGAGTGGCCCGGCAACGTGCGCGAGTTGCGCAATGCCGCCGATCGCTTCGTGCTCGGCATCGTCGACGATACGGTGGCGACTTCAGTGGAAGAAGCGTCGACGCAATCGCTGAAGGAGCGTGTCGAACAGTTCGAGCGTGCGGTGATCGCGGAGGCGCTCGAACAGACGGGTGGCGCGGTCGCCGTGGCCGCTGACCGGCTGCAGGTCGGCAAGGCCACGCTGTACGAGAAGATCAAGCGCTATGGCCTCGCAGCGCGCGGGGATGGCGAGCGGTAGCGGGCGCTCGTGGTCATCAAGCCACGTCCTGCGAGCGGATGAACATCCCGTAGTTCTCCGCGTTGTGAGCCGCGGCCCAGTTGCTGCGCTTTGCTAGCGCGTGCACGTTGTTCGGGCCGTACAGCAGATCCTTCGTGCCACCGATGTCGTTGAAGTGGCTGAGTTCGTGCGCAATCGTCGCCTCGAGCGTTTTCGGGCCGAATGGATAGTCGAACAGGTGTGGCCGGATGTAGATGCGATGTCCGGCGACGGCCGGAAACACGTGCGCCATTTCCCAGTTATCGCGCGTGCGGGGCAACCCGGCGAACACCAGGTTGCCGTTTGCCAGCGCGCGCTGAATGTTCGTCAGCACCCGCTCGACTTCCCGCACGCTCGCTTTGCCCGGAAAGCCAAACCAGTTCTGATAGTTGCGATCGAGTCCGCCAGTCTGGTGAATGCGTGCGAGCGCGACATCCACCATACGCTTCGTGCGCCGGGCGGCGTTGCGCAGCAGCTGCCTTTGCCGGTCGGTAAAGCCGTCCAGGAAGCGCGGTTCGCCTGCGGGGCGCGCGAGCGAGCGGGCGTCGTCGCGAGCGTCGCTGGCCGCATAGCGATCGGGTCCGGCCGAGCGGCCGGCATCGCCGGTGCCGCCGGTGGAACCGTTCGTCTGCGAGTCGTCATCGTCGTTGGCGGGCGGCACGTTACCCGCGCTATCGGTGTCGTTACCGCGCATCGCGTCGCCGCCGGGGCCCGACGCAGTGTTCTCGCCGCCACCGGCGCCACCGCCCGGGCCGGATGGCGCGCGGTTGGGGGACGATTGGCACGGGTAGGCGCGGTTCGCTGGTCCGGTCCGTGGCGTCACTCCCGGATTGACGCCGTTGCCTCGATCACGGTGTGAGCCGCCGACCGGCCCGCCGGGCGCGCGGCTTCCGGGCGAGTCCGGCGATAACGCGTCGGGCGTGCCGGCCGTGTCATCCGGCGGCGTGCCGGTCGGCGCTTGTGGTGGTGCTTGCGGCTGCGGTTCCACCGGCGTTGGCGCGTTGCGGCGAGCGTGGCGTATGCGTCGCTCGAGTTCATTCCATATGTCGCGCCGGTATTCGCCGTCTGGCGTCCATGCTTCGCGAAGGTGGTTGCCGCTTTCGTCCCAGCTGTCGCGCGTGTGCGTTCCATCCGCAGTCCATGTGTCGTGCGTGTGCACGCCGGACTTTTCATCCAGCGTGTCGCGCGCGTGCGCACCGCTTGGGTCCCATGTGTCGCGCATGTGCTTGCCGGACTGTTGATCCCACACATCGCGCGTATGCGTGCCGGTCTGCGGATCCCATGAGTCGCGGACCGGCGGTGTGCGCGCGGCATTCGCCGGTTGCGCGGCGGCGGAGTCGTTATCGGAGGTGCGGGCGACGGGTGTCTTGTCTGGAGCTTCGTATGTCGGGTTCGTCGCGGGCAACGCCGTGTCGAGGCTCAATTCGCGGCGATCGGCGTGGCGCGACTGATACGCGGCGAGCGCTCTATCGTTACCGTCGACGTTGAGCATATTGCTCCACGAAGTCGCCGGCACCCATTGCCGTATCGCAGCCAAAGCGCGAGCCGACTCCGTGTTGGTGATGGACGCCGCTGCTGCCTGAGCGTCGGTGTCGCGATATCGACTTGTTCTCATCGGAATTCCCGTCTTCTTAGGTTGGCAGGACGCACAGTGCCCGATCGCGTGTTGCGGTCGGTACGCACGTGATGGAGCCACGAGCGTCGAACGACTGCGCGTTGTTGTGCCGACCTATTTCAGCATCGTCTCGGGGGGCGCTGGCGGTATGGGAGTGACACGGGGAGCCGCGATGGGATCGTTAGCGCGAGGCTGGCGCGTCGTTATGTCGCCGCGGCGCCGGCGCAGTTTTCTGTCGCGCAAACAAAAAAGCCCGCGTGAAATCACGCGGGCTTCTGCAACTGCGGTGTAACGCGTCGATCAGGCCGAGCCGAGCGCCTTGTCGAGCAGCGCGTGGAGCTCCTGGAAGCTCGGCTCGCCGACATAGCGCTTCAGGATCTTGCCTTCGCGATCGATGACAAAGGTGGTCGGCGTGAGCTGCACGTTGCCGAACTGTTTGGCTGCCGAGCCGTCGTCCATCGCGACCTTGAACGGCAGGCTGCGCGTTTGCGCATAGTTGGTGACGTACATCGGCGCGTCGTAGTTCATCGCCACCGCGACGAACTCGAGGCCTTTGCCCTTGTAGCGGTTGTATGTATCGACCATCGCGGGCATTTCCTTCATGCAGGTGTCGCAGTTGGTCGCCCAGAAGTTGACCAGATAGACCTTGCCCTTCAGATCGGCGGTCGACACCTTCTGCCCGGACAGCAGCGTGAACGTGGCATCGGGCACGCGCTGCGTGCCGTTGAAGGCGAAATATCCGGCAACGGCGATCGCGGCGGCGACGACTACCATCGCGATGTAACGGACCGGGCTCGCGCGCCGGGAAACGGTGTCTTGGCTCATGAATCGGACCTCGAGAGGCGCAGTGGATGCGCGAAGGAGCGGTGGGCAACCGCTCGCAGCATTGTAACGTCATTCGGGTACGCGACGGCGACAGCGCAGCGCGACCCGCGAGGACGGATAATAGTGCACTTACCTTTCGGAATACCTGACGCCGTTTCCATGCTTCGTTTCGATTCATGCCATGTTTCATCACGCCGGGCCGCCCGGCGCTTGTCCAGCACGACGGCCGCGCCCACCGCGAACACAGCGGCCCGGACGAACCGGACCGCCGGCTCCCGACACCTGCGGCAGTTGGGCCGCGCGCTTGGCTCGCTGTGTTGCGCGGCCATCCTCGCCGCCTGCTCGCCGACCTACGACTGGCGCACGATCATGAACAACGACAACGGCTATACCGTCGACCTGCCGGCCAAACCGAGCCTCGACGAGCGCCAGATCGACATCGACGGCAAGCCGATGAAAATGGCGATGCAGACGGCCGAGGCGGGGGACGCCGTGTTCGCGGTCGGCACCATCATGCTGCCCGACGACAAGCCGCAGACCCAGCAGGCTACGCTGGACTTCCTGCGCGCCGGGCTGGCGCGCAATCTGGGCGTGCCGCCCAACGCGCAGGCTACGCCGGTGCCGCTGGCCGCCGGCGGTCAGGTGACGGGGCTCGAGGTGACCTTCAGCGGCAAGGCGGGTCCCAAACAGGAGTTTCGCGTCATGCACGCGCGTCTGGTGGCGAAAGGTCGCCACGTGTACCAAGCGGCCGTGATCGGGCAAAAGGAGCCGCCTCCGGAACAGCTCGATCAATTTTTCGGATCGTTCAAGCTGTATTAAGGGCGTGAGCGGAAGTTCCGGCCAGGTCAACGGCGAAGTGAAAGTTACTTCGCAGCTAAGAGCGCTAGTGACCGGATTTCACAACGATTTTCCGGTTACCCACAGCTGTTGTGGATAACTTTGTTGAAAACTCTGTGCGGCTGCCCGCAAAAGCTTGTCCGGCGGGCCTTCCGTTACTTTGCCCCGATTGTTGGCAAACGATAAACTGCAATAAAATCAAAGGCCTTTGACGTCGCCCTCACAGCTAGCTTTCACATGTATCAAAATCTATCAGAGGGTCAGTTGTGTGCATAAGTCAAGTCTTGACAGACGTTTTTGCCCGTGTCACGCGTGCGCGAATGCACGCCGGTATTGCACGGCTTCCGCAATCTGGGACGCGCTCGGAATGTCCGATCCGGCCAGATCGGCAATCGTGCGTGCGACTTTAAGGACTCGGTAGTACGCCCGCGCGGACCAGTTGAAGCGCTCGCCGGCTTCGCGCAACAAGCGCTCGCCTGCGCTGTCCGGCCGGCTGACCTGATCGACCTCGCGACCGCTCAGTTCGCGGTTCGTTTTGCCTTGGCGCGCATACTGGCGCTCGCGCGCCTGCTGTACGCGCGCCGCGACGGTGTTGCTGGCTTCACCGGTTTCGATGGCGCGCGCCGACAGCTCGGCGGGCGACAGCGCCGGAATTTCGATCTGGATGTCGATGCGGTCGAGCAGCGGCCCCGACAACTTGCGCAGATAGCGCGCCGCGATTTCCGGCGTACAACGGCAACGTCCGTTCGGATCGCCACGCCAGCCGCACGGGCACGGATTCATTGCAGCGATCAACTGGCAGGCAGCCGGAAAGTCGGCCTGCCAGGCGGCGCGCGAAATGGTGATGCGGCCGGCTTCGAGCGGCTCGCGCAGTGTTTCGAGTACGTGCCGGTCGAATTCGGGGAGCTCGTCGAGGAACAGCACGCCAAGGTGCGCAAGCGTAATCTCGCCCGGCCGCGGCGGGTTGCGCCCGCCCACCAGCGCCGCGGCACTCGAAGAATGATGCGGCGCGCGAAACGGCCGCTGTCGCCATTGTGCTGGAGAGAAGCCGGTCATGCTTGCCGACAGCAGCGCGGCCGACGTCAGCGCCTCGTCGTCGGTCATCGGCGGCAGCAGGCCGGGCAGGCGCGCGGCGAGCATCGACTTGCCGGCGCCGGGCGGCCCCACCATCAACACATGATGGCCACCTGCCGCCGCCACTTCGAGGGCGCGTCGCGCTGCGCGCTGGCCGATTACGTCGGCCATGTCGGGAGACGCCGTACCGGTGGCAGGATCCAGCCGCGGCGCCGCAACCGGCGACAGGCGCGCATCGGCATCTCCCGACAGGTGCGCGCACAACGTGGGCAGATCCGGCGCACCGTATACATCTACGCCGGGCACCAGCGCGGCTTCCGCGGCGCTCGCGGCTGGCAGGTAGAGCTCGGGGTTGCGGTGCGGCGGCAGCGGTGCTTCGCAGTCGGTGCCGCCTTGCCGCGTCGCGGCCGCGCTGCGCGCCGTGCCGCAGGCCATCGCAAAGGCGCCACGCATCGGACGCAGCGCACCGGTCAGCGACAGCTCGCCGGCGAATTCGCGATGCGCCAGCGATTCGGTGGGAATCTGGCCGCTCGCCGCGAGAATGCCGAGCGCGATCGGCAGATCGAAGCGTCCGGATTCCTTCGGCAGGTCGGCTGGAGCGAGATTGACGGTAATGCGGCTCACCGGAAAGTCGAGCCCGCAGTTCTGCAGAGCGGCCCGCACGCGTTCGCGGCTTTCGCGAACTTCGAGATCGGGCAGGCCGACGATCGAGAAAGAGGGAAGTCCGTTGGCGAGGTGAACCTCGACGGTTACTTCAGGCGCGCGGCCAGCGGCCGGCGCGCGGCTGCGCACCACGGCAAGCGACATGTTGACTCCCGTCGGAACGCGCTGCGTTCCCCTTAAAGCGCTAATGACGTAACGGCTCGCTTGCCGTCGATATGCAGCTACTGCCTGTTGCAGTTGCTCAGGCGGCGGCCGGGTCAGGAAGTGTGCGTGACCGGCAGCTTCTGTTCGAGTTCGGCGACGCGGCGTTCGAGTTCCTCGAGGCGCGCGCGGGTGCGGACGAGCACCTGCGTTTGGGTATCGAATTCCTCGCGGGTGACGAGGTCGAGTTTCGAGAAGCCCTGCGACAGCATCGCTCTTACGTTGCGTTCGACATCCTTCGCCGGCGAGTTTCTGAGCAGGTCGCTCATGCGCGCCTGAAAGTCGTTGAAGATGTCGTTCGGTTGTTTCATTACGTTCCCCTTGGTGCACAAAAAATGTGCAGTCGTCGTTACCGCTGTGCTTCGCGGCCGCCAATGTTCGTTACTGGTGCAAGCCGAACCGGCTGTGGTCGCCGCATGAGCACTGTTGGTGCACCGTCGAAGCGCACATCCGTGCTGCATGCGTGCGAACACTCTAACAACGATCAACGCAGCGCGCCACCGTGCGCCGCCAACGCTGGCCGTTCGGACTAGAAAACCGCCGCCGTCCCGATCCCGTGGGCGTGCCTCGCATCCGTTGCCTGCGCCGTCACCAAATTGGCATGAGAGTTGCTGTTACTGCCCCGCGCACCTGACGGGACGCCGTCGAGATGCGCCGGCCGCGGTGTTCCCTGAAGTGGCCGCGGGCAGGCGCATAGGCAATCGCAGGCAATCAAAAGCAGCAGCACGCAACGGGTTGAGTCACTACAGCGAGGATTTCATGAAACTCATTACCGCAATCATCAAGCCGTTCAAGCTCGATGAGGCGCGCGAAGCCCTGTCGGCAATCGGCGTCTCCGGGATCACGGTGACCGAAGTGAAGGGGTTCGGGCGGCAGAAGGGGCATACGGAGCTCTATCGGGGAGCGGAATACGTGGTCGACTTCCTGCCGAAGGTGAAGATCGAGGCGGCGGTGTCCGACGACATCGTCGACCAGGCGATCGAAGCACTCGAGCGCGCAGCGCGCACCGGCAAGATCGGCGACGGCAAGATTTTCGTCACGCCGATCGAACAGGTTATTCGGATCCGCACCGGGGAGACCGGCGCGGACGCTCTGTAAAAGAACAGTGACAAGAGGAAATTAGAAATGCGCAAATTGTTGATGTCCCTGCTGATGGCCGGCTCGCTGCTTGCAGCCGGCGTTGGCGTCGCCGTCGCGGACGACGCGTCGGCTCCCGCAGCCGCGTCGGCGCCAGCTGCCGATACGACGGCGAGCGCGCCGGCTGCCGCGGCCGCTTCCGCACCTGCTGCAGCACCTGCGGCCGACGCTTCGGCCGCACCGGCCGCCAGCGCGCCGGCAGACGCATCGGCCGCGGCCGCAGCGGCACCGGCCGCGCCGACCGCGCCGTTCTCGGTCGACTCGTCGAAGATCAATTCCGGCGACACCGCATGGATGCTGACGTCCACCGCGCTCGTGCTGTTCATGACGATCCCTGGCCTCGCACTGTTCTACGGCGGCATGGTCCGCAAGAAGAACGTGCTGGCGATCCTGATGCAGAGCTTCGCGATCACCTGTGTGGTCACGGTGATCTGGACGGTGATCGGCTACAGCCTCGCGTTCACGCCGGGTAACTCGTTCATCGGCGGCTTCTCGCGGGTGTTCCTGTCGGGCATGAACTACATCAAGGGCGACAAGGCGACCACGCTGACCGTGAGCCACCTCGCGTCGACGATTCCGGAATCGGTCTACTTCGTCTACCAGATGACCTTCGCGATCATCACGCCGGCGTTGATCACCGGTGCGTTCGCCGATCGCATGAAGTTCTCGTCGATGCTGGTGTTCATGTCGCTGTGGTCGATCATCGTGTACTCGCCGATCGCGCACATGGTGTGGGAACCGACCGGCTGGCTGGCTAGCGCGGGCATCCTCGACTTCGCGGGCGGCACGGTGGTGCACATCAACGCCGGTATCGCCGCGCTGGTCTGCGCGCTGGTGCTCGGCAAGCGCGTTGGCTACGGCAAGGACGTGATGGCGCCGCACAATCTCGTGCTGACGCTGGTCGGTGGCGCGATGCTGTGGGTGGGCTGGTTCGGCTTCAACGCGGGTTCGGCTGTGGCAGCGGATGGCCGTGCCGGCTTCGCGATGATGACCACGCAAATCGCGACGGCTATGGCTGCACTGGGCTGGATGTTCGCCGAGTGGATCGCCAAGGGCAAGCCGTCGGTGCTCGGTATCGTGTCGGGCGCGGTGGCAGGTCTGGTGGCGATTACGCCGGCTTCGGGCTTCGTCGGTGTGGCGGGTGCGCTGATCATCGGTCTGGTGGCAGGCGTGATCTGCTTCTGGTCGGCCACATGGCTCAAGCACAAGCTCGGCTACGACGATTCGCTCGACGCGTTCGGCGTGCACTGCGTGGGCGGTATCGTCGGCGCAATCCTGACCGGCGTGTTCGCGGTCAAGGACATCAGCGGCATGGATGCCAGCGTGATGCTGCAGATCAAGGGCGTGCTGACGACGGTCGTCTACAGCGGCGTGGTCAGCTTCATCCTGCTGAAGATCATCGACATGGTGATGGGCCTGCGCGTGACGGAAGAAGAAGAACGCGAAGGTCTGGACGTGATCCTGCACGGCGAGCACGTCGAGTAAGCGAAAACGAAAGGTTTCTGAAAGTACAAGTTGGTTAAGCGCAGCGACTTGGCCCGCCTTCATGGCGGGCTTTTTTCTTTGTTCGCTTATCCTGAAAACAGTAGATTCTGCCGGCTAAACAAACATACGAGGAATAGCCGCACACGTCGCTTGGGATTGGAGAAAGCGCCCCCAAATGCGCGAAGCATTTGCTCTACAATCTTTCTTCTCCAGTCTGCGAGTGATCAATGGTTCCGCATCTTGTTACGGCG
>Ga0310811_10012389_pt1 | contig 11066 bp, 10 predicted proteins | sample YCmetagenome_FD_207642 | JGI IMG/M metagenome (GOLD analysis project Ga0310811, IMG submission 207642) | Soil microbial communities from experimental microcosm in Duke University, North Carolina, United States - YC | ecosystem: Engineered > Artificial ecosystem > Soil microcosm > Unclassified ...
CCAGGTCGGCAGGCGGATGTTCTCCTCGACGGTGAATTCCGGCACGAGCCGCCGATCCTCCGGCATGTAGCCGATGCCGTGGCCGGCACGCCGGTGCGCCGGCAACGACAACAGATCGACATGGCCGAGTTCGACACGCCCAAGCGACGGCAATGCGCCCATCAGCGCGCGGATCAACGTCGTCTTCCCCGCTCCGTTCCGGCCGATCAGCCCGCACATTTCGCCTTCGTTCACGGCGAGCGTGGCGTCGCGGATGATCGGGATCGGCCCGATCGATACGTCGAGATGCGAGACGTTAAGCATGCGCCGCCCCTGCCGCTGGGCGCGGCGTCACCCGCACGCCGGTAATGAGCTCCTGCACGCGCGGATCGTCGAGCGTCGCGTGCGGTGTGCCGTCGGCGATGACGGTGCCGTCATAGAAGGCGAGCACGCGGTCGGCAAAGCGGCCGACGATCTCCATGTCGTGCTCGACAAACAAGACGGTGATCCTGCGCGTCTTCAGCGCCGACATCACGACCTGCATCAGGTCGAACTTCTCCTCGATGGAGATGCCGCTGGTCGGCTCGTCCAGCAGCAAGAGCCGCGGCCATCCGACGACCGCCATGCCGATGTCGAGCAGCTTGCGTACGCCCTGCGGCAAGGTGCTCGCGGGCGTATCCCGATAGCGCGCGATCTGGAACAGATCGATCGTGGCGTTCGCCTCGGCAATCGCCGCCTCCGAGTGCAGCGGCGTCGCGATGCTGCCGAACAGGCCGCCTCTGCGCCGCGCGATCGCCGCCGCCATGCACATGTTGTCGAACACGGTAAGCGATGGAAAGATCTGCGCCACCTGGAACGACCGCGAAATGCCGCGTCTGCAGATCTCGCGCGACGGCCTGCCGGTGATGTCCTCGCCCTCGAACAGGATGGTGCCCTTGGTCGGCGTGAGATGGCCGGTGATCATGTTGATGAAGGTCGTCTTGCCGGCGCCGTTGGCGCCGATGACGCCGACGGTCTGCTCGACCGGCACGCTGACGGTGATGTCGCGCGCGGCGACCAGCGAACCAAAGGTCTTCTCCAGATCGCGGACGGCCAAAATCTCGCTCATGGCTTCGCCTCCGCACGCCGCCGAACGCGCTTGGCGAGCGAGCCGAGCCCGTCCGGCAGGAACAGGATCGTCAACAGGAGCACCGATCCGAGCGTCATCTGCCAGAGCCCCGGCATCACATCGACCGCAAGCGAGCGCAGCGCCTCGAAGGCCAAGGAGCCGACGAAGGCGGCGGCGACCGAACCGGCTCCGGCGAGAATGGTGACAAAGACGAAGCCGCCAGAGGTGGTCCAATAGGCCATGTTGGGGTCGACATGGCCGATGGTGAGCGCGGCGAGCGCGCCGCCGAGCCCGCCGAGCACGCCGGCGATGATCACCTTGGTGTGGATGATGCCCGTCACGGAAACGCCGAGGAACTCGACACGGATCTCGCTGTCACGGATCGGCGCGGCGAGACTGCCCGCGACCGAGCGAAAGTAAGCGCCGATGAGCAAGGCGCTGATCGCGCCGACGGCGAGTGTCAGCCAATAGAGCGCCAGGCCAAGCGCAACACCATGCGGGGCATAGCCGAGGAAGGTCGGCGTCGCCACGCTGAAGCCGTCGGTCGAGCCGAGCGACTCGGTCTTCACCAGCACGCCGTAAAGGATCATCGACAGCGCCAGCGACAGCATGGCGAAGAAGATTTCGCGGTAACGCGCGAGCAGCACGCCGACCAGCGCTGCGACGATGCCGGCGCCAAGGCCGCCGAGCAGGACCAGCGCGAAGGCATCGGTAAATCCTATCCAGCGGCCGATGAGCGCCACGATGTAGGCGCCGACGCAGTAATAGAGCGGCGAGGAGGAAGAGCAAGGCGCCAACGAGGTGCGTGCGCGCGCTCATGTCAGATTTTCCTCGGTTGCGCGCGTACGAAAAGGCCGTAGGGGCGCATGACCAGCACCAGCGCCATGACGCCGTAGATCACGAACAGTTCGACCTGCGGAAACAGATGCACGGCGGCGGCGCGGCAGATGCCGACGATCAGCGCTCCGATGAGTGCGCCTTCGATCGAGCCCATGCCGCCGATGGCAACCACTGCGAAGGCGAGCACGATCACCTCGACGCCGATGCCCAGCGTCACCGCGATCTTGGGCGCCATCACCGCGCCGCCGAGCGCCCCGAGCATCGCGCCAATCACGAAGGTGACCGTGTAGACCAAAGTGACGTTGATGCCGAAGGCGGCCGCGGTCTCGCGATCGAAGATCACGGTGGTGAGCAGGCGGCCGTAGCGCGTGAATTTCAGCGTCCCGGCGGCGGCGATGGCGAGCAGCGCGGCGAGCGCGACCAGGATGATGTCGTAGTTCGACAGAACGAGGCTGCCGATCTCGATATTGCCGGCGGAGATCATGGGCTGATAGGCACCCTTCGATTGCGGGCCCCAGACCAGCACGATGACGTCCTCGAGGATGAGGAACACCGCATAGGTCACGAGCACGACCACGACCTCGTCGCGCCCATAGACAAGGCGCAGGATGCCGCGCTCGAGCACCAGTCCCATGACCAGACCGATGGCCATGGCCAGCGCGATCATGAACAGGAAGCCGAGCGCCGCCGGCCAGTCACCGTTCGTGTAGATGCCAACGGCGGTCGCCGCCCCATAGGCGCCGAAGGCATAGAACGATCCGTGGGTGACGTTGAGGATTTTCATCACGCCGAAGATCAGCGTCAGCCCGATGGCGACAATGAACAGATAGGCCGCGTAGACGAGGCCGTCGGTGAGAATGGCGAAGGCGGTCAGCAGCACGGGTCACCCGAAGGTTTGCTCTTTTCCCCTCCCCCGCGAGCCCTTGCGAGCGGTTTTGCCACCCGACCCTCCCCGCCGCTGCGCGGGGGGAGGGAAAGAAAGAGAGCTTCACCGATAGCTACTCACTCGCACTTGGCATCCTTCATGCCGCTGGCGATCCACTTGTCGGCGTCGATGCCCGGCGGCGGATTCACGCATTCGGCCGGATAGCGCACGATGTCGACAACCTCCGGCTCCTTGGTCTCCTTGTTGAACTTGTAGATGCCATAGGCCGTCTCGGTGATGCCCTGATGGCCGTCGCCAAGCGCCATCTTCACGTGACCGGCGGGTCCGGTGAACTCGATGCCCTTGAACGCGGTGGCGACGTCGTCCGTGCTCGGCTTGGCCGTGCCCTTCATCGCCTTCTCATAAGCGAGCTTCAAACCCAGGAGCGACTGCGCCATCTGATAAGACGGATAAGTCGGCGGGATGTTGTAGCGGTCGGTGTAGATCTTCTGGAACCAGCGGTTGATCTCCGTATCCCGCGCGAGCGGACCATTGGCGCCGCGGCCGCCGATGATGGTGCCGTCCGGCATCTTGTCGCGCAGCCGCCAGATCGCCGCCTCGCCTGTCGTCATGATGATGGTCATGCGCTTGTCGAGACCGCGCGCCTGCTCCTGATAGATGAAGCCCTCGAGATCGCCGTCGAAGAAGCTGGTGTGCAGGACTTGCGATTTCGAGGTGAGCAGCGTCGATACTTCGGCGCCGTATTCGCCGGAAAACAGCTTCGGGAATAGCACCTTGTCGGCGGTCGCCTTGGGCGCGAGAACCTTCATCGAAGCATCGAAGTCGCGCCAAGAATCCTGGCCCCAGGCGTAATTCTGGTTGATGCCGGAATAGCTCGTGAGGTCCTTCTTCTTGGCGAGGACGTAGCGCGCGGCGGCGACGTTATCCATCGTCGCGTGCGGGCTGACGCGGAACACATAATTTCGCGGCTTCTCCTCGAAGATGCGCGGCGTGCCGCAGTCGTAGAAGACGGTCAGCGCCTTCAATTCCTCGGCGACCGGCGTCACCGCGAGACAACTGCCCGACGAGACATAACCGATCACCGCATCGACCTGATCGCGCTGCACCAGGTTGCGATACTCGGTGACGACGTTAGCCGCGGAGCCTGCCTCGTCGACATATTTGGCCTCGAGCTTGGCGCCGCCGAAGCCGACCTTGTCGAATGGCGGCGGCGCTTTGCCGGCGTTGAGTGCTTCGATCACGATCTCCGCGCCATTGCGGCCCGGAATACCGAAAGGCGACGCGGCGGGACCTGTGAGAAACGAAACGATGCCGAGCTTGACCGAAGCGGGCGCGGCGGGTTGCTGCGCATGCGCGGCCGGCATACTCACGGCGGCAAGAGCGGCTAAGGCAAACGGAATCCGACTGTAACGAGACATCAGAAATTCCTCCCCTGGCGGAGCCCTGTTGGCGGGCTTCTCATTCAGTTGGATAAGTCTCTCAGGAAAGCTGTTCCGGGCGCAAGCCTCATTCGTGCCGCCGTTCGACAACGGCCGCACGCGTGCTAGGCTCAACGACAATCAATAATGATGACGTGGAGACTGTCATGGCCGTCACCCCCATGCGTCGAGACGACGCGGCTCCCGATGGCAGCGGCCTGGCGGCGCGGCTTTCCATACGCGACGGCCTCCATCGCGGCCCCACATCCGGGCTCGCGCCGGGCTATGTGCAGGGCAATCTCGCGATCCTGCCGAAGGATTTGGCCGCCGATTTCATGCGCTTCTGCCAACTCAATCCGAAATCCTGCCCGCTCATTGGCGCATCGGAACCGGGCGACTGGCGCGTGCCGAGCTTGGGCGAAGACCTCGACATCCGCACGGATATTCCGCGCTACCGCGTGTGGCGCAACGGTGAGTTGGTGGCCGAACCGGACGACCTGCGCGACGTCTGGCGCGACGATCTGGTGTGCTTCGTCATCGGCTGCTCGTTCTCGTTTGAAGAGGCGCTCATGGCGGACGGCATCGAGGTCCGCCATGTCGCGATGTCACGCACCGTACCGATGTATCGGACGTCGATCGCCACGCGGGAGGCCGGGCCATTCCACGGGCCGATGGTGGTGTCGATGCGGCCGATGACGCCGGCCGCCGCGATCCGCGCCGTGCAGATCACCACGCGCTTTCCGTCGGTGCACGGCGCTCCCGTCCATATCGGCAAGCCGGAGCTGATCGGCATCCGCGACCTCGCCAAGCCGGACTACGGCGACGCGGTGCCGGTGCGCGACGACGAGCTGCCCGTGTTCTGGGCCTGCGGCGTGACGCCGCAATCGGTCATCGCAACGGTGAAGCCCGAGTTCTGCATCACGCATTACCCCGGCACCATGCTGGTGACCGACCGGAAGAACACCGAGTTTGCGATTATGTAGGGTTTAGGGCCGTCATCCTTCGAGGGCCGCTGCGCGGCCACCTCAGGATGACGGATCGAGGTTACGCCACTGGTTCGAGCCTACGCCGCATCCCTCGCATTCTTGTCCAACAGCCCCGCCTCGATCAGCGCGGCGCGGATTCGCGGAATCTCAGGCGCCGCGATCTTCACCAGCGGCGGCCGCACCACCGCCCGCGGCAGCTTCCCGAGCAGCACCAGCGCCTCCTTCATCCGATTGTGCATGTCGACAAACGGATCGGCGTAGAAGACGCGCGCGATCGGCTCGATGCGTTCATTGAGCCGCTTGGCTTCGGCGAGGTCGTTGCTCTGCACGGCGCGGAACAGGCGCGCCTGCAGATCGGCGATGACGCTGCCGGAGCCGGACAGGAGGCCATTGCAGCCGAGCACCAGCGATGAGAACAACCAGGCGCTGTGCGTGGTGAGCACGTTGACCGGACGCGGCAGGTTCTGCAGCGTGCGCACGTGCCACTCGTGATGCGGCACATTGCCGATCCAGTCCTTGATGGCGCGGATCGACGGCACCTCCTCGCACAGCTTCAAAAGCGTATCCTTGGGATAGCCCTGCCCGGTCGCGAGCGGATACTGGAAGACGATCAGCGGCAGATCGGTCGCGTCGGCGATGCGCTTGAAATGCGCGAGCGCCATGGCCGGCGATTGTCCGAGCGTGAACGGCGCCGGCGGAAACACCAGCAGCGCCGAGGCGCCGCCCTCGTCGGCCATGCGGGCGATGCGCGCTGCCTCGAGGCTGCCATCGGCCCAGACGCCGTTGACGATCGGCAGCCTTGCGCCGATTTCATCCTGTGCAATGTCGAGCACGCGGCGCTGTTCGTCGAAGGTGCATGACGCGACCTCCGTCGAATGCGCATTCAGCGTGATGGCCGAAAGCCCCTCCACCGCGGCGACGTCACGCAGATGCTTGCGAAAGCCTGCTTCGTCGATGGACAGATCGTTCTCGAACGGCAGCAGCACCGCCGGAATGACGCCGTGAGGGATGTAGCCTGCGTGGCGCGGCATGGCTTCGGTCCTCTGGTTCAAGGGCCCCCAATCCTATCGTCGTTTCGCAAGCAGCGCCACGCGCTCTCCCCTCCTCTTTGGAGCAGGGGGAGAGTGCAATCCGCTTTCGGCGACCTAATGCTGGGCGAGGCCGGCGCGGTCGACGAGCTCTTTCCATTGCGGCATTTCGCGCACGATGCGGGCCTTGAGCGTGTCCGGCCCTTCGTATTTCACCATGAAGCCGGCGTTGAGCATCTTCTGCTGCACGTCCGGCTTGGCGAGCACCGCGCGGGTTTCCTCGCTGAGCCGCTGCACGACCTCCGGCGGGGTGCCGGCCGGCGCCAGCAGCATCTGCGAGGTCTCGACCACGGCGTTGGGGATTCCCGCCTCCTGCATGGTCGGGACGTCGCCGAGATCGTGCCACTTTTCGTCGCCGGTCTGCACCAGCGCCTTCAGCGCGCCCGAGCGGATGTAGCCGACGAGACCGCCAATGCTGACGGACGCGATATCGGTGTTGCCGGCGAGCGCCGCTTGCAGCGACGGCGCGGCGCCCTGGTACGGCACATGCGTCATGTCGATGCCGGTGCGCTCCTTCAGCAATTCGACGGCGAGCTGCGAGACGCTGCCCGTCCCGGCGGTCGCATAAGTGAGCTTGCCGGGATTGGCCTTCGCCTTGGCGACCAGATCGGCGACGCTGCCGATGCCGGACGCCGGTCGCGTGATCAGCGCATTCGGTGATGCGCCGAGATAAGCGACCGGTGCGAAATCCTTCCGCGGATCGTACAGCGTCTTCCTGACGCTCGGGTTGATCAGCACCACGCCGGTCACCTCGACCAAAGTATAGCCGTCCGGCGTTGCGCGCGCGCCGGCGGCGATGCCGATGTCGCCATTGGCGCCGACACGGTTTTCCACGATCACGTTCTGGCCGAGCCGTGGCGCGAGTTCCGCGGCGAGCAGGCGGCCGAGCAGATCGTTCGGACCGCCGGCGGCGAACGGCACGATGATGGTGATGGTGCGTTCAGGCCACGCGGCCTGGGCGGGCGCCGCAAGGCTCGCGGCGAGCAGCGCGAGCGCGCTCAGAATCGTGGAACGATAACGGGCGATCGACCGGATCGTCGAAGTCATGCGGCTAGCCTCCCTGCGTCGGGGGCTCATTGGCCGGCCCCGAATCGCAGTGAAACTAGTGGAGCGCGGACGCGCGCGCCAGCCTCGACCGCGCCGAATGGGTCAGATCAGCGTTTTGCGAATGCGCGCGCTGACGAGGTCGATGACGATCACCGTCACCACCACCACAAGAATCTGCGCCGCCGTGTCGGCATACTGGAAGGCGGTGATGCTCTGATAGAGCGTCTGCCCGATGCCGCCGGCGCCGACGATACCCAGCGTCGTGGCGGAGCGGATGTTCGTCTCCAGGCGGTAGAGCGTGAAGGAGAACCACATCGGCAGCACCTGCGGGATGACGCCGAAGATGACCTCCTGCAGGCGCACGGCCCCGGTGACGCGGATGCCTTCGACCGGACGCGGATCGATCGCCTCCACCGCCTCGGAGAACAATTTGGCGAAGATGCCGAGGTTGTGCACGAACAGCGCCATCACGCCGGCGAAAGGCCCCAATCCCACCGCGACGACGAACAGCAGCGCGAATACGATCTCGTTGATGGCGCGGCAGCTGTCCATCAGCCGGCGCACCGGCTGCACGATCCACTGCGGACAGACATTGGAGGCGCAGAGGATCGAGAAGGGAATGCCGAACACGACCGCCAGCGCGGTGCCCCAGATGGCGATCTGGATGGTCACCAGCATGTCGCGGATGTCGGAATCCCAGTCGTGGAAATTCGGCCGCAGGAAGGCGCTGCCGAATTCGGCCATGTTGCGCCAGTCCGTAAACAGCGCGGCGCCGTGCACCATTTCCGCGCCGTTCCATGCCCAGGCCAGGAGCGCGAAGACGATGGCCCAGGCCAGCCAGCCGCGCAGCCGCCGCGCCAGCGGACGCTGCGGGACGGCAGGCCCGTCCTTCGTCGCGCTGTGCGGCAGATCATGTGGGGCGATGCTGTCGGTCATCCCTTGTCCCATCATTCCGGGGCCCGCGCGAAGCGGGTGAACCCAGAATCCAGAAGCCTGCAAAACTTCTGTTCATCATTGGATTCCGGGTTCACGGGCCAAGAGCCCGCGCCCCGGAATGACGCAAATACACGAAGGGCGCCGGCTCCCATGGACCCGGCGCCCTTCGCTACTTCAGTTCGTCGGCGTCTGCGTTGCCGTCGCCGCAAAGCCGGCGATCATCTTCTTCAGCTCGTCCTGGTTACCGGTCTTGTCGGCTTCCTCGAAGGCGGCGAGTTGCTTCGGGAAGTCGCTGTGCTCGACCTTCTCGCTCAGCTCCTGGTCCTTCTTGATTTCGGCCTGCAACGGCGCGATCTGCGCCTGCTTGTCGGCGTCCGACAGCTTGTCGTCGCCCTTGATCTTCATCATCGCCTTGTTGGCTTCGAGGATGCGGATCGGCAGGAGCTGGTTGTCATTCGAGGGATGGAACGGCGACCAGATCAGGTGCGCGAGGATCTCTTTCGCCATTTTCATCTCATCGGGCGTACCGACGCGGCCATAGCTCATCAGGAAGTTATAGACCTTGGCCTTCACGGCCGGGTCGAGATCCTTGCGCCAGACCAGCGGGTCGAGCGGGATGATCGGCGACGTCCAGATGATACGGATGCGCTTGTAGGCTTCCGGCGCGCTGTGCTCGACGCGCTGCAGGTCCTCGCTGTTGTTGGTGGCAGCGGCGACCTGGTTGTTGGCCACCGCCATGGCGTTGGCCTGGTGCGAGGCGTTACGCACGGTCTTGAAGCACGCAGCAGGATCGATGTTCCTGGCGGCGAAGATATAGGAGGTCGGCACCAGGAAGCCCGAGGTCGAGTTCGGATCGCCGATGCCGAAATCGAGCGTCTTGTCGCACTTCAGGATGTCGTCGAGCTTGGTGTAAGGCGAATTCTTGTTGACGATGATGTGCGAGTAGTAGCCGGTGTTGCCGTTTGCGGCGACGACCTGCGCGAACACCTCGCCCTTGGAGCGGTCGACCGCCTCCATGCCGGACTTGTTGCCGAACCAGGCGATCTGCACCTTGTTGAAGCGCATCGCTTCGATCACGCCGGCATAATTGGTGGCGAAGAAGCCGTTGACCTTGAGGCCGGTCGCCTTCGACATCGCCTCGAGGAAGGGCTCCCAGTTCTTTTTCTGGTTCACCGCGGCCTCGGTCGAGATGACGCCGAAATTGATCTCGGTCGGGGTTTCGGCGCGGGCCGCGGTGGCCGCGATGCCGGCGGCCACGGCCATAGCCGCGCCAATGAAGACTAGCTTACGCATGTCGCCTTCTCCTGTTTAAGCTTTGCGTATTCGTTTGGAACGCCAATGCGAACAGATGCCGTCCGGTTACGCGGACAGCCGCTGGACTTCCGGACCGGAGCGCGTGGCCATGGCGGCCGCGGCCACATGGGGCGCAATCCGCGCCGGCTGATCGTATGACGTGGAGGCCGCCCGCTCTTCGAACGAGGGCAGGAACAACTCTTGGCTCTCGGCGCCGTAAAGCTGGTTGAGGAACGCCGCAGTCAGCGCGCTCGAAGGGCCGTCGTAAGCGACCTTGCCCGCCTTCAGCGCGATGGTGCGCGGGCAATATTTCAGCGCATATTCTACCTGGTGCAGCGAAACGAACACCGTGACGCCGTCCTTGCGGTTCATGTCGGCGATGAGGTCCATCACGCGGCGTGCCGACGCCGGATCGAGCGAGGCGATCGGCTCGTCGGCGATCAGCAACTCCGCACCCTGCACGAGCGAGCGGGCGATGGCCGCGCGCTGCTGCTGGCCACCGGACAATTCATTGGCGCGCTTCAAGGCATGTTCCGCAATGCCGACGCGTGCGAGCGCCTGCATGGCCTTGCGCTTGTCGGCGTCGCTGAAGCGGCCGAGCGAACCGCGCAGCAGCGGCAATTTACCGAGCAGGCCGAAACACACATTGGTGAGCACCGACAGGCGCGGCACCAAGTTGAACTGTTGGAAGATGACGCCGATGCGGACGCGCAAGGCGCGGCCGCAGGCGAGACGCCCGCCCTGCTGGATCGGGTCGCCCATCATCGTGATGCGTCCGCCTTTGCTATCCTTGCCGGCGCCGTCGACGGCGATGAGCCCAGCAAGCGCGCGGATCAATGTCGATTTGCCGGAGCCGGACGCGCCGATCAGCGCGACCATTTCACCGCGCTCGAGGGTCAAGCTCACATCATCCAGAACGCGAACGCCGCGCTGGAACGATTTCGAGATGCCTTTGGCATCGACCACGACCGTCATGCGGCACTCCATTAGCTGTCACAGTCGCTAACAACGCGGTGTGACAGGCGCATGAATGTGACAGCCTCCAGCGCATCCTCTCCACATGGGAACCAGCGGCAAAAGCGAGACGTGTCAATGAGATGACGCCCGAAGGCGGTAATTGGACCGATCGACGCCGCCACTCTGAACATCATGAAGACAGCGTGTTTTGTCGCTGCTTCGGGCTGCATTGATGATCACGCTGCGCGTCGGAAGCTGCTCAAATTCTTTGCACAAGAAGCGCAAGCGCAGCGTGCCAGTCGACTTCCGTCGAAGCGACGTTCGTCGAACATGAAGCGAATACCTCAGTGTGGAGCATCTATCTGATCGTCAGTGCGCGTCCGGCGCTTTCAATGCGGCTTGGCACAGCACATGGAAGTGCGCGGCGGGTTCAGGCTGTCGCGCAACAACCACTTGATCGATCGTAAGCGATTGCGCTTTGGGGCGCCGCGCAAATTCATCACCAAGAAAACGCAACGCTTGCGCGCG
>Ga0310811_10012390_pt1 | contig 11065 bp, 9 predicted proteins | sample YCmetagenome_FD_207642 | JGI IMG/M metagenome (GOLD analysis project Ga0310811, IMG submission 207642) | Soil microbial communities from experimental microcosm in Duke University, North Carolina, United States - YC | ecosystem: Engineered > Artificial ecosystem > Soil microcosm > Unclassified ...
CCGCCCATCCAGGAGCCGAACGTCAGCAGCGGCGGGACCTCGATCTGGTCGTCGGGGTAGCACTCGGCGATCGTCGCCTCGAGGTCGCGGTAGATCGTCGGGACGACGTCGGCGAGCGTCGAGGTGAAGTAGATGAGCCCCGCGCGGACCTCGTCGAGGACCGTCGTCGAGACGGCGCGCAGCTCGTCGGAGACCCACATCTCCTGGACGGTGGCCGCGATCTGGCGGCGGATCTGCTCGTGCTCGCCGTGTGCCGGCCGGCGGTCGTCGAGCGAGCGCAGGAGCGCGAAGATCCGCGAGAGCTTGCTGACCGTCGTGCGGCGGCGGGCCTCCGTCGGGTGGGCGGTCATGACGAGCCGCACCTCGGCATCGGCGAGCGCGTCGCGCAGCTCGGCGGCGCTCGTGCCCTCGGCGGCGAGCTGCGAGATCGCCTCGTGCAACGAGCCGCGGCGGGGCTCGGGCCGCTCGTCGAGCGCGCGGATGCGGCGCACGCGGTCGTTGTCCTCGGCGAGGTTCATGAGCGCGAACCAGACGGTGAGCATCCGGATGAGCAGGACGATGTCGCCGAGCTCGAGCTCGGCGACGAGCTTGGCGAGCTCGTCGGCGGCCGCCGGCTCGCCGGCGCGCGAGCGCCGGCCGAGGTCGACGGCGCGCCCGAGCAGCTCGAGGGCCCGCGGGCCCTCGACGGCGCAGAGGACGTCGTCGAGCGCGCCGGTGAGCAGCGCCTCGTCGTCGGCGAAGGTGCGCTTGGTCAGTTCGGCTGTGGCGGTGTCTGTCACGAGCGGACAACGGTACTGGCGCAGGGCCCGGTTCCGGTGTCTGCGTCGTGTTACTTCTCAGGCGGGCAGCACGCGCCCGCGGACCTCTCCGAGCTCGACGCCGCCCGCGCGCCCGCGCAGCACGACCTCGTCGCCGTCGGCGAGCCAGCGCTCGCCGCCGAAGAGCTCCGCGAGCGAGCCCTCGGTGCCGGGCTCGGCGCCGCTGATCGTGCCGGTCGCGAAGAGGTCGCCGGCGCTGAGCGCGGCGCCGTTGACGGTGAGGTGCGCGAGCATCTGCGCCGGCGTCCAGTACAGGCCGGCGGCGGAGGGCCGCGACACCGTCTCGCCGTTGAGCTCGATCTCGAGCGCGACGTCGAGCAGCCAGGGGTCGGCGGCCCGGAGGTAGGGCGCGGGCGGCGGCTGCTGCGGCGGCGGCGCGACGCGGGCCTGGACGAGCGCGTCCAGCGGCGTGATCCAGGCCGACATCGAGGTCGCGAACGACTTGCCGAGGAACGGGCCGAGCGGCTCGTACTCGAAGCGCTGGATGTCGCGCGCGCTCCAGTCGTTGACGAGCACGACGCCGAAGATGTGCTCGGCCGCGCGGTCGATCGCGACCGGCCCGGCGGCGCTCGGACCGCAGACGTACCCGAGCTCGCACTCGACGTCGAGCTGCTCGGTGGGCGCGATCACGCCCGGCCCGACGGGCCCGCGCGGGCGTCGGACGGCGGTGGCGCTCACGACGATCGTCGACGCGCGGCCGTGGTAGGCGACCGGGATGTGGCGCCAGTTCGCCCGCACCGGCGGCGTGCCGGGGCGGAAGATGCGCCCGAAGTTCGTCGCGTGCTCGAGCGAGGCGTAGAAGTCGGCGAAGTCCGGGACGCGCACGGGGCGCACGGCCTCGCAGTCGGCGAGCGCGACGCGCGCCGCGGGCGGCGGGTCGGCGGCCGCGTCGCGGACGGCGTCCCAGGCGTCCCGGCCGAGCTCGATGAGCGCGTTGAGGCCGGGCGCGGCAGCGGCGTCGCGGACGTCGGGGTCGTCCCCCAGCGCCAGCCCCGCCACAAGCGTCACCTCGTCACCCGCCCGCAGCGCCGGCTGCGGCGCCCCGCCGCGCACCCGCACGACGCCCCATTGCATGTCGCCGGTCATCTCGGGCTCAACCTACGCGACCGCCGAGGGGGGGGCGAAATCGGGGTGCGTGTCGACTTGACCCCTATATACGGGGTCAAGTCGACATCCTCGCCCAGATCGCGCGCCGGCAGCACGGTCGCGTGAGCCGCGCGCAGCTCCTCGAGGCCGGCATCGACGCCAAGCAGATCGATCGCTGGCTTGCGGACGGACGGCTGCGCCTGGTGCATCGCGGCGTCTACGCCGTCGGGCACGAGGCGCCAACGGTGCGCGCCGACTACATGGCGGCGGTGCTGGCCTGCGGCGCCGGCGCCGTCCTGAGTCACCGCGCGGCGGCGTACGTGATGCGCCTGCTGCGGGGCGCTCCACCACCCCCGGAGGTGACGGTCCCGACGACCGCCGGCCTGGAGCGTCCCGGCATCCGCATCCACCGCGTGAAGCGCCTGAACCACCTCGACACGTCGACGCTCGACGGCATCCCGATCACGAACGTTCCCCGCACGCTCCTGGATCTCGCGCCGCGCGAGACGCCGCGCAACCTGACGCGCATGTGCCACGAGGCCTGGATCCACCACGACACCGGCCCGGAGCACGTCGGCGTCACGATCGGGCGCAACCCGCACAAGCCGGGAGCCGCGAAGCTCAGACGAGCCCAGGGCGCCGACGTCCTCCTCAGCGAGCTCGAGCAAGGCTTCCAAGCCCTGCTGCGCCGGCACGGACTGCCGGCGGCCAGGACCAACATCGACGTCAAGGGCGACAAGGTCGACTGCCACTGGCCGGACCTGAACCTCACCGTCGAGCTGCACAGCTGGCGCTACCACGCGACGCGCCACGCCTTCGAGGCCGACCTCGCGCGGCGCCGGCGCTCGAACCACATCGCCTTCAGCTACGGCGACGTCTTCGAGCGCCCGCAGCAGACGGCCGCCGAGCTCGAGCCGCTGCTCAGGCCGGCGTCCGCGCCCCGGCGTGCCAGCTCAGCGCGTACGCCGGGTCGTCGAGGTCGCGGGCGAGCGTCGTGAGCCGCAGCGGGCGGAACGTGTCGCACATGACGGCGAGCTCGTCGGTGCGCGTGGACCCCAGCGACGCCTCCGCGCGCCCCGGCTGCGGGCCGTGCGGCAGGCCGCTTGGGTGCAGCGTCAGCGCGCCCGCGCCGACGCCCGAGCGCGAGCCGAACTGCCCGTCGACGTAGTAGATGACCTCCTCGGACTGGAGGTTTGAGTGGTGGTAGGGGATCGGCACCGCCTGCGGGTCCCAGTCCAGCTGGCGCGGGCAGAACGAGCAGATGACGAAGTTCGGGCCCTGGAAGTTCTGGTGGACCGTCGGCGGCTGGTGCAGCCGGCCGGACTTCGGCTCGAAGTCGTGGATGTTGAAGCTGTAGGGGTAGACGTAGCCGTCCCAGCCGACGACGTCGAACGGGTGGTAGTCCAGGACGAAGCGCTGATGGCCGCGGCGCACGCGGACCGTCAGGTCGTACCGGCCCGGCGAGCGGTGCGCCTCAACTGACACCGGCGGGTGGAAGTCGCGCTGCGAGAAGGGCGCGTGCTCGAGCAGCTGCCCGTAGCGGTTGCGGTAGCGGTTGGGCGTCTCGATCTCGCCGGGCGTGTGGAACGTCAGCCAGGTCTGCGCGACGTCGTCCATCCGCACGCGATACGTCGTGCCGCGCGGGATGACGACGTAGTCGTGCTGCGCGTACGGCAGCGTGCCGAAGATCGTCTCGAACGCGCCCGAGCCCTCGTGGACGAAGATCACCTCGTCGCCCTCGCCGTTGCGGTAGAAGCCCTCCTGCTCCTGCGCAGGGCGGCAGATCGCCATCTCGACGTCGTCGTTGAACATCAGCACGCGCCGGCCGGTCACCGGATCGCCCATCGGCGCAAGGCCCGCGGTCTGCGTCAGCCGGTGGACCTGCGCGTCGGGCACCCACTCCTCGATCACGATCGGCTCGAACGCGCCGACCTCCGCGACGTCGCAGGGTGACTGCAGGTGGTAGAGGATCGACTCGTTGCCCGAGAAGCCCTCATAGCCCATGACCTCCTCGACGAGCAGCGTGCCGTCCTCGTCGCGGACCTGCGTGTGGCGCTTGGGCGGGACGTCGCCCAGGCTGACGTAGCGCACTACAGATTCCCCCTCAGTGCCTGCTCTCGCTCGATCGCCTCGAACAGCGCCTTGAAGTTTCCCTCGCCGAAGCCGCGCGCGCCATGGCGCTCGATGATCTCGAAGAAGAGCGTCGGCCGGTCGCCGAGCGGCTTCGTGAAGATCTGCAGGAGGTAGCCCTCGTCGTCGCGGTCGACGAGGATGCCCAGCCGCTGGAGGTCCTCGATCGACTGGTCGATCTTCCCGATCCGCTCCGGCACGCCCGCGTAGTAGGAGTCCGGCGTGCGCAGGAACTTCACGCCCCGCGCCTGCAGCGCCTCGACGGTCCGCACGATGTCGGTCGTCGAGATCGCGAGGTGCTGGACGCCGGGGCCGCCGTAGAACTCGAGGTACTCGTCGATCTGCGACTTGCGCGAACCCTCGGCCGGCTCGTTGATCGGGAGCTTCACGCGCCCGTCGCCGCTCGTCACGACCTTCGACATGAGCGCCGAGTACTCCGTCGAGATCGCCTCGTCGCTGAAGTGGATGAGCTCGGTCATCCCGAAGACGTCCTCGTAGTAGCTCACCCAGTGCTCCATCCGGCCGAGCTCGACGTTCGCGACGACGTGGTCGATCCCGGCGAACAGGCCGGGCCGGCTCGCGTCGCCGTCGTGCTCGACGTCGGCGAAGCCCGGCAGGAACGCCCCGGCGTAGTCCGTGCGCTCGACGAAGCGGTGGACCGTGTCGCCGTAGGCGGCGATGTCGGCGATCCGCACGACGCCGTGCTCGTCGCGCAGCTCGAAGGGCTCGCACAGGCCGAGCGCCCCGCGCGCCACGGCCTCGCGGTACGCGGCGGCGACGTCGGGCACGCTCAGCGCGACGACCTTCACGCCGTCGCCGTGGCGGCGCTGGTGCTCGCCGATATCGGTGCCCTCGTGCAGCGTCCCCGTGAGCACGAGCCGGACCCGGCCCTGCTGCAGGACATGCGAGACGCGGTCGCGCAGCCCCGTCTCGAGGCCCGCGTACGCGATCCGCGTGAAGCCGAAGGCGTGCTCGAAGTAGTAGGCGGCCTGGGCGGCGTTGCCGACCCACAGCTCGAGATGGTCGATGCCGTTCAGCGGCATGAAGTCACGCCGCTCCAGTGCGGATGCAGGTTCAGGCGACAGCGTGCTCACGGCGCAACTCCTCGATCGATTCGTCGGTGCAGGTGTCGAAGAAGTCGCCGACGACCGCCTCGATCTCATGGATGGACTCGGCCCGGTACAGGACGGGCTGGTAGTGCGTGATGTCGTAGTCCGCGGTCCCCATCGCGCGCAGGTCGAGCGGGCGCAGCTCCATGTCGCGGATCTGGCCCATCTCGCCGAAGCTCGAGAGGATCCCGGCGCCGTAGGCGCGCAGCTCGCCGTCCTCGACGACGACACCGAACTCCACGGAGAACCAGAAGACGCGCGAGAGGAAGCGCAGCGAGGCCTCGTCGCGCAGGCGCAGGGCGGCGGCGCCGGCGCGCCGGTGCAGCTCGCCGAAGGTCGGCGTCGCGAGCAGGTGCCCGTGGCCGAGGACCTCGTGGACGATGTCGGGCTCGGGCGTGTAGAGCGGCATCGCGGCGTGACGGACGTACTGCGTGGAGTGAAACGTCCGCGCGGCGAGCGCGCCGTAGAACGTGCGCAGCTCGACGAGCCCGGCTGCCGGGACGTAGTGCCAGCCGCCGGCGGCCTGCAGGCGGGCGCTGACGTCGTCGAGGCCCGGGATCGCGTCGGTGGGCAGGTCGAGGCGGGCGACGGCGTCGCGGTACTCCGCCACGGCGAGGCGCTCGTGCAGCGGGGCGAGCTCGCGGCAGACCGTCCGCCAGACGTGCTGCTCGGCCGGGGTGTAGGCGATCCGCGGGGCGGGGTCGCCGGCGCGCCACTGCAGGGCCGCAGCGGCGATCGCGCCGCGGCGGCGGCGGTACTCCGGATCGCCGGCGCCGGGGTGGCCGTCGTGGAGGTGGACGGTGACTTCGCCGCCGGCACTGGTCGTCACCGGCGAGTACAGCTGGGCTTCTTCGAACACTGCGTGCTCCTCTCTCGTACAGAGAGAGTCGGCCCTCGGGCGCCGATACGCAAGTCTGCTCAGTCGGACAGGTCAATTCGCGCAGGAAGTGCGCAACCGACCGTGAAACACTGGTCAACATGACCATTGATCGGCTGGACGCTCGCCTCATCGCGACACTGCGGAAATTCCCACGCGTCGGTCTGCTGGAGGTCGCGCGCCAGCTCGGCGTCGCGCGCGGCACCGTGCAGGCGCGCCTGCACAAGCTCGAGGCGCGCGGCGTCATCACCGGCCACGGCCCGGAGGTCGACCCCGCCGCGATGGGCTACCCCATCGGCGCCTTCATCCTCATCGAGCTCGCGCAGGGCGAGCTCGCCGCCGCGGTCGCCGTCATGGAGGCGATCCCCGAGCTGCTCGAGGCCGACGCGATCTCCGGCCCGCAGGACCTCATCTGCCGCGTCGTCGCACGCGACACCGAGCACCTGCAGGAGATCGTCAACCAGCTCACGGCGACGCCGGCGATCCGGCGCTGCACGAGCTACATCGTGCTCACGCGGCAGGTCCCGCCGCGCACGACGCCGCTGATCGAGGCGGCCGCGCGCGAGCGCTGACCGGCGGTCCTACAGGTTCTGCTGGTACGTGTGGACGACCTTGCGCGCGCCGAGCGTGCAGCTCACGCGGGCGTCGAGCTCGGTCGGGATCCGCACGCGCTTGGTCTCCTTGCAGCTGTAGCCGAGGACCTTGCTCGTGCAGCGCGCCGCCTTGCCCTTCTTGATGCGGCACTTGTAGTACGCGATGGCGACCTTGCTGCCGGTGCCGCAGCTGACCTTCGTCACGTCGAGCGAGGTGAAGTACCCCTGGCCGGGGTACCTCGGCGTGTGGCAGCTGGCCGCCTGGGCGGCGGGCGCGCCGGCGAATGCGGCGACGGCGGCGAACGTCAGCGCAGCGAGCGCGGCGACGAGGGCGATCCGGGGGCGCACGAGCGCGGAGAGGTCACGATCCATAGGCCGACAGGGTACCCGCCGTCCGGACGGCGGCTGCCGGTTCTCACGGCCTTCTCATGCGTGGCCGTCGAGGACCTGGCGGATCGCGGCGTAGCGGTTGGCGCGGTTGAAGGTCCCGTCGATGCCGGCCGCCTGGATCGTCGCGGCGCGCTGTTCGAGCTGCGCGCGGCAGTCCTTCGCGCGCACGAGATGCTCGGGCTCGATCTTGTCCCAGCCGCCCGCCTGCACCGCGAGGGCGCGCTCGCCGAGCACGCAGTCGGCGAGCACGCGCTCGTCCGGGAGCAGGGCGTCGATCGGCGGACGCACCGGGCGCTTGAACGCCTCGTCGACCATCCGCAGCATGAAGCGCCCGAGCGTCTTGGCGAAGATCGCGGTGATGTGGTTGGTGTCCTTGTGGACGAGCGCGCCGCCGACGACGGGGTAGCAGTGCGCGCTGTCGCAGAAGAAGCGCGTCATGTCCAGGACGTGGACGCGCTTGGACTTCAGCCGGTGGGCGGCCGTGACGGCCGGGTCGCGGTGCAGCGCCTTGCTGCGCCGGCGCGCGCAGAGGACCGCCGGGCGCTCGTGCAGGGCGAACGTGCGCCGGACGCAGTCCGCCGCCGCGGTCGAGTTCCGCGGCGTGTCGCGGATGACGAAGATGTGCTTGATCGAATGCGGCAGCGCGCGCCAGAGGTTCATGTGTCCGCGGACGGCGGTCTCGAAGTTGCTCGCGTGCTTCGGGTGCACGTACTGCGCGCCCGAGCGCTCCGACAGGAAGACCGACGAGACCTCCGGATGGCGCCGCAGCCAGTCCATCAGCTCGACATTCCAGCGCCGGCAGGTCACGTCCTGGTCGGGGGGGATGACGACGCGCGCCTTGATGAACGGGCAGCCCGAGCGCGTGATCGAGATCCCGGGCCAGCCGCGCGCCTCGGCGACGACGTCGACCGCCGCGCGCCAGTGCGACGCGTGGCTGTCGCCGATGAGCGCGGTCGTGTCGTTGACCGACGTCCGGCGGGCGCCGAAGCTGCACGGGAAGAGCAGGTTCGCGCGCCCGAACGGCCGGCACGGGGCGTTGGGCTCCAGCAGCGCGTCGGACGGCGTCGGGAAGACCGTCTTCGTGAGGCTCGGGTCGAAGCAGTGGGTAGTGGGGCTGCGCGCGGCCGCGCCGAAGCAGGGGCGGTCGGCGACCGAGGCCGCGACCTCGGCGCGCGCGGCGTCCAGCCCGCCCTCGCCGGCGGGGATGACCATCGCGATGCAGACGGCGAGCAGGATCGCCTGGCGGAGCGTCACGCCAAGGATCCTGGGCAACGTGTCGGAACGGCGTTCGATTGGCGCGATGTTAGAGAGCAGGGCAGCCGGCGTGTACCGCTTGCACGATCTTCGAGCTGCGATAGCGATACCCCGCAGGGGTTGCGTGCAAGCCATCGCGAAGCTTCACGGTCCCACGGTGGACGGCATGGTCCCAGTTGATGACGACGAGCCGCGGATCGCGCCGTGCCTCGGCGCGCAGCGCGCGGTTCATCGCGCCGTAGCGGCCCTTGCGCAGCGGCCGCACGATCGAGAACCAGGCGACGCACGTGTGCGGCCCGAGATCGCGCAGCAGCGCGCGGATGCGGCGCGTGAAGCGCGCGGGGTCGGGGCCGTCGTTGGACCCGAGGCTCACGGCGACGATCTCCGGCGCGACCTCGCGCAGGTCGAAGCGCAGGCTGTCGATCCCCTGGGGCGTCGTGCGTCCGTCGACGGCGTCCCAGGTGATGTTGACGTCGGACGGGACCATCTGGTCGAGGTAGGGCATCGTGCCGACGGCGAGCGAGTCGCCGAGCACGAGCAGGTCGAAGAGCGGCTGGTCGGACGGCTGCTGGGCGACGGTCTGGCCCTGGCTGACGCCGACGAGGAGCACGACGGCGATCGCCGCCGCCAGTCCCAGGCAGATGCTCAAGTTCCTCCCGCTCATGATGCGGCGGGCGTCCTGCCCGCAGGGTGAGTTCTATACCGGATCAGGCGGTCCGAATGCCAGTCCGAACGGACATGGCGCCGGGACGGTCAGCCGCTCGCGATCCGCCGCCGCGTGACGGTGGTCGGATCGCCGGCGTCGGCGGTCGCCACGAGCTGCAGCGTGAGCGTCAGCCCCGTGCGCCGCCCGAGTGCCCGGCGCAGCAGCCTGACCTGCGTGCGCGAGAGCTCCAGCCGCACGACCTTCGCCTCGCCGGCCGGGAGCTTCGCCGTCACGGGGCGCAGGCTCACGGAGAAGGCCTTCTTGCGCCGGCGCGGCTTGGCGCGCTCGGTGAGCGTCGCCGTCGCCTCGAGCGTGCAGACGGTGTCGCAGCCGACGCGCAGGGGCAGGACGCGCGACCCGAACAGGCCGGTCGCGCGCAGGATCCGGACGCTCACGGCGGGCCCGAGCGGCGTCGGCAGCGTCGGCAGCGCCCGCACCGGCGGGTTGCCGATCGGCCCGAGGCCGACGCACGGCGGCGCCGCCGGCGCGGCGAGGACGAACTGCTGGACGCGGTTGTTCTTCGTGTCGGTCACCGTCAGCGTGCCGTTGCAGCTGATGTTCACGCCGGTCGGGTTGATGAACTGGCCGGGGCCGGTGCCGCGGGTGCCGAACATCTGCAGCCGCTCGCCGTTGGGCCCGAACTCCACGACCCGGCTGTTGCCGCGGTCGGCGACCCAGAGGTTGCCGGCGGCGTCGAGCGCGATCTGGGCGGGTGCGGCGAGCTTGCCGAGCTTGTTGCCGACACCGCCGAAGTCGGCGATCTTCACGTCGCCCGAGTCGTAGATCGCGATGTGGCTGTTCGTCAGGGCGACGTACGTACGCCCGCCGTCGGGCGTCACGGCGATCCCGCGCGCGCGGCCGATGTCCGTGCGCGCCCCGAGGTAGGAGCCGTCGCCGCCGAAGCGGGCGATCCGCTCGTTGCCGGTGTCGGCGACGTACAGCGTCCCGGCGGCGTCGATCGCGAGGGCGGAGGGGTCGAGCATCTGGCCCGGGCCGCTGCCCTGCGAGCCGATCGTCCGCGCGAGCAGGCCGGTCGCGCGGTCGAAGACGAGGATCCGCGCGCGCCGCTGGTCGAGGACGTAGGCGTTGCCGGCCGCGTCGAAGACGACGGCGACGGCGTTGGGCAGGAGCGTCGGGCCGGGCGCGGGGGAGCCCCACACGGCGGCGATCGACCCGTCCGGGTTCAGCAGCTGGATGCGGCCGTTGACGGAGTCGGCGACCGCGCGGTAGCCGTTGGCGTCGGCCCCGACGCCGAGCGGCGCGTCGAACTGGCCCGGCGCGCGGCCCGACTGGCCGAACGAGCGCAGCAGCGTGCCCGTGCGGTTGAAGACGTCGATGCGGTCGTTGCCGGTGTTCGCGACGTAGATCTGGCCCGCGCCGTCGACCGCCAGCGCGCGCGGGTAGGCGAGCTGCCCCGGGGCGGCCCCGTAGGAGCCCCAGCGCGCCTTGTACGGGTACTGCGACTTCGGGCCGAACCGGACGACGCGGTGGTTGATGTCGTCGGCGACGAAGACGCGGCCCTGCGGGTCGACCCCGACGCCGAAGGGGAAGCTCAGCTGGCCGAGGCCGGAGCCCTGGCCGCGGCCGATCGTCTGGATGAAGCGCCCGCCCGTGTCGAAGACGGCGAGCCGGTGGTTGTGGTCGTCGGCGACGATCAGGCGCGTGCCGCTGACGGCCAGGCCGCGCGGGTTGTTGAGCTGGCCCGGCGCGATGAGCTCGGCGGCGCTGGATCCGTCGAGCTGCATCCGCTGGACGCGGTCGTTGAAGCTGTCGGAGACGAACAGCGTCTCGCCGACGATCGCCAGGCCGCCGCCGGCGGGGGAGTCGTGTCCGCCGCCCGCGCCGAAGTGGAACTGCCCGACGCTCGTCCCGCTGCTGCCGAAGGCGTTGAGCAGCGACCCGTCGGGGCCGAAGCGGTTGATCCGGTCGCGGCCGTCGGCGACGAGCAGCGTGTTGTCGCTCGCGACGGCGACGGCGCCGACCGGCCCGAGCTCGCCCGGGCGCGTCCCGGCGACGCCGACCTCGCGCAGGAAGCTGCCGTCCGGGTTGAAGACCTGGACGATGTTCGAGGACTGGTCGCCGACGTAGATCGCCCCGTCGGG
>Ga0310811_10012391_pt1 | contig 11065 bp, 10 predicted proteins | sample YCmetagenome_FD_207642 | JGI IMG/M metagenome (GOLD analysis project Ga0310811, IMG submission 207642) | Soil microbial communities from experimental microcosm in Duke University, North Carolina, United States - YC | ecosystem: Engineered > Artificial ecosystem > Soil microcosm > Unclassified ...
CCCACATTTTAGGATTTGATAAGGCGAGTCAATTCGGAAACGTCGGCCTTTTGTGCAGAACGGTTCGGAGATTGCCTCGCGGCACACGCCCGGAAAAATCCCATATTACGGGAATAATCATAATTTTCTTGAAAGATGAAATTGACGCGGTCTGGGACTCTCGGCGATCATATTTTGAAATAAGAACGTATCAGGGATGGCTTACCGTGGCCGAGCTTCTGCCGTACCCACGGTTCTCGATCGCCGAGCGGGACCGCCGCTGGCGTGAGATCCGTAAACTCATGCGTGAGCGGGGCATCGACGTCATCGTCGTTCCCAACAACACCGGCCACTCCACCGATTTCCAAGCCAACACCCGTTACATCAGCCACGTCGGCGGCGGCGGTGATTCCGACGTCGCGGTCGTGTTTCCGCTCGACGGCGAGGTCACCGCGTTCGCGACCTCGGCGGCGGCGCGCTGGCCGTGCGTGCAGGACTGGACCACCGACGTCCGCGAGGCGAAACGCTCCTATGGTCGCTCGGTCGTCGAGCGGCTGCGCGAGCTGAAGGTCGATCGCGGTCGCATCGGCATCTCGGGTATGGGCGCCGACACCCGCACGCCCGAGGGCACGATGCTCGCCGGATTTTGGAACGCGCTGTCGCAGGCCTTCCCGAACGCCGAGTTCGTCGACGCGACGGAAATCCTGCGCCAGGTCCGGCTCGTCAAGAGCGACGAGGAGGTCGAGGTGCTGCGCAGGTCGGCGCAGATCATCGAGAAGGGCGTCGAGGCCAAGATCGCGGCGGCGAAGCCGGGGGTGCCCGACTGGAACGTCTGGGCGGCGGCGATCTCGGCGATGATGCACCACGGCTCCGAGATTCCGGTTCACCAGAACTGGGTGTCGGGAAAGAACCCGATCCGGACGTTGACGCGACCCACGTTCCGCCCGCTCGAGCGCGGCGATCTCATCATCGACGAGCTCGAGGCGTCGTGGATCGGTTACCGCTCGCAGATCGTCCAGCCGGTGTTCGTCGGCGAGGCCGACCCGCGCCATGTCGAATTGTTCAAGGTCCAGCGCGAGGTGTTCAACGCGCTGGTCGATGCGTTCCGTCCCGGAATCAGGATTCGCGAACTTGCCGAGGTCACGCGGCGCTCGTGCGAGAAAGCCGCGCCCCGCACCGGCCCCGCGGCGGGAGCCGAGGGGCGACTCACCCTGCACGGCCGCGGCGCCGGCGACGACGGGCCGATCATGGTCGGCAACATGACCGACTCGCCCGATCTCGACCTGCCGCTGCAGGCGAACATGGTCTGCATCCTGAAGCCCTCGGTGGAAACGATGGTCGCGGGCGAGAAGACGATTTGCCGGTGGGGCGACACGGTCGTCTGCACACCGGCGGGTGGGCAGCGCTTAAGCACGCTGCCCCATGAGCTTGCGGTTTCAGAAGGGTAGTTCCGACACTTCGTTCTACGGACACAAAAGGAGACGTCAGATGGAAGGCGGTAGCGGTAGCCAGATCAGCGAGTTGGACTTCAATCCGGATGCGCCTCTGCACATCCGTGCGCTCAATCACACCACGATCCCGGTGCGCGACCGCTACAAGGCCGCGCGTTTCTACGTCGCGGTGCTGGGCGGCGAGTTACACCACGAATCGGCGCCCGACCGAGTCAAGCAGGGGCTCGCGCGCTCGCTGCAGGTCGGCGTCCGTCTCTGCTCGGGTCTCGAAATTGACCTGTTCGAGCAGGACTACGGACAGCCGACTTGGAATCAGTCACATCCGCACCACGCGTTCGACGTGCCGCCCGAGCTGCTCGACCAGTGGGCGAAGCATCTGGAGAAGTGGAAGGTTCCGTTCGTCGGGCCGATGACGCGGGCGGGCACCAACGGCGCCGAGATTTACTTCAACGATCCCGACGGCAACCACCTCGAGCTGCATTGCTCGAACTATCCGCGCGCGTCCGAAGTCCCGTCGGGGCCCTACGACAAGAAGCGCACGGTTCATGAGGAGCAGTGGCCGCCCGCGGATCTCGAAGCGGAAGTTAATCGTCTGTTTGAGGCATCCGCCGCCCGGATGCGCGCTCGGCGTAAGCGTGCCTGAGATGCAGAATTGGGTCGAGCCGTCGATGTTCGACATCGCGGATCACGGCAACAAGCCGTTTGCGGTGCGAATCCCCGCGTTACTCGTGACGCGGGGCGTCGACGGACGCCTCAATTTCCTCACCGCCATGTGGTTCACACCCGTGGGGTTCGAGCCGTCGCGGCTGGTGGTCGGGATCTCGAAGTCTACGTACACCTACAAGACTCTCGTCGAGACCGGGGAATTCGTCATGAGCGCTCCCTCGCGCGACATGATGAACGTCGTCGTCATGGCCGGGCGCATCTCCGGTCGCGACGTCGACAAGTGGGCGGAGTCCGGCTTTACCCCGGTGAAGCCGGCAAAGATCTCCGTGCCGCTGATCGCGGAGGCGATCGGCAACGTCGAGTACCGTGTCGTCAATCGCTATCCGTTTGACGATGAGATCGACCTGTTCGTCGGAGAGGTGCTTTGCGCCTATGTGCGCAAGGGGGCGATGGAGGGCGAGCTCTACCGCTCCGACTCCGATCCGTTGCTCTACATGGGCACGAAGTACGACGAGAACGGCAAGTCGCTCGGCAAGCATTACGGCGAGCTCGCCGGCGTCAAATGCGCCGACTACGACTCGGCGTTGCTGAAGAAGCACATCACCCGCAGGTAGCGGCAGCCCGGTGGAGAGTCATGCATAGCCAATCGGCCGCGTCCGTTCGATCCGCCTCTCGCGCCCTGTTGTTTGCGGGAGCGCTGGTGGCGTTGTCCAGCGTCGGCGCCGCGCCCGCGCGGGCCCTGTCCGATACCGAAGCGTTCTACAAGGGACTCGAGGGACTTTCCGCCGCCGACCGCGAGAAGACGCTGGTCGAGGGCGCGAAGAAGGAGGGGACCGTCGTCTGGTATACGACCGATGGGCCGACGCCGACCCAGGTCGTGATCAAGGCGTTCTCGCAGAAGTATCCGTTCGTGAAAGCCGGATTCATCCGCGGCAAGAGCCAGGACATCCTCGACCGGATAACGACCGAGGCGCGCGCCGGTCGGAACCTGTTCGATGTCGCCAAGACGTCGACGGAGACCTTCGACATGTACCCAGTGGCGGATGTTTTTGCTGCCTACGTGTCGCCGGCGAAGACGGCCATCCCCGAGAACATGCGCGCCGAGCGGTGGTCGAGCGTGTTCACGTTCGTTCGCGCCATGGGCTACAACTCGCGACTCCTAAAAGAATCCGACCTGCCCAAGACGTGGGAGGACCTCCTCGATCCCCGTTGGAAGAACAAGATCTTGTTCGACCCATCGTCGCTGCCCGAAATGATGACGCTTTATACCCGCTGGGGACGAGAACGTGCCATCGACTTCGTGGGGAAGCTCGGCGCCAGCGGCAATCTGCAGATTCGCAATGGCCGCACGACCATCACCCAGATGCTGGCGGCGGGAGAGGCGCCGATCGGGATGACGGTCTATCCGTACGATGTCGAGGCACTGAAGAGCAAAGGCGCTCCCGTCGACTGGGCGTTGATCGATCCGTCGCCGGGTCTGCTCCAGCCGCTCTCGATCGCGCGCAACGCGCCGCATCCGTACGCGGCGGCGCTGCTCTACGACTATCTGCTGTCCACGGACGGACAGAAGGTCTACGCGCAGATGAACCGCACGCCGGCCAACCCTGCCGTCGAGACCAGCAATCCCCGCGAGCGCGCCGCGGCGAAGGATCCGCGCATCGTTTTCGATACCAGCGGCGGCCGCGGGAGCGGAACCGAGGAAATGCTCAAGGTCCTCGACGAGAAGATCCTGAAGAAAAAGCCCAAGGGTTGAGGGCGGCACGCCTTTGTACAGCGAGAAGCAAACCGGAGCTCCCGCCAGTCGCGTCGCATCGCTAGGCTCCGACGCTGGTGCGCGCCACGGCGCCTCGGCGCTGCCGCGCTTTCCAGCCTGGATAGCCGCTCTGTCGCCGCCGCGCATCGCGCTGTGGGGTCTCGTCGCCGCCGTCGTCTACCTGACCCTCGTCCCGCTGGTGATGGTGATCTACGGCACGTTTACCGACGGGCCGCCGGGCACCGACGCGTCGTTCACATTCGCCAACTACATCGATGCGTTCGGCGGCGAGGAGCTCTACCAGTCGGGGCTCAACTCAATCCTCTTCGCGCTCGCGTCGGGCGCCCTGTCGTTCACGGTCGGCTGTTTTCTTGCCTGGGTCACCGAACGGAGCAATGCGCCGCTCAAGCCGCTGATCTATTTCCTGGTGCTGGTGCCGTTCGTTCTGCCGGGGATCCTGTCCACCATCTCGTGGATATTCCTGCTGTCGCCGACCATCGGCGTGCTCAACCAGATCGTCGTCGCGACGCTCGGGCTCGCCGAGCCTCCCTTCAACATCTACACCTTCTCCGGAATGGTGTGGGCGTTCGGCATCGACCACATCACGCTGCCGTTTTTCCTGATGGCGGCGGCGTTCCGCTCGATGGACCCGAGTCTCGAGGAGGCGGCCACCGTCTCCGGGATGGGGCCGTTCCGCACGTTCTACTACGTCAATCTGCGGATCATGCTGCCCAGCATCTTCGCCGTGTGCCTGCTGATGTTCATCCGCGGCATCGAGACGTTCGAGGCGCCGGCGGTGATCGGCTTGCCGGCGGGGATCAACCTGTTCGCAACCGAGATATTCCTGGCGCTGCGCAGGGCGCCGACCAACTACAACCTCGCCGGCACCTACGCTGTGGCTTATCTTGCGATCACTCTGATCGGGGTCGGCCTATATCTGCGGGTGACGCGCGGGGCGGAGCGCTTTGTCATGATTACCGGCAAGGCCTACCGCCCACGGAACATCGACCTCGGACCGTGGCGGTTCGCGGTGACGCTCACGTCGCTCGCGATCCTCACGATTGCGGTCGTCCTGCCGCTCGCGGTAGTGGTGTGGACCTCGTTCATGCCGTTCTATTCCACGCCCTCGTGGGGCATGCTCGGGCTCGCGACGCTCGACAATTACGCGGCCATCTTCGAGCTCGAGGAGTTCTACCGCGCGTCGACCAACACGCTCATCACCGGAGCGAGTGCCGCCACGATCGCGGTCCTGCTGTCGCTGGGAATCGCCTGGATCGGCATTCGCACCGATATCCCGGGGAAGCGCCTGCTGGATATGATCGCGTTCTCGCCCATCGCCATGCCCGGCGTGGTGCTGAGCCTGTCGCTGGTCTGGGTCTACCTCACGCTGCCGATCCACATCTATGGAACGCTGTGGATACTGATCGTCGCATTCGTCACTAAGTTCATCCCGATCAGCCTCCGGATCATGCATGTGAGTCTGCTTCAGGTTCACAAGGAGCTCGAAGAGGCCGCCGAGATCGCCAATCCGTCGCCCGTTCGCAACGCGCTGTTCGTGCTGCTGCCGCTGATCCTGCCCGGCATGCTGGTCGGCTGGCTCTACGTCCTCACGCTGACGTTCAAGGATCTGTCGATTCCGATCCTGCTCTCTCACGTCGGCACCGATCTCCTGCCGGTGCTGATCTTCGGTCTGTTCCAGAGCGGCGAGCTGCCGCGGCTGTGCGCGATGGGCGTCCTGCTGACGCTGATGATCGCGGCGATCGCCGGTTCGACGCGTTGGCTCGCGACGCGTCTCTCGGTCAAAACGGGCGGATAAATGGCGGCAATCGAGGTCATTCAGCTCGAGAAGACTTACACCGGCGCGACCAAGGCCGTGGCCGGGGTGGATTTCGAAGTCGAGCCGGGGACGGTGTTCACCCTGCTCGGACCGTCAGGCTGCGGGAAGACGACGACGCTGCGCTGCGTCGCCGGTCTCGAAAATCCCGATCACGGGGACATTCGCCTGGGCGGCGAGGTCGTCTTCTCGTCGGCCGACGGCATTCGCTTGCCGCCGAGCAAGCGCAAGATCGGCATGGTGTTCCAGTCGTACGCGATCTGGCCGCATATGACCGTATTCCAGAACGTTGCCTATCCGTTGCGTGGGCGGGGGCTGAGGCGGACCGAGATCCGGGAGCGGGCCATGGAGGCCCTCAGGATGGTCAATCTCGACGGCTTCGCCGAGCGCTCGGCGCCTAAGCTGTCGGGCGGACAACAGCAGCGCGTCGCGCTCGCGCGAGCGATTGCCGGCGAGCCGAGGCTCTTCCTGCTCGATGAGCCGCTGTCGAATCTCGACGCAAAACTCCGGGAGGAGATGCGGAGCCAGATTCTCGATCTTCAGCGCAAGCTCGGCGTCACGACGCTGTACGTCACCCACGACCAGGTCGAGGCGCTCTCGATGTCCCATCGGATCGCGGTGATGGAGCAGGGGCGGATCGTCGAGGTCGCGGCGCCGCGCGACGTTTATCTTCATCCGCGCAGCCGCTTCGCCGCCCAGTTCGTCGGCCTCACCAACATCGTGCCCGCCCGGGTGACCGGAGGCAGTGAGGGAAAGTGCGCGGTGGACGCACCGTTCGCGCGGATTGTTTGCCAGGACGGAGGCAAGCGCCACGCTGAGGGAGAGCGGGCGATGGTCCTGATCCGGCCCGAGAACATCGCGGTGAGCACGACGACGCCGGCCGAGACCATCAATGTCTGGCGCGGTCAGGTCGTGTCGACGGTTTTCCTCGGCGAATTTCTCGAGTGCGTCGTCGCCTGCGGCGACACGCAGATGCGCGCCCGCATCAGTCCGTTCATCGCGATCGACGTCGGGGACGAGGTTTTCCTGCAGGCGGCCCCTGAACGGCTGTCGATCATCGCCGAGTAAGCGGCGATCGATTTAATCTATCCCATAATATGGGAATCAGGAGCATCCGCTGAAAACAGCGATTACAGCCACATCATCGGGCGATAGCGATTTATAATCTCGCGTGATGGGATTAGTATCAGAGCTCGACCCCGAACGGCCCAACGGCATGATCCGATGACGGAACGCCGCCCTTACATCGTCGATGATCCCGCGCGCGGCGTGTTCCGGCTCAACCGCGAGGTGCTGGTCTCGGACGAGGTCTTCCGGCTCGAGAGTGAGCGGGTGTTCGGCCGCTCGTGGATTTACGTCGGGCATGCGTCCGAAGTGCCGAACCCGGGCGACTTCCGCGCTCGCATCGTCGCCGGCCGCCCGGTCATTTTCTGCCGCAGCGACGCGGGGGACATCCGCTGCTTCCTCAACACCTGCCGCCATCGCGGCGCCACCGTGTGCCGCGAGGCGAGCGGCAACGCGCGGCGCTTCCACTGCCTCTATCACGGCTGGGCCTACGGCAACGACGGGCATCTCGCGGTGGTGCCCGGCGAGAACGCCTACCCCGAATCGTTCGCCCGGGGCGAGCTCGGATTGCGCGCGCCGGCGCGCTTCGAGTGCTACCGCGACTTCTGGTTCATGTGCCTCGACGAGACCGCGCCGGCGCTGATCGACTATCTCGGCGAGGCCGCGTTCTACATCGACCTCGTCGTCGACCAGTCGCCGAGCGGCCGCATGCAGGTGATCCAGGGCACGCAGGAGTACGACGTCCGCGCCAACTGGAAGCTGATGGTCGAGAACAGCGTTGACGACTACCACCTGCCGTCGACCCACGCGACATGGCTGACCTACATGGCCAACTCCGGGGTCGATGTGAGGCCGAAGCTCGACCAAGGCCTCGTGCTGCCGGCGCGCGGCGGCGCGATCGATCTCGGCAACGGCCACTTCTCGACCGACAACGTCAACTATCGTGGCCGTCCGGTCGCCTCGTGGATCCCGCTCTATGGCGAATTGGCCAAGGCCGAGATCGCCGACATCAAGAGCGAGCTGGTCGCGCGCCTCGGCGAGGAGCGAGCGGCGCGGGTCGCCGGCACCAACCGCAATCTGGTGATCTTTCCGAACCTCGTCATCAACGACGGCTCGTCGGTGACGATCCGCACATTCTATCCGACCGCGCCCGACCGGATGCAGGTGACAGCATGGGCGCTCGGCCCGGTCGAGGAAAGCGCGAGTGCCCGGGCGCGTCGTCTCGATTCCTTTCTGACGTTCTACGGTCCTGGCGGATTCGCGACACCCGACGACGTCGAAGCGCTCGAGATGGTGCAGCAGGGACTGTCCAATTGGACCGACGATCCGTGGTCGGAGATGTCGCGCGGCATGGGCAAGCCGGCGAACGAGCAGCTCAACAGCGACGAGCACCACCTGCGCACGTTCTGGCGGCGCTGGAATACGCTCATGGAGGCATCATGAGCACGGTGTCGACCCGCACTGCCGCGCCGCATGCCATGGACTCCGCGATCACGCGCGAGGACGTCGAATCGTTCCTGTACCTGGAGGCGGAGCTGCTTGACGAGTGGCGCCTCGACGAGTGGCAGCGCCTGCTGACCGACGATGCGATCTATCGCGTGCCTTCGAACGACTGCCTGGATGGCTCGCCCGAGGACAGCCTTTTCATCATCGCCGACGATCGCGAGCGCATCCGTCAGCGGGTGCTGCGGGTCCAGAACGCGAGCTGCCACGCCGAGTGGCCGCACTCGCGGACCCAGCGCACCATCACCAACGTGCGGATCGCGAAAGTCGACGGCCCGCTCATCCACGTGGCCGCGAATTTCGTCTGCCATCGCTTCCGCCGGCCGCGCCGCAGCTATCAGTACGTCGGATCGCTGCGTTACGTGCTGGTGCACACGCCGAGCGGTCTGCTCATCCGCGAGCGTCATGTCCGCCTCGCGTCTCACGAACTCGGCGAATTGGGGTCGGTCAGCTTCATCTTGTGACGTGCGGCACGCCGCCGGCGCAATCCCGCAGGCCGGCGCGCGGAGTGAAAAGAAGCGGGGAACAGGGAGACCGGGTCATGGTTCATATGAGCGCCGGAGACAAGTTCCGCCCTCAGGGCGAAGCGCCGCGACATTCCGGCGCGGTCTCGGGATTCAGTCACCTCATCATCGAGGTCACGGATCTCGATCGCTCGGAGAAGTTCTACCAGGACGTCTTCGGCCTCGACGTCATCGGCCGGGACCTGCTGAGCGAGATCGGGCCGAACTCGACGCTGGCGTTCAACACGCGACATCGCTTCGTCCTCGTCCAGGTGCCCGCGACCCAGCCGTTCCGGAAGAACAGCAGCAGCATCCATCACGCCGTCTGGCTGACGCCTGAGCAGTTCGATCGCGCCGAGGCTCGCCTGAAGGAGCGCGGCTATGACATCGGCGACAACCGCGCCCAGTTCCGCCCGCTCGGCGAGCGCAGCATCGACATCTTCGACCCCGACGGACACCGCTACCAGGTCCAGTGCTTCGGGCCGGAATCGACGGCGATCATTGTCGAGAACGTCGGCGAGGTGAATTGCGGCAATGTCGCCGATTACGCGCCCGGCGCGGTCAAAACCTTCATGAAGGGCAAGTTTTTCGTCATCCGGCACGCCGAGGGCTTCATCGCGCTGTCGCGCTGGTGCACCCACAAGAACGGACTGCTCGCCTATCAGCCCGAGCATTGGCGCTTCTACTGCCCGATGCACGGCGCGACCTACAACCGCAAGGGCGAGAGCATCTCGATGTGCCGCGATCTCGCGCCGATGCGCCAGCATCCGCTGTCGATCGCGAGCGATGGCACGATCACAGTGCGGCCCGACGAGGTGATCCGGCGCGAGACATTCGACGTCGGCCAGCTCACCGCGTGCGCCGCCGAGCCCGCGACGGCGGGCTGAAGCGAAAGGGAGGACATCATGGCGGAAATGCAAAGCCTCAATCACAGCGCGATCTGCGTTCACGACCTTCAGGAAGCCGAGGACTTCTACTGCGGCATCCTCGGCGCCAAGGCGATCAGCGCCACCGACTTCGTCACCGAGGACGTGCTCAAGGGACGGTCGCTGCACCGCGCCATCCTGCTCGAGGACTACCTGATCGCATTGATGCTGGCCCGCGACTTCATGCCGATGCCGCCGGACCAGCAGATCCGCGGCGCCCACGGCTTCCGCCACGCCTTCGCGGTGCCCCACGAGCGCTTCGACGCGCTTCAGTCGCTGCTCAAGGCCGAGGGCGTGGCCTTCGAGGGGCCGGTCGAGCACTCGCCGCGCGGTCCGTTCGGTGCGTCGATCTACGTCAAGGACCCGAGCGGCAACTTCCTCGAGTTCGTCTGGCGGCGTGACGAGATCGTCGCCTACGATCAGGTTCTGGGAATCGGGGAGGGCTGACGTGTCGACATCCCTTGCCGAGGCGACCGTCGCCGCGCCTGCACGTCTCATCGGGCTCGGCTATATCGTGCTGCCGGTCGCCGATGCGGCCGCGGCCGGCGCCTTCTACAGCCGTGCCCTCGGGCTCCCTGCGCCTGCCTCCGACGTGCTGCCCTCCTGCGGCCGTCACGCGGCGCTCACGCTGCCGTCGGGCCAGCGAATTGTCCTGGCTAAGATGCCGGGCTCTCGCGACGTTCGCGAGACCGGTGTTCACCACGGGCTGCGGGTTGCTCCGGACCGCCGCGACGCCATCGTCGAGGCGCTGACGAAGGACGGCATCGCAGTGCATCGCTATCGCGAGGACCGCGCCGCCGAGAGCGACGACAATTTCTATTTCCTCGACCGCGACGGCAACCGCATCCAGCTCGTCGCGTCGGCATCGACGTCGGGCGCGAAGGGCGTCGCGGCCATCGACCATACCGCCGTGCTCAACTTCGACATGCTGTGGGCCGAGCAGTTCTACGGCAAGGTCCTCGGCCTCAACGCCGAGAGTCGCTACGGCGTCCGCACGTCCGATCATTCGCGGGCGCGGAAATGGGCAGCGGGGCAGGAGGAGATGGCACCGGGCACGCGGCGCCTCGACAAGCTCTACATGACCATGGGCGGGCAGAACGAAGTGGCTCGCGCCAACATGCAGGCCTACTACCAACTCGGTGACGGCGTGCTCGGCGTCTACCTCGCGACGCAGCATTACCAGGAGCCGCCCGAGGAGCAGCTCGTCGGCCTGCCGCGAACGGCGTTCGCGATCTCGCGCCAGGGTCTCGAGCAACTTGCCGAACGGCTGACGGCGGCGCGGTGGGCCTTCGCCGGCCCGGTCGCGCATCCGGTTGGGAGTCCGATCGCCGCCTCGCTCCACTTCAAGGATGCGTCGAGCAATTTCCTGGAGGCTTACGCGCCGC
>Ga0310811_10012394_pt1 | contig 11063 bp, 11 predicted proteins | sample YCmetagenome_FD_207642 | JGI IMG/M metagenome (GOLD analysis project Ga0310811, IMG submission 207642) | Soil microbial communities from experimental microcosm in Duke University, North Carolina, United States - YC | ecosystem: Engineered > Artificial ecosystem > Soil microcosm > Unclassified ...
CGAGGAGTTGACGACGTCGACGGCGTGGATGTTGCTGCCGTACTCCTGGCCGACGCGCTGGAAGACGCGCTCGCTCCCGGTCCGTTCGACCTGCACCTTGATCCCGTACTTGGTCTCGAAGTCGCGCGCGACGCGCTGCGCGACGCTCACGTCGACCGCGGTGTAGAACACGACGGTCCCCTCGGCCTTCGCCTTGGCGACGTCCGGGGTGACGAACGCGGCGCTCTGAGCGTCGCGCGGCGTCAGCGTGAGCACGAGCGACGCCGCAAGCGCGGTATGCGCGATGCGAGTCAGGCGGGAGTCCATCTCATCGACCTCCAGCGGCCCCGTTCTCGAGGGCACGGCAGCGTTCGGGCGGGAAATACAGCCAGACGTGCTCGCCCTGCGGCACGTCGACCGACATCGGGGTCGTCACGCGCACCTGCGCGCCGCCGGTCTCGACGACGTAGTCCCGCGCGCCGCCGAGGAAGACGCGCCGCACGACGGTCCCCTCCGCGACGTTCTGCGCCTGCGCGGGCGGCGCGCTGGAGAGCGCGACGTCCTCGAGGCGGATCGCGATGGGCCCGTCGCGGCCGACGAGCTTTCCGGGGATCACGTTCGTGCCGCCGACGAAACGCGCGACGAACTCCGAACGCGGGCGCAGCGCGATCTCCTCCGGCGTGCCGGCCTGTTCGATTCGACCGGCGTTGAGCACGAGGATCAGGTCGGCGGTCGCCATCGCCTCGCTCTGGTCGTGCGTGACGTAGACGGTCGTGTAGCGGAACTCGTCGTGCAGCCGCCGGATCTCGAAGCGCATCTCCTCGCGCAGGTTGGCATCGAGGTTCGAGAGCGGCTCGTCGAGCAGGAGCGTCTGCGGCTCGACGACGAGCGCGCGCGCCAGCGCGACGCGTTGCTGCTGGCCGCCGGAAAGCTCGCTCGGGTAGCGCTTGCGCAGCGCCCCAAGCTTCGTTGCGGCGCAGATCACGGCGACGCGGCGCTCGATCTCGGCGCGCGCAAGCTTGCGCAGGCGCAGCCCGTAGCCGATGTTCTCCTCGACCGTCAGGTGCGGCCAAAGCGCGTAGCTCTGGAAGATCATCGACATCCCGCGGCGCTCCGGCGGGACGACCGCGCCGGGCGCCGAGATCCGCGTCCCCCCGACGACGATCTCGCCCGCGTCCGGCGCGACGAACCCCGCCAGGAGGCGCAACAGCGTCGTCTTCCCGCAGCCCGACGGGCCGAGCAGACAGACGAACGCGCCGTCGGGGATCGCAAGGTCGATCCCGTCGACGACGGTGTTCGCACCGTACCGTTTGGTGACGCCGCGCAGCTCGACGGTCGCCATCGCGCGCCTACGCCGCCGCCGTCGCGGCCGCGCGCGCCGCGATCGCGTCGCCCATCTGCGCCGTGCTCGCCGTCCCGCCCAGGTCGCTCGTCAGCGCGACGCGCGTCTCGATCACCTCGTCGACGGCGCGGTCGATCGCCCGCGCGGCGGCGAGCGCGCGCGCGTCGCCTTTGCGGTGGCCGAGCCATTCGAGCAGCATCTTCGCCGAGACGATCATTGCGTACGGGTTGGCGATGTTGCGCCCCGCGATGTCGGGCGCCGAGCCGTGCGTCGCCTGCGCCATCGCGTGCCGCGGCCCGGCCGAAAGCCCCGGGGCCATCCCGAGACCGCCGACGAGCCCCGCCGCTTCATCGCTCAGGATATCGCCGAACATGTTCGTCGTGACGACGACGTCGTAGGCTTGCGGCCGCATCACCAGACGCATCGCGAACGTGTCGACGATGACTTCCTCGTAGGCGACGTCGGGGTACTCGCGCGCCAGCCGGCGGCATTCCTCGGCGAACATCCCGCAGCCCAGCTTGAAGACCGTGTCCTTGTGGATCGCCGCGAGCTTCTTGCGCCGCGTGCGCGCCAGCTCGAATGCGGCGCGCGCCACCTTCTCGGAGCCGGCGCGGGTGATCACCCGCACCGAGATCGTCACGTCGTTCGTCGGCCGGAACTCGCCCGAGCCGGCGACGACGTTGCGGTCGGGCTGGAAACCCTCGTTGTTCTCGCGCACGATCACGAGGTCGACGTCCTGATGGACGCTCGGAAGCGAACGATACGACTTCGTCGGCCGGATGTTCGCGAAGAGGTCGAAGTGCTTGCGCAGGATCGGATGCGGATTGATCGCGCCGGCGACCTTCGGGTACTCGCGATGGCCGATCGGGCCGAGGACCCAGCCGTCGAGCCGTTCGAGCGCGTCGAGCGTCCCGTCGGGAAGGGTCGTGCCGAGCGCGTCGAGCGCGCGCCTTCCGATCGGGAACTCGCGCCACGCGATCGGCAGGTCGACCGCGTGCGCCGCCGCGCCGACGACCTTCACCGCCTCCGGGACGACCTCGAGGCCGATGTCGTCGCCGAGCAGGATGCCGAGCTGCAAGGGGCTCTGACTCATTCGCGAATCTCCGTGGTGGCCGTCGCGGCGACGGGGATGCGGTTCGCGACGACGAGCACGCCGAACGTCACGACCATCAGCAACAGGCCGAGGACGGCGATGCTCCCCGTATCGCCGCTCTCGTTGAGGTCGTAGATCACGACCGAGACCGTCCGCGTCTGCGCGGTGAAGAGCAGGATCGCGGCCGAGATCTCGCGGATCGCGCCGATGAAGATGAAACACCACGTCGCGATCATCCCGCTGCGCATCAGCGGCGCCGCGACGTCTCGCAGCGTCTGCAGCCGCGTCGCGCCGAGGATCCGGCCTGCTTCCTCCAACTCCGGATGGATCGACCCGGCGACCGCGGAGAGCTGCTGAAACGCGGCGGGGAATTCGATCGTCACGAACGCGATGAGCATGATCCAGAGCGTCCCGAAGAGCACGAACGGCGGCCGCGTGTACGCGAGGAACAGGCCGACGCCGAGCACGATACCGGGGATCGCCAGCGGCGCGTTCGCGAGAAACGCCAGCGCCTGCCACCCCGGAACCGCGCGCCGCGAGGTGACGTACGACGTCAGCGTCGCGAGCAGGGTCCCGACCGTCGCGGCGGCGAGCGCAAGAACCAGCGTGTTGCGCAGCGCGAGCGGCGCCGCGTCCAATTCGAAGAAGACGAAGTGCAGGTGCGCGAGCGTGAAGTTCGCGGCGGTCGGGAGCGCCGGCGCGAACTTCACGAACGCCGCGTCGAGCAGCGCGCCGTACGGCAGGACGATCGCGTTGATCAGGATGAACGCGCAGAACGCGAGCGCGACCCACTTCCACGATCCCAAGCGCGCGATCGACCGGCGCGCGCCTTTTCCGCCGACGAGCGCGTAGCTCTTGCGGCCGAGCACGACCCGCTGCGCGCGCAGCAGCCCGAGCGTCAGCAGCAGCATCGGCATCGCCGCCGCCGCCGCAAGCCCCGGATGCGGCGGGAACTGGAAGAGGCTCCAGATCCGCGTCGTCATCGTGTGAAATCCCGCCGGGAGCGTGATGATCGCGGCGGAGCCGAACACCGTCGTCGATTGCAGGAAGGCGACGAGCGCGCCGGCGAGGATCGAGGGGAGGATCAGCGGGAGCGTGACGCGCCGCGCCGTCTGCAGTCCGTTCGCCCCGAGGATCGCCGAGGCGTCCTCGAGATCGGCGGGGATCCGCTCCAGCGCGTTCGCGACCAGGATGAAGACGTACGGGAACGTGTAGAGGAAGTTGACGAACGTCAGCCCCGCCAGACTGTAGATGTCGAACGGGTGGACGCTGCGGTCGAGGCCGAAGAGCGCGCGCACGCCTTGGTTGAGGAAACCGCTGTTCGGCGCGGCGAGCAGCTCCCACGCGATCGCGCCGAGGAACGGCGGGGTGACGAGCGAGGCCATCGTGAGCGTGCGCACGAGGCGGCGCAACGGCATGTCGGTGCGCGCGACGCACCAGCCCATCGGGACCGCGACGGCGACGCACGCGAGCGAAACCATGGCCGAGCTGAGCAGGGTGTTCCAGAGCGGCTTACGCATCGTCGGATCGCTCAGCAGCTGCGCGTAGTTCGCCAGCGTGAAGCCGTGCTCGCCGCTGAAGCTCGTGACCAGCAGCCAGCCGAGGGGGAGCAGCACCATCGCCGCGAGCAGCACGCCGATCGCGGCGAAGAGCACCCGCGAGAGGTCGAACGCGGCGGCGCGCGGCACGGTGCCGCTTCGCGTCGCGACGGCGCTCATCGCGCGACCGCCAGCCCCAGCTCGGCGAGCAGCGGCGCGACCTCGCTCAGCGTCTCGAGTCGGTCGACGAGGTCCCGCAGCGGTGCGCCGTCGCCCGGCAGGCCGCCCCAGCGCGCGCAGTCGGTGAATTTCGCGACGACCTCCTCGTCGCTCATCGGGTTGGCGGGATGACCGCGCCCCGCGTCGCCTTCGTCGAAGAACGTCCGGCCGTCGGTCGTCGTGACGGTGATCCGCGCGAGCATGCGATGGAATCCCGCCTCCTCGGCGACGGGGTCGACGCCGAAGTCGATCTTCGGGATCAGCGACTGCACGTCGTCGCGCAGCACCGCCTCGGGATCGTCGTACTCCGCGAGACCACCGCGGCGGCGCGCGAGCAGCGTCGCCATCGCGTACTCCATCGAGAACTTCGCCGCCAGCGGATCGCTCGGCCGGTGATGGATCAGCGCGTTCGGATGGTTCGAGTTGGTGCCGACGCGGACCGACGCGACGTTCTCCGGCCGCAGATCGTGGCGTCGCACCAGCTCGGCGAAGACCCACATCGCGGGGTGTGTGAGCGAGCCGCTGGGGTTCGGTTTGATCGAGACGCCGGGATCGAGGTAGTACCATGGGTTCCCCAGACGGCCGTCGATCAGCGTCGGATCGAAGCCGCCGCCGGCGGCGCGGAAGAACCCGCGCCGCGCCTCGAGGATGTCGGCGGCGGCGGTCCAACCGGCGCGCGCGAGAAACGCCGCCTCGACGCCGTGCTGCGCGGCACGCCCGACGTGCAGCGACTTGGTCATCGTGCCGAAGTTCTCGCGCAATCCGGCCGCGGAGCTGGCGCCGATCCCGAGCGCGACGCGCGTCGTCGCCTCGTCGAGGCGCAGCACACGTGCCGCGGCGAGCGTCGCGCCGAGCGTGCCGACGGTGCCGCTGGAATGAAAGCCGTCCTGATAATGGCGCGGCTCGATCGCATCGGAGATCCGGCATTCCGCCTCGGTCCCCGCGACGAAGGCCGCGAAGACCTCGGCACCGCTCGCGCCGCTCGCCGCGCCCGTCGCGAGCGCGGCGGCGAACACCGGGACCGACGGATGCGTGAGCAGACCGTAGACGCTTTCGGGCCGCGTCGCGAGCTGCGTGTCGTCGTAGTCGAGCACGTGCCCGCGTACGCCCAGCACGAACGCGACGAGCGGCGCGGCGAGCGCGTCACCGCGGCCGCCGAGGATGCGCGCGTGCGCGAGGGCGAGATGTGCCGGCGGCTCGTGACCGCCGGCGGCCATCACGCCCAGCGTGTCGAGGATGTGCCGGCGCGCGACGTGGACGAGCTCACGCGGGAGGGCCTCGAACGTCACGTCTCCGACGAACGCGGCAACATCGGCGGTGATCGCGGGCGGGGCGTCGACACGCACGCTCAAGAGCTTGACCTCCAGCGGAGAACAAACGGCGACGCGCGGATCGTAGCACGCGCGCCGCCTGCGACCAACGTCGCTTGCTCGGCCTGATCGTTACGCCGGACGTAACGTTTGCCGCCGCTCCCGGTGCGCGAACGCGCGCGCCGACTCGGCGAACGCCGCGAGGGGCCGATGGTCGCGATCGTGCCGCAGGAACGCGAGGTGCACGGTGCGGCGCGTCGGCACGCTTTCGATCAGCGGGATGCGCGCGATCCGCGGGTGGACGTGATCGCCCATCCGTTCCGGGACGACCGAGACCGCAATCCCGGCGCCGACGATCCCCTCGACCGTGAAGATGTCGGCGACCTCGATCGCGACGCGCGGCGTGAACCCCGCGCGGGCGCAGGCCTGCATCATGTAATGGCGCGTCCCCGAGGCGTCGAACAGCACCACGAATGGCCGGTCGCGGACCGTCGCGAGATCGATCGCCGTCGCCGACGCGAGCGGGTCGTCCACGGCGCACGCGAAGCGCAGCCCCTCGTCGAAGACCGGGACGAGCTCGACGTCCGGCTCGCTCGGCGTCACCGAGATCAGCACCGCGTCCAGCTCGTGCGCGAGCAGCCGCCCGAGCAGCGTCGTGTTGTGGCCGTTCGTGAGCGAGACGCGCGTTGCGGGCTCCCGCCGCAAGAGGTCGGCGACGAGCCACGGGACGACTTCGAGCCCGAGCGAGTTGGTGTGGCCGACGCGCAGCCGCATGCGGTGGCGGCCGCCGGCTCGCTGCACGGTCTCGATCGCCTCGGTGCGCACGCGCAGGACGCGCGCCGCCTCCTCGGCCAGGACGCGCCCCGCGTGGAGCAGCCGGATCCGCCGCCCCTCGCGCTCGACGAGCGGGACCCCGAGCCGCACCTCCAGCGCCCTGACGGAGCGCTGGATCGACGGCACGCTCATCTCGAGCGCCTCCGCGGCGCGCCCGAGGTGCTCGGTCCGCGCGAACTCGAGGAACATCCGCAGCTCGTTGAACCCGACCCCGTCCATCGTTGCTTTATCAGTAACGATGGCAGGAAATTTCCTTCGATCCCCAGGTAATCGGCGGGTTTCTAGAGCCGCGGATCGATGGGCTCGCTCTCAAGGGCCAGCATGCCGAACACGCATTCGTGGATCGCCCGCAGCGGCGCGCCCTCGACGAAGCGGTGGAGCGCTTCGAGTCCGAGGGAGAACTCCGCCATCGCAAGCCGGCGCCTCGAAATCAAGTCTGGCGCTTCCACTCATCGGGACTGCCGACGCCACGGTCGCCCGGAATCCATGGACGAGGAGGAAAAAAACAGCCTGGCATAGCGTGCGGAGCATCGAAATCGTCAGTCGGGAGATAATATTCGTTACACGCACCGTTAAGGACGAAGTAGCCCGGCGCGCCAGCGGTACATGGCCCAGCGACCGCATCGAAAACGAGAACTCGTCCGTTAAGAAATACGAAGCGAAGTGTCTTCGAGCGAACGTATTTGCCAATCTGCTGAACCATCTTCAGATCGGGCTGCGCGAGTTTTGGGACGCTTCGTTTACCGATATCTCGAACAAGATAGCTTGGAGGAGTAAACCGTTCATCCAAACCCCTCACCAGACATTTGGTACCAAGACCAACGGCTATAGGCGCAGCAGAGATTTCATAGGCAACTTGAGAGCGAGCCATCTGCGCAGGCGTGAGTAGATAGCCAGATGTCTGAGAGGTTGCAACGGAAGACACCCAGACTCCCAATGCTACGATTCCAATCAGCTCGTACGTCGCCATCTAGACCTTCTTCGCCCGTTGTTACACCAGCGCGCCGCCGTGGACGCAGCCGGTGCCGATCGGGTCGGGATGCTTCTTGAGAAGCAGGCCCAGATCGCGTGCCGGAGCCGTGGTCGTTCCGGACATGTGATCGCTTTGCCTGGCCCCAGAACACGAGGATTCCCCAGGACGGCCCTCCCAGCGAGCAGGAAGGCGGAGCGGCACGATCTCCGCGCGGCCCATCGCACATCCGTCCGGAGGGCGACGCGAGGCGCGGCGCGCTGGGCATACGGGGTAGCGTGTCGTTCCCGCTTCGGAGCGCGGCGATCGTCGTCGCCTCGCTCGCGCTCCTCGCCTATCTGGTAAGCGGCCCACTGCGCTCACCGAGCGCGTTCGTGCGCGGCAACGCGATCGACTTCAATGCCGCATACTGCGGCATCAAGGTCGCGGAGCGCGGCGCGGATCCATACCGCGTCGAGCCGCTGCGGAGATGCGAGCACGACGCGACGCCCACGAAGGACCACTCGCACGACTGGATCGTCGTCCCTGCGCCGCTTCCGGGCTACACGTTCTCCTTGCTGCGCCCCCTGGCGCATCTGCCGTACGACGCGGCAAAGACGGCCTGGGTGGTCCTGGGCGTCGCGTCGCTCCTGATCGCGAGCTTCTGCGCGGCGCGCGTCACCGCGCTGCCGTTCGTCGTGGTGCTGCTGGCGTTCACCCCCGCCGTCGGACTGCTGAACATCTGGTACGGCGAGCCGGTCCCCCTCGCGATCGCGCTGATCGGCGGCGCGGCGCTCGCCGCGCACCGGCGACACGACGCGCTCGCGGGCGTCCTCGCCGGGCTCGCGCTGCTCGAACCGCACGTCGGCGTCGGCGCGTGCGTCGGGGCGTTCGTCGCGCTGCCGCGCTCGCGGCTGCCGCTCCTCGCGACGTGCGCCGTGCTGGGAGGGCTGAGCCTCGCGACGCTCGGCCTGCAGGGCGATCTGGAATACCTGCACGTCGCGCTGCCCGCGCAAGCGCGTTCGGAGATCAGCGTCAACTACCAGCTCAGCCTCGCGCACCTGCTCAACGTGGCCGGCGTACCGACGCGCGTCGCCGTGACGCTCGGCTCGCTCTCGTACGCCGTGATGACGCTCGTCGGCGCGGCGCTGGCATGGCGTCTCGCGCGCGGCGGGGTCCGCGCCGCCGCGGTGTACCTGCCGGTCACGTGCGCGATGCTCGGCGGCCCCTACGTGCATACCGTCGAGATCGCCGCCGCGATCCCGGGCGTGCTGTTGCTGTGCACGCTGGTCGAGGGAGGGACGCGGATCGTCGCCGCGGCGGCGCTCTCGCTCCTGCTCGTCCCCTGGAACGCCGGTGCCAACGGTGAGGTCGCGTACGTGCCGCTGACGCTCGCCGCCGTCTTCACGACGACGGCGCTCGTGCTGGAACGCACGGCGGCCCCGCTTCGCATCGCTGCCGCCCTGACGCTCGCCGTCGGGATCTACGTCTTCGCGATCCCGCCCGGTGTCCCGCAGCCGGCGCCGCAAGTCGCGCGGCCGAGCGCGATCCGCGCGGACGACTTGGCCTCACGAGGCTGGACGATGTTCGTGTCGTCCTCGACGATCTGGCCGCACGAAGACGTCAAACACGTCATGCTCAAGCTGCCGCAATGGCTCGGCCTCCTGCTCGCGATCGGCGCGGCAGCGGCCTTCGTGCGCCGGCCGCACATTCGGTTCGTGCATGACGACGTCGAGATCGCGACCGCGTTCCGCAGCACGCAGCGGGCACGTCCGACCGTGTGAGGCGTTACAGGCTTCGCGGCGCTTCTGCTATCGCTCCACGCAGGAATACGTGAGTACTGTGTCAGCACTTCACGGGGAGCACGCTCCCGCGCGAAAGGAACGTCTTCGATGGTCACCCTCATAGCGATGTATCCGACGAGTGCGCCGTTCGACCGCACGTATTACTTCGCAACGCACATGCCGCTGGTCGAGGCGAAGTGGAAACAGCACGGCCTCAAGAAGAGCGAAGTGCAGACGGTCGTCGGGACGGGCGGCGCCGGAGGCCCGTCGCCCTATCACGTGGTCACCTTGCTGTACTTCGAGGACATGGCCGCCCTCCAGAACGCCGTCGCGTCACCCGAAGGGGCCGCGGTCGTCGGCGACATCAAGAACTTCTTCGGCGGCGACCCGGTACTGCTAATCTCCGAGCCATCCGCGGCAGCCTGACGCGCCTTCAGCGCGCGCGGCGGAACTCGGCCTGCTGCAAGGGACGACCGGCGTGCTTCTTCACCGCATGCTGGACGATCCGCCGCTCGACGAGATTCCGCCGCAACATGTCCTTGAGCCGCGCCAGCACGGTGAAATGATTCGCATGGAGCCGAGCCGCAATCGTCTCGACGCTCTGCCAGTCGTCCTTGAGGACGGGCAAGAGTCGCTCGTCCCAGCTACCGTCCGTCGCGTTGTCTCGCGCACCTGCGTCGCTCATCGGGCAGACCTTCTCCCCGAAGGCGATCACTCCGCCTCTCGATAGGTGCGCAGCTCGACGCCGTTGCCGTCCGGGTCGCGCGTGTAGTACGACGTTCCGATGCCGCGCGCGCCGAAGACGCGCACCGGTCCTTCGTCGATCGGCGCACCGATCTCGTCGAGCTGCGCTCGCAGCTCGTCGATCGTCTCGGTGACGACCAGACAAAGATGATGCAGATTCACGCCGCTCGGCGCGGTCGGCGCGTGCAACGCCGGAGGGAACAGGTCGATGATCGTCTGCCCGTTCACGCGCACCGACGGAAACGGCGCCTCACCACGATGGAACTCGGCGAGCCGCTCCACAGCTAAGCCCAACCCGCCCGCGTAGAAGCCGAGCGAGCGGTCGACGTCGCGAACGTTGAGAACCACGTGGTCAAGGTCGCATACGTGCAGCATTCAGAGCGGTTGATTCATCGACCAGAGGACGCCGAACGGATCGCGGAGCTGCCCGTACCGCGCGCCCCAAAACATCTCGCTCAACGGCGTGACCACCGTCGCCCCCGCATCGACGGCGCGCTTCCACCAGGCGTCGATATCGTCGACCTCGAGCAGCACGTTGAAGCCTTGCGGCTTCTCCAGCGGATACCCGTGCTCCGGATACGGGTCGGTCAACATCACCGAGCCGCCGTTGACGTACAGGTGGACGTGCATGGTCCGCCCCGCCTCGTCGGGAGGATAGAAGGCGACCCGCTGCGCACCGAAGGCGCGCTCGTAGAAGTCCGCGGCCTTCATCGCACCATCGACCTGGAGGTAGGGAACCGCGCCGCCTTTGACTTCGGCGGCCAGGGTCTCGCCACTGGTATCCATGGAGCCCTCCTTTGTCGCGCGATTAGCTTGTCAAAAACAAGCTAACTTTGTTCGAACACAAGCGGCTCACCGAGATCGCGACGAGCAGACCTACAGCACCAATCCGCCCGAGACCTCGATGCGCTGGCCGTTGACCCAGCGGCCGGCGCCGGAGAGGAGCGCGGCGACGAACGGACCGACGTCCTCCACGACGCCGGCGCGGCCGAGCGCCGTCACCGCAGCGATCTGCGCGTTGACGGCGGGGTCGTCGCGCACGATCCCGCCGCTGAAGTCGGTCTGGATCGCGCCCGGCGCGACGGTGTTGACGACGATCCCGCGCGGACCCAATTCCTTGGCGAGGTAGCGCGTCAGCACTTCGAGCGCGCCCTTCATCGAGGCGTACGCCGCGCTTCCAGGGTACGCGAGGCGCGTGAGCCCCGAGGAGATGTTGACGATCCGGCCGCCGTCGGCGAGGAGCGGGAGGAGTGCCTGCGTGAGCAGGAACG
>Ga0310811_10012395_pt1 | contig 11062 bp, 9 predicted proteins | sample YCmetagenome_FD_207642 | JGI IMG/M metagenome (GOLD analysis project Ga0310811, IMG submission 207642) | Soil microbial communities from experimental microcosm in Duke University, North Carolina, United States - YC | ecosystem: Engineered > Artificial ecosystem > Soil microcosm > Unclassified ...
TGCCGGCCTCCCCTTCCCTGAACACCGGGGGGGGGGCGCGCAGAGTCAGGGACTTAGGGGGAAACGCGCAGGCTTGGCCGCGTTGACACAACCCCCCTGGGGACGCGCCTGTAAATTGGCCTCGCATCGTGGTGCCACGCACGGGAGGGCCGTAAGGCCCCGCGTGCGTATTTTCGTTGTGGACCTTTGATGAAACAATATTTCGATCTGACCGCCCCGCTCAAGGCGCTCCTCGTCGCCTCCATCGTCCTGCCGCTGCTCGTTTTCCTCGCCGTCGCTCGCGAGAGCTACCTCACCGTGTTCCGGGGCGCGGAAGCGCGCGCCGAGCACGTGTCGTTCGTGGTGGAGGAGCACGCGGCGAAGGCGCTCGAGGGCATCGTGCTGGCGCTTCGTCTGACCGATCAGCGTCTCAAGGGCGTCGACTGGCGAGAGATCGAAAGCTCGACATCGGTGTGGGACGAGGTGAGGGCGTTGCAGGGCGCCCTGGAGCAGGCGGACTCGATCTTCGTCGTCACTCCCACCGGACACTGCGTGCTGACCACGCGCGTATTCCCATGCCCGGGCCTTGATTTCTCCGACCGCGACTATTACCGCGCACACATCGATGCCGACGCCGGCGTGTATCTGAGCGACGCTTATATGGGGAAGATCAGCAGCTGGCCGATCTTCAATCTCAGCATCCGCCGCTCGTCGCCAACGGGAGCGTTCGACGGCGTTGTCGGAAGCTCGGTCTCGATCGCGTATTTTGCCCACTTCTATCAGACGATCGCCCATGAGGAGGGCGTCACGATGTCGCTGGTGCGTGATGGTGGCGAGGTCCTGGTGCAGGTCCCCGAGTCGGACCCGGGCGAGCAATTCGCGCGCACGATGGCCGGGTCGCAGGCTTTTCACGACGATGGGAATGGGCATTTCGTCATCGCCCGCCAAGTCGGCGCGTTCCCGCTGCACATCGAATACGCGATCGACAAGGCCGCGGTGTTTTCCGTCTGGTACCGACGACTGGCGGGTTGGGGCGCCCTGATGGCCGCGGTGGCGTTCGGGCTGTTCACGACTTCCTGGGTCGCCCTGCGCCGCGCGGGTGCCGAGCGGACAGCGCGGGAGGAACTCGAGCGCCAGATCCGCCACCGCGAGGAGACCGAGGCCCTGCTCCGGCAGTCGCAGAAGATGGAGGCGCTCGGGCGCCTTACCGGCGGCGTCGCCCACGACTTCAACAACCTTATCCAGATCATCATCGGCGGCGTCTACCGCCTGCGACGCATCGGCGATCCCAAGTCGCAGCAGGCAATCGACCTCATCAATCACGCGGCGCAACGGAGCGCGCACCTGACGCGGCAGCTCCTGAGCTTCTCGCGACGCCAGAAGCTCAATCCCATCCCCACCGATATCGGGGCCAAGCTCAGACAGATCGTGCCTCTGCTCGAGCGTTCGCTGCGTCCCGACATCGCGCTCACGCTCGCCGTCGCCGATGATGCCTGGCCGGTCGAGGTCGACCCGGTGGAACTCGAGATCGCGCTCATCAATGTCTGCGCTAACGCGCGCGATGCTATGCCCTCCGGCGGCGAGTTCTCGCTCACCATCCGCAACGTCCGGCTTGCAGGCCACGAAACGGCCGAGCGGCTGGTCGGCGATTTCGTCGAGCTTGCCGCCAACGACACCGGGACGGGAATGTCGCGGGAGGTGATGGAGCACGCCTTCGAGCCGTTCTTCACCACCAAGGAACGTGACCGGGGCACCGGTCTTGGACTCAGCCAGGTCTACGGCTTCGCACGCGAGAGTGGCGGCACCGTGCTGCTCTCGAGCGGAGAGGGCACCGGGACTCGGGTCGCGCTCATCCTGCCGCGCAGCGCGCGGATGCCATCGGCCATCGAGGACAAGCCGGACGTCACGTCTGCGCCGCGGCTGGTTCGGCGGCTGCTCATGGTCGAAGACAACGTGGAAGTGGCGACCACGGGTGCCGACATGCTTCGTGGCCTTGGCTATCTCGTCGACGTCGTCGACAGCGGAGAAGCGGCGTTGCGTGTCCTTGCCGAGGACTCGAGGAGGTATTCGCTGGTGTTCTCCGACATCGTGATGCCGGGCGGCATGAACGGCCTTGAGCTGCGCGAGCGGATCCGCGGCCTCTATCCGCACTTGCCGGTCGTGCTGACGACTGGTTACAGCCGCGACCTCCGGCAGGGGAGCGAGGGCGATGCGGCGATCTTGCGCAAGCCGTACGAACCCGACGCGCTGCGCGCGACGATCGAGGCCACTCTCGCCGATCCGCGGGTGCCCCAGTTTGTCCGCCCTGCATCTCAGGGCTGAGACGCTCCTCGGCGCCTACTTCTCCTCGCCCACCGTGTCCGCCATCTTCGCGCCGCGCCGGCCGAGTGGCTTCGGCCGCCCGGTGGTGCTGTCGCGCGCCGTCTGGTGCTCGATCTCAGCGTCGAGCTGGGCACCGAGCAGCACCGCATAGTTGGAGACGTAGAGCCACATCATCAGCAGCACGACACCGGCGAGCGATCCGTAGGTCTTGTCGTACGACGAAAAGTGCGAGACGTAGAACGAGAATCCCGCCGAGGCCGCAATCCACAACAGTGCGCCGGTGGCGGCACCCCACGTCACCCAGCGCCACTTCGGCTTTCGCCGCGACGGCATGAAGCGGTAGGCGATGCTGAGGCCGACCATAAACAGCACGACCAGAGCCGGCCAGCGCACCCACGAGGCGAGCGCTTTGCCGGCCTCGCCCAGCGGCAGGAAGTCGATTACCGCCGGCAGCACAGCGATCAGCGTGAGGGCGATGATGACGAACAGCACCGAGCCGAGCGTCATCACCAGCGCCTCGCCGTAGTACTTCAAGAGTCCGCGCTTCTCGCGCTCGCTGTAGGCAACGTTGAGCGCCGTCATGATCGAGGTCGTGGCGGAACTGGCGCTCCACAGAGCGAGCCCGAGGCTGATAAGCAGACCGAAGCCGAGGTTCGCCCGCGGCTGATTGGTCAGGGAGTTGAGGAGACCGAGCACGATGTCAGCCGCCTGCTGCGGCATAATGCTCTGAAGTCCTTCGACCTGCTGTTCGACCTGCATCGGGTCCGCGATCAGGCCGTAGATGGAGATCAGCGCGGCGATGCCGGACGGGATGGCGATGAAGGCGTAGAACGCCGCGCCGGCGGCGATCAGGCCGAGACTCTTTTCGGAAACCTCGTCCTTGACCCGGAGCAGGATGTCGCGCCAGCCGCGCCTGGGGATCTCTCCCGGCCTCGTTGCGTCGCGTCCATGCGCATCCGCGTGGTCGTAATGTCGCCGCCGCGGTTTCGCGTGAGTAAATGCCATCGAGAGCCGTCCCCGCTTGCTGAATTCCCATCCAACGAGCGGCAGTCGACGCGGGTTCCCTGGCCGCGATCGGGGCATTCGGAGGCGGAGCCCAGCATTGCCAGCCGGAGGCGGTCGTGGCAGCCTGCGGCCGCCGCGCGGATGCGCGGCAAGCCTGCCCCGCGACGTCCCGGGGGGCCCGTAGTTCAGTGGTTAGAACGCGCCGCTCATAACGGTGTTGTCGCAGGTTCGAATCCTGCCGGGCCCACCACTCTTCATTGGTTTTCACGCACCTAGGAGATATTCGACGGAAACGGCCCGGTTTGCGGGGCTTTCCCAGACCTCAAATTGAACGGAGACGTCCCTATGAGGTCTAAAAACGAGACTTCGCTCGGCGCGCGCAAAGGCACTGCCAAGGCCGACATCCTTCTCTTGAGACTTTCAAACAGACGCTCCGGGCTTCGAAATCGATCGGACATACAGATCCGGCAAGCGGAGCCTCCAGCGCCATCTACGCCGCTCAATTGCTCGGCCGCCTCGATAGCGCGGGGGAACTCAAGCCGAAAATCAAATTATTCGCGTCGAATGAATTGCTATTCGAAGCGATTGCGAAAGGTGATGTGGACCTGGGATTCGGCCAAATGTCCGAAATTGTGGCGGCGCCAGGCGTTGATCTTGTCGGTCCGCTACCCGCTTCTGTCCAAAACTACAGCCAATACTCAGCTGCGATTCCGACGAGCGCTCAAGAGCCTGACGCGGGGAAGGCTTTCATTACCTTTCTCAACTCGCCAGCCGCTGTCGCGATCATGAAGGCAAAAGGGATCGATCATCCCTGACGCTGATCATCTGCACGAACCGAGATAGGCTTTTCTTACAGGTGCAAACTTTATAGATCGGCAGGTTTGGAATCGTGACTAGAGACAATGAAAGCAACGTCGCTGCTCATTACACGCGCAACGGCCTCGGAACACTGATTCTCAGCGCACTGCAAGCCTCGGGCATTATGTACGCGAGCGAGGAATCCGAGTCGAAGGAAAATAAGCGCGGTATCTGGAGCGGTGAATTTGCTCGACCTGCCCGCTGGAGGCAGGCCCACCCGAGAAGAGCCCAAAACACGCATGAGTGAAAGTCGGAATGAAGCGAGTTGAAGAATACCTGCGCCGAGCCCGCGAGTGCGACGTACTGTGGCAGACCAGCTCCATCCAAGCTGAGCGAGACGCCATTCGCAATATCGCGAACACCTGGAGGAAGCTCGCCGAGGTGCGGACGACGGAACTCGGCACATTGCGCGAGCTGCCCGGCGACGACAAGAACGCGCCTTAGCACACGCGCATTTGTGTGCTCGCTTGTAGGTTGAAGCGGGCCGTCAAACGTAAGTGGTTGATTTTTAAGCGCCAGATGAATTCACTTGGCGGAGCGGGGGGACGCCAATTGATATTTAGCAGAGAACTGCTCGTCAGTTCAGTGGGAACATCCGGACGATCCGAAGCCCGGGGGATTTGGTCGCACCTCCGTGGCGACGCCACGAAATCATCGCTCATTCCAGCTCTTTAATACCTCCAACCACTAAAAAATTACCCGTCACTTGAGCGTACGAGTTCCAACAAGACATCTCCATAACGTTCCAACTTGCGATCGCCAATCCCGGAGACCGTGCGCAGTTGGCTATGGGTTTTAGGAAGGATATCCACGATGCCTTCCAATGTGGCGTCGTGTAGCACGACGTAGGCGGGCACTCCGTCTTTTCGGGCAACGCCGGATCGCCAGGCGCGAAGGGCAGCGAGCAGGCTACTGGCGTGCGAGGTCCGGGGTTCGGCGAGCTCGCTGTTCGCTCGTTTTGTGGCCTTGCCGTTTATTTTAGATTTGCCGCTCTTGCTTGGCGTGTCTTCACGTAGCATCACTTCGGTTTCACCCTTGAGCACACCGCGTGACGTAGCGGTGAGTTTCAGGGCGCCGAAAGCCTCGCTGTCGGGAAGCAGGTGACCGAGTGCCACAAGCTGGCGGATGACGGTGCGCCATTGCCTGTCGTTGAGTTCTAATCCGACACCAAAGACAGACAGGCTGGCATGGCCCAGTTGAGTGATCCGCTCATTGGTGCGGCCTAAGAGCACGTCTATCACGTGCCCGGCACCGAAGCGCTGCCCGGTGCGATAGACGCACGATAGTGCCTTTTGCGCGACCACCGTGCCGCTCCAAATACGGGGAGGCGACAGGCAATTGTCGCAATTGCCGCAGTTGCCCTGAGACACTTCGCCAAAGTATTCGAGCAGACGCACACGCCGGCAACCGGCGGTCTCGCACAGGCCGACCAAGGCGTCGAGCTTGTGTATCGAGGTGCGCTTGAAGTCATCCGCTCCGGCGGAGGCGTTGATCATGCGGCGCTGCTGCATGATGTCTGCTAGACCATAGGCCATCCAGGCATCGGCTGGTTTGCCGTCACGGCCCGCGCGGCCGGTCTCTTGGTAATAAGATTCGACACTTTTGGGCAAATCGAGATGCGCAACGAAGCGCACATCGGGTTTATCGATGCCCATGCCGAAAGCGATGGTCGCCACGATGACGATACCGTCTTCATTGATGAAACGGTCCTGGTGGCGGGCGCGCATGGCCACGTCCATGCCCGCGTGGTAGGGGAGCGCAGTGATGCCCCTGTTCGATAGAGCCGTGGCGGTTTCCTCGACCGCGGCACGCGACAGGCAGTAGACGATACCGGCGTCACCGGCGTGGCGATCGGTAATGAAGGCCTGCAACTGCGCCCTCGCGTTCTGCTTTTCAACGATCTCGTAGCGGATATTCGGCCGGTCGAAACTGGCGACGAAGCTCCGGGCTTCTCCGAGTTGTAAACGGGTAATGATCTCCGATCGGGTGAGATCGTCGGCAGTGGCAGTGAGGGCGACCCGCGGCACTTTGGGAAATCGTTCGGGAAGAACGGACAACCCGATGTATTCCGGCCGGAAGTCGTGGCCCCACTGCGATACGCAATGCGCTTCGTCAATGGCGAAGAGGGCAAGCTGCGCGCGTTCGAGGATGCCGAGGCAGCGCGGCGTGAGCAGTCGCTCGGGGGCAATGTAGAGCAGGTCGAGATCGCCCGCTATCAAGCGTTGCTCGACATCGGAGGCTTCCTCGTAAGAGAGCGTCGAGTTCAAGACCGCTGCCTTGACGCCGACTTCGAGCAATCCGGCAACTTGGTCGTGCATCAGAGCGATGAGTGGGGACACGACGATGCCGCAGCCTTTACGGAGCAGCGACGGCAATTGGTAGCACAGCGACTTGCCGCCACCGGTCGGCATCAGGACTAGGCAATCGCCACCACTGACAATATGGCGGATGATCTTTTCCTGATCGCCGCGGAGCGACGGTAAACCAAAAACGGAATTGAGGAGGGGAAGGATATTGGACATAGGTCAGAATCAGGCGGCTAGCAGTCGTTCAGGAAATCGAATGGCCTATTTGGAACGTGACACGAATCTAGCGGTCTGCAAGGGGAACTTGCGGCGGCAATGCGCCACTTCACCCAGGCGCTGGCAGTCGCAAGTCAATCTCGGCTATACCGAAATCCGTGCGCCCATCGGTGCGGCCGATGCGGCCGTCGGTGCGCCACGTCCTGGAGCTGCGCAATCGCTATGACGACAAGGGCGGACTGAACGCGGTCAGAATCCATCTGCGGCTTCCGAACGGACAAATGTACCGCGAAACCGGCAAGCTGGATTTCGTGGACATCGGCGTCGCAAAGGACACCGACACGATCCTCTTGCGCGGCACCATCCCCAATCCCACTTTGCCGACCGATGTGCCCGGGGTGGGCCGTCTTCAGGAGCTCGCTAACGATGAGTTCGTCACTGTCATTCTTGAGGCGGTCGAACCACTCAGCGTTCCGGCCGTGCCGCGAGCGGCGATTCTCGCAGATCAGCAAGGTCCCTACATTTATGTCGTCAACGACAAGGACGTTGCCGAGCGGCGTCGTTGCCGCGCCGGCGCGCGAGGAATGAGCTCAGCTTTTCTTCTTCGTGCGTGGAAGCTCTTTCTGCTGCGCGAGTACGTCCTGCTGAGCAAGGCGGAGCGCGCGCAGTCGTGCCGTCTTCGCGAGAGCTTGGTTTCGTCGATCGACGTATTCCTGCATTGCTTTGGCACGATCGCGCTCCTGAGCACCCCTTGCCCCCGCGAGCGCGGTTGCGTTGGGGCTTCGGCTCGTGTTCTTGCCCATAATCGTGACCCGAGTCAGTGATGAGAACGGAGTCGCCCCGAAGCGGGCGCCGGAAGAGGTATTGCGGCTCGGGTCTCTCCTACCGCATTTACGCACTGAAGCGGAAGCCAGAGGCCAGCGGCAGCAAATGTGACAGGCGCTCCGTCACCGCGGCGAGATCGTCGTAGTGCGAGGGGATGTCCCCGAAGACAACCGGATCTCCCGGGTCTGGCGTGACAGCGCAGAGTTCGCGCATCTCGCGCGCACGGTGGCACCAATAGTTTGGGTCGTTGACGTCGATGTCGCCCATGGAATCCCCGAAGGCCACACTTGGCCGGAACGATCTGGCACGGACTCCGAAGGCAAACATGCGCCGCCAACGTGAACGGGCCGGCCCGCGGCACGGGTAACAACACTCCCACCAAATGACATAGGCGCTCAGGCGCACCCCGGGCGGCGTCATGTTTCAATTTGGCCCCTCGCTGTTCTGGACAAAAGAGGCAATTGTTGGGTGCTGTCCTCCTGTCACCGCCTGCGTGACGTGATGGTATGGTTTTGTAAATCGGGTGGTGATCTGCCGCATGGTGATGCCCGGCCACCGCCTCGAGCCCTGTTTCGTCCTGGCGAGATGCCGCTCCCTGAACGCCCATTCACCCCCGAAACCCTGGCGGAGCGCTGGGATTGCTCGGCCATGCACGTAAAGCGTCTCTGCAAAAGCGGGGGCTTCGGCACTTCCGCCTAGGGCGCATGTTTCGGATTCCCCAGGCAGCCGTCACGGGGTTCGAGGAGAGAGCAGCGCCGGCGCTGGAGCCGCAACGGGAATTTCGCCGCCCGTCGTTCCGACATCCCCGGGACAGTATGACCCGGGCCGAGAAGGTGAGAGACACGCGAGCTATGCTGAAAGGCATGCGGCCCGAAAGGCCGCCGAAAGAGCCCAAAAGCTGATGGGTAAACTGAGCCTCTCCGACCTGCCGCACTGGCCAAGACTGTTATCGCGGGAGGCGCGGCGCTTTACTGCGGCGATGACGCTATACCAATCCACAAGCGCCCCTTGACGGCGGCTTAAGCCTCCCTAAATCGATGATGCCGGCGTCTCGGGAGCCCGCGTGGTCCCGACTGCCGGCTGTCCGGGGTCCGCCTCGGGCGGGCCCTAATCCATGTTGCTCATTGGAGGATGTGGCTATGAGGACCTACGACATTTCTCCCCTGTTCCGGTCGAGCGTCGGCTTCGACCGGGTCTTCGATCTGCTCGAGCATGCGACTGGAAATGCCGTGGCGGACAACTGGCCGCCGTACGACATCGAGAAAGCCGGCGACGACCGGTATCGCATCATTATGGCGGTTGCGGGTTTCCGGCCCGACGAGATCGAGGTCGTCAGCGCGAGTAATGCGCTGACGGTGCGCGGTGCGCATGTAGCCGAGGACGATGTGCAGTATCTCTATCGCGGCATCGCGAAGCGGCCGTTCGCGCGGGAGTTCGAGCTCGCCGATTACGTGAAGGTCGCCTCTGCGTCGCTCGAGAATGGTCTGCTGATCATTGATCTCGTGCGAGAGGTGCCGGACGAGATGAAGCCGCGCCGAATCGAGATCGGTGCCGACACGGGTAAGGCGCAGATCGAGAAACACGCAGCCTGAGAAAACGAAAGAGGCGCGGGCCGAAACGCCCGCGCCTCAATGAGGCGCGCCGGAGTACTCGGCGCCCGATTTCCTGGGCAGATGGAACCGCGCCCACAACTGCGCGGATGAGGTCATGGACAGTTGCTAGCGCAGTATGGGTGCAATCTCTCGGAGACGCCCACAATGCAGCCCTATGCTGATGATGACCGAGAAATTGAATCTGAGTTCGACCGAAACACCCGATCAAAACCGGACATCGACGTAACGGGGGGCCAACTCGACACATGCGGGGCGCTATTCACTGACCGGATCCGCAGCCCCGCTTCACACCTGGCGGTCCGCAAGGCCAATATGCACTCCGCCTTTTTGCAGCGGTGGTGTGCATTCGCGCAAATGGAGCGGCTTTGTCGTTTATCTTTCATGACTAAGCTCACGGCTGAGAAAGTTGCCACACTCTTCCGCGAATACGGGCAGCGGGTCGCCCTCCGGGGCGGCGATGCTTATCACCGGGCGCGGGCCTAGGACTCGCCTCAAAGCTCGTCCACCCTCTTCGTCACGGCCGCGATCCGACCGGACAGACTATTCACAAAGTTTATAAGGCGAAGGATGTTGTCCCGGAGCCATTTAAGCTTTTCGTTCGTAGAAGCGTTTTCCCACTCCCTATCGTCCATTTTGCTCCCCTCCTATCGCCGGTTTAGCAAACAACCCCTCGCGCTTGAGGGCGCGAAGGGCGCGGCGTCGTTTCTGACGGACCTTCTTACTGGCGTTGATCAGTCCGCTGATATGTGAGGCGCTTCCCGCCGATGTGGGCGAGGGCCAGCGCCGCACGTTCCGCATCCGAGATCTTGCGGTTGCTGTAGCGGAAATCGAACTCGTTCAGGTAACGCCTGCAAGTGCTGTTCGCCGCAGTGCTGGTAAACGCCCTTCATGCCGCGTTTGAAGATCGAAAGAAGCCCTCGATCGTGTTGGTGTGCGCCATACCGCGAATGTACTCATCGGCCAGTGCGTCACGAATCCCTATCCGGTTTGGTAGCGCGTCTCGCCGTAATAGCGTGCGCTGCTGGAAGGCGCTGGAGGGCTCGACTGTCGGAGCGTGGGTTTTCCTCCGCACGCCTTCCCAGTGGACGGGCCAACCTTCGGACAAGGCTGCCTCGTACGCATTGAGATCGGCGTCGAAAATAACGGCGAGAGCCGGTAGCGCTTGATGAAGGTGCGTGCGCATGAGCGTGGTCTCCGGAGCATGCCGGCGTGGCAACAGGGGCAGAGCCGAAGCTCTCCCGCTGGAGAGCCGTCGCCGCAAACTCTCCCGAGGGAGCATTGCGCCACGACCCTGTCGGCAATCGTGAGTCGTTGTGCGAGCCGATCGGTGCCGCGTCCGGCGGGCGAAGGAAGCGATTTATTGGTCGGTTCTAATCGGCACGCGCTTTAGTTGTGATGTGGGCCGAAGATGAGTGGTTTACAAGCAGTTACCTTTTGCTCAAGCGGTGTTTCTTCACCCGACGACACAATCCCGCCATTGCTTTCGGTGTGGAACAGGCGCATGACTTGCGAACCCAACTTTCGAGGTTCGGCCTGCTTACCTTGCTCACGAGCGAGTCAGGCCTGCTCTCCGCTCCAGAATGAAGTTAGATCCGGTGCGTGATCGCGCAGCGGCGTCTCATGACTTGAAAGCACATCGAATGTCTAACGGAACAGTGAAGTGGTTCAACGCGCAAAAGGGTTTCGGCTTCATCCAGCCTGAGGATGGCTCGAAGGACGTCTTCGTGCACATCTCGGCGGTTGAGCAGGCCGGCATCGGAACCCTTGCCGAAGGTCAGAAGATATCGTTCGATCTTCAGAACGACCAGCGGAGCGGTAAAACGTCCGCGTGCAATCTGAAGAGCGATTAATCGCACTTCAATGCAGAACGGGGGCGGCTTCGGCCGCCCCTCTTTTTTCCGGCAAGTCCACGCTCGACGTTTCCGGCAGGTTAAAGCT
>Ga0310811_10012396_pt1 | contig 11062 bp, 14 predicted proteins | sample YCmetagenome_FD_207642 | JGI IMG/M metagenome (GOLD analysis project Ga0310811, IMG submission 207642) | Soil microbial communities from experimental microcosm in Duke University, North Carolina, United States - YC | ecosystem: Engineered > Artificial ecosystem > Soil microcosm > Unclassified ...
GCACGACATGCAGATGATTGCCGATCTCGCCGATCGCATCCATGTGCTCGATTACGGCCGCACGATTGCGGAAGGTTTGCCGGAAAGTGTGCTCACCGATCCGAACGTGCTCGCGGCCTATCTCGGGCTCGAGGCCTAACTTCGAGTCAACAGGAACGGTCCCGCCTCATCCTGCGTTTCTGCAAGGGCTGGTGTTTTCACGGCAAACACACGCAGGAGATCGACGAGGGCTCCAAAATCAGCCGAACCGTTCGTTCGCCCGCCAGCCGCCGGTTCCACGCTCAACGTGCTGGGCGTCATTCATACCTACAAGGCGACCGCTGTCGAGACCGGGGGCTCTTTCTCGCTCTGGGAAGCCATGGTTCCGCCGGGCGCTGGTGCGCCACCGCACACCCATACCCGTGAGGATGAAGCCTTCTATGTGCTGAGCGGAGAGCTCGCCATTGAATTCGAGGGTACGCCCCGCCGCGTCGGACCCGGCGGCTTCTTCTTCGGCGCGCGTAACCGGCGCCACGCCATCCGCAATGTGAGTGACCAGCCCGCGCGTGTGCTCATTCTGAGCGCGCCGAGTTGTGGCCTCGACCAGATGTTCGCCGAACTGGATGCCGCTGCCGCCGCGGGTATGCCGGAATTTGCAAAGCTAACGGCCATCTGCGCCAAATATGGCGTCATCATCGATCCGCGCGCCACCTGAGAACAACCGAATCAAGCGCTCTTTGTTTTCTTCTGAGAGCGCGCCGACATGTTCAGCGCCACCGCGGCACGGATGAGCGCCTTGAATGCCTTGTCATCGATCTTGGTGCGTTCGTGGATGTCGATGGCGCGCCTCATATTGCCTTCTAGGCTGGCGTTGAAGAGAGCGGACGGGTCGTCCAACGACGCCCCCTTGGCGAAGGTGAGTTTCACATAATTCTTGTACGTCTCGCCGGTGCAGATGATCCCATCGTGCTCCCACACCGGAACCCCCAGCATCGCGTTCGACGGCTTTCGCCATTTCACTTCCTCGACCACGTCGGGGTCGGCCTCCTTGATGAGGCCTCGGACGCGGGCGAGCGTCTGGCCGCGCCAATCGCCCAGTTTCTTGATTCTGGCATCGATCAGCCGAGAGGGAGATGCTGCGCCGTTTGCTTCTCTAGCGCCGCTCTTTACTTTCTTCATGGTTGTTGCCGCTCGCCCGAATTCTGCGCCTAGCGCTTCATATCATCGGGTCTCCCGTCCCCCAAGCCGGGCCTGGGCGCGCGTTACCAAAGACCGTCGGCGCGATCGAAGCCGCGATACGGAGAGCGAGAGCGCGGGGAGGATGCATAGGACCGCTCGGCGGCGCCAAAACCAAACCATCCGCCGCCTCGAAACTGTCCTTGCGATTGATATTGTCCCTGCCATCCGCGGTCCTCGCGCTCCGGCAGGCGCGCCATCACCGGCTTGCTGCTGGCATTTTGGGGACGCGGGATCGGCGTGTCCGCAATCATGCGCCCGTCGCCGCGCATGAGCTTCAGCGTGGCGCCGTCAAGGCCGTAAACATCGTGCCGTAAATTCAGCTGTCCTTGCTCGTCCACGAATGCCGTCTGATACGTCACGTGCACCGGAATCGGCTGCTTCAGGTTGATGGTGCGCTCCTGATCGCCGTAGAGGCTCCGGATGCGGGCGATGGTGAAGTTTTCCTCCGGTTGCGAGAGCGACAGCAGCACCTCTGCATACTTTTCCGGGTCCTGGACGCGCATGCAGCCGTGGCTGAAGGCGCGGGCATCGCGCGCGAACAATTTCTTGTCCGGCGTATCGTGCTGGTAAACGAGGAACTGGTTCGGGAAGTTGAACCGAATCCGTCCAAGCGCATTGCGGTCGCCCGGCGGCTGATAGACGCGCAGCGATCCATCCGGGTTGTTGCTGACTCTCAATCCGATCCGCTCGAGCGCGCCCGGGTCACGCTCGAGCGCGGGCAGATACTCGTTCCTGATGATCGAGGGCGGCACGTTCCAGGTCGGATTGACGGTGAGATATTTCATCGTCTCGCTGAGCAGGGGAGTTGCCAGGTTGCCCGGCTTTCCGACCACGATCTTGGTGTGCCAGATGCGAGCGCCGTCCTTGTAGACGCCGAGCGTGAAGTCGGGAACGTTCACGATCACATGGGCTGCGCCGAGATCGCGGGGCAGCCAGCGCCAGCGCTCCATATTGGCGATGATCGTGTCGGCGGCGTTCTTCCGGCTTCGCTCTTTCGTGTCCTTGCCGTGAGGCTTTTTGGACGCTTCGCGATCCTGAGGCGAGGGGTCTTGCTCAGGCTGGGCGAGTTCTTTCGCAAGCGCGGCTTTGAGCGCAACGAAGCCCGGCTGCTGCGGCTCGAAACTCTGCAGGACAGCATTCATGTCCTGTGCGGACGCAACTTTGTCGAGAACCTCCGCCGGGTCGGAGGCGTGGTCCGGGTAAAGGATCGAGGCGCTGACGCGCGTGTAGCTCACGCGCCCGGAACTCGCATGCCTGGCATAGCGCAGGATCGAGCCGGTGAGCTGCAGCTCGGCTTTGGCCGCCTGCTCGTCGCTCGGATTTCCGGAGAGATCGGGCGTCGGATAGTCGCGCGGCTCGAGTCCCTCGCTCTTGACGTTGCGAAGAAACGCGATGGCACCTTCGGCGCGTTTCAATGCCTCGGGGCTGCCGGTCCAGACCGGCTGAAAATTCCGCGCCTGATAGAAGGCCTCGGCCGCCGCTTGCTCCGGCTTGCGATCGACGAAGTCCGACAACTCGCCGGAGATCAGCGCTTGCAGCTTCGAACTCGAATTTTTCTGGAATCCGTTTGGGAGTTCCGTCGTTAACGCACCCGGCGCCAGCAAGCCTGCGGCGGCATTGGCGGGTTCCGATTGCGCCATCGCCGGCACTGGAGCTCCCGCCAGCGCGGCAAAAACGACTATCGCTGCTTTTCGCATTGCAAGTTTTTCCCGTGAAAACAGCTTAATAACCGCACGCCGCCCGATTGGTTCAGGTCGCCGGTTCTGAATGAAATCAGGAGTCTCTGGAACCAATTGCTGTTTCTCGAAATGGCCCAAGTCTCGCCGCGAATTCGCAGGATCGGCCCGTTACGCGCGCGTGTGGGGGTCCAATTCGGGAGTTATCTTCATGTCCGTGCGACTGCGCGCCGCCGCCTGCGGCGCGGCAATACTCTGTGGCTGTTCGCCTGCAATGGCTCAATCAGGAATCGCTTCGGTCTATGCCTATTCGGGCGAAAAAACCGCCTCGGGTGAAAGAGCGCGCCCCGGGGGACTCACCGCGGCGCATCGCACGCTTCCCTTCGGTACTAAGGTCAAGGTAACCAACAAGCGCAATGGACGCAGCGTGACGGTGCGGATCAACGACCGTGGGCCGTTCGTGCGCGGCCGCATCATCGATCTCACGCCGGCTGCGGCACAGGCTCTCGGCTTCAGCGGCCTCGCGCCGGTCGAGGTCACCAAGCAGTCGGCAGGCTGACACGAAAAAAGAGCCCCGCCGAAGCGGGGCTCTCGTCGTGGTCGCTGTTTTACTGTCGACGCTTGTCGTTTTGCTCGCTCGCGGCCGGGGGCTGCGACGTTTTCTGATCGCTCATCCCGGGTTGCGTGCTCTTCTCGCTGCTGCCCTGACCGGTGGTGGATTTGCCGGGTGCCGCGCTCCGCTGATCTTTTGGGGTCGCCGGAGTTGGCTGGGCGTTGCTCGAGCCCTTCTGCTCGGACGGCCCTTTATCCGGCGCCGCGTTTTTCTGCGACGGTGAAGGCGCGCCTTGGCCGGTCGTGCTCTTCTGATCGGGCTCGCTTCGGCCCTGGCCGTTCGTGGCCTTTTGATCGGGCTTCTGCGCGCCGCTCGAGCTTTGGCCGGTCGGTGACGACTGGCTGCTCGAGGACGACGAGCTGCTTTCCGACTTCACCTTGACCTTGCCCTCCAATCCCAGGGCAGTGACGGTGCGCGTGTCGATGCGTCCGGTTGCCTCGAAGCCTTCCTTGCGCTGGAAGGTGATCAGCGCTTCGCGTACGGTGGGACTCCACACGCCGTCCGCGCGGCCGTGGAAATATCCGCGCTTGATGAGAACCAGCTGGATTTCCCGGATCTCGGGTTCGGTGAGGTCAACGGCCACGGTCGTGCTTGATGACGAGCGGGCGAAGTGTCCGCCGCCGCCGACCGGAACCACGTCCACGATCTTGTGGCTGCGGTCCACGAACACGATCTCTTCCTCCGTCACGAAGAAGCTGTAGTCACGGTAGCGCGGGAACGTATCGATCAGGATTGGGAACGTCGACACGGAGACGATGCGCACGTCTCGCGGGACAACCGTACCGGTGTGGATCGAGAAGTTCACGTGGTCCACGCGCGGAGCGTTGCGGGCCGACAGGACATCCCGCTGGATGGTCGTGCGCTGCTGCGAGCTGACCTGCACGCCGGCCTGTGACCGGATGCCGGCGTTCGATTGCTCGGTCGTGCTGCTGCTTTGCGTTGACGAGCCGGTCGTCTGGTTCTGTTTGGCAGCGTTAGGATCCTGCGACTGCCGATTTTGCGGCGTCTGAGCCTTGCTGTCAGACGAGGCCTTGGTATCGGGGGCCTTGCTGCCGGACGAGGCTTTCGTGTCGGAGGAGCCTTGGCCGGTGGTCGACTTCTCGGTCTTGTCTTTCGAAGCCTGACCGGTGTTCGACTTCTCGCCCTTCTTCTCGGCCGCGCTCTTGCCGGCGTCGGCCTTGTCCTTGTTTGAGTCCTTTACCGCCTGGCCAGTGGTTGATTTTTCAGGCTTGGCCGAGCTCTTGCTCTTCAGCTCGTCTTTGTCAGACGCGCCTTGCCCGGTGGTGGAGCGATCACTCTTTGCCTGGCCCTTGCCCATATCCTTGTCGGACGGAGCGCGCTGGGTCTGGCCGCGCGGTTCACTCTTTTCGCTCTTGCCACGCTCGGCCGCGCCTTTCATCTCGCGATGCGAGCCTGACTTGCCGGGCGCCATCTGATCGGATGAGTGGGATGAGGCACCGCGGTCGTTCGCGCTGCCGGGAACGTCGCGCATGCCCTGAGCTGACGCCAAGCCAACGCCGGCCATCAGCGCTACCGTCCCCATCAATATCGTTTTCATGTTGCGTTTCATCGTAAAGTTCCTCTCTGGTCGTTGTTCCGTGGCGGTTGAGCCGCCACGTTGATTCAAGAGGAAACATTCAGATGCGCGATTACGTTCCCGGATCGCCGCGTTTGATTCGCGTGTGCCGATTCCGTGCCGTTCATAATTCATAAGATGACGAGAGCCTGAGAAACACAAACAATGCCGTTCGAGTTCCGTAAAATGCGCGTTGCCATCATGAACAACCTTTCAGAATTGGCGGTGGTCCCGCGAAGATTCTCCATCGCGTTTCTTCCGATGGAGGACGCGGCGTGAAAGTGATCCGCGCTGCACTGCACACCGGAACCAACACGAAATCACCACGTTGCATTGCGTCGGGGGGACAACAGGAGGATACCCCCATGAGGACGCTGACCTTGGCTGTTGCCGCCGGCGTGGTGCTGGTAGCGACCCAGGCAAACGCAGGAAGTTTTCCCGTCAATACACTGACCGGCGCTGAACCTGGTCTCGTCGATCAGATCGCCGTGCGCGTCTATGTGCACGAAGGCCGCCGTTATTGCTTCTATTTCGACGGCTGGCATGGGCCAGGCTGGTATCGCTGCGGCTTCGCGTGGCGCGAGGGTATCGGCTGGGGCGGCGTCTACGGCTGGAACAGCTGGACTTACGGACCCTACGAACGCCGGCATCATCGCCATGGCGATTGGCAGGATCACCGTCGGGGCGATCGTGTCGGAGTTGAGTCCGGGTCAACAACCCGCAGCCGGAGCAGCGTTGAGACGCGCAGCCGCAACCGCGCCACCACAAACTCTGGCATTCAGAGCAATACGCGCGTGCGCGGCGAGAGCAACACGCGCGTGCGGAGCACGACCGGACGTGGCGGTGCCGATGTGCAAGGCGGCACCAGAATTCAGGGCGGCGGAAACGCCAACCCGTCCATGGGCGGCAATGCCGGCGGAGGAGCCAGCGTTGGCGGCGGTGGCGGCGAAAGGAGATAGCAGCGTCCGATAAACGAATGAACCGCCGCGCTTTCGCGCGGCGGTTTTTCCTTGCGCGCTTCTCTGGCCAAAGGTTAACCGTTGTTTGCGGATTTGCGGCGGAGGTGTGACGGACGCGCAATTGCCACATCGGCAGGCAAGCCGCGCCCGAATTTTGAATCAGATGCACGCATTTACGACATGCGCGCGACATTCCGCATGATACCGGCGCATGGAACGTATGTTGCGCCGCGTCTACTGCGTGCGGCCGAATAAGCCTATCTACGTCACAACAAGAAGAAACGGGAAACGCCTGTGGAGTCGTCGAACCCAAGCAAGGGAGATGACCCATGGCCTATGTCCCCTACACGAGCGCCACGCGCGACTTCGTCACGGACAAACCAGAACGTAATCGCACCGGCTTTTTCCGCCGGCTGGCGAATGCGATTTTTGTATCGCGCCAGCGCCAGGTCGAGCGAGAGATCGCGCGCTACCTGCAGAACAGCAGGTTCACCGACGAAGCTGAGAGGGAAATCGAGCGGCGATTCTTCCGGTAACGCACGCAACACACAAAAAAGGAGAACTGAAGAAATGACCACACTGCCAATCCGCGCACCGATCGTGCCGCCGCTTGCCGGTCTCGCGCGGGTGATTTCGTATTATTTCAATATTGCGATCGAAGTCTTTGCCGAAGCCCAGCAGCAGGCTGCCGAGGCGCACAAACGTTTTCCGTTCGCCGAGTGGTGAGCGAGCGGCGCTATTTCCCCTCGACGACGCGCATGTCGCGCTCGACATTGCCGGTGCCGAGCACCTTGAGCGCTTCCTTATAGGCGGGCGTGTCGTGGCAGGCGAGCGCCTTGTCGAGGCTCTCGAACTCGACGAGCACCACGCGCTCGTTAAGGCCCGACTCGTAAGTCTTCGCCGGATTGTTGAGCGCCAGAAAGCGCCCGCCGACCGATTCGATGGCCGGCCGCGCGAGCTTGGCATAGGCCTTCCAGGCGTCCGGGTTCTTCATCGAGCGATAGGTCACCACCCAATAGGCCTTCGGCATTTCAATTTCCCCCGTCATTATTGTTGGCGGCGCAAAATTAGGACGCGATGGCCTTGCGCAGCAAGGCCTGCGCGTCGCCGCTGCCGTCGAGCGGGCGCAGCATGCGCCGCACGACCTTCCAGCCGTCCTTGCCGCGCTTGAGCTCCCAGCAGTTCGCCCCGACGCGGTGGATGCGAAAGCCGGTTGTGCTCCCGTGCCCTGACACTTCGCGCGGCGCCGCCTGCCGGTCCGGAGTGATGATCTGCAGATAAGATATGGCGACCGCGCTGTCGCCGTCGATTTCGACGCGCGGCAGCCCGGCAAAGTGACAGAGGCCTCCGGCAATCGCGGCCTGATGCTCGGGCGTTTTCACCAGGGCTCCGATCGTGTCGTTGCCGCGCGCACTTTTGCCGCCGCCGAGATCCACCTCGCCATCGGTGACGAACGCCTCGCGATAGTAGCGGTCGGTCCCGGTGTCGGCGGCGGGCGGATGACTGGCGATGAGATGAAAGATGGCGAGCTTGTCTTCGACCGCGCGCACGCGATCTTCCAACGATGCAGTCATGTGATTCCTCCTGCTGCCTGAAACAAATTAACCCAAGGTCTAAAGGTACTTGAGCACAGCACGAATCAATTTGTGATGGAACCAACGGGGATGGACCGGGTTGCGGTCACAAAGTTGCCCGAGTTTCACATGATAAGCCGCACTTCCCCACAACGCGTAGAAACTGCAACACCGGAGCCGACATGATTCGCACTCTCACCCTGACAACGATTCTGGTCGCGGTTGCCGCCGCCACGCCGGCGTCCGCGCAGAAGCAGCGTATCGCGAGCTACGATGCAAACGGCAATAGCGGCAATCTCGACGCATTGATCTCCCGCCATGCCGCCGCGAACAACATTCCGGAAGACCTGGTGAGACGAGTCATCAAGCGTGAGAGTGGCGGCCGCCCGCATGTCGTCAGCGCGGGTAATTACGGCCTGATGCAGATCAAGCTGCCGACCGCCCGGTCCATGGGCTATACGGGCACTGCCGCCGGCCTGCTCGATGCCGACACCAACATGACTTATGCGGTGAAGTATCTTGCCGGCGCCTATCGCGTGGCCGGCGGGAATGCGAGCCGCGCGGTGCACTACTACGCCGCCGGATATTATTATGCGGCCAAGGCCAAGGGCCTGCCGATCGGCCAGCCGGATCAGGCGCAGACGTCGTTTGCCTCAACCGCGCCGGTGAGCGACTTCAAGTTCAGTCGGCAGGAAAAATTCAACGGCGCGCGCTCGCACGGCGTCAGCGTTGCGTCGTCCTCGAGCCTCTACAGCGGCCGTCTCGATTACTATTGAGCGATCGTTCCGATCAGTACCAGTGCTGGCGCAGCATCGGGTAGGGCTCCGTCGGCGCCTGCAGCTGGTAGTTATGATCCGGCTGCTGGTACTGACCCTGCGCTGACTGCGCGTTGTAGCCGGGCTGCTGCTGCAGGTACTGCCCTTGCGCAGCTTGCTGAGTGCCCGGTGCTTGCAGATTGCGATTTTGCTGTCCGCCGAACAACGCCTCGAAAAGATTCAACGGACGTTGCGGCGCCCGGGCCGCTTTGGCGCGGCGCGGCCGGTGCGCAACTCGCCGCCGGGTTTCATGCTGCTGCTTCGCCTGCTCTTTGGCCGGTTGCTTGGCCTGCTCGGGATTTTCACCTGCTGAGCCCATCTCTTTCGGTGCCACTGGCACTTCAGGTGCGGATACCTCGCCGGTCTCCACGGGAATGCTCACATTCGGAGTCTCGGTTGCGGCCGGTATGTCGGGCTCCGGATCGGACTCGGTGCGGTCGGCCGGACGCCCGGCGACCTTGGGCTCTTCCGCCGCCGGCGCAGCCGGCGCGGGCTCAATCGCGGCAGGTTCGGCGGGAGCCGCCCGCGTCGGCGTATCGGGCAAGTCACGCAGGCGGCTGAGTTCGTCGGCGCGCTTGAGCGCGGCCATGATCAGAAATTGCCGCGTCTCCGGATGATGGCCGGCGTCAACAAGCGCGCCTCTCGCCGGCGCAATCGCTGTGTTCAATGGCGAGCGCGGTCCGTCCGGCGGGTTAAGCGCCAGGAACAGGATGAAAATGGCGAGGAGTACGCCGCCCACTGGGAGAATACGAAGAATCGGCAGCATCGTTTGTGCATAACTGAGTCGGGAATAATACCAAAGCCTGACCCTCGGTTCGCCAAACGGCGAGCGGGCCTATGGGGCATTTTTGTCACGGAGCCGTCATCCGACCGTCATGGCGGCCCGTGACAGGGGGAATCCCCGTTGCTAGGAAACGGTTCCGAAAAAACGCCGCGGGGGAAACGTCATGATGAACAAGCCGAACTGCCCGGTCATCGCCATCGAAGAACACTATTGGGACCCGGAACTTGCCAAGCATTTCACCGGGCCGGAGGCGGGCCGAGGCAACGAGACCGACCAGCGGCTTTTCGACCTCGGCAGCCTGCGGCTCAAGGAAATGGACGAGGCCGGCATCGACGTCCAGGTGCTGTCGCACGGCGCGCCCTCTACCCAGAAGCTCGGCGCCGATATCGCGGCCGACCTGACGCGTCAGGTGAACGACCGCCTCGCCAAAGTCTGTGCCGCCAACCCTAAACGTTTCGCGGCCTTCGCGGCGCTGCCGACCGTGGACCCCAAGGCCGCGGCCGACGAGCTCGAGCGCGCCGTCACCAAGCTCGGCTTCAAGGGCGCAATGCTGCATGGCATGTCGAACGGCGAGTTTCTCGACCTGAAGAAATTCTGGCCGATCTACGAGCGCGCCGAGAAGCTGGACGTGCCGATCTATTTTCACCCGTCGCTGCCGCACGCGAAGGTGACGGAGATCTACTACCAGGACTACGCCAAGGACTTCCCGTTGGTGGTTCGCCCGGCCTGGGGCTACACGGTCGAGACGGCTACGCAGGCAATCCGGCTTGTTTTGTCGGGCCTCTTCGATGCTCATCCGAACCTGAAGGTCATCCTCGGTCACTTCGGTGAGACGCTGCCGTTCCTGCTCTGGCGCATCGATTCATCGCTCAAGCGGCCAGGCCAGAAGGCGATGAGCTTCCGCGATATTTTCTGCAAGAACTTCTATGTGACGACCAGCGGCTTCTTTTCCGACCCGGCGCTGATCTGCTGCATGCTGGAGATGGGCGTCGATCACATCCTGTTCGCCGTCGACTGGCCGTTCGTGATGAACCCGCCGGCGGTCGAATGGATGCAGAACGTGTCGATATCGGATTCCGACAAGGTGAAGATCCTGAGCGGAAACGCCAAGCGCCTCCTGAAGATGTAATCAGGCGATCGGGTGCTGGCGGTAGTAGTCGGCGTCCGCGGCGGACTGCTTCCACTCTTTGTTGCCGCGCCATTCGATATGGTGCGCCCGCATGTCGGCGCCGTAGCGCACCCGGAATAATAATGTGCGCGCCGGCCCGTTCGCGTATTCGTGCACCTCGCCCGGGGGATGAACGATAAAGGCACCCGGTATCACCGCAACGGTCTGCTCCGGCGTTCGCATTGTGCCGCCGCCGGTGAAGCAGAAGTAGATTTCGGTCGCCTCGGGATGGCAGTGGTAAGGGCTGATCTGGCCGGGCTCCCAGCAGGCGACGGTCACGTCACCGTTGGCGACCTTGCCGAGAATTTTCTCGACGTGGTGCTTGGGGTCCCACTGCTGCTCGCGTTCCAGACTGAAGACATGCATGGCACTGGTGCTCCGGCGGATGGCCATAAAGCCTAGCAGGAGAGGGCGGCGTTGCGCATCGGCCACGCGCATTGATAGAAAGGCCATTCGGGCCCGTAGCTCAACTGGTTAGAGCCGACCGCTCATAACGGTCTGGTTGGAGGTTCGAGTCCTCCCGGGCCCACCACGCAGTTCCCCGAATCTCTGATCACAGAGACTTTGCGAGAACAGGCCGCGTTAGCGCAGGCTATTCGACACACGATTTTCGATATTCGATCTCTGGCAGGCGAGACCGACCGAAATCTGGGCTTAGTCTCTGGCCGGGAAAATTCTG
>Ga0310811_10012397_pt1 | contig 11061 bp, 8 predicted proteins | sample YCmetagenome_FD_207642 | JGI IMG/M metagenome (GOLD analysis project Ga0310811, IMG submission 207642) | Soil microbial communities from experimental microcosm in Duke University, North Carolina, United States - YC | ecosystem: Engineered > Artificial ecosystem > Soil microcosm > Unclassified ...
CGCAGAAACGTCGTCTTGCCGCAACCCGAGGGGCCGAGCAGCACCATGAATTCGCCGTCCGGCACGTTGAGCGAAATGCCGTTGACGGCGGGGACCTCGCCGAATTTCTTGACGATGTCCCTGGTCAGGACTGCTGACATCGAACCTCCCGGAATTGACGCATGGGCACGGAATCAGGTTTTGCCGTGCCACTTCGTGAAGATCGCCTCGGATTGTTGATGCGCCCATTTGACCGAGTCCTCGGCGGACAACTGGCCCGTCGCGGCCTTCGACATCATGTCGCAGATGATGAAGTTGTTGTAGACCTCGTCGACGGCGGGCCAGGATGGCCCGGGATATCCCGGAGAGGCCGACCACTGCTCGGAATCCTGCAGTGCCGCCAGTTTGTCTGATGGCGTCGAGGTCGGATCGTTCGAGAGAATCGGCATCGGCTTCGGCACGAGATTGGCAAAACAGGGGTTGTTGTAGCCTTCGCTCGCCTTGAACGCCTCCGGCCAATGATCGGCGTAGTATTTGAGGAATTCGATCGCGCCTTCCTGGTTCTTGGCGAACTTCCAGATGCCGTAGAACTCGGAAGCGCCGCCCATGATCTGGCGCACCGGTCCCTTCGGCGGAGCCATCACGAACGTGTCGTCGGCCCCTTTCTTGTTTGCCTTCTGGAAGGTCCGGTAGGCCGAGATTGGGTTGACGATCATCGACCCGATGCCCGAGACAAGATAACGGTTATTGCTGGAGTCGTCCCACGACAGCACTTCCGACGTCATCGCCTCCTTGTAAAGCGCGGTGACGAACTTGACGGCTTCGACCGTCTCCTTGCTGTTGAGCACGACGTTTTTGCCTTCGGCGTCTTGAAGCGCACCGCCAAAGCTCCACAGCAGGCCGCGCCAGGTCGTGTTTGGGTCGTTGCTGTGCCCGAGCGAGATGCCGACCGGATGTCCCTTGGCTTTCAGCTTGGCGCCGCCGATACGAACATCGTCCCACGTGTCCGGCTTCATCCCGATTTCATCCCACATGCTCTTCCGGTACATGGCGGGAAAGTTGATGTAGAAATCGGGGAATGCCGACCAGGTCTGGTTGTCCTGGTTGTAGCCGATCTGCCGGCCGATCGTGCTGACCTTGCCGTATTTCTTCTCGGTCGCCTCGACCAGGCTTGTCACGTCGACGAGGAATTTGCGGTAGAGGTGCGCTCCGCCTGCGCCGTTCCAGCCGAAGATGTCGTGACCTGATTGGCCCGAGGCTTCTGCAGCCGCACGCGCGGCGACGTTGCCGACCGGGATGTGATCGACGGTGACGCTGATGTTGTTCTTCGTGCCCCAGTCCTTCGCGAATTGATCGAACCACTTGTCGTACTCCGGAACGAAGTGGCTCCATTGCACGATGGACAGCGTCTTGGTGTCGGCAAGAGCTTTGGAGATGAATGGCCCGGTCAGGGACGGCGCCGAAGCGGCAGCAAGGGAGAGACCGGTTTGCTTCAGGAAACGCCGTCGCGTGACGCGCAGGGATCTAACCGTGCTCATCTTATCCTCCTCGGGATGTCGCCAGTTGGAGAAGGCTCATCCAGATGAGGGATCAGCTAGCTCGGCCCTGGATCTTGCTTTTTCCACGTCACTATAGCTTTCCGGTACTGATCGGCCGTTCGACTAAAGCCGGTCACTTGGTACGCTGCCGTACAGAGATCGACAGCGGGCGAGGCCGCACGCGATGGCGGCATAACAAATGATAAAAAAGCTGTTTGAATGAGCGCCTCAGAAGCAGCTAAGGCAGCTGCGCATCTGGCTGTTGTCTGCGGACATGCGATGCTCGTGCAAGCCGCTGCGGTTCAGGTAGCCGTATTCCGATGCGATGATCTGATAGCATTCGCAGGTTCGACGCTCGAGCGCCGCATGATTGCACACGTCGATGCCGCCGCGTTGCCTGACCAGTCCACCGGTCTCTTCCAGTTCGGCCAGCGCCGTCGTGATGCTGGCGCGCCGCACGCCGAGGATGACCGACAGCATGTCATGCGTCACGGGAATGACCCGGTCATCCAGACGGTCGACGGCAAGCAGCAACCAGCGGCTTAGCCGTTCTTCGAGGCTGTGGCGGGCGCTGCAAAGCGTGGTCTGGGCATTCTGGACCAGCAGCGCATGGATGTAGCCGGACAGTTGTTGCTGGACGTCGGGGTAACGGTGCGCGACCCTTCGCAGGTCAGATACCGCGATGCGCAATGCGTAGCCGGGGACCAGCATCAGGCATCGGTTGGCGGACCGCTGTATGCCAAGCACGGCCGCCACACCGACGAAGCCGAGCCGTCCGACCATCGCGATCTCGACCGGACCGTCGCGCTGCGTCCGCATCAGCATCGATGCAACGCCGCGCTCGATGAAGTAGATATGCTCGATGGGATGGTGATAATCCTGCAGGATTGCGCGGCGTTTGAGCGCGACGGGCTGCAGGTAAGGACGGAGGGGCTCGAAGGACGCAGGCGCAAGCCCAGCCAGCAGGCGGTTCTGGACGCGAACCGTCTGCTCACGCTTGGCACTGCTCAGGGCACTGTCCAGCGCTATCCCATGGCACGCCTCCGAAGCATTCCGTCCCGGGCCTTGGCGGCCGGCTTTCGAATGCCTTCCGCTTCAAGCTACTCGTTCTTCGATCCGGAGTCACTGGCCACCGCTCGCGCAGCTTTCTCGGGGCGGACCTCATCGCCGCGGCAGCGATTTGTCAGGCAGGCCGAACCAGTCTCAGGGCAGGGTTTTCGGCGGCAAGACTGACTTTGTTTCGTCCATCCTGCTTGGAGACGTACAGCGCCGCGTCGGCCGCTGCGAGGACTGCCGCGGGACTGCTGGCGTGGTCGCATCGCGACGCCGCAAGGCCGATGCTGATGGTCACCCGGCCGTGGCTGTTTCCCTGGTGGGCGATCGCCATATCGCTGACCGCAAGGCGCAACGCCTCCGCGACCGTCTCGGCGTTCTGAGCGCCTGTTTCCGGAAGCAGCACGGCGAACTCCTCGCCGCCATAACGTGCAACGAGGTCGCCCGGCCGCTTCAGGTTGGATTTGAGTGCGCTGGCGACGCGCTGGATGCATTCGTCGCCAGCCGTGTGACCATAAGTGTCGTTGAACAACTTGAACTTGTCGATGTCGATGAAGAGCAGGGACAGCTCCGACTGCGATCGGTAGCAGCGCTTGAATTCACGCTCGAGCATCTCGTCGAACTTTCGCCGGTTGGCGATCCCGGTCAGCGTATCCGTTTCGGAGAGGTCCTTGAGGCGGGCGTTTGCGGCGACGAGTTGCTCTTCGGCCGCCTTGCGTTTGGTGATCTCCCGGACGACGACGAGGACTTCCGGCGAAGAACCTTCGGTCTCCTGGATGAGGCTGAATTGCGATTCGACCCAGACGTAGTCGCCGGATTTTGATCGCATGAGATACTCGCGGATGGCGGTCCGCTCCGCCGGTCCAAGTCGGTTGACCGCGTCCTTGACGAACTCCCGATGGGCGGGATGGACGATTTCGTATCCCTCGTGTTGCAGCGCTTCGGCGGGCGTCCAGCCCAGCATCTTCTCGATCGACGGAGACATGTAGAGACGCCTGCCGTTGAGGTCGAGCCGGGTGACCACATCCTCGATGTTCTCGGCAAGCAGCCGGTAGCCGCGCTCACGTTCGCGCAGCATTCTGGCCATCTTCGAACGTTCGCGGAATTGACGCATCAGCAGAGCCGCCAGCCCGATAAGGACCGTCGAGACGACCCCGCCGAGCAGAAAGTCGAAATTCCGGCTTCCGCGCCATTCAGCCAGGATGCTGTCTTCAGCGACTGCAACGCTGATCACGACCGGAAACTCGGCGACAATTTCAAAGGCGAACTGTTTGTGGCGACCGTCAAATGGTGAGACGATCGAATAAAGACCTGTCGAAGCTTCCTTGAGCCGGCTGGCGAACAGGGAACTGCCGCCTACGTCCTTGCCCACTTGTTCATCGCTGCGATGAACGAGCACCTTGCCATTTTTCTTCATCAAGGTGACCGTGCGTCCCTGGTCGGACTCGAAGCCCTGGTAGAACGACCGGAAGTAGGCCAGATCGATCGCTGCGAACACCACCCCACCAAACGAGCCGTCGGCGTTCGGCAGGCGCCGTGTCATCAGGAGGGTCGGACGACCGGTCACGCGCGATATGACGGGCTCGCTGATGCGGGGCCCGGCCTGTTCGGGATGAGCCTGATGAAACCTGAAGTACTCGCGATCCGAATTGTTCACTGTCGGCACGGTTTCGAACGACGAATACATCCAGTCGCCATTTGCCGAGAGCACGCCAAGCTCGCGCACCTGCGGCATGTTCTTGGCGTACTGCGCCAGGAGGTCATTGATTTCGGCGGACGATCGGGCTGATTTGTCGGAGTGCTCGATGTATTGGCTTGCTCCGAACAGCGCGAGCGCGACCGCGCCGAAACTCTTGGATGCGTGCTGGGCCAGCGAATGCGTCAGGGCTTGCGTTTGCTGGCCTGCCTGAGCGAGCGCGGATGCTTTCTCTTCCGTCGATTTCCACGCCACAAGCGCCCAGAAGCTGCTGAGCGTAAAGCCAAGCAGCACGGCGATGATGGTTAAGGGAGACCTGACGAGCCGACGCAAGAGACTGTTCCTTTCGAAGGAACATCCTGTCGCATCGCGGCTGAAATCCAGGTTTCCATCGGATCGAAGGCAGCCCCTTTCTGGCTCGATCGTTAATTTGGCGGGAATTTTCGGTGAATTCTGCAACTTGCCGATGTCCCGTTGCTGTGCTGCTCGGTACCAGACCCATCTGTTTGATCGCACGGGCGCGACCGCTCGTGCTGCAAGTTGCCGACAAGATCGACCCGCGAGGACAACAAGGCCGCGCGCAACGTGAGCGCGGCCGCCAAGATCGTGGTGCCGAGCAGGGCCGCCCGCGTCATCGCCCGCGTCATCCAGATATATCCATGCAGATATATCCATGCGCGCTTCATCCGTGCCAGCGACGGCCCTGATCAGCGGCATCTCGCCGCGGTCGGAAAAGATCTGATCAAACGCGCTGGAGTGATCGGAGTGTCGTACGACACGATAGGCCCATCTTCCAGAGTTCCGCGAGTGCGGTTTTCACGGGTGTTGCGTGATTGCGCGCGCCGCTGAGTGCGTAGGACTCCGGGGATCGACGACAGGGGTCATGTTGCTGACTCATTCCCTGTCTTAGACGGCGACAACGAAAACACGATGCGGGGACCGCTCAGGTTCTCGCAATGGTTCCGTAGCCAGGGGTTTGGCGCGAATCCGCAAAAGTTTGGCACGAGTTCAAAAACGCTGACGCGTTCGCTTGGCCATGTTCTGCGGCATCGGGAACCGGACGAAAATCAAAGGAGATATGATGGTGTTCCGCTCGCGCGCCGCACTTTGCGGCGCTCTGGTTGCGCTTGTCGTTTCTGTGACTGTTGGCCGTAGTGAAGCAAGTGGGGATCATTCAAGCGCCGTCGTCGAGGCCGCCTGTGGCGATGCGATCGTTGGCGCAGCATCCACGTATAATCCGTTCAAGCCCGGCAAGGAGGAGGGCGGCCCGAAAACAGCTTCCGGCGAGCGTTATGATCCCTCGGTCTGGACAGCCGCGATCAAGACGAGCTTGCGTCGGAAATTTGGCGGGGTCCAATTCGGGGCGAAACCGAAATTTGCGCTGGTCGAAGCCGTCGGCAAAAAGGTCATCGTCAAGATCAACGACGTCGGGCCGCTCAGGCCCGGGCGCATCATCGACCTCAACGAGCGGACGATGCGTCACTTCGATCCGGGCATGGAGCTTGGCGTGATTCCTGACGTCACAGTCAGGCCGCTGGCCGGCGATGATTGGACTCCTGGGCCGGTTGGCTAGAGCGTTTTACCGCGAAGTGGACACCGGTTCGCGTGAAGAAAACGCGTCAAAACAGGAATCGAGAGCTCCGTTCCGATTGAATCTAACGGAAACGGCTCTGAAGGTTCGTTGATCTGGATCAACGAGGAGATGCCGCGGGATGGCGCGATGCGATCGCGCAATTCCGTTGGCATCACGCCGGAGCCCCCTCATGTGGGTCCTGATGTACGTGTTCTCCTATTCGGTCAGTCCCGCTGCGACCAACGACAGGGCGGAATGGCGGCTGCTGCCGACCGTGGTGTTTCAGGAATTCTCCAACGAAGAGCGGTGCAAGGCAGCGAAGTCGACGCTCGAGGCTAGTCTGAGCGAGGCGGGCACGAAACTGAAGAGCGGCCTCGAAGATTTGAAGAGCCTGGGCAAGGCCGACCCCAGTCAGATCATCATTGCCTACAACGTGGAGTGCCTGCCGAAATAGGTCTTGGTCCTGGCGGCGGGCGAAAGCCTCGAGGCCGCCGCCTCCGCAAAGGTCTCGAATATCGTTTTGGCACAAACTGCACAGGCCCTTAGCCCTATCATGGGTTAAGTTTGGGCATGGGCCGAGAGTTGGTCATACGCGTCATTGTCGTTGCAGCCGGTGCCTTCACCGTGGCTGCAGTCTCCGCGCTCGTCTTCAGCTATTGATCTATCTCAACTGGCGCGCCCCGGATGGGTGTTTCCTGTCATCGGCAGGAGATGCGTACGGGGTGCAACGATGCGGCCGTGGGCTTTGCATTCGCTGGTTTGGGTGCTGACGGCGATCGGCTTGATCGCGATCATCTCGATGCTGCTTTGAGGCCGTTTGCGACCAAGCCGTTGCAGGTCCAGGCGCGGTGGATGATGATGCGTGATCCATCTTCGTGACGCGATCGCATTCCGCACGGCGCGACACTTTGTCGTCGAACCCCCGTCATGATCCGTTCAAGATTCGGGGCTAATCTTACATCCGACGATTGGTTCGCCGGATGTACGCGGACTGGATCGCAAGCCTCGGCCCCGTGCCGGGGCTTTTCGTTGCCGATGCCCGCGCAATAGTCGCGCTATCGCTCGCGACTTTGCAGGCGCCCGATCAGCAGCCCGACGAGGTCGTCGATCTTGCCCAGTGCAGCGGTCGGATCGAGGAACTCGATATCGTCCACGTTCCAATATTCGACACGATGGGCGATGCCGGCAAAGCGGCGCTCGATCATGGGGCGATGCTCGGTGTCCTTCAGCGCGATCACAAGCTCGGCTTGCGCGAAGTCGTCGACAGTGCAGATCACCGGATGTCGCGCAGCGCCGCCCGGCGCGATTCCTTTCGCTTTCAAGGCCGCCAGCGTGTAGGGCGACATGGGTCCGACGTTCTCGGGAAAATGCTTGTCGGCGACGCCGCGCGAGAAGGCGTGCCACCTCAGTCCGTCGAGTTCGGCCCGATGGTTGAAAATCTCTTCGGCGTAGCGGCTGCGGTAGTAGTTGCCGGTGCAGAGAAACAGCACGCGATTGGTTTTGATCATTGAGCCGTCAAGGAAGTGCATGCCCCGGGGGGAGGCAAGGCTCAGGGGGAGCGTCGCCATGATGATATCATGCCAGTGTTTTGCCCGACGCGTCAATTGAATTTCGTAAAATCCGTAACAGCGGCCGGCCAAGCCCTTGACAAGGCTTGTCCGGCTACTGTGCATGGGGTTGTTTTCGAGATTTTACGAGAGCGGGCCGACTGCCGTCGTCGCAGGCAGCGCGCGCCCTGTCATCCCGCCTTGGCGGTGCGACTGTCCGCGCGCAGGTCCTGGAAGAATTTTTCGACCTCGCGCGACAGCGTGTCGGCGGTCGCGGTCAGGCTGCTTGCAGCCGTCAGCACGGATGCCGCCGCCGTGTCGGTCTCGCCGATGGCATCGCGGAGCGAGGTGATGTTGGCGACCAGCGTCTCGTTGCCCTGGGCTGCGCTTTGCGCATTCGAGGAGATCTCGCGCGTGGCCTGGTCCTGCTGGCCGACGGCACCGGCAATCGCCGAGGTGACCTCGTTGATCTCGCGCACTGCGCCGCCGATCTCGCGCACGGCATCGACCGCATTGCGGGTCGAGGACTGGATCATCGCGACATTCTCGCTGATGTCGGCGGTCGCCTTCGCGGTCTGTCCGGCCAGCGCCTTCACCTCGTGCGCGACGACGGCAAAGCCGCGGCCGGCATCGCCGGCACGGGCGGCCTCGATGGTCGCGTTGAGCGCCAGCAGATTGGTCTGCTCGGCGATGGTCTGGATCAGGGTCAGCACGCCGTCGATGCGCTGCGTGGCCGCCGCGAGGCTCTCGATCTCGGCAATGGATTTCTCGGTGCGCTGTCCGGTCTGCTCGACCGCGCTGGCGCTCTGCCGCACCTGGCGGCCGATCTCCTCGACGGAGGCCGACAGCTCCTCGGCCGCGCCCGCCACCGCGGTAACGTTGTGCGAGGCCTGCTCGGTGGCGTTGGCGGCCGTGCCGGCGCGGTTGTTCGCGTCGGAGGTGACGCGCGTGATGGTCTGCGCGGTCTCACGCATGACCGAGGCATTGTCGCTGAGACCGCGCATGATCGCGCCGATCGCTTCGCGGAACGCCTCGACCGATTGCTCGATGTGGCGCGCGCGTTCTTCGCGCGTGGCCGAATCCTGCGAGACCTGAGAAGCGAGGTTGCGGTTGCGGCCCATCGCGTCCTGGAACACTTCGATGGCGCGGGCCAGCGCGCCGATCTCGTCGGCGCGACCGCTATGCGGCACCACGACGTTCTCGGCGCCGTCGGCGACCTGCTTGATGGTCGCGGTGATGGCGGCGAGCGGCCGGGCGATCGAGCGGGCGATGATGATGATGCCGATCACGACCAGCGCCAGTGCGACGCCGCCGAGGCAGGTCAGCACGAACGACAGCGTGCGGTTGGTCGCGGTTTCGCGCGCGATCTGCTTGGCGCGCTCGGCATAGACCTTGGAGAGCGCCTCGAGATCCTTGTTCAGCGCCGAACGCACGGAGCGGTTGGCGTCGTTGTCGCCCCATTCGCGGCCCGCGGCCGCGTTGATCTCGACGCCGCGGCGGACCAGCTCCTTGCGGAACTCGACGAACTGCTCGATGCGCTTCTTGAAGGCGGCGAACTGTTCGGCGTCGTCGGCCTTGACGATGGTTTCCCAGCCCTTCACCACGCCGAGGATCTGCTCGTTGAACTTGAGCAGCCCGTTGCCGTATTTCTTCACGACGGCCGGCTCGGTCGACATGTAGACGCCGCGCGACTCCATCACGACCGCATAGACCAGCGAGTTGACGCGCTCGACGTTCAGCGCGGCCGCATTCGCCGTCTCGATCGCACTGGTCAGCTCGGCGCCGCGGCGGCTGTTGTAGTCGGACAGCATCGCGATCGCCGCGGTGAGCAGGGCGAACAGCGCGAAGATCGCATAGAGCTTGGTGGCCAGGGTGAAACGGCCTGCCAGGTCGGCAGCATTCCCAGATCGATTGATTTGCATGTGTTCGGGCCCGAATTGGCCAGGAGCGGCCGGTGGCGCGGTCGTATAAAATTGATGCAAAACTATGCAGAATGAAGATGGACGCAGCGTTAACGCGGCCGGCGGGCCCCTTCGCCCCAGGCCCGAGGAAAGGTAAGATATTTCAGCGTCTTGATACGAAGGTATGGTTCAGGATCGCTTTGGAGTCGGTCACTGGCCGACGAACCCCGGAGGGGCCTTTGGTCTACCGCCACGCCATCGACACCACGACCTACGCCTTCCCCGACCTGCGCGACCTCCTCGCCAAGGCGACGCCGCCGCGCTCCGGCGACCGGCTGGCCGGCATCGCTGCCGGCAGCGCCGAGCAGATGATCGCCGCCCGCATGGCCCTGGCGGACGTCCCCTTAAGTCAATTCCTCAACGAAGCCGTCATCCCCTACGAGGCCGACGAGATCACCCGCCTCGTCATCGACAGCCATGATGCGAAGGCTTTTGCGCAGGTCTCCTCGCTGACGGTTGGCGCCTTCCGCGACTGGCTGCTGTCGGACGCCGCCACGCCGGACGTCTTGCGCAAGCTCGCACCCGGCATCACGCCGGAGATGGCGGCCGCGGTGTCAAAGCTGATGCGCAACCAGGACCTGATCCTGGCGGCGCGCAAATGCGAGGTGGTCACCGCTTTCCGCAATACCATCGGCCTGAAGGGCCGGATGAGCACGCGGCTCCAGCCCAATCACCCCTTCGACGATGCCAGGGGCATCACCGCCTCGATTCTCGACGGCCTACTGCTCGGGGCAGGCGATGCCTGCATCGGCATCAATCCGGCAAGCGACGATCCGGCGGTGATCGCGCAGTTGCTGCGGCTTCTGGACGAGATCATCGCGCGGCTGAAAATCCCGACGCAGGGATGCGTGCTGACCCATGTCACCACGACGCTCTCGCTGATCGGGCAGGGCGTGCCTGTCGACCTTGTCTTCCAGTCGGTCGCCGGCACCGAGGCCGCGAACCGCAGTTTTGGCATCGATCTCGCTCTGCTGAAGGAGGCGCAGGAAGCCGGGCTGTCGCAAAAGCGCGGCACGGTCGGCGACAACGTCATGTATTTCGAGACCGGCCAGGGCTCGGCGCTGTCGGCCAATGCCCATCACGGCGTCGACCAGCAGACATGCGAGGCACGCGCCTATGCGGTGGCCCGCGCCTATGCGCCATTGCTGGTCAACAGCGTGGTCGGCTTTATCGGCCCGGAATATCTCTACGACGGCAAGGAGATCATCCGGGCGGGGCTGGAAGATCATTTCTGCGGCAAGCTGCTCGGCCTGCCGCTCGGCATCGACATCTGCTACACCAACCATGCCGAGGCGGACCAGGACGACATGGACAATCTGCTGACGCTGCTCGCGGCTGCCGGCGTCACCTTCATCATGGGGGTCCCGGGCGCCGACGACGTCATGCTGAACTACCAGTCCACCTCCTTCCACGACGCGCTCTATGTCCGCGACGTCTTCGGTGCGGCGCGCGCGCCGGAGTTCGACGACTGGCTGGTGCTGTCAGGCATTGCCGGCGCCGACTTCCGGCTTGCCGGTGACGCAGGCCTGTTGCCTGATTTTGCCTCCCGGCTGATCGCCTAGCGCGAAAAATCGCGAAAAACTCGCGCCCCGCGGCATGAACCGGGGAAACCATTGGCGCGTCTCATGAATTAGTTCGATGCCACAATATTGAGGAATTCCGGTCGCAGCGTTACGCTATGTTTCTGGAGACCTCGTCAGTACCGTTCTTGGAA
>Ga0310811_10012398_pt1 | contig 11061 bp, 10 predicted proteins | sample YCmetagenome_FD_207642 | JGI IMG/M metagenome (GOLD analysis project Ga0310811, IMG submission 207642) | Soil microbial communities from experimental microcosm in Duke University, North Carolina, United States - YC | ecosystem: Engineered > Artificial ecosystem > Soil microcosm > Unclassified ...
CGGGTGCGCTCACCGCCTGCGGTGGAAGCGCCACAAGCAGCGCTCCGGCAGCCACCACCCCGCCGGCGGCGGGAACCACCCCGGCGAGCACCACGGCGCCCGCGGCCGAGGCGAGCAGCGCTCCGGCCGGGAACGCGCTCGTCGCCACCAGCAAGATCCCGGTCGGCGGGGGCGAGGTCCTTTCCGGGCCGCAGGTCGTGGTCACCCAGCCCACGGCCGGGGAGTTCAAGGCGTTCAGCGCGGTCTGCACCCACATGGGGTGCATCGTCAACCAGGTCAGCAACGGGACCATCGACTGTCCGTGCCACGGCAGCCAGTACAGCATCTCGACCGGTGCCGTCGTGGGCGGACCGGCGCCGAAGCCGCTGCCCGAGAAGCAGATCAAGGTCTCTGGTGGCAGCGTCTTCCTCGCCTAGCAACCTGGGCTTCAGCGCCCGCGCCCGGCACGCCGAGCCGGTCATGGGCACGGTGGTCTCCTTCGACGTCCCGCTCAGCGCGCGCCACGACGGGTCGCTCGACGCTGCCGTCGCATGGCTGCACTGGGTCGACGAGGTCTTCTCGCCTTACCGTCCAGACAGCGAGGTGTCGCGGCTCGCCGACGGCACCGTGACCGCCGCGGCGTGCGTGCCCGAGATGGCCGAGGTCATCGCGGCGTGCGCGTTCGTCGGCGAGATGTCGCACGGCTACTTCACCGCGTCGCCGTGGGGACGGTTCGACCCGTCCGGCTACGTCAAGGGCTGGGCGGTCGAGCGTGCCGCCGCCGTCCTGACCGCCGCGGGGTCGGCGAGCCACCTGGTCAACGGCGGCGGGGACGTGCAGTGCGTGGGCAGCCGCCCCGGCACGTCCCCGGCGCCGTGGCGGGTGGGCATCGCCGACCCGCTGCGGCGCGGCGCCCTTGCCCTTGTGGTGGAGGCGGCGGACAGGGCCATCGCCACGTCAGGGACCGCCGAGCGCGGGGCGCACATCGCCAACCCGCACGCTGGCGGCCCCGCCACGGGCCTGGCTAGCGTCACCATGGCCGGCCCCAGCCTGGCACTAGCTGACGCGTACGCCACCGCCGCCTTCGCGATGGGCCGTGGCCTCGCCCGCGACTGGGCGGAGACCCTGGACGGGTACGAGGCCTACGGGATCACCGAGACGGGCGAGACCTGGCAGACCGGCGGCTTCGCCGCCTACATCGCCAAGGACTAGGCCCCCTCGGTACGGTCGCGGCGCAAGACCGTCAGCAGTTCGTCGTAGGGCCCGATCAGGTACGCCTCGTCCGCCGGGTGGAACCGGGTAGTACGGCGCGGCGGGTGCTCAAGCACGGAGCGGTCGGCGGCGCGGCGCAGCGCGAGCACCCGCGTGCTCGCGGCCAGCTCGTGCATCTGGAGGCCGTGCAGGCCCCCGCCGGGGGTGACGGTCAGCCGGGCGACGAGCAGCGGCTCGTCGCCCGCGTAGAAGGTGGACAGCACGTCGAGGCCGAGGGCCGCGCCGACGAACCACGGGGCGGCGAGCGCGGCGGTGGACCGGACGCTCTTAAACCCGAACGTCTCCTTCACCGAGCGGGCGAGCTGCGGGTCGAAGATCCGCAGCACCACCGGCGTCCGTTCCCCCTGCTGCCCGAGCTGATCGCGGACCGCCAGCCCGGTCTCCAGGTTCGCGAGGTCGTCGCTGGTCAGCACGGCGACGGCGGACGCGGAGGACAAGCGGGCCTCCGTGAGCGTCTCGGGCAGGGTCGCGTCGGCGATTATCACGGGGACGCGGAGCGCGCGCAGCTGGCCGAGGTGCCGGTTGCGCTCGCTCTTCTCGATCACCACGACGTCCCGCCCGGCGTCGCGGAGCTGCCGCGCGACCCGCAGCCCGATCGTGCCGAGGCCGACGACCAGGACGTGGCCGCGCAGGGCGGTGATCCTCTGCCGCCCGAGCGACTCCTCGATCCGGCGGCTGACCAGCATGTTCGTGACCAGTGCGAAGAACACGGCGACGAACAGCGCGCCGGTCATCATCAGGATGATCGCGAACACGACCAGCCAGGCGGGTTCGCCGCGGAACGAGTAGTCGCCGTACCCGACGGTGGTCACGGTCTCGACGGTGAAGTACACCGCGTCGAGCAGCGAGATCCGGTGGTTGGGGCCGGCCAGGTAGTAGGTGAAGCGGAGCACCAGGGTGGCGGTCACCAGCACGGCCAGCAGCGCGCCGAGGGCGAGCGCGATCCGCCGGTCGGCGGCGCGGGCCAGCGACACGGCCAGGTCGCGCAGCGCGCGCACGGCCCGCTCGACCAGAGTGGGCGGCAGGTCCTGATCGTCGCCGCCCAGCACCCCGAGGACGCCGACTGACCCTGGTGACGGCGGCGCGGCGCCGGGGGCGGCGAGGCTGCGGATCCGTTCGGGGTGCTCGATCACGGATGCGGCGGCGAGCTCGTCGGGGGTGCCGATGAGCGTCACCTCGTCTCCCTCGCTGACCAGGGTGTCGCGGCCCGGGCAGATCACCACGTCGCCGGCCGGCGGCACCACGGCGACCGGCGCGAGCGCCCCGTACAGCTCGCGGAGCGTCGCCGTGCGCGGCGGGGTCGTGCGGGCGGCGAGGAACCGCATCCCGGACAGCGGCATCTCCTGCACGCCGTCGCCCGCGCAGACCTCGACGACCGACGGGGCCGACAGGCCGGCGACGTCGAGGACCGCCACGCCGGCGGCCCGGACGGCGCGGCCCACCGCCGGGTTGGCGAGCTGCGCGACCACCCGGACGTCGGCGCGCAGCCGCCGGGTGAGCAGCGCGGTCTCCAGCGCGGCCAGGTCATCGTCCTGGGCGCAGATCACCGCGACCGCGCCGGCCAGGCCCGCTGCCATCAGCGTCTCCTCGGCCCGCGTCGGCCCGGTGACCAGCGGCACGCCCCAGGCAGCCGCCATGCGGGCGAGCGCCGGGGCGGGGTCGTCGTCGACGACGACGGCGGACACGCCAGACAGGGCGAGCTGCTCCACGATGCGCAGGCCCACGCCGGGCAGTCCGCAGACGATTACGTGCCCTTTCCAGCCGGCCGGCTCGTCCCCCACGGGGAAAGCATGCCCAGTCCTGGTTTCCGGCATGTTACGGGAGAGGAGCCGGGCGCCGAACGCCTAGCCCCGTGCCTTGCCGTCGATGCGGTCCGCCTGGGCGAGCCGGCTCGCGTGCTCGTCCGCCGAGCCCGCGAAGCCGGCGAACGCTCGCTGGGCGGCGGCCGCGCGCCGGTACGCGGCCCTGGCGTTGACGCGGGAGGTGCGGGAGAGCTTGTCGCCGAGATCCTCGAACACCGCTGCCTCCAGGCTGGTGTGCGCTTCGTCGTCGGCCGCCGCGCCGGGGAAGGGGCCGAACACCTCGATGAGGCGCGCGGCCTCGGCCGACAGGCCCTGGTGCAGCCAGCCTTGCACGTCCTTGACGGCCAGCGCGGTGTCGCCGTCGAAGCGCCATCCTTGCGCCTCGCACGTGTCCCGCACTACGTCCAGCGGGAGCCCGCCGAGCGAGAGCCAGCCGCCGGTGCCGAGGAAGACGAGCCGCGGGCCCCGGTTGATCCCGAGCAGCGTGAACCGGGGCAGGATGCGCAGGGTGCCGCCCGCGCCGCGGGTCAGCGTGAACGCCTTGCCCTTCACCCCGGGCCGGCTGGCAATGGAGTCGCGGCCGACCTCAAGTCGGCGCCCGCCCCGGTCGATGACGAGCCAGACGCCGACGGTGCCTGCGAGGAACAGCCCGAAGAAGATCCCGGCGGCGATGCGGCCGCTTGCCGTCTGCTGCGCGTGTTCCGCGACGGCTAGGGCGAGGACCCAGAGCAGGGTCAGCGATCCGAAGACGATGACCGTCGCGATGCGACGGGTGCGGACGATAACGAGTCCACCGTGGTCTTGCACGGGGCAAGCCTAGCCTCGTCTTAACCTTTAGTTCGATAAATCGCCTATGTCACGGAATGGCTACTCGCCGGTGGTCCCGTCGATGGCCTCGCGGAGCAGGTCGGCGTGCCCGGCGTGCCGCGCGGTTTCCTCGATCAGGTGCAGCATCACCCAGCGGAGCGTGAACGGCTTCCCGCCGACCCGGGTCGAGACCGAGACCTCGTCCAGGCTGTCCGCCGCAGCGGTTACCTGCCGGGCCCGGTTGCAGGCGTCCCGGTACCGGCGCCGCAGCCAGTCCGGCTCCTTCTCCAGGGCGGTCCGGAACTCGTAGTCGGGGTCGGCATCCCAGTCGATGCCCTGCCAGTCCTCGCGGTCCTCGTGGCCGAGGAAGTCGACCTCGAACCAGGACTCCTCCACGAGCGCCAGGTGGTAGAGGATGCCGGCGAGCGTCAGGCCTGAACTCGGGATCCGCTGCCCGAGCTGCTCCTTCGTCAGTCCTTCGGTCTTCAGCAGGATCGTCTCCCGCTGGTAGTCGAGGTACTGCCCGAGCGACTCCCGCTCGCTGGTGGTCGTCCCGTCAGGGATCTGCCGCACGAGAGGTCTCCTCTCCGAGACTCATCTGGTCCTTGCGCTCCCACCCGCACTGCCGACTTTAGCCCGGCCCCCGGCAGAATGCCGGAGGCCAAGAGAAAGATCATCCAGAACGAAAGCGGCTGACCGTGGCGGCCCCACCTCCCTCCACAGTCGGGCCGACCTGGGAGCGGCCGGCTCGCGGGCCTACAACAGCGTCGGCTGGCCCCCGTCGTAGACAAGGAGGCCGTCCGCGCGCAGGCGCAGGCCGGGGGACGGGCGGTGGGCTTCGACGCGCCCGTCGTGCATCAGGTGCCGGACCTCGACGCCCCGGGCGACGGAGACGAAGTCGGCGAGCAGGCGGCGGTGACAGCGCCACCACAGCGACTCCGAGCACATCACGGTCAGCTGCGCGGCCCCATCGTCGGCCAGCACCGCCTCGGCGAGCCCAGCCTCGGCAAGCACGGCGTCGACGGCGGCACCGAAGTCCGGCGACCGCATGTGCTCGGCGTAGCCGCGGAACATGTCCTCCCGCCACGCCACATCCGGGTTGTCCGCGCTTGGCTTGCGGAACCCGCCCAGGCGCTTCTCCCAGCGGTAGCCGATGCCCGCCGCCGGCAGCCATTCCGCCATGGCGGTCCGGGCGAACTGAGGATTGCGTCGGCTGCCCGGCGCGGTCCTGATATCCACGAGCGCCCCAACCCCCGCCCCGGCGAGGACCGCGACGGTCCGCGCCGCGGACTCGGTCCCGTGCCCGTAGGTCAGCAGCATGCCCCGACCTTACGACCCCCGGGTCCCCGGGCCGCGACGCGGTGTCAGCCGGACTCGTGGCTAGGTGGCAGGATGGGCGCATGCCGGATGAGACGAAGGTTGAGCTCGGGAAGGTCCAGCAGACCCTGTTCTTCCCGCTCCTGGCGCGGGTGCGGGAGAGCCAGAGCAAGCGGCCGCTGCTCCGCGATCCCAAGGCCGCGGACATAGTGCGCACGGTCGGCATCGATTTCAGTACGTATCCGACCCCGATGCGGATCCTGGTGGTGATCCGCACTCTGACCCTGGACTGGTGGGTGCGCCAGTTCCTCGCCGAGTACCCGGCTGGGACGGTCGTGGAGCTCGGCGCCGGGCTGAACACCCGCTTCGAGCGGATCGACAACGGCTCGGTGCACTGGATCGACCTGGACCTGCCGGACACGATCGAGCTGCGCCGCCGGTTCTTCACCGACACCGACCGGCGGCGGATGCTCACCGCCTCGCTGCTCGACGAGGACTGGATACCGGAGGTCGAGGCGCTGCCGGGACCGTACTTTTTCGTCGCCGACGGCGTGCTGCCCTACCTGACGGAGGACGAGGTCACGGGCACGCTGGCCCGGCTCGCCGCCAGGTTCCCCGGCGGCAAGCTCGCGTTCGACAGCTACCCGCGCGTGGCGCTCGAATGGGAGCACAAGATGGCCGCGAAGCGCGACCTCGCGTTCTGGCAGTGGTCCTGCGACGACCCGCGCACGCTGGAGCGCTACGGCCTGCGCCTGCTTGAATCGGGCACCACCACGCGCCCGCCCGCGGGGCTGCGGGCGACCCTGCCCGCCCAGTACCGGTACCTGCTCCCGCTCGCCGACCCGATTTTCGGCCGGGGCGTCTCCCTCAACCTCTTCCAGGCCGCCCCCGAAGCGCCCGGGCAGGCTAGCTAGCTGGTATAGACCCCGGTTGGCTTGTCGTGGTAGCCCTTCATCCCGATGGACTGCGCGAGCGGGGAGCGCGGGTCCTCGCCGGCCGTGAGCGCGTCGAGGACGGCACGGAAGTCGTACCGGGGTGCCCAGCCGAGGTCGGCGCGGGCCCGCGCGTTGACGTAGACGCGCCCGATGGCCGGGAACATCCGCCAGCCTCGCCGGGCGTACTCCGCCGCGTAGTCGGGGAACAGCCGCGCAACCACCGCAGGGGCGTCGTCGCGCAGCTCCGCCAGGTCGTCCAGGGTGAACGGCGTGGTCGCGCTGATGATGTACTTGCCGAAGCCGATCTCCGCCGCCCGCTCCATCGCTAGGAGGTGCGCCTCCACCGCGTCCGCGACGTCGACCCGCCGGTACAGGAACTCGTTGGCCTTCACGTTGGCGTCGGGGTAGACCACGCGCACGTCGTCGTTGTCGTCGCCCTCAGGGAAGAACCGCGAGGTCCGCAGCACGATGACGGGCAGGCCGTGCTCAGCGTGGACGAGCTCGCACAGGTCCTCGGCGGCCGTCTTGGTGACGCCGTAGATGTTGCGCGGCCGGGGCACCACGTCCTCGGTGATCCACGCGGCCGGCTGACCCGGCGCCGGGGTCAGCGCCCGGCCGAACGCGCTGGTGCTGCTCGTGAACACGAACCCGCGCACGCCGGCCGCGACAGCTTCCTCAAGCAGCGTCAGCGTGCCGGTCACGTTGGCGTCGACGAAGTCCTGCTTGCTGTGCGACTCGACATGCGGCTTGTGCAAGGTCGCCGCGTGCACGACCGCGTCGGCGCCCGCCATGCACTCGCGCACGAGGTCCCGGTCCGCGACCGACCCGACGACCGTCGTGTACGGCGAGGCCTTGAGGTCGATCCCCGTTACGTCGTGCCCGCGCTCCCGCAAGACCCGGCTGAGCGCTTCCCCCAGATGTCCCGCACTGCCCGTCACCAGCACCCTCATACGCACCAGCGTACGATCGCCCGCAAACCCTTTATTGGGCCGAAACCGGGTACCAACGAGCTGGAACAGGCGTACGGCAGCAGCGGAGGTGCGCGGGTGCCCGTCGACAATGACGTGTACGAGCGGCTGGGCGAGTCATGGTGGGACGAGACGAGCCCGCTCAGCCTGCTGCACGGCAGCGTCACCGCAGGTCGGCTCGCCTACTTCCGTGCGGTGCTCACCCGGCGGTGCGGCGCCGCGCCCGGCGGGCTGGCAGTGCTGGACATCGGCTGCGGGGGCGGGTTCCTCGCCGAGCAGTTCGCGGCCCTCGGCTGCCAGGTAACCGGAGTCGATCCGTCGCCGGCCTCGGTCGACACCGCCCGCGCTCACGCGGCCGCACGCGGCCTGCACATCGACTACCGCGTCGGCGCCGGCGAGGAACTGCCCGTCCAGGACACCGTTTTCGACGTGGCCTGCTGCTGCGACGTGCTCGAGCACGTCGCCGACCTCGACCGGGTGATCAGCGAGACGGCCCGGGTGCTCAAGCCCGGCGGCCTGTACCTGTTCGACACCATCAACCGCACCCGGGCAAGCAGGCTGCTCGCGATCAAGGTCATGCAGCAGTGGCGGCTGACCCGCCTCACCGACGTGGTGCTCCACGACTGGGACATGTTCATCACCCCGGCTGAGCTAACCAGCGTCCTGGCACGCCACGGGCTCACCCCCGGCGAGGTAACCGGCCTCGGCGCCCGCGCTCACCCCCTCGCCATACTCCGCGCGTTCATCAACGCCAAGCGGGGGCGGATCACCTACGGGGAATTCAGCCGGCGGCTGGACGTGGGCCAGGTAACCAGCACGGCTATCTCCTACATGGGCTCCGCCACCAAGACGCAACGACAGTGACCCCAGCGCCCCTCGAATATCCGGGGCTAAAGGCATGATCCGGCGTACGTCGGCGCATGATGCCGCGCACGCCGCCATTGGCCGCACTGCCCGCATTGCCCGCATGCCCGCACTGCCCGCGACCAGAAGGCCGTGCCGCCCATCGTGGAAACCCCGACGGAAGCCGCACCCCACAAGAGGCGGCAAATCGCGTGCCACGCTTTGACATCACTGGGAACTCGGACCAGCAGCGGAATCCGATCCCCCTCGTCGGCTATGTGCGGGCAGCCGCAGCGGAAAGCGATTGAAGCCCCTTTTATGCCGCAGTGCTTAACATGTAAATTCCGTGCAACGTGAAGGATCCTTGCCCAATGTAAGAAAAGTGCGCGTCAGACGCCTTTTATTTACATCCGGCCAAAAACTTACATGCTAATGGCGACCGGCGAAAACCTCGCATCCTGAAATAACGTCATAAATCCGGCGGGGGAGCGCCGGCCGAGGCGCTCGCATGGCCATGCTCAGCACGGCGACACGCCCGGTATGGCGACAGCCCACCATGGCGACACGCCCCAGTATGGCGACATGCCCAGCATGCCCAGCACGGCTGCCTTCCCGTTTCCTGATAGGCGGGCTACGGGCATGCGCGGCCTGCGGGCATGCGCGGGTTCCGGGGCAGGCGCTACGAGCCGGCGCAGGCTACGGGCGGAACGGCTACGGCCGGCGTGCGGCCGGCCTGGCCTACGGCTGTGTGGCCTGCGGGGCAGGCGTGGCCTGCGGGGCAGAACGGCTACGGGCAGGCGTGGCCTACGTGCAGGCGTGGCCTGCGGGCGGGTGCGGCCTGCGGGTCGGCGCCGGCTACGGGCAGGCGTGAGTTACGGGTGGAACGGGTCGAGTTCGGTGGCCAGTTCTTCCGGGGTGGGCGACCGGCCCAAGGCCTGGAGCAGCTGGCGCTCGGTCTCGGTGAGCCGGTCGATGGCGGCCGGGGCAGCGGGTGGCTGGCCCGCTGTGGCCCGGGTGATCGCCTGGCGGACCCACCAGGTCGCGTACGTGCTGAAGCGATAGCCCGCCGCGGGGTCGTACTTCTGCAGGGCGCGCACAAGGCCGCGGTGTCCCGCCTGCACCAGATCCGCGAACGGTACACGCCGGTCGGCGAAGCGCTTGGCTATCGCCACCACCAGGTGCAGGTTGGCTTCCAGCAGCTGGTCGCCCGCCTGGGCGCCGTCCTGCGCGACGCGTTCGAGTTCGGCGCGCGCCAGGCCCGCCGGGCCCGCGCCCGCCGCGTCCGCCGGACCCGCCGGACCCATCGGCCCCACCGGGCCCGCCAGCGTGCCGCCGCCGTCGGCGAGCCCTTCCTCGGCCCGCTGCCCGGCCCGGACCCGCCGCGCGAGCGATGCTTCCGCTTCCGCGCTGAGCTGTGGTGCCCTCGCGGCCCTGGCCAGGTAATCCCGCAGTGTGTCGACGCCGTCGACGTGCGTGGCCAGCCAGAGCAGGAACCGGGTGCGGCCGGCCGCCGCGTCGTACCCGCCCTCGTACCGCCGGGCGAGGTAGGCGCCGAGCCCTGGGTGCAGGTCCGCGATGAACAACCGCGACTCGTCGGGTGTCATGACGCGGCCCCCTCTCCGGATGGGTAATAGCGTTCCAGTCCCTCGGCGAGCTTGCGCCGGGCGGCGTGCAGCGAGGCGTGCACGGTGCCTTCCGCCACGCCGAGCCGCGCGGCGATCTCGGTGATCCGCAGGTGGTCCTGCCAGCGCAGCAGCGCGACCTCGCGCTGCCGTGGCGGCAGGCCGTCGATGATCTCGCGTGCCTTCGCCAGCGCGATGGCGTGCAGCGCCTCGGTTTCTGTGTCGGCCGGCGTGGGCTGGTACCGCGCGTGGATCTCAGGCTGCCTGCGGCGGAACACCTCCTGGTGCCGGAACTCGTTGATGTCCTTGTGCGCCAGCGTGCTGAGCAGCCAGGCCCGCTGCCGGTGGGCGGCGTGCCCGCGCAGCGTGTCCCAGTCCCGCGCCGCCGCCTCGAACGTGTCCTGGACCAGGTCCGCCGCCAGCTCCCGGTCGCCGCGGGTGCGCGCGCACGCGTGCCCGAACAACCACAGGTCGTGCGCCGCGAAGAAGTCAGCCAACTCGGCGACGTGCCACTGCGGGATCCTGACCTCGCCGTCCTCCATGCCCTAATAGTCGCGCGGCGGCGGCAAAGCCTTTAGCTGATGCGGGAGGAAGCCAGCCGGGCGCCCGCCGCCAGGTCCTCGAGCTTCGCCCAGACGATCTCCGGGTGGCTAACCCGGCCGCCGAGGCCGCAGTCGGTGCCGGCGATCACGTTCTCCGCGCCAACCAGGTCCGCGTAGCGGGTCAGCCGCTGGGCGACCAGTTCGGGGTGCTCGATGATGTCGGTCGAGTGCCCGACGACGCCCGGCATCAGCGTCGCGCCGTCGGGGAGCTTCACGTCCTGCCAGACGGCCCACTCGTGCTCGTGCCGGGGATTGGCCGCCTCAATTGAATAGCAGCCCGCCGGGACCGCCAGGAACAGGTCGACGATGTCCCGCAGCGGGATGTCGTCCCGGTGCGGCCCGTGGTGGCTGCCCCAGCAGATGTGGTGCCGCACCTGTTCGGCGGGGATGCCGCGCAGGGCGTGGTTCAGGGCCTCGACGCGCAGCGCCGCGTACCGCCGGTACTCCGGCACGGTCATGTCCGGGAACATCTGCCAGCCGTCCGGGAGGTCCGGGTCGTCAACCTGCAGCACAAGGCCGGCGTCGGTGATGGCCTTGTACTCCTCGTGCAGCACGTCGGCGACCGCCTCGAGGAACGACTCCTCGTCGGGGTAGTACTCGTTGCGCAGCCAGTGCTCGACCGTGCCGGGCGTGATCGCGGGCAGGAACCCCTGGACGCCGTGCGCCGCCGCGGCCGCCGTCAGCCGGTCGATGTCGGCTCGCACGTCGGCCGCGCCCGTGTACCGCAGCGGCCCGGTGCACACGTACTCGGTCACCGACGCGTCCTCGCCCGCGCCGCCGAATCCTATGCTGGTGAGGTTCTGGCTGGGAAAGCCACCGTGCCCTGTCGCGTAGAACCCGGGGAAGTCCCGCAGGTCCCGCCCCCACACCGGGGCGTGGCGCGGCCGGAAATCGGCGGTCGGCACCGCGACCTG
>Ga0310811_10012400_pt1 | contig 11060 bp, 14 predicted proteins | sample YCmetagenome_FD_207642 | JGI IMG/M metagenome (GOLD analysis project Ga0310811, IMG submission 207642) | Soil microbial communities from experimental microcosm in Duke University, North Carolina, United States - YC | ecosystem: Engineered > Artificial ecosystem > Soil microcosm > Unclassified ...
AAATCCGAAAATAGTTTGAGCGGGTCGGGGCGACCGGAAACGCTGACTGAAAAATCAGCTGAGTGGCTTCCGACCACGACGTGTACCGATTTGCCTTCACCGCCGATCCAAGCGGTACAGTCTGAGCAAAATAGCTCACGTTTGAGGGCGAGGCGGTGTGCTGTTTTGTCCAGACTCACGGGCGCGAGTGGCGAAGAGCGCCTGATTACTTCACGTCTGGATCAAAAGGATTTCTACGTGGATCCACGGTCCCGCTGGCATTGCCACGCGAACCGCGCACCGGCTAGTTGCTTTGGATCTCGGGCTTATCGTGCGGCACCGCATGTAACAGCGAGTTATGCACCTCGATTGTTCCATTGTAGCTGATGAAGCCCAATTTGCGGAACTTGTTTAAGAAGTGACTGACACGTGACCGAGTCGTTCCGATCATCCGCCACATTCCTGACCGATATTGGCATCAATCGGCCGAGGGTTACCGTCCTTTCCGAAATTCGCGATAAGAAGCAGAAGCCGCGCGAGCCGCTTTTCACTCGAATTGAACAGTTGGTCGATCAAGTCCTCTTGGATACGGCTGTTCCGGCTCAACAGATAAGCCATGAAGACGTCGGAAAATGTCGGTTCTCGTACCGGATTGCGATCATCGCCGCTTTTCTGATTGAGGTAATCAAACAGTCTTCCATCGCCGTTGTCGTGGCGATGCGTAGGGGATGGCCATTCAGGCTTTCTTCGCCGAAGAATTGGGTGGGCTCCAAAATCCCGACGACCACTTCCTTTCCTTGTTCGGACACGACGGTGAGCTTGACCCTACCTTCTAGGATGTAAAAAACCGCGTCAGCGGCGTCACCTTGGGCGAAGATCAACCACTTCGACTGCTATTATCACACAATCCTCCCCGGAGGGGCCCTTCGCAAATATAGCAATTTGGCGCCTTAGACGAAGGACAGGTCTCGGCAGCAACCAAAATATCTTGAAAGCCTGCCGAAGTGGTGGTTCCGAGCGCGAGACATGCCGGAAGTGCCGAGGACGTCGTCCTGCCGTTTTAGCGGTCGACCAGTCGACTGTGGTGGCCCGTCGCTGACGCTCGGCGGGGTTCGCGGTATTGAACCTTCATACCGATCGCCGCGTTGCCTCCATTAGACGGTTTGTAGCGTTAGGGAGTAATGGTGATGGCAGACAATAAGAGCCTTAAAGGCCCGCAGGACTGCGGTCACATCCACCTCAGTCAAGATTACGAAATGCGCTACTGGACCGAGAAATTTGGCGTCACCGGAGCCGACTTGAGGGATGCGATCAAGAAGGTCGGAAACTCGACGAAGGCCGTCGAGAGCGAACTGGCCGCCCAATGACCAACTTCATAAAGCTGAACAGCATCGCCCCAGCGCTGCCTGAGGATGATTACTTCACTCCGGAGGCACGCGCACTCTGCGTGAGAACCAAGCATAAGTCCGATCTCACGGATGATGAAACGTTCATGCTTGCGCTGGCTGCAGCGCAGGCTGCTGTGGCACGGTACTTCCATCCGGGAGCGCGATCGGCAGAAAAAGCTCTCGATAAGATCGGCGCCATCCTCGAACACGAAGATATCGTCACCGCGCTGAGGAAGGTGACCTCCGACCAAAAGTCCAAAGAAGCGTTCGAGCGTCGACTCGAGCAGAAAGAATAGAGGCTCAGCCGCCATGGCACGCAAACCCATCAAATACCGCTGGACATCGGTGGAGACGCCCGTACCCGCAGCACTCAAGCTGCAGCGCAGGCTTGCCGATATCAAGACGAAGATCAGTGAGATCAAAGGTGCAGAGCTTGGACGTCCTCCGCGCCGTTCAGGCTGGTTTAGTTATCTCATTGCCGGCTCTATCGGCGCCGGCATCCTCATCTGGATTGCAAGACCGCTGTGGCGGCCAGCACACACGTAACAAAAGGCCTCCGGTCGATCCGAACGGCGGATCTTCGCGGAACGACAGCGAGCCACCCAGTTGGAACCTCGAACTCACAACAGAACGGAGAAAAAAACGATGGAAGCACATGAAGTAGGATGGATCGCAGCCATCGTCATCGGAGGTATCGCAGGCTGGCTCGCTGAGAAGTTCATGCATAGCGACATGGGCCCGCTCTGGAACATCTGTCTCGGTATTGTAGGCGCCGCGATTGCCAGCTGGCTATTCGGATTACTGGGCATGAGCTTTGGTCCCGGCTGGCTTGGCTACCTCATCGCCGGCTTTATCGGTGCCTGCATCCTAATCTGGGTGGCTCGGATGCTATGGCGACCGGCGCACACGTAACACCAACAAAAAAAAGGGCCGCTCACCGAGACCAGCAAGCCGAAGCCCGAGTCTGGGAAGAATCGTTCAGCGCGAAGGCCGGGCTTCACTGCCGGCTGACTCTCACGCATTCGTACACTCAACTGGCAACGTTGCCGCGATCGCCACGCTGGCGTTCGCGACGGGAAAACAGTGGAACGATGGAAGCGTCGGACGATTGACGTCAGAACCTCGGCCCGGGAGCCCCCGATCCCCCAACCCCGGAATCCAAGGTTGCTACTGAAGGCCGTGTTTTCAGGACGCGGCCTTTCTTTTAGCGGTCCTCATCGGCCGGATGCACAACCCGGGCGATGACGACTTTTTTCAAGAAATTCCAGAAGTGTTCTTTTTGGATCAGACATGCTTGGCGCCCTGCTGAAAGATACCCGATCACTGACTGAGTTCTTACCCAACCGTCGGTGACCGAGAGTTTGCAATCATGAGACGTTGTCGTCGCACTGACGCGAAAGATCGGCGCCCACCAAAACTCCACATAGGGGTTCGAGCGGCGACTCGAGCAGAAAGAATAGAGGCTCAGCCACCATGGCACGCAAACCGCTTACACGACATTGGACTCCGGAGGAGACGGAACGACTGAAGATGCTGTTCGGCTCCGGAGCCACGCCCCTCACCGCAGCGCTGAAACTGCGGCGCACGCTCGGCGGTATCACGACGAAGATCAGCGAGATCAGATGCGCAGAGCGCAAACGTCTTCGCTGTCTGCCCGATGACCGCGTTAAGGAACATTCGGCAAGCCCTGCGATAACGAGAACCCAGCTCCGGCCGAGCCAATCCTCGTCGCGACACGAGACCTAAAAGCACGCAGGAGCTAGCCGGTTCTCTCGCTAGAACCATATTCCTCTTGCTTAATCGTCGCGATCTTCTTGTCACCGAACCACTGACCTGCCACGGAACTTTCATCCAGTGACGATTAGAGTCTCGGCTGTTTTTGCAGCGAGGCCGAACTTTGGATCGCGGGCAGCTGGAGTTTTCCGGTTTTTCTCACGGTGGCGGGCTGGTTGCGCTACCGTAAGTCAGCAGCATTATCGGCGGCTTTTGGCCGATCGCGCCATGCGGGCGCTCCTCGCTATAGTATCTACGCCAATCCTCCATCTTTTCTTGTGCATCGGCAAGGCTCAGGAACCAATGGATGTTCAAGCATTCGCTTCTGAGATTTGCCGTTGAAGGATTCGATGAAGCTGTTGTCCGTCGGCTTGCCCGGCCGCGAGAAGTCCAACACGACACCCTTCTGGTAAGCCCAGATATCGAGGTCACGGGAGACGAACTCCGATCCATGGTCGACGCGGATCGTCTTGGAATAGCCGACGGCTTTGCAGATGCGCTCCAGAGTCAGGACGACATTCTCGCCGCGATAGCTGAAGCGCGGATCGACGGCTGGAGAGTAGCGACTGAAGGTGTCGACGATCGTGAGCACGCGGATCTTGCGGCCGGTGGCGAGCTGGTCGTGAACGAAGCCCATGGCCCAAGTCTCGTTGATCTGGCATGCGTCGGTTCGATCCCCGCGCAACTTGGCCTTCACGCGACGCTTCGGCGTTTTGTTGCGCAATTGCAGGCCTAACTCCCGATAAAGGCGATAGACGCGTTTGACATTGATGGCCCATGACGCGTGCGCTTGCAGTGATCGCTCTGGTGCCATTTGCTCTGCCCTCACGCGCTGAAGATCAGCGCGTGCGTATCCCAGACGCGTGCCGAGAACTGGCCAGCCGGGCTGGGCTTCCCTTGACGCTGACGCCCTCGGAAGCCGCGCGTGCAGTCGCGTACCTCCGCCATGAACGGCCGAGACCCGGCGGTTCAGCGCTGTCGGCAGGCGAGGTTGCGCGGCTAGTCGGGTCGCTACGCGCTGTGATGGATGATTTGAGTATTTTGGGCTCCGTGCCCTGGGAATTCAGCCAGGTCGGCGGCGTGTACACGGGAAAGGAACAAACGCACTAGCGAAGCGTCTAACATGGTCAGCCGGACAACCCGAAACGCGCACTGCCGCAAACTCTGCGGCAAGCAGTCTTTACAAGATCATACGTGAGGTCGATCTCAACGCGACGGTGGGTGCGCAGTCGACCGAAGGTACCTGTAGGGAGATGAACATGGATACCACCACGATTCTCGTTATAATTGTTCTCATTCTTCTGCTGGGGGGCGGCGGCTGGTATGGCCGTGGACGCTGGTTCTAGTCGCTCTGAATCTCGGGCTTATCATACAAGACCGCGTTCAGCAGCGAATTGTGCACTTCGATCCTTCCGTTGTAGCTGATGAAGCCCAAATTGCGGAATTTGTTCAGGAAGAAGCAGACGCGTGAACGCGTCGTTCCGATCATTTCCGCCAACATTGCCTGACTGATATTGGCCTGGATCGTCTGTGGGCCTCCGTCCTTTCCGAAATTTGCGAGCAGAAGCAAGAGGCGCGCGAGCCTCTTTTCACTCGAATTGAACAAGTGATCGATCAAGTCTTCTTCGATGCGGCTATTACGCGTCAACAGGTACGCCATGAAGAGTTCGGAAAACGCCGGCTCACCGCGGAGGACCGCCATCATCGCCGCTTTCACGATCGACGTGATCAGACACTCTTCCATTGCCGTCGTGGTAGCAATGCGTAAGGGATGACCATTCAGACATCCCTCGCCGAAGAACTGCTTGGGTTCCAGTATCCCGACGACCGCTTCCTTTCCCTGCTCGGAAACGACAGTGAGCTTAACCCTACCTGCCTGGATGTAAAAGACCGCGTCGGCGGCGTCGCCTTGGGCAAAGATGACTTGGTCTTTCCGATATCTCGTAATCGTCTTTCCATCGCCCACCTTGGCGAGAAAGGCCTTGGGATCAAATTCTTCGGCCGCTGTTATCACAGACTCCTCCCTCAGCCCCCGAAGGTGCGTTGCTTCGCAAGTATAGCAGTTTGGCGGCTGGAACGAAGTACCGGTCTCAGCAGCGACCGACTGGCTACTGACCGGAATATCTTGAAAGACTGCCGAAGTGGCTGCTCCAAGCGCGAAACGAGGCGGCCCTGCCCGGGAGCCCTCAACCGAGCAATTGTGAGCTCATCCGCCTCGGACGCGCTAGCTCAGTCTTATAGTACGCCGTCACCGCTAATTTACCTGGAACCGAGCCTTCTAGGCCCAGGAGACGATTGACGGTCAATTCTATACAGACGTGGAGTGGCACGCCGCGTAGCGTTCCGTCCTCATGTCGCCCATCAATAGCTTTGGCCGCAACCGCAGCGGAGGGCGTTCTTTGCATACCAATTTCGAGGGATTTCGGAGGGGCGCAAGGAGTTTCAATTGTGTTCAGAAAGCAATTCACTAACGCCCATGATGCGTGTGCGCTCGCAGAGGGCATTGTCGACACAGTGCGCGAACCCGTTCTTGTGCTCGACCAGGAGATGCGGGTGCTCGCAGCAAATCGTTCCTTTTATTTTACGTTTAAAGTGGTCCCCAAGAGCACGCAAGGCAAACTTCTTTACAGGCTGGGTGACGGGCAATGGGGCATGCCAGCGCTGCGCGTGCTGCTGGAGAAGATACTCCCCGAACACGGCGTGATGGACGATTATGAGGTCGACTATGACTTCCCAATCATCGGGCGACGCACGATGTTATTAAATGCCCGCAAGATTTTCTACGAGGCTGGCTCGCAAGCAACCATTCTGCTCGGCATTGAGGACGTCACTAAAAAGCGCGCCGCGGAGCGCGAATTGGCGGAGTTGGTCCGCCAGAAGGACATCATGCTCGAAGAGATGCAGCACCGCGTCTCCAATAGCCTCCAAATCATCGCCAGCATTATCATGATGAAGGCGAAAAGCGTTAATTCGGAAGAAATGCGCCGTCATTTGCAGGAGGCCCATCAAAGGGTTTTGTCGGTTGCGGCCGTGCAACAGCATCTCCATGCCACCGCAGCCGGCGCGACAATTCAGCTCGGTGCCTACCTCACAAAGCTTTGCGACGCTTTGTCACGATCGATGATTGGCGACAACCGATCAATCTCGCTGAAAGTGCGGGGAGAGGATGGGAGCGCGAGTTGCCGTGATGCCGAGAGCCTTGGATTGATCGTCACAGAGCTCATCATCAATTCTCTGAAACATGCATTCAATGAGTCCACGAGAGACGGGCAGATCAGAGTTGCTTTCGATGTCTCCGGAACGGATTGGAAGCTGTCGGTTGTCGATAACGGCATCGGGAAGCCGGACGGCGTCTTCGCCCAGCCAAAAACCGGCCTTGGCACCGCCATCATCGATGCGCTTGCCAAGCAACTCGATGCGAAAGTCGTCACGTCGAGCGGCTCCAGCGGAACGACCGTATCGGTCACGCACGCCACTTTTACGGGGAAGCCGACCAAGGTCGCGTGAAGCGAGGGCGTTACGGGGCCCAGACATTCGTGCGTGCGAAGGTCCGCAGCAGCAATCGTTGACATAAGTCAAAGAGGACTCTGGTGTGCGCAGCGATAGTTCTATTCATTTGGCACAGGACGGAGATGGAAAATATGAAGAAAGCGATCTTGCTTACCGGTGCCGCGATGATCGGCGTCGTCTTTCTCGCCGCGCCCGCAAAAGCACAGGGCGCTCCACAGGCGGTAGAGATCACAAAGGTAGATGTACAGACGGTTGCGGCCGGCTATCGAGCGTCCAAGGTTATCGGTAGCAACATCATCAACGACGCGAACGAATCGATCGGCAAGATTGACGACCTCCTGGTGACGCGCGACGGCAAGGAGCCATACGCAGTCCTGTCGGTCGGTGGCTTCCTGGGCATGGGGACCCGATTGGTTGTTATCCGCTACGACAGTCTCAAATTCGCGGACAACAAGATTGTGCTGCCCGGCGGCACAAAGGACGGGCTAAAGATGCTACCTGCCTTCCAATACTCCAAGTAGTGAGCGCCCGCGGTGTTGAAACTATAGGCACGGCCACGATGGTCGATGCGGTATGCGGATAAATGCGGTGCTCCGCAAGTGGGGAAGACTGGAGTGCGTCAGTGTCCGCTAATGGGATGGTCTGGCCGTGCTCCTGCCTTGCCAGCAATCAAAGCTGGCAAGGGGCGCTCACGACAAGGAGCACGCCATGTCCCAGACCGCCCAAACTGCCGTCTCCGTCATCGGTATTGATATCGGCAAGAACTCGTTCCACATCGTTGGCCACGACGAGCGTGGTGCCATTGTGCTGCGCCAGAAGTGGTCGCGCGGCCAGGTGGAGGCCCGATTTGCCAACCTGCCGCCGTGCTTAGTCGGCATGGAGGCCTGTGTCGGTGCACATCATCTCCGTCGCAAACTCAATGGCCTTGGCCACGATGCCAGACTGATGCCGGCGAAGTACGTTCGGCCTTATTCCAAGCGCCAGAAGAACGACTTCCGCCATGCGGAGGCGATCGCCGAGGCGGTGCGTCGGCCGACAATGAAGTTCGTGGCGACCAAGACCGCGGATCAGCTCGACCTGCAGGCCCTGCACCGGGTGCGCGAGCGGTTGGTCAGCCAACGCACCGGCATCATCAATCAGATTCGTGCGTTCCTGCTGGAACGCGGCATTGCGATGCGGCAGGGACAGCGGTTCTTGCGAGTTGAGTTGCCGCGCATCCTGGTCACGCCGCCTGCTGTCCTGTCGCCTCGTATGGCGCGGGTGATCTAGGACCTGGCTGGCGACTGGCGCCGTCTGGATGAGCGCATCGAAGGGCTGTCGGCGGAGATCGGAGTGCTGGCCCGCGCGGACTCCGGCTGCGAGCGCTGATGAGCGTGCCCGGCATTGGGCCGGTCATCTCCAGCGCGATGGTGGCCGCGATCGGTACTGGTAATGCATTCACCGAAGGCCGCGACTTCGCCGCCTGGCTGGGACTCGTTCCGAGGCAGATGTCGACCGGTGATCGGACGATCCTGGGCAAGATATCCAAGCGCGGCAATCGCTACCTGCGAGTTCTGTTCGTGCAGGCAGCATGGGTTGTGCTGATCAAGCCCAAGAGCTGGGAGCGCCATGGGCTCAAGCCTTGGATCGAGGCTGCCAAGAAGCGGCTGCACCACAATGTGCTGGCTATTCCGCTGGCCAACAAGCTCGCACGCATCGCCTGGAGTGTACTGGCGCGCGGTCGAGGCTTCGAGGCGAGCAAGCTTCAGGCTGCATAACCGTCAAACGAACGTACCCACCAGTCATCCATCGAGGTCTGCGAGAGAACAAGACGAGATGGAGGTTCGGTCTTCCCGGCGTGTGCGAACACTGGTGACCCAAATGGCCGATCAGGTCTTTCCGCTAATGTGATCGCACCCGCGCTGATACCCATGATGGCCAGGAGCGAGAGGCTCCAATCAAAGGCCGAATACATTGATGCAAGACCGCTACCGCCGTATCGACGAAATTCTCTTGCGACGCACGGCCGGACCATACATGGGTCAGAAGCTGAAGTAAGCCGCCTCCCGCAACAAGGTCGGTAACGGAGTCAAAGTCGGACATCCGACTCCACAACCTGACGTCTGCTTTGCGCTGCGAGCCGTGACGGGGCGCCGAGACCCTACGACCGCAACTCGCTACGTGTTGCTCCCTTTTGAAATCGGCACTGCATCAAAGAGAGTCGGCTTCGCGGCTGGCGGCGCACTGATCCGGCTTCGGCTTGCTGGCGTGAATCCGAACTCGGACGCGATCCGCATCATGATCTCGGTCTGGCGGTTGGCGATCGCGACGTAGGGCGATTGCACCGGATAGCCGGACGGGGATTTGACCATCGCGCCATAAGTCTGGATCGCCTGCGTGGCTTCGGCCCAGAGAGCGTAGGCGGCGCAATAGGAGGCAAGCGCCGCTCGATCCAGGTGCGTGAGGATGCGCAATGGAGCCAGTTGCGCTGCCATGCGCTCCCATTCTTGCCTAGCGACAGGGCCCAGCTCAGGCGGGCATTCCGGAACGGCGATTTCGGGATGTGGCTCGTTGCTGTTCAAGGGACGCTTTCCTGGGTTGCCGGTGAGGATCTTCAATCGGGTTGGTTTGGGACGACGGCCGCGCATCAAGCGTCCTCCGGTTTTGAGGACAGATCGTCGAAGGCACGCCCGTCGGACTGGCGGATGGCTTTACGACCCGTGAAGGCCTGCCAGCGGCGCACAGCGACGTCGACATAAGCCGGCGAGAGTTCGACAGCGAAGCAGATGCGGCCGACGGTCTCGGCGGCGATCAGCGTGGTACCGCTGCCCAGGAAGGGTTCGTAGACAGCGTCTCCCGGGCTCGTGTTGTTGACGATCGGCCGCCGCATGCATTCGACAGGCTTTTGCGTGCCATGCACAGTCTCGGCGTCCTGGTCCTTGCTGCCGATCGTCCAGAGCGTGGTCTGCTTGCGGTCACCCGTCCAATTGCCCTTCGTGCGGACCGCATACCAGCAGGGTTCATGCTGCCAGTGATAGTCCCCGCGGCCGATCACCAGGCGCTCCTTGGCCCAGATGATCTGTGCCCGGATGGTGAAACCCTCGCGTTCGAGACTGGCGGCGACTGTGCCCGCGTGCAATGCACCGTGCCAGACATAGGCGATGTTGCCGGGAAACAGTGCCCAGGCCTCGGCCCAGTCGGCGCGCTCGTCGTTCGTGACTTTGCCGGTCCGCTGCGAGGAGTTCACGCCCGCCCGATGCCGCCATTCCGGATCATAGTTCACCCCATAGGGCGGATCAGTAACCATCAATGTCGGTGTCGCTGAACCGAGAAGAGCCTGCACCGCAGCCGGATCGGTGCTGTCGCCGCAGACCACGCGGTGGTCGCCGAGGCACCAGACATCCCCAGTCTTGGTGACCACTTGGTCGCAAACCGGCGGCGTATCGTCTTCGTCGGTGAGCCCATTGAAACCTGCCGGCGTCAACGCCTTCGCCAGCTCGCCCTTCGAGAATCCAAGCATCGTGAGATCGGCACCGAGCGCCTTCAAATCCGTCAGCTCGAGACGCAGCATATCGAGGTCCCATCCGGCGTTGAGCGCAATCCGGTTGTCCGCCAGCATCAGCTGCCGCTGCTGAACTTCCGTGAGGCCAGGAAGGGCAATCACCGGTACCTCCTGCAAAGCCAGCTTGCGCGCTGCGGCGAGGCGGCCGTGACCGGCAATCAAGGTCCCGCCCTCACCGACCAGAATGGGGTTCGTGAATCCGAACGCCTGAATGCTGCCGGCGATCTCGGCCACCTGCGCGTCGCTGTGCGTGCGCGCGTTACGCGGCGATGGGATCACCTGCTCGATCGGCCAGAACTCCAACCGCAAGCTTTCGGTCTTTTGTCGAAGCTCCGAGACGTCCGAGGATGTCATCTACCTACCCCCCCCCGTACCGAATTTCGCGGCGATTTTTCCAGAGGCCCGGATGGCGCGGCAAAAAAAGTTTTCGCAATTGGCCGAAAAAGTTTGCGTGCCTAGGCCGCCGGTCCGCGGTCGAGAGACCCCGGACTTTTGACCACCCCCCGGGGCATTGGAGGACGAAGACGTGCGATCGAGGCGCCGGAAAATAAATGCCTGAGCGGATATGCCAACGCGCCGAAAAACCGCGGTGGCGCGCGCGTCAGACGTTTGAAATCTTTGATTTCGGGAAAATAATTCAAAAGATTGGCGCCCAGAAAAAAAATCTGCGCGTGGCACCCCATGCGGTACGTGACCCCGAACCCCACAGAGATTTATACCCCCCTCCCCCCTGCCGGCCGATTCGACGTGCAACGCACTCGGTGCAGATCGATCCGCTTGTCGCATTCGCGTCTCCTCCTGACGGTCACAGCACGCACGAAGCATGCTGGTGGTGAAGGTTCTCGGAGCGAAGGACATAGGCGAGGAGT
>Ga0310811_10012403_pt1 | contig 11059 bp, 12 predicted proteins | sample YCmetagenome_FD_207642 | JGI IMG/M metagenome (GOLD analysis project Ga0310811, IMG submission 207642) | Soil microbial communities from experimental microcosm in Duke University, North Carolina, United States - YC | ecosystem: Engineered > Artificial ecosystem > Soil microcosm > Unclassified ...
TGTGCTGGTGGGCGACCCCGCCGCCGGTTTGCTGGCGACCGCGCAGACCGAGCTGGATGCCGGCGACCTGGCTGGCGCGGTGCGGTCTGTCGGGGCGCTGACCGGGCCGGCGGCGCAGGCGATGGCGGGCTGGCTTGCTCAGGCCAAGTCGCTGCTGGAAGCGCGGGCTGCGCTCGCTACCTGGGCCGCGCAAGGCTGATGCGGCGCATCCTGTTCGCCGTGGTGGCGGCCGCCGTGGTGCTCGCTGTTGCCTGGGCACTCGCGGGACTTCCTGGCCAGCTGACGGCGACAGTCGGCGACATCACCTTCGAGGCGGCGACCCCGGTGGTTGCGCTCGGTCTGTTGCTCGGGTTTGTGCTGCTTTACGCCCTGTTCCGCCTGCTGGGTGCCGTCGTCCGGCTGCCACGCACCTTGCGCAGACGGGCGGCTGTGCGGCGGCGCAAGGCAGGCGATGCGGCCACGACCCGCACCCTGCTGGCCCTCGCGGCCGGCGAGACCGGGGAAGCGAGGCGTGAGGCAGGCCGGGCGCGCCGGTACCTGGGCGACACGCCGGCCACACTGCTGCTGGCGGCCGAGGCAGGCCGTATCGCCGGCCGGACAGACGAATCCGAGGCCGCTTTCCGCGCCCTGGCCGAGCGGGACGACGCTGCCTTCCTGGGCTTGCGTGGCCTGCTGCGCCATGCGGTGGAGCGCGAGGACTGGCAGGAGGCTGCGGTGCTCGCGCGCAGGGCGGAGGCGGTCCAGCCGGGTGCCGCCTGGCTGCGCCGTGAGCGTGCCCGTCTGGCGGTACGATCGGAAAAATGGTCCGACGCGCTGGCGCTGGCCGACCCGGACACGCCGAAGGCGGCGCTCGCCACCGGAGCGGCTGAAGCTGAAGCTGATGCCGGACGGGCCACGCGCCTGGCGAAGGAAGCGTGGCAGGACGATCCCTCACTGGCGCCGGCGGCGCTGGCCTATGCACGTTGCCTGCGCGCGGCGGGACGGGAGAGCAGGGCGCTTGCGGCGATCCGCCATAGCTGGAGCATTGCGCCGCACCCCGAACTGGCAACGTTCGCGCTGGCTCCGGTGACCGATCCGTTGGCGCGCATGCAGGCGGCGCGGAAGCTGACCGAAGCCAATCCGGAGCACGCCGAAAGCCGCTTGCTGCTGGCCCGTTCCGCCCTGGATGCCGGACTGACCGGCGAGGCGCGGCGCTACGCCGAGGCGGCGCGTTCCGTCGGTCTGAAGCAGCGGCGGCTGTGGCTGCTGCTGGCCGACATCGACGAGGCGGAAGGCATCGACCAGCGCGAGTCGTTGCGCCATGCGACGACAGCTGAACCGGATCCCACTTGGCGCTGCGGCGCTTGCCATACGGCGCATGCCGAATGGCACCCGGCCTGCCCCGACTGTTTTACTGTCGGCAGCCTGCGCTGGAGCGCTGGTGGCCCTACAGCCGCTCCGATCCTGCAGGCGCCCGCTGCGGTCACGTTGTTGCCGTAGGGCGCCAAGCATCTGCCTGGCCGGGAAGAAAATGGAACCGCAAAACACGCAAAGGGCAGCGGAGCCTTACAGGGCCAGGAAGATGCGTTTGATCGCTAGGCGAGGCTGCCTGATCAGCACGCTGAGATGCAGGCCGATCGATACGCGCAATTGCTGACAGAACACATCAGTCCGCTGCCCAACCTCCATCAACCAGCATAGCGGATCCCGTCATCAGCGCGGACGCATCGGACGCAAGAAAGACGACGGCGCCCATCAGGTCCTCGACCTTGCCAATTCGCCCGAGCTTGATCCGGCTCAAAACCCACGAGCGCACCTCGTCGTTGGCGAGGAAGCGTCGTGCAAGCGGCGTGTCAATGAATGTCGGGCAAATGGTGTTGACGCGAATTCCGTGCGGGCCGAGGTCGATGGCCATCGCCTTGGTGAAGCCTTCCATGCCGTGTTTGCTCGCACAGTAGACGGTGCGATTGGGTCCTCCGACCAGGCCCATGTCAGACGAAATGTTGATGACCGACCCTTGCTTTCCGGACTCGACCATTCGGCGCACCACCGCCTGTGTGATGAAAAACGCAGCCCGCAGGTTGAGATCCACCACGTGGTCGAAGTCTGCCACCGTGACTTCAAGGAAAGTCGCCGGACGATTGGTCCCTGCATTGTTGACCAGGATGTCAAAAGGGGGGCTCTCGGCAACGAACCTGACAGCAGCTTTGAGGTCGGTGATGTCGAGGGTGACCGGGTCGGCCGAACCACCGTCACGACGGATCGCTTCGGCCAATTCCTCGACTTCGGAGGTGGTGCGAGCGGCCAGAACGACGTGTGCGCCCGCCTGTGCAAGGGCCGCGGCGCACGCCAATCCGATGCCTCGGCCAGCACCTGTTACGAGTGCACGTCGGCCATCGAGTCTCAGAGATGGCGTCCGTGGCAATTCCATTGGAGCACTCCTGGCGTTGCTGTCTGACCCGATCAGCGATCCGGCAGGCTTGTTACAACTGATACGATCGACCTGACGGAGCTCAGCGCAATCCGGCGTAATGATGTGTCGGTGGTATCTTGCCGTCGGACGCCAGCATGTCACTCGCGCGCCGGATCACGCCGCCGTTGCACAACGGCAGGCCGAGGAACGGCGCTGGATCGACAGCGTGCCCGTTCATCAGCATCTCAAAGTAGACGTGCATCCCGTACGTCACACCGCTCTGACCAACGACGCCGATTTTCTCACCCGCGGTGACGAAACGCTGCCCTTCGGCGATTGCAGGCGCGACCATGCCGAAATGGCTGTAGATGCCGACGAAGCCGTTGTGCTGCACGAGAACTTCCAGGCCGCCCGGTCCTTTGCGCTGGACGCGGATGACGGTGCCCTGGGCCACGGCGCGGATCGGAGCCCCGGCGGGCGCGGGCATGTCGATGCCATAATGATAGGTTCCCGCCAACGGATGATTGGGCAGCACGCGTGGTCCGAACGGCGAGGATATGCAGTCCGAGGTCACTGGGGCGAGAATGGTTGGCTTAGGCTGGATGGGAGGACTGGCCAGGGCTGCACACGGCAACAGCAAAGACGCGGCGAGCCATGAAGGCAGTTTCATCCCAATCATCCTAAGCGGCCAACGAAACGCCGGCCGGTAGAGCCATGATCCACGCGTGCTGTCCATTCAGATTGCCGTGTCATCGGGCATGACGGAACTGGTAAATTTGCAGGGTGGCGACGTTTCTGTCAGCTATTTCCGGGCCGACCAGGCCTTTGCCGGCCAATTGAATGAATTGCACCATTGTCTATCCTCAGGCGCTGACGAGGTAGCGCTTCAGGACAGACATATCCGGATCACAGCCGAGGCCCGGGCCGTCCGGCACTTTGATCTTTCCGTCCTTTGCTACGACCCATTCGCCGAGCGGGCTCGCCTCCAGGTCGATGAACAGCCGTTCGAACGGCGCATCCGGCGCGATGGTCGCGTTGACGTGCAGCGAGGCGAGGAAGCCCGAGCCGAAATACGCATTGTGCGGCACCACGCGGACGCCGTGCACCTTCGCCAGCGCGGCGATTTCCAGCATGGAAGAGGGGCCGCCGATCTTGATCACGCTGGGCTGTGCGACGTCGATAGCGCCGGCTTCGAACTGGGCGTGGAAATCGTGCAGGCCGGCGGCGTTCTCGCCTGCGGCGATCGGCACGCCGCCTTCACGGCGGACGCGCGCGAGGCCCTTGTGGTCGCCGGGTGGTGATACGGGCTCTTCCAGCCAGGTCAGGTTGTATTCGCGCATCCGGTGCGCCATGTCGATCGCCTCCCACACGGTCCACGGGCAGTTGGTATCGACCATGAGCCGGGCATCCGGTCCGATGGCCTGTCGTGCAGCGCGCACTTCGGGGACGGTGATCTCGTGCAACTTGATGTCGCGATAGCCACGGCTGACGGCACGTTCACAGGCGGCCGCCACCATTGGGGCGGCGCCGTAACGGAGCAGGCTGGCGTACGAGGTGAGGTGCGAGACGGGTGTTGCGCCGAACAGCCGCCACAGCGGCAGGTTGGCTGCCTTGCCCGCGATGTCCCACAACGCGATGTCCAGCGCTGACAGCGCGAACATGTGTGAGCCGTTGCGGCCGAAACCGTGCAGGGTCTTGGAAAGGCGCGTGCGGAGACCGCCGATGTCGCGGGCATCCTGACCGATCACCAGAGGGGCGAGTTGCGTTTCAAGCACGGTTTTGGTTGCCGCCGCCGAGGCGTGGCCGAAGGCTTCGCCCCAACCTTCGAGGCCCTGGTCGGTGATGACCCGCAGCCACACGGTATTCATCGTCTGCCAGTTGAGGCCGCCTTGCGTTGCCGGCTCGCCGCCCATGTCGAACGGGATGCGGGTCCAGTAGGTCTCGATCGCGGTGATCTTCATGGCCGGCTCCTCTCTTGCGCCTCGCCAATACTTGCCGGGCGCGGTTGCCGCAACCTAGGCTGAGCGCATGCTGCAATTCCTGGTCCGCCGCGCCATCCTGGCGCTGCTTGTGTGCCTCACCGTGCTGGTGATCAGTTTCGCGCTGACGCGGCTGTCCGGCGACCTGGCGATATCCATCGCCGGGCCGAATGCCACTGCGCAGGACATCGAAACCGTTCGCAAGAATTATGGCCTGGATCGGCCACTGCCTGTGCAATTCGTCGACTGGGCGGGGCATGCGGCGCAGGGCGATCTCGGCAGTTCCTATCTGTATCATGCGCCGGTCGCCAGGCTGATCGCCGATCGCATGCCGATCACGCTGACCCTCGGATTGACGGGGCTGCTGATCGCTCTGGTGACGGCCATTCCGCTCGGCATCATCGCGGCAATGCGCGAGGGCTCGCTGCCGGACAGGGTGATCGGTATCGTCGCGCTGCTCGGCCAGGCGATGCCCAGCTTCTGGCTGGCGCTGGTGTTGATCATCTGGCTTGGACTGAAGCTGCAGCTTCTGCCGATCTCGGGCGTTGACGAATGGCAGGGCTACATCATGCCGGGAATTGTACTGGCGTTCTCAGCGATCCCGGCGCTGATGCGCCTGACGCGAACCGGCATGATCGATGCGCTGTCATCGGATTATATACGCACGGCGCGCGCCAAGGGGCTGTCCACCGCCTCCATCGTGCTGAAGCACGCGCTGCGCAACGCGGCAATGCCGGTTGTGTCGGTCGCGGCGGTGCAGCTTGGCTTCATGCTCGGCGGCTCCATTGTCATCGAGGCAATCTTCGCACTGCACGGCGTCGGGTATCTGGCCTGGGAATCGATCAGCAAGAACGACTTTCCCGTGGTGCAGGCCGTCGTGCTGATCCTGGCAATGATCTACATCGCGCTGACGCTGTTTGCCGACGCGATGAATGCGGTGCTGGATCCGCGGCTGCGCGCTGCATGAGGCACGTTGTCACGGCATTTGGCGGCTGCATCATCCTGATCGTACTGCTGGCCGCCATCTTCGCACCGCTGGTCGCGCCGCATGATCCCTTTGCGCAGGACCTCATGCAGCGGATGATTCCGCCGGAATGGATGGATGGCGGCTCGCCGGCGCATCCGTTCGGCACCGATCAACTGGGGCGAGATTATCTTTCCCGGCTGCTGTTCGGCGCGCGCATATCGATGGCGATCGGCATCTTCACTGTCATCACTTCCGGATTCATCGGGATCACGCTGGGCGTGCTGGGCGGCTACTTCGGCGGCCGCGTGGACGATGTGGTGATGTTCATGATCACGTGCCGGCTTTCGATCCCCTTGATCCTGGTGGCACTGACGGTCGTGGCTCTGGTTGGCAGCTCGCTCACGGTGGTGATCCTGACGCTCGGCCTGCTGCTGTGGGAGCGCTTCGCTGTCGTTTCCCGTACCACCACGATGCAGGTGCGGAATCTGGATTACATCGCGGCCGCTCGCGCGGCTGGAGCGTCGCGCCTGCACATCATGCTGCGCGAGGTGTTGCCCAACATCGTCTCCCCGCTGATTGTCGTTGCCACGCTGGAAATGGCGCTGGCCATCCTGCTGGAAGCGGCGCTGTCGTTCCTCGGTCTCGGTGTGCCGCCGCCGCTGCCGTCATGGGGACTGATGATCGCCGAAGGCAAGGACTACATGTTCTTCAGTCCATGGGTCATCATGATACCGGGCATAGCTTTGTTCGTGCTCGTGCTCGGCATCAACCTACTCGGCGACGGGCTGCGCGACAGTCTCCACGCGGGCCGCGCGTGACGCCGATACTCGAGGCAGCCAATCTGCGCGTCACCTTCGGCACCGGTGTCGCTGCCGTGCGTGGTATTTCGCTTGGCGTTGCGCGTGGCGAGACCCATTGCCTGGTGGGCGAATCAGGCTGCGGCAAGTCGGTGACGGCGCTTGCCATCATGGGCCTGCTCGCGCGCACGGCACAGCGTTCCTCGGATGTGCTGCGCTTCGACGACTATGACCTGATGCGCATGTCCGAGCGTGAGATGTCGCGCGTCCGTGGCGACAAGCTGGCGATGATCTTCCAGGAGCCGATGACCAGCCTGAACCCCGCCTATACGATCGGCTCGCAGATGGCCGAGGTACTGGAACGCCATCGGCGAGTCTCGCGGGCCGCCGCGCTGGATCGCGCTGCCGAGCTGCTGGCGCGCGTAGGGATCACCGCACCTGGTATGCGGCTGAAGCAGTATCCTCATCAGTTGTCGGGAGGACTGCGCCAGCGCGTCATGATCTCCATGGCGCTGATGTGCGAGCCGGAGCTGCTGATAGCCGACGAACCGACCACGGCGCTGGATGTCACCGTGCAGGCGCAGATCCTGCGGCTTCTGCAAAGCCTGCAACGAGAGCTGGGGCTGGCGCTGCTGCTGATCACCCACGACCTCGGGATCGTGGCACGCATGGCGGACCGCGTGTCCGTCATGTACGCGGGCGAGATCGTGGAAAGTGCGCCGACTGCTGCCTTGTTCAGTGCGCCATCACATCCGTATACACGCGGCCTGCTGCGCTGCATTCCGGTGCCCGGCAGTGTGCGGCGCGATGAGCCGCTCGGCAGCATCCCGGGCGTGGTGCCGCGGATCGCGCCGGGATTCGTGGGATGCGCGTTTCGCGACCGCTGCGATCATGCCATTCCCGATTGCGCGCGCGTTGTCCCGCGCAAGTCGGCTGCTCCGGGCCATGATTATCTGTGTCGCCTCGACGCCGCATGACCTGTGTGGTCGAGCTTCGCGATGTCCGTCGCGAATTCCGTGCACCGCAACGTGTCGTGCATGCGGTGGATGGCGTGTCGTTCACTCTCGCTGAGGGCGACGTGCTGGGCATCGTCGGCGAATCGGGATGCGGGAAGTCGACACTGGCGCGAGTCATACTCGGCCTCATACCGCCAACCGGCGGCGAGGTACTGGTGGATGGTCGCAGCCTGGCCAGCATGGATCGGCGCGAACGTGCGCGGCTGATCCAGCCGGTGTTCCAGGACCCGTTCTCTTCGCTCAACCCGCGGCATCGCGTGCGCGACATCGTCCGGCTGCCGCTGGCCGCACAGGGTGACATCCCCGCAGCGAAGCAGCGCGATCGCGTCATGCAGATGCTGGAGCGCGTGGGCATCTCGGCCGAGATGGCCGAACGGCGGCCGGCTCAGCTGTCCGGTGGCCAGCGCCAGCGGGTGGCGATCGCCAGGGCGCTGGTGCTGCATCCGCGCATCGTGGTGTGCGATGAACCGACCAGCGCGCTGGACGTGTCGGTGCAGGCACAGATCCTCAACCTGCTTGCCGAACTGCGGCGCGACCTGGGCCTGACCTATCTGTTCATCAGCCATAACCTGGCCGTGGTGGAGCACATCGCGACCGATGTTGCCGTGATGTATCTCGGCCGGTTCGTCGAGCAGGCACCGGTGGATGCCCTGTTCCGCGATCCGCGTCATCCGTATACACGCGCGCTGCTCGCGTCGGTGCTGACGCCGGAGCCAGAGTTGGGCATTCCCGATGTCGGCCTGGGAGAGAGCTATCCCGATCCGGCCAATATCCCGCCCGGCTGTCGGTTTCATCCGCGCTGTCCGATGGCGGAAGAACGATGTGGCCGGGAAGCGCCGGATGGCATTGTGCGCCACGGCCGGCTTGTGGAGTGCCTGCTGGCCTGACAGAACCCGTTGTCGATGAAGGGACGGCGGTCATGCAGCTCTTCTACCGATACTCCATCACTGCGCTCTGGGTCGCTTTCGGCGTCTTCTGGCTCGCCGCGGCCGTCAGCGGGAAAGCCACGCGACGCCGGGAGACAATCGGATCGCGCATTTCCCACATGCTTCCTCTGATGCTTGCCGTCATCCTGTTGTCCTCGAGCCAGCTTGCCGGTCGTTATCTCGTTATCCTGGTTCTGCCGCATAACCTGGTTACGTTCTGGCTGGGCTTCGCGCTGGTCCTGGCCGGAATCGCAGTGTCGATTTCCGCGCGCGTCTCGCTTGGCGGCAACTGGAGCGGCATCGTGACGCTGAAGCAGGATCACGAGCTGATCCGGAAGGGGCCTTATCGCCTGGTTCGCCATCCGATCTACACGGGCCTGCTGGCGGCAATCCTCGGCACGGCGATAGCGCAGGGTGAAGTGCGCAGTATCCTCGCCGTGGCGCTGGTCGCAGCGGCGTTCGTGCACAAGATCGGCATCGAGGAGGCGTTCCTCACGCAGGAGTTCGGGGATGCCTACACACGTTATCGCCGCGAGGTGCCGGCGCTGATCCCGTTTTTGCGCCCGCGCTGACGGTGTTTCCCAGGATCGCGAACCTGCCTTACACTCTGGCATCCTCATCGTGAGGGAGGCACGGCGATGCTCACAATAGAACCCACCGGCGCGATCCTGGGTGCCACGATCCATGGCATCGACGTGAAGCGCATGTCGGGCCAGGAATTTGCGCAAGTGCTGCTGGCGCTGGGCAATCATGGCGTGCTGCGCTTTCCTGACCAGCAGATCGACCTGGGCGATCTCCGCACGTTTTCGGAGCGGTTTGGCGATATCCAGGGTCCCAGCGAGGCGCCGGAAATCGCCAAGGCCAACTACGCCCACGTGGGCACACTCTCCAACCTGAAGGATAACGGCAAGTATGTCGGCCTGCCCGATGCGGGTCAGGACTGGCATACCGACATGTCGTATCGCGACGTGATGGGCTTCGTGAACGTGCTGTACGGCATCCGCATTCCGCGGCGGAATGGCGTGCCGCTCGGCGGCACCGAGTTCTCCAACATGCACGCTGTCTATGACGCGCTGCCCGAGGACATCAGGACGCGTTACGCGGATGCGACCGCGACCCATGACTTCGAGAAGTTCTGGGAGCACATGCGGCGCGACAAGGGATCGACGCGGCCGCCGATGAGCGAGCTGCAACGCAGGCAGCGCCCTCCGGTGGTGCATCCGCTGTTCCTGACGCACCCGATCACCGGCCGCAAGGTGCTGTACGCGAACCCTGGTTACGCGATGCGCATCAATGGCGTGCCGCAGAGCGAAAGCGACGAGATCCTGGAATATCTCTTCGCCTTCCAGCTCGAGCCACGGTTCCGCTACATCCACACCTGGACAGAGAATGACCTGCTGGTGTGGGACCATCTTGGAACGATTCATCGCGCGATCGCCGACTATGGTCCGGATGAGATCAGGCTGATGCGGCGTTGCCAGGTGATGGCGACCAAGGTGTTCGATCCCGATTTCCTGCGCCCGGTGCGCGAACTGATGGTGGCATGACATGCGTTGGATCCGTTTCACGGCCGGTGGCCGCACGTCCTATGGCTCGCTGAACGGCGATACCGTCAGCGAGATCACCGGCGAACCCTGGGGCACGCACAGCGCCACCGGCAAAACCTACAAGATGGCCGATGTGACCCTGGAGGTGCCGGTGATCCCGCGCACCTTCTATGCGGCGGGTATCAACTATGCGGCGCATATCCGTGAAATGGCGGAACGGCGTGGGGAAAAGCCGGTGTTTCCGGAGAAGGCGGATATCGGCTATCGCGCCAACAATGCGCTGATCGCGCACGGTCAGGATGTGGTGGTCCCGAAGGACGCCACGGAGAAGGTCAACTACGAAGGCGAGCTCGTCGTCATCATCGGCAAGCAGGTCAAGCACCTGTCGAAGGCCGACGCGATGTCCTGCGTGTTTGGCTACACCATCGGCAACGACGTGAGCGAGCGCACCTGGCAGCGTGGGGACAGGACATTCTGGCGAGGGAAGAACGCCGACACGTTCAAGCCGATGGGGCCGTGGATCGATACGGATGTCGATATCGACAGGATGGACACCATCGTGCGGGTGAACGGCAAGGAAGACCTGCGCTTCAAGACCAACGACATGATCTTCGACATCCCCACCTATATCGAGGCGATGACCCGCTACCTGACCCTGTATCCTGGCGATGTGATCTGGATGGGGACGGATGGGACGTCTCCCAACCTGGTGCATGGCGATGTGGTGGAGGTGGAGCTCACCGGCCTGGGTGTTCTGCGCAATCGCTTCGTGCGAGAAAGCTGACCGGTTCGCGGCCGAACAGGACGATCGCGCCTGCCAGGAGCTGAACGGCGGCAGCCAGCAGGAAGGGGACGGTGTAGCTGCCTGATGCCTCGCGCAGCAAGCCGAACAGCGCGGGCGCGAACGCGAACACCGACAGGTTGACGGCAGTCACCAGCGCGACGATGTGAGCCACGTCGCCTGGCGGAAACTCGCGCTGTGCGATCAGTGGGGACAGCAATACCAGGTTGCCGATGCCGAGGCCGAACAAGACGCAGCCAAGCAGCAGCGTTATTGGCCCGGTGCCGAATGCCAGGCACGCCGTGCCGACGGCCTGCATCCAGAAGTTGCCCATCGCTGCCAGTCGGCGGTCGGACCCCATCAGAACGCCCAGCAGATACCGGCCAAGCACCGCGCATAACGTCGCAAGGCTGACGCAGGCAGCGGCATTGCCGGTGCCAAACACCGGTGCAAGGCGTGTCACCAGATGCGCCGTCAGTCCGATCTGCGCGAACAGGCCGAGCGCGAATGCCGCCGAGAGCGTGGTGAAGCGCCGATCGCGCAATAACGTGGCGAATCGCAGCGATGGTCCGCTGCCCACTACCGGCGCTGTCGCGGTCACGTCGGTATCGCCATCCGGATGCAGGCCCAAGGCCGCCGGTGTCGTGGCAAGAG
>Ga0310811_10012404_pt1 | contig 11058 bp, 9 predicted proteins | sample YCmetagenome_FD_207642 | JGI IMG/M metagenome (GOLD analysis project Ga0310811, IMG submission 207642) | Soil microbial communities from experimental microcosm in Duke University, North Carolina, United States - YC | ecosystem: Engineered > Artificial ecosystem > Soil microcosm > Unclassified ...
AGCCTTTCAGGCCAGCGTCGCCTTCCAGATTCAGCGCGTCCCCGGCATCCGCAACCTCATCTTCGGCGGCGACGGAATCTTTCTCGCAGCTCTCACGGGTCCCGGCCGAGTCTGGCTCCAAACCCTGCCCATCCAGCGCCTCGCCCATCAGCTGCAGGAGTATATGAAAGTCGAGCGGGTCGAACAAAACACTCAAGCAGGAGTCATCGGAGGAATCGTAGGTTCCGTCCTCAAAGGCATGTAATCTGTGACGCGAAAGCGGACACCAGCGCTACCGGACGTGTCATCCTGAGCACAGCGGTGTCGAAGGATCTGCGTTTTACTCCTTGTTCCAGCAGCCATCCACGGACCACGCGTTGAAGCGTCGCAGGAACAACAACGTCGCAAAGACCAGCGCATACATCAGCTGACTTCCTGTGACCGGCCAGTTCTGAACCAGCGATGTGCCGACGGTCAGAACCACCATCAGCAGTAAAGACACGATCAATGCTGGGCGCGTCTTCCAGCCCATGAGCAGCATGAGCCCGATCAGACCTTCGATCGCAGGCAGCACAACGCCGAAGCCGTGAACCAGAGGCTCTGGAAGAGGAGATTGAGCGAACTGCTCCGTAAGATGCGACGCGAACCCCTGCGGGCCCGCCAGCAACCGGCTGACCCCATGCATCAGCAGATTGGTTCCTGCGACTGCCCGCAGCAGCGCGTAAGCAATCTTTTCGTCGCTATTCGAGGTATTGAATTGCATTCTCGCCTCCTGCTTATTGGATGTGTTCTGCGCCGAGCAGTCACAACCGTTATCCTTAACGAATGGCCCCGCACTCTTCTGAGCCCTTCCTGCACCTATCCCACGTCAACGTTGCTCGCGGTGAAAACGTCGTCCTCCACAATATCAATCTCTCGGTCAGCGCAGGAGAACATATCGCAATCCTCGGCCCCAACGGCTGCGGCAAGTCGACCCTGATCAAGACCATCACCTGCGAATGTTATCCCATGGTTCAGCCTGAGACGGAAGTAAGCATCTTCGGTCGCAGCCGCTGGGATCTCACGGAGCTCAAGAAGCGCCTCGGCGTGGTCTCCGCCGAACTCCCCGGGAAACAAACCCTGACCACTACAGGCCGCGACGCAGTCCTCACCGGTTTTTTCTCAAGCTCCACGCTCTGGCCCAACCTCACCGTGACCGACGAGATGCGCGCCCGTGCCGACGAGATTCTCGCCCTGATCGACGCGGAACCGCTGCGCGATAAGCTTGTCGGCCACATGTCCGCCGGACAGCAGCGACGCATCATGATCGGCCGTGCCCTCGTCGCTTCGTCGCAGATGCTTCTGCTGGATGAGCCTTCCAACGCGCTCGATCTCGCCGCTCAGCAGGAACTGCGCAACCTGATGCGCCGCCTCGCCCAGCAGGGAACAGGAATCCTCCTGATCACGCACCAGGTCTCCGATATCATTCCGGAGATCGATCGCATCCTGATGATGAAAGACGGGCAAATCATCGCCGATGGATCACGGAAGGCCTTGCTGACCGAGCAATCCTTGAGCAATCTCTTTCGAATCGAGGTTCGCCTGACCGAGCGAGACGGCTTCCAGCACGCCTGGTAAGCGGTCGCTGCTACTTCGTCGGTAGAAAAGAAAAGTCAGATCTGTTTGAGAGATGGATTGGCAGAGCTTACTTTTCGCCAGGAGGAATCAGGGACCCAGCCTGTAGCTTCACCAGTTCCGGTTGTGAAATTCGGCTGGGGCCAAGGACTGCGATGCGCGGGACAGGGCCACGAACCATTGCGACTTCGTCGCAAGCGTAAAGACGCGGACAAGTCTGACAATCCTTGTAGATCTTATCGGGGAGCACGGTGCGGTCGACTACGCGGAAGCCGAAGTGAAAGAAGAAATCAGGAATGCGCGTAAACAGGCATACGCTGGTCACCGCCTGATCCTCGGCCTCTTCGAGAAGGGCACGAAGCAGCTTTCCACCCGCGCCCTGTCCCTTGGCCTCGGGTCTGACGACGATAGAACGGACCTCTGCCAGGTGCGGGCCGTACAGATGCAGTGCGCCGCAGCCTAGGAAGACACCGCTCTCGCTCTCTGCCACGGTAAAGTCCCGCACATTTTCGCAGATCTCAGCATAGCTACGGCGCAGCAGTGTGCCGTCACCGGAAAGAGAGTTGACCAGCTCGAAGATATTGACTGCATCCGGCAACTTCGCTTTGCGCACGACCGCTCCACCTACGCGTGGACGCGAGGAAGAGGTGGAATCACTGACCGGTAACAAGGAAGAGTTAGACAAGTGCGGTTTGCTCCAGGCCAAGTTTCGCAGACTTTTTGGATGCAAGCGAGGCTCTATCGGACGCAATTCGTTCGGAGGCATCCTGAAGAGCATCCCTCACCCGGCCTCTTGCAGTTCCTCCGATGACGTCATGACAATCGAGAGTGGCTTCAAGCGCAACGGCTGAGAAGAAATCTTCTTCAAACTCCGAGCCGAAGTTTCGCAGCTCCTCAAGAGTCAGTTCGTTCAGTTCGCGGCCGGTTTCAAGGCCAAGGCGAACGGCCTGCCCTACTTTCTCGTGGGCTTTGCGAAATGGAACACCCTTATGGGTTAAATAAGTGGCTGCCGCCATTGCGTTCAGATAACCCTTTTCCGCCGCCGTCTTCATGGCCTCTTTGCGGAAGTTCAAAGCACGAGTGAAGTCGGGCAGAAGCGCAAGAATTCCCCGGATAGTGTCAGCTGCGTCGAAGACGGGCTCCTGGCCCTCCTGTAGATCCTTGTTGTAAGCCAGAGGAAGCCCCTTGAGGATCGTGGCGAGAGTCACCGCCGCTCCTTGGAGACGGCCGGCTTTGCCGCGGATAAGTTCGGTGAGATCGGGATTCTTCTTCTGGGGCATGGCGCTCGAGCCAGTCGAGAAGCGTTCCGGAAGGTCGAGGAAGCCGAACTCCGCGGTAGAGTGCAGAGTAAGTTCCTCCGCAAACCGCGAGATGTGCAGGCCCAGGATAGAGATCGCGTTTGTGAACTCGAGAGCAAAGTCCCGGTCGCTGGTTGCGTCCATGCTGTTCGGGGTAGGGGAGTCGAAGCCGAGCGCTTCGGAGGCGATGGTACGGTCGAGCGAGAGAGTCGCTCCGGCGATGGCTCCCGAACCAAGCGGACAACGATTGAGACGATTCCGGCAATCCAACAGGCGGCTAAAGTCGCGCTCAAGCATGGCAACGTAAGCCAGCAGCCAGTGTGCGATGAGAACAGGTTCCGCGCGTTGCAAGTGGGTGTAGGAAGGCATAACGCCTTCCCCGGCGGACTCCGCTTGTTCCACCAATGCTTCACGCCAAGCCAGGAGGCCCCCCAGGGTTTGATCGATTGCATCACGCACAAACAATCGCATATCGGTCGCAATCTGTTCATTCCGGCTGCGTCCCGTATGGAGCTTCAGGGCGAGATCGCCGATGAGCTTGGTCAGCTGGAGCTCAACGAAATGATGAATGTCCTCTGCATGAGGAGCGAGAGCAACGATTTCGGAGAAGTGATTCTCAAGTGAGGAGTCAGAAACCGAGACTTTTGTGAGTGTCTTTGCCTCTTCTATTGCGAGAGGAATGACACCATCGAGTCCATCGAGCATCTGCGTAAGCTCAGCTTCAGTAAGAATGCCTGCAGCGGCGATGGCACGGGCGTGCGCTTTCGAGGCGGCTACTTCCTGGGGAAGAAGCCGCACATCGAAGGGAAACGAACGTTGCCACGATTCAAAGGCAGAATCGAGCGGTTCACGAAACCGCCCCGACCACATTTTGCTCACTTAGCCAACTCCTTCCGGTTACAGGTTGATGCTTTCCCGTTGACGCACTAAACCAGCGAGGGACGTTTCCGAGCCTGGGTACCACGTCCGCGGCTGCTGGAGATGCGCTTCGCTCCGCCGAGAAGCATCAATAGGATGGCCTTCTGAACGTGCATACGGTTTTCCGCTTGATCGAAGACGATCGACTGAGGACCGTCGAGGATGGCATCGGTCACTTCAGCGTTGCGATGTGCAGGAAGGCAGTGCATAAAGACCGAATCCGGTTGCGCGTTCGACATCAGTTCTTCATTGACTTGATACGGCTTGAAGATAGGAGCTCGCTTGGTGGCTTCATGTTCAAAGCCCATGCTCGTGCAGACATCGGTATAGACCGCGTCAGCCCCAGTAACGGCCTTTACGGGATCATGCAGCAGAGTGATGCTGCCACCAGTGGACTCTGCGATCTCGATCGCTTTGTGAATGATATCTAGCTTTGGTGCGAAGCCTTTAGGAGTCGCAATACTGCAATGAGAGCCGAGTTGCGCAGCCGTTAGCATCAGGGAGTGGCAGACATTGTTGCCATCGCCAACATAGGCAAATCGAAGACCCTCGGCTGAGCCAAAACGCTCCTCCAGGGTGAAGAAGTCCGCCATCGCCTGACAGGGATGCTCGAGGTCCGACAGAGCATTGATCACAGGGATCCTGGAGCATGAAGCCATTTCGGTAATGGTCTCGTGTGAATAGGTCCGCAGCACGATCACGCTCATCCAGCGCTCGAGGTTCCTTGCCATGTCAGGAAGGGACTCTCGCTCCCCCAGCGGGGATTGGGTCTGGTCGACAAAGATTGCATTGCCGCCGAGGGTGTTGATCGCTGCTTCAAAGGTGAGCCTGGTACGCAGAGAGGCCTTCTCGAAGAACATCACCATCTGTTTTGCATCGAGCGCATGGCGAAAGTCCTCAGGTGAGTTCTTCACTGCATGAGCCAGCTCCATGATGGCAGCCATCTCTTCTACGGTAAGGTCGCCGATCGAGCAAAGGTCGCGTCCGCACAATTGCTTGGCTGCCTCGTTGAAGGCAGTGTCGGACTGGATACCAAGCGTAGCTGTAGGCTTACGTGGCGTTGTCTCTTCTCCGGTCGTGTCTGGCTTTGAATTCATCATGACAGTTTTGCTACCCATGTACCTTTTCTCCGGCCGGGGCTACTCCGGCGAGTTCCTTGTTCGCTTTCAGAGTGTCATTGAGGGCATCGATAGCCATATCGACGTGCTTTTTCTCAAGGACGTAAGGGGGGAGGAAACGAAGGACCGTCTCACTTGTCCGGTTGATGATAATGCGCCGCTCCATCATCTGTGTGGCGACCTGTTTTGCAAGTTCTGCCGAGTTGAGCTCAATTCCGAGCATCAATCCCAGGCCTCGCACATCGACGACACTCTCATGCTGTTCTTTAAGGGTCTGAAGCTGAGACTTGAAATATCCGCCGACCTCTTCAATGTGGGCGAGCAGATTGTCATTTCGCATGGTGTCGATTACGGCGATTGCAACCGCGCAGGCTAGTGGGCCACCTCCGAAGGTGGTGCCATGCATCCCGGGGGTAATGGCCGAGGCTGCACGTTCGAGGCAGAGCATCGCTCCCATCGGAACGCCTCCAGCGAGCGGCTTGGCCAGAGTGGTGATATCGGGTTGAATGCCATAGTGTTGATAAGCGAACCACTTTCCGGTACGTCCCAGACCACTCTGAATCTCATCGACGAGCAGCAGAGCTCCGGTCGAGTTGCAAAGCTCGCGAGCTGTTGCAAAGAACTCCTGCGAGACCGGATTGATGCCGCCTTCTCCCTGAAGAGCTTCAAGACAGATACCGCAGACATCCTCTGAGAACTTCACCCGAAGATCGGCAATATCGTTAAAGCGCACAAATTCAACGTCCGGCATGACGGGAGCGAAGGGCAGACGGTACTTCTCTTTATGGGTCGTGGCAACCGAGCCCATCGTGCGTCCGTGGAAGCTGTGCTCCAATGCAAGAAACTTTGTTCCGAGGCGCTTTCCATCTTCGCGTGCTTTGGTTGCATGGGCGCGGGCAACCTTAAGCGCAGCCTCCCAGGCCTCGGTTCCGCTGTTGCAGAAGAAGACGCGGTCCATTCCGCTGATCTCAGCCAGTCGAAGCGCAAGATTCGCTGTGCCCTCGTGAAAAAAGAGGTTCGAGGTGTGCAGGAGGCGGGTGCTCTGCTGAGCAATTGCCTGTTCGACGGCCGGATGTCCGTAGCCAAGTGCCGAGACTCCGATTCCGCTTAGTAGATCAAGAAATTGAGCGCCGGTTTCGTCCTCAAGGAAGACACCTTTGCCGCTGACAAAAAGATAGGGACTCCGCTCATAGGTATTGAGCAGCAGCTTGCTCTCGGCAGCCTGTATCGATGCCAGGTTCATGCGACCATGACCTCCGTTCCGTCGTTGACTCGTGTTGAGCAGAGATCCGGCAGGAGCGCCGCCGCCTCCGCAGGCAAAATACGCACGCGCTTGACGCCATGCAACAGCGCCTGACGGCATGCATTCAATTTGGGTAACATTCCCCCCGAGATCACCTGTTGTTTTTCAAGCGCGGGGATCTGCCCGAGCGTCAGCCAGCGCATCACGCTGCCATCAGCCCCCTTCACGCCAGGCACATCGGTCAGAAAGACCAGAGTGTCGGCTTTGGTCGAAATCGCGCAGGCAGCTGCCATCTCGTCCGCATTTATATTGTAGTACTCTCCGTCAAAGCCAAGGGCAATCGAGGAGATAACGGGAACCGCTCCCATGGTCCAGATTGCTTCAAGCCACCGAGGATCGGTGGATGCGATTTCGCCTACGAATCCGAGATCGGGGACGGTCTTCTTTTTGCGCGCACGGAAGACATGTCCGTCGCCGCCCGACAGGCCGACAGCTGCCTGTCCGTGAGAGGCAAGTGAGGCAACCAGTGACTTATTGACGCGACCAGCCAGCACCATCAGCGCGGCATCCCGGGTCTCCGCATCGGTAACGCGCAAACCGGAGATAAATTCACTTTTCTTTCCGAGCTGCGCCAAGGTTCGAGTAAGCTGCACACCGCCGCCGTGGACCACGGCGACCTGATTGCCGTCAGCTACCAGCTCGGCAATTGCCTTGCCGCAGGCGTGCAATAGCGCGGGATTTTCCAGACCCGCTCCACCCAGCTTTACGACAAATCTCACAGCAACCCCTCCTCTTCTTTGAAACCGCACATCAAATTCATGTTCTGCACCGCCTGTCCGGCGGCCCCTTTCAACAGATTGTCCAGGCAGGAGACGACGATAAGCCGCTTCCCATCTTCTGCAAGGGCAAAACCGAGATCGCAGAAGTTTGTTCGAACGATGTGCTGAATCTGTGGAAGGTTAGGTGTCTTGTGAAGCCTTACTAGCGGACTTCCTTGATAGAAGTCGCCAAACAGTTTGCTGATCCCGGAAGCCATCATCGGTTCTTGTAGGCGAACGTAGATCGTCGACAGAATTCCGCGTGGAATCGGAAGCAAATGCGGCGTGAACTGTATCTGATCGGAAGTCAGGCAGAGTTGTTCCAACAACTCACCGGTATGACGATGCCCAAAGACAGAGTATGCGGACAGATTATCAGCCGCATACATGAAATGGGTCTTCGAGGTAGGGGCCTTTCCTGCTCCGCTGACACCGGATTTTGAATCACAAACGATTCCGCAATTCAGATCGACTACTCCAGCCCGGATTAGGGGAGCGAGTGCCAGAATGACAGAGGTGGAATAGCAACCTGGATTGGCAACCAGACGGGCCGTGCGGATCGCGTCACGATGCAGCTCCGGACAGCCGTAGACGGCCTCGATCTGCAGTTGTGCGGCGAGTGCCGGATTTGCATCCTGTAGCTTGTAGATGGCACGATTGCTATCTTCCTGCAGGCGCCACGCACCGCTGAGATCGATCACCCGAATGCCCCGTTTCACTGCTTCCGGTGCCCACTCCCGCGACTGTTCATGGGGGAGCGCCAGAAAAAGAATCTCGGTTCCTGCCTCGGCAAGTCGGTCCCAGTGAAAAGGTTCGATTGGATGCGACGCCTCCGCGCTCAACATTGAGAGCTGGGGATGGATTGATTCGATGGTCTCTGTGCCTGCATCTCCAGTTCGGCCCAGAAATAGTGGAGCTGTTCTCTCCATGCCGGGATGGCGCAGCAACAGGCGCACGAGCTCGCCTCCCGCATATCCGCTAACACCGGCCACCGCAACCCGGGGAGCGCGAGTGACCTGCGTTTCTGTCTTGTGGTCTTTTTCGATTGTCTCCGCGTTAGCCAATATATTCCTCGATTCGTGTCTTCAACTGCGTGGCCTGCTCGGCTTCGGGGCAGATGATCAAGACTGTGTCATCTCCCGCGATGGTGCCGACCACCTCTGGCCAATCCTCATAGTCCATACCGGCTGCGATCGGCTGGGCTCCCCCGGTGGTGGTGATAACGACCAGCAGATTGCCTGCTTGCCGCACTTCAAGTCCAAAGCCCTGCAGAACATCCCGGATGCCGGGAAGGGAATCGCCCTCCGCATCAGTCCCATTCGAAAGCGAATATCCATCTGGTCCTTTGGACAATCTCAGCTCGTGAATGTCACGAGAGAGCGTTGCTTGTGTAACATGGAAACCACGCCCTGCAAGTTTTCGACGTAACTCATCCTGGCTGGCAATAGGTGCCTTCGCCAGCAGCTCACGAATTACGGTATGACGTTGTTGTTTCATCTGTATTTCTTGCCGTTTCTGCCGTGGGAAAAAGCAAAACATACCAGGGCATGCATATTTATACATAAATGATGTATATTTATGCAATGGCACTCTTCGATGAGTGCTGCCCATACCTTGACGGAAAGGTTATCCGATGAAATCCGACCTTCATCGGACGTATAGTGAATTATGGAAAGGTTTCGCGCATTCGTCCCTGTTTCTACCCCAGCCTCTAGCTGCGTGAGCTCGAGGAGCTCTCAGGTCCCGTCCCTGATCGATACACGGTTTGACCATGACTCTTGCGGAGTCGGTTTTGTAGCCGCTATTGACGCAAATCCTACGCATGCGATTCTTAAGCAAGCACTTACAGCTCTGGCCCGGCTGGCTCATCGCGGCGCGACTGCCGCAGATGGGAAGAGTAGCGATGGTGTAGGTGTCCTGGCTGCGATTCCGCGCGAATTTCTGATTGAGACCGAAGGCCTCACCCTCGGGGAAAAAGCTCTCGGCGTGGGCATGATTTTTATCCCGCCGAATGAGATCCGTGCCGAGGCTCTTCTGGAACGTGCGTTGCAGTCACACGATTTTAAGGTCCTTTGTTGGCGCGATGTGCCTGTTAAGACCGAATATCTGGGCGAAATGGCGCTCTCGACCATGCCGAAGATCCGGCAGGTCTTGGTCGTTGATGCAGATGACGCCGATTCGTTGACGACGGAGCGTCGCCTTTACCTGGCTCGTAAGCAGTTTGAACGCTCTCACGAGCAGGGAGAGGTCGAAGGGTACATTTGTTCACTGTCGACGGAGACCATCGTTTACAAGGCGATGTGTACGGGCCACGATCTTGCTTCGTTTTATCCCGATCTGGCTTCGGAGAAGTTTGTTACTTCTTTTGCTATCTTCCATCAGCGTTACGCTACGAATACTCTTCCAACCTGGCATCGTGCCCAGCCGGGCCGTACTCTTGGTCATAACGGTGAGATCAATACGGTTTGGGGGAATCGCGCTCGAATGGCTGCCCGCGATTCCACACTTCCGGTCGAGTGTAAGCCGGTTCTGACTCAAGGAGGAACAGATTCCACCAGTCTGGATGAGACCGTAGAGCTGATCTCGAAGAACGGTCGCACTCTCGCTGAAGCGATGCGGATGCTACTGCCTCCGGCGACGTCGTCTGGACCTACCTCGTCATTTCTGCGCTATCACGCGGATTGCTCAGAGCCGTGGGACGGACCAGCCGCGATCGCTTTTTCAGACGGCCACCTGATCGGCGCCGTGCTTGATCGCAATGGCTTGCGTCCTTGTCGATATGCAATCACCAGCAATGGTTTGGTCGTAGCTGGCTCAGAGATCGGCTTGGTGGATCTGGACCCCAATGATGTTGTGCACAGCGGACGCCTGGGACCCGGTCAGATGCTGGTTGTCGATCTGGATAAGCATAAGGTTTATGAAAACGAGGAGCTGCTGACGCTCTTCGATGCCGACCCCATTTATGCGAAGCTTCTCGAGAATGCGCCAATTGTTCCAGTTGCCGTGTCTGTCAGGGATGCTGCGACGCTGACAACCGTGCAAAAGGGGTTCGGCTACACCCGCGAAGATGTCCGGATGATTCTTCAGCCTATGGCAACCGATGGGAAGGATGCCGTCTGGTCGATGGGCGATGATACGCCACTCGCTTTCTTGGCGCGAACTCCCCGCCCTGTCTACGCGTACTTCCGACAGCGTTTTGCTCAGGTAACCAACCCGGCGATCGATCCTTTGCGCGAAGCCTGCGTGGTTTCTTTGCATACCCGACTCGGTCCCTGGGCTCACTTCCTCGACAAGAACGCACCGCTGCCCGGCATCTCGATGGATTCGCCGTTCCTCTCGCTGGGACAGGTTCAGGCGCTGCGGAACGGACAGTATCCGCATGCGAGCGAGCTTCGCTTGGCTGAGTTGCCGTGCGTCTTCTCGCTTAGCACTTCGCTGGTTCAGGCCTTGGATGATATCTGCCAGAAAGCCATCGAGCTGGTTCGAAATGGTACACGCATCTTGCTGTTGACGGACCGTCCTGCCAGCACAGAAATGCTTCCAGTGCCCATGGCGATGGTGACTGGAGCCGTCCATCAGGCGTTGGTGGCCGCTGGATTGAGAACCCTGACCGGTCTTGCGGTGGAAGCCGGTGACTGCCGCGACATTCATCATGCTGCGGTCTTGATCGGCTACGGAGCGGGCGGTGTTTGCCCATGGCTCGCCCTTGAGACTGGCCGTGCACTTGTGCCTGCCGATGCCGATCCTGAGGCCGCAGAGAAAAAGATGTTGAAGGCTCTCGATGCTGGCCTGGCCAAGGTCATGTCGAAGATGGGAATCTCCGTTGTGAACAGCTACCGCGGAGCTCGTCTGTTCGACATTCTCGGTCTGCACTCAAGTGTCGTAGAGCGCTGTTTCCCCGATACGCCGGCTCCTCTCTCCGGTATCGGATTCGCCGAGGTTGAACGTCAGCTGCGTCATACATGGCAGTCGGCCGACGGCACAGCAGCTTCTACGGATCTTCCTGACTATGGATGGGTACGTTTCCGTAAGGCGGAGCTTGCCGAGCCTCACGCGTGGCAGCCACCGAC
>Ga0310811_10012407_pt1 | contig 11058 bp, 2 predicted proteins | sample YCmetagenome_FD_207642 | JGI IMG/M metagenome (GOLD analysis project Ga0310811, IMG submission 207642) | Soil microbial communities from experimental microcosm in Duke University, North Carolina, United States - YC | ecosystem: Engineered > Artificial ecosystem > Soil microcosm > Unclassified ...
TGGAAAAGAAACAAAAGAACACCATCGTGACCTATCTTATTAATCGCTTCTCCATGATCGCAACCTTCTTAAAAATTGCTTGGCGGAATGCACAAAGGAACCTGACTTACAGCTCCATTAATATTTTGGGACTTGCGACAGGGATGGGGGTTGCGCTACTTATCGGGTTATGGGTAAATTACCAGTATTCCTTTGATCGGTTTTTACCGGACTATGATCGGCTATACCAGGTACGGCAAAATTTTAACACCGGCACAGAAATACTGACCGATGATGCTGCCTCATTAAAACTTGCGCAAGTATTGCGCGACCGCATACCCGAGATCAAACATGTTGGAGTAGCACACTTTGATAAGCATGGGTTGCGAAACGGCAACCATAAAGTATTTATGCAGGGCGCAATCGTCGACAATGATTTTTTAAAGACACTGAAATTTCAACTGCTAAAGGGCGATATCAATACCATTTTCAAAGACGCTTACTCGGTCGTGTTAGACCAAACAACCACAAAGGCCTTGTTTGGCGATGCTGATCCGATAGGAAAAGTGATCAACCTGGATAACCGGAACAATGTAAAAGTTACCGGGGTGATGAAGGATGTTCCTGAAAACTCCACGGCAAAGTTTAATTTCCTGACGCCGCTTGCCTATACAGACCTGACCGAGGGCTGGATAATTGAGGGTAGAAAAGGTGGCTTTTATGGCAACCAGTTTTGGATGGTTGTTGAGCTTAACCCGGGCGCAACTTATGCACAGGTTGAGCCGAAGATCAGGGATATTCAAAAAGAAAGTGCCAATAAAAAATATGAGCAGGTTTGGATGCAGCCCATATCACGTGCGCATTTGTATTCAGATTATAAGAACGGAAAGGAAGCAGGCGGTTTTATAGAATATGTGCGCCTTTTTAGTATTATCGGTGTATTGGTATTGGTAATCGCCTGCATCAACTTCGTCAATTTATCTACGGCCCGGTCACAAAAACGTGCCCGCGAAGTTGGCGTGAGAAAAGCTATCGGCTCGCAAAGGCGGCAACTGGTACTACAGTTTTTAACCGAGTCGTTCATGTTTACGGTGATTGCGTTCGCGCTATGTCTTTGCTTTGTACAATTGGTTTTGCCGCCGTTTAATACGCTTACAGGAACTTCTATCATTATCCCTTTTACTAGTATTAAATTCTGGCTGATAGTTATCGGCTGCGTGTTTTTTACAGCGCTATTGGCAGGCAGCAGACCGGCATTCTATCTATCGTCTTTCAACCCGGTTGAAGTATTGAAGGGTAAAATGTCTACCAGCAGATCGTCGGAATGGTCGCGCAGGGTGTTGGTGGTGACGCAATTTGGTTGCTCTATCGCGCTTATCATCAGCACCGTGGTTATTTACCGGCAGATACAATTTGCCAAAAACAGACCGACGGGATACAATATTGACCGCCTCTTATTAACCGATTTTAATAATGACCTGCATGTTAACTACGTGGCCCTAAGAAACGAGTTGCTGCAAAGTGGGCTTGTTCAAAGTGTTACCACCTCCAATAGTGCGGCCACTGAGCATTATGGAACCGGGAGCCTTGACGAATGGCCAGGCAAGCAACCCGGCGAAACGGCCCAGGTAGCTTATATCGGTATTTCTGAAAACTATTTCCATACACTTGGGATAAAAGTTGATGAGGGTGCGGAGTTTGACAGGGCCGCAGATACATCCAGCGTTATAGTGAATGAAGCAGCAGTTAAACGATTGCGCCTAAAAGATCCCTTAAGTCAACATTTTACCGACGACAGAAAGCAGCCTATCCGCATAAAAGCTGTCGTAAAAAACTCACTGATGGGTTCCGCTTTTTCATCGGTCAATCCAACCATATATTATTATGAGCCAAGGTGGTGGACCTTCCTGATCTATCGCCTGTCGCCTAATGTAGAAACGCATACTGCGATGCAGAAGCTCAGCAAAATATTTAATAAATATGCGCCATCGTTCCCCTACTCCTACCGGTTTGCGGATGAGGATTATAATAAGAAATTCCAGTTGGAGGAACTAGTTGGAAAATTATCCGGCATTTTTGCAACACTAGCTATTTTCATATCCTGTTTAGGACTATTTGGATTGGCAGCGTATGTTGCCGAGCAGCGTACCAAAGAGATCGGTGTACGAAAGGTGCTGGGCGCATCGGTATTCAGCTTATGGCAATTAATGTCTAAGGATTTTGTGGCACTGGTAGTTGTATCATTACTGGTAGCGATCCCTGCGGCATATTATTTTATGCATAACTGGTTGCAGGGATACGAATACCATACGCAACTATCCTGGTGGATATTTGCAGCGACGGCTATTGCATCCATACTGATCACTTTAGCAACGGTAAGTTTTCAAAGTATTAAGGCAGCGATGATGAATCCGGTTAAAAGTCTAAGGAGTGGGTGAGCCTAGAGTCGGAAAGTCCGATGTCCGAAAGTCAGAAAGTTAAAAGCGACATCTTTCGGACTTACGCGGACTTTTGCGGACTTACGGACTATTAATGAACAAATGAATTAATATCATGATAAAGAATTATTTGAAAGTTGCGTGGAGGAACCTGGTAAAGAACAGGACTCATACTTTTATCAATATGGCGGGCCTTTCAGTTGGGTTGGCTTGCAGTCTGCTGATCCTTTTGTGGGTGCAGAACGAGGTAGATATGGATGCTTTTCATAAAAATAGGAACTATTTGTACCAGGTTTACGAGCAACAGCATTATGACAATAAGGTAAACGGGCAATATTATACACCCGGCGTTCTGGCTGCAGAATTGAAGCGTACAGTCCCTGAGGTGCAATTTGCAGCGAATGCCGTTTTTTATGATGAGCACAATTTTAAAGTTGGCGATAAGATCATCAAGCTAACAGGCGGTTCGGCCGATGCTGATTTCTTTAAGATGTTCAGCTACCCTATCATACAGGGTAATGCGGATAATTCTTTGCGAACAGTATCCGATATCTCCATATCCAAAAAAATGGCTGAGGAATTCTTCGGTAGCGCACAGGCGGCTATGGGCAAAACTTTCCGTGTCGACGACCGCAAGAGTTTTGTTGTTACATCGGTATTTGAAAATGTTGGCACAAATTCTTCCTTGAAGTTCGATTACCTGATCAATTGGGCCTCGTTCCTGGAAGACAATCCGTGGGCCAAAGAATGGGGGAATAATACTCCGTATACTTATATACAACTGCGTCCGGATGCTAACCCGAATTTGGTTGATCAAAAGATCAGGCATTTCCTGTTAAAACTGGATAAGGATGAAAAGCCAGGCACTTTTACACAGGAACTGGCACTACAGAGATTTGATGAAGTCTATCTGCACAGCAATTTTAAAGAAGGGAAGATTGATGGTGGCCGCATAGAATATGTGCACCTGTTCAGCATCGTGGCTGTGTTTGTTTTGCTGATCGCCTGCATTAACTTTATGAACCTGACCACCGCGCGTTCTGTAAAACGTGCAAAGGAAATCGGTGTAAGAAAAGCGGTTGGCGCGGTACGAAGTGTTTTAATTAAACAATTCATCAGCGAGTCGTTATTGCTCACTTCGATAGCTGTGATTGCATCCTTATTTCTAATGACAGCTATTTTGCCATTATTTAACCAGGTCACACAAAAACAAATTGAGCTGCCATTTTCAGATGTAAAGTTTTGGGTTGAACTGGTGCTGCTTACCTTTATAACCGGCATTGTTTCGGGCAGTTATCCTGCTTTGTTCCTGTCATCGTTTAACCCTGTTAAAGTATTAAAAGGGACTTTGAAACTTGATTCAAGTACAACTATATTCCGGAAGGGCTTGGTGGTTTTCCAGTTTGTGCTTTCCGTAGTATTGATCATCGGGACTATCATCATTTCGCGGCAGATAAGCTATATCCAATCTATTAATCTTGGGTTCGATAAAGAGAATACGATCTATGTTCCACTTGAGGGTAACCTGGTTAAAAAATATGAAGTATTAAAACAGGAAGCCTTAAGAATGCCGGGTATACAGGCGGTTACTCAAAGCACCAGTCAGCCTATTCGTATAAGCTCAACAACTGTGGGTGTTGACTGGGACGGCAAGATTCCGAATACGACTATCTCATTTACCAATATCGCTGTAGGTTATGATTTTATCAAAACAATGAAGCTACAGATGAAGGAAGGGCGCGATTTTGAAAAGGCTTTCGCAACAGACACCAGTGCCTATCTTGTTAACGAGACTGCTGTGAAAAGATTTGGTTATACTGATCCCATCGGGAAATCCATCACCATGTGGGGCCAAAAGGGTAAGATCATCGGCGTGATAAAGGATTTCCATTTCAGCTCGCTGCATGACCAGATCAAACCATTGATCATACGTTTTGGCGAAAATGCCGATTACGGCTTCGCGGTAGTTAGAACCATGCCCGGTAAAACTAAAGAAGCACTGGCCAGCCTGGAGACTATAACCAAACAACTGAACCCGGATTTCCAATTCACTTATACCTTTTCTGATGATGCCTATAAAAAGTTATACAATAACGAGCAGATCGTCAGTAAGCTATCCAATGGCTTTGCTTTCCTGGCGATATTTATTTCCTGCCTCGGGTTGTTGGGCTTAGCCATGTTCACAGCTGAACAACGCCTCAAAGAAATTGGCATCCGTAAAGTATTGGGCGCTAGTGTAGGCTCACTGTTTGCTTTGTTGTCTTCGGAGTTTTTGGTATTGGTTGTTATCGCCTTAGTGATCGCAACACCGGTTGCCTGGTATGCGATGGATATCTGGCTGCGCAATTTTGCCTATCACGAACCGATGCACTGGTGGACCTTCGCTATAGCAAGTGGAATTATTGTACTGATAGCCCTGGCAACGGTTAGCATCCAATCGGCTAAAGCGGCGTTGGTGAATCCGATAAAAAGTCTTCGGAGTGAGTGATCGGAGATCAGTTAACCAGTTATCGGTTGATCAGCGCCTGGTTAACTAATAACTGGTTAACTGATCACTGAATTAAGTTTTTTAAAAATAGACTAAAGAAATACAACTTTTTTTGCGTTTTTTGAGTAGACAATCTGAGCCTTAACGCATGAAGAAATTTCTACTCGCCGCAAGTATAATTGTATGTATTTTCTTTATTTCGAACCGTGCAATCGCGCAGGGTGACCAGACTGTTATCAGCGGAAATCAAACTACTGCAGTTAATTTTCCAGCAGCGGGTTGTACCTATAATTGGGTGAATACTACGCCCGCAATAGGTTTGCCCGCCGGCGGCACTGGTGATATTGCTGCGTTTAAGGCTGTGAATACAGGGAGCATACCCATTATAGCTACCATTACAGCTACGCCAACAGCAACAGAATTTGGATATATAGTTAATTCGTCTGATAAGACCGTTTCCATTATCAATACCTTAACAAATAAAGTAGTTTCGACCATACCTATACCAGCAACAGGAGTCCTAGGTTCTATAGCAGTAAACTCTGACGGCACAAAAGCCTATATTTTAGATTCTTACGGTCATAAGATATTCTATATAAGTGCATTAACCAATCAGGTGTTATCATCCTTTCAACTTGGAGAAACCAATCCAACCTATATTTTGGAAAGCCCGGATGGTTCCCGGCTTTTTGTGATTGATCAAGGTGCCAACAGACTATCCATGTACAGTACTGCAAACAACACTTATATAACAAGCATACCTGTCGGTAATGATCCTGAAACTATGGCTATAAGTCCGGATGGCACCCGTCTTTATATTGCCAATTGGGCATCAAAAACTGTTTCTGTAATTAATACTGCAACTCTCGGGATAATAGCAACCATTGACATGACATTTTATTCTCCTCAATTCATCACAGTAAGTGCCGATGGTAAAAGAGTCTATGTTACATCAAACAATGGAAGCAATATAACCGCAATAGATGCAAACACTAATACTATAATTGCTACCAATCCAATATATGGAAACGGCCCAGCGGGGCTTACTATAAGCTCTGACGGCAGCAAAATTTATATCGCAAATCAAAACTCTAATGATATTTCTGTTATTGACGCCGCAACAGATAAATACCTCTACAGCATAAATATTCCTTTTTCCACTGGTTTAAATCCCATTAATTTATCATTCAGTGCAGACGGCACTTCTTTATATGTCATCAACTACGACTCTAATAATGTTTCAGTAATTAACACCAATACAAGATCAATCATAAATAGCATACCGGTTGGCGCCAACCCTAACTCAATAGGTAATTTTATTTCAACGAATACTGTTTGCAACAGTTCACCTATTACTTTTACCATCACTGTGGCACCATCATCGGTTACACCAGTCATAACATCCACTCCAGCGGCAGGCAACATTGCGGCTTGCCCGGGCTCGGCGTCGGCTGGTCTTAATATACAACAATTTACAGTTTATGGCACCAATTTAACAGGAAATATTACGGCTACTGCGCCGACTGGTTTTGAACTGTCGCTAAATACTGTAAATAGTTTTGGCAATTCAGTAACTATCCCTCAATCCGGAGGCTCAGTAAATGGCATTACGGTATTCGTCAGATCATCTGCGTCTGCGTCTGCCGGTAATATATCTGGCAACGTCACCTTGTCTTCCCAGGGAGCAAATATTCAGAGTGTAGCCGTTCATGGTACTGTAAATCCACTCCCGGTAATAAATAAAGTAACTAATCAAACCTTTAATGCAGGCAATGCAACAACCGCTATCAAGTTTACCGGGACGGGTATCGCCTACAGCTGGACAAATAACACACCCAGCATAGGCCTGGCCGCAAATGGCGTAGGCGACATATCTTCCTTTACTGCTGTCAATACCGGAACCACCCCAATAACGGCTACAATCACCGTCACACCTGTTCCTTCAGGACTCGTTTTTGTAGCAAATTCGATTGATGGAACTGTATCCGTCGTGAGCACTTTAACTAACAAGCTGGTGGCTACTATACCTGTTGGCAGCAAACCTGAAGGTGTTTCTGTTAGCCCCGATGGTAGTCGTGTATATGTAACAAACAGAGGATCAAACAGCGTTTCAGTAATTGATCCTGCTAATAATAATGTTATATCAACTATCCTGGTTGGACAAAATCCATTGGGAGTAGCAGTAAGCCCTGACGGAACTAAGGTGTATGTAGCTAACCAGGGATCAAATACAGTATCAGTAATTAATGCGCTTACTGGTACGATAACATCAACAATAACAGTTGGCTCGCAACCTGCCGGGGTTTGTGTTAGCCCTAATGGCAATACGGTGTATGTGGCCAACTTTAATGACGGCACTGTTTCTGTAATTAATGCCGTGACGAATGCTGTTACTGCGACCATTCACATTGGCGGAAATCCATTTGGAGTTATAGTGAATCCCAATGGGAGTCAGTTATATGTGTCAAACGAAACGACCGACGTGTATGAGGTCAATACGGTGTCGAACACTATAACAGCCACTGCTACATTAACCTACGCGGGAAATGGCAGAACACGCGGACTAGCAGTAAGTGCAGATGGTAAATATCTTTATGTGGCCAATGCGTTTAACGTACAACAAGTATATATACCGCTTTTTGCCGGAGCAGGCATAACCGGAAATCCCTGGTCACTCGCTATCGGTGTATCGATGAGTCCTGATGGCACACATATTTTCGCAACTAATGGTGCGAGTTTAGAATTAATAAATCCCATCGACCCATATATAGATTTGTACGAACCTTCGGGGCAGGGGCCTGATTCATTTGGTAACTTTACGTCAGCTGGTACAGGCTGCAGCGGGGCGCCTATCACTTTCACTATCACTGTAAACCCTGCATCAATTCTTCCGGTTATTACAGCCGGCACCGCAACCGGCACTATTTCCGCCTGCCAGGGTTCGCCATCTGCAAGTCCTGACATTCAGCAGTTCACTGTATCCGGAACCGGCTTAACAAATAATATTACAGCTACTACCCCGGCTGGTTTTGAGGTCTCGCTTTCGGCAGAAAGCGGGTATGGAAATTCTGTAACTGTCCCACAAACCGGGGGTACTGCAAATAATACTATAGTTTATGTAAGATCGGCTGCGTCTGCCACGGGAAACATATCCGGTAACGTTGTGCTTTCCTCACCCGGAGCTTCCGCTAAAAATGTAGCTGTAATAGGTAAAGTAAATCCCTTGCCAACAGTCAATGCTGTAGGAAATAAAACTTTTATCACCGGGAATAATACAACGGCCATTAACTTCACCGGGAACGCAAATACGTTTAACTGGGTAAATAATACGACAGGTATAGGGTTACCTGCCAGCGGAACAGGCAGTATCCCAGCTTTTACTGCGGTAAACAATGGCAACAGCCCGGTAACAGCCACTATAACAGTTACGCCTGTAAATAAACAATCATACGCATATATACCAAATACAGATGCTTCCAGCGTATCAGTGGTCGACCTTGCAGCGAATCAAACAATTGCTACAATACCCGTAGGGCAAAGTCCTATTGGTGTAGCAATAAGCCCCGACGGGGCAAAGGTTTATATAACCAATCAGCAATCAAGTACTATTTCTGTAATTAATACCGCTACTAACACCGTACAAACAACCTTCGTCACGCCTATTGGTACCAAACCTACAGGCATAGTTGTGACTCCGGATAACAGTAAAATATATGTAGCCGATCATCAGCTTAACAGCGTTTTAGTTTATAATACAGCAACCAACAGCTTAATTAGTACTATCCCGGTAGGAACGTCTCCGTATGGTGTATGTATAAGTCCTGACGGCACCAAGGTATATGCTGCAAACTCTTCCGACAATACAATTTCTGTAATTAACACAGCAACAAACATTGTGATAGCTACAGTACCAGTTGGGTTGGGGCCCAACGCGTTGTGTATAAGCGCAGATGGCAATACATTATATGTGGCAAATTATGGATCAAATAATGTTTCAGTTGTAAATACTTTAAATAATACGCTAACCACTTCCATCCCGGCTGGTGCGGGCGCTTCAGTGGTAAGTCTGAGTCCGGACGGAAAAGAATTGTATGTATCAAACCCTAATGACAATACAGTTTCGGTAATTAATACAACTGATAATTCAGTAATAGCTACAATACCCGTTAACGGTGGACCATATGGCATGTCTATAAGTAAGGATGGAAGCAAACTTTATGTAGGTAATTTAAGCAGCAATAAAATAACCATTATTAGCACATCGACTAACACTGTAACAGGCAGCATTACGGTTGGCTTAGCTCCATATGCTATCGGAAATTTCATTTCAGAAACCGTAGGTTGTGACGGCGTTCCAGCTACTTTTACCATAACCGTAAATCCATTACCTAAAATAACAACGGGCACAATAACCGGTTCGATATCAGCCTGCGAAGGGTCGGCCTCAACGAGTCCTAATATAGAGCAGTTTGCCGTGTCTGGAAATAGTTTAACAAACGACATCCTTGCCACTGCCCCTTCGGGTTTCGAAGTATCACTCAGTGCGACAGGCGTGTACGGCAATAACGTAACCATACCGCAATCGGCGGGGGTAGTGAATAACGTGATGGTATATGTCCGTTCGTCCGCTTCTGCTACCGGCAATATATCAGGTAATGTTACCTTGAGCTCGCAAGGGGCAAGTGATCAGAATATTCCCGTAACCGGCAAAATAAATCCACTGCCAACGGTAAATCATGTTCCCAACCAGATAGTTGTAAACGGAAGCCTTACTTCGCCTATCCATTTTTCAGGTACCGCTACTAACTATAACTGGGCCGCTGATAATAATATCGGAACTCCCAATTCCTCGGGTACGGATATTGCTCCGTTTATAGCAACCAATACAGGCAGCACTCCGGTGATAAGCACATTTACCGTTACCCCAGTGAATTTGACAACAGGGTGCAGCGGCGCAACTATGACTTTCACCATAGAGGTTGACCCGGCGATACCGGGCGTTATTACTTCAACAGGCACTTTGTCGTCACTTTCCACTACTTATGGTACTGCCTCAGCGTCAACCAGCTTCAGCGTTTCAGGTGTAGGTATGAGTTCGGGCATCGTAGTTACGCCCCCTGCGGGCTTTGAGGTAAGTACCGATAATACCAATTTCGGCCCAACCATAACGGTCGGAGCGCAGGGCACCATTGCCTCTACAATTGTGTATGTCAGGTTAACAGCAAAAACACCAGTTGGCAGCTATTTAGGCTTTATCACACTAAACAGCGACGGGGCGACCAGTACTGCCGTACCTGTTGCTATTTCTGTTGTTAAACCGGCAACTTTAACTATTACCGCGAATAACGTTCAAAAACGTTCAGGCGAGACGCTTACTAATAGTTTTGTGTCGACAGGTTTTACATCCAGCGGGTTGCAGAATAATGAAACTATCGGGAATGTTTTTTTGACTTACGGTGACGGAGCCGATGCTTCTGCAAAACCCGGCACCTACGCCGGGTCGGTTGTGCCTTCTAATGCATCGGGTGGCTCGTTCGATCCAAATAATTATATCATCACTTATAAAGCTGGCGATATCATCGTCACCGAGAGCACGGTTGGGCAACCAATATCTATACCCAATGCGTTCACTCCCAATGGCGATGGCATTAATGATGTTTGGAATATCCCGGCATTAGCAGATTATCCTTCGTGCGTGGTGTCGATATTTACCCGTTATGGTGGCATGATCTATCAATCGAGGGGGTATGCTAAACCTTGGGATGGCGTTTATAATGGCGGTCAGTTGCCAATGGGGACTTATTACTATATCATCAACCTGCAAAACGGGCAGCCATCCCTGGCAGGCTATGTGGCATTGATACGTTGACAGCAAGGCACCATTACACTGATTAACAAAGTTTTACTTTCTGTATACCATACTTTGGCCCGGGTAGATTACATTTGACCTATAAATCAATTATATGGACGCCACCGAATTAAAGAATTTACAGGCTCCGCTGAAGGAGAAATATAAAGTAGAGCCTGATACCGCCATGATCACCCTGAAAGCCGAAGGCAACCTGGGCGAAGGCATATCCTGCAAGATAGAAACCGGGAAAGCATTGGTAGAAGCCGGTTTGCACCCTGCAACCGGTGGAGATGGCATGCTGG
>Ga0310811_10012408_pt1 | contig 11058 bp, 11 predicted proteins | sample YCmetagenome_FD_207642 | JGI IMG/M metagenome (GOLD analysis project Ga0310811, IMG submission 207642) | Soil microbial communities from experimental microcosm in Duke University, North Carolina, United States - YC | ecosystem: Engineered > Artificial ecosystem > Soil microcosm > Unclassified ...
TACTGAATCCTAGAAGGAGAGCTACCAGAACTATAACTGAAAGTCTAGCTAATGAGTGGAAGTATAGGGCGAAGATTTGGTGATTATGTAAGCAGTGAAAATGCGGACATAAGCAAGGAAAAGTAAGTAAGAGAAGCTAAGTAAAAACTGTCAATACAAGCCCAGAGGGAAACTAATCCCTACATTGTGCATTTGCAAACTTCCAGAAGAAGTTCACCATATTCCTCAACAACTTCCTCCCTTCCAACAATATACCATTGCCTAACGGTTTGACCTGGCTAAGACCAGCAGTGGAGGACACAGTCAGTTGCTTTTTTTCTTATTCACTAAGTTTTAACCATATATCTGGATAGCTTCAAGAATACCACTACCTCAAAGTAAACTACGAGTCCTTCGTTGACTGGAAATTAGCCACCAACTACCTTAGATGAAACCCAAGTTTCCACGGCCGTGAACGGCACAATTGTGCACTGATACGTACCCACAACAAGGATGGCAACGACCAAAACATTTTTGTCCGATTGCTATTCATGTTTAAGTATGTTGTTGGTGTGCAGACTTTGGACCTTGCTCTAGTTCAGTCCATGGACTCCCTGCTTGGTACACGACGTACTGTAGATTGGGATCTGCACTTCACTCGTCTTCGCGCATGACCTGCAGCTTTATCTGAGTTTATTTCCATTCATTCAATCATTCATGGCACTCTATTTATCCCTGACTATGACAGCAATGCAGACTTTTTTGTTGTTGACTACGTGGATACAGATATGTTCCTTCATTCTCGAAGGAAATTCTTTTAGGTAAGTTGAATTGTTCTACTCTTACTACCATTTCCCATACTGATCACTGTCTATAGCTATTGGTTTTCTGGAGGCGCTGGATTTTGACTAGCCCCCATGTTGATGCTCTCCTTGACTCTTTTCCTATCTTCATCTCATGCTCTCTGGTGATAACTCTCTCAGTGTTGTGCTTGGTCACACCCACACAGCCAAAACTGTAACTCAGTGTAAGGACACTATGTCCTCTATGCCCTGACCACATCTCCAAAACTGAACTCTAACGCTCAGACCATTCGACACGTCTAGACTGTCCATGTGACTCACCAATACGGAAAGTAACACCTTTGTTAGCTCACCATCATCATTGTCCAGCACTGCATAGCCACTCCTTGCAACAAATTTTCACTCCATTCACATCACCACTCTCGTTAAAATACCAAACTATACCCATTCATACCAAAGATTACTCCTCCCTCTCGTATTTTCCATTTATTCTACCCTGTAAGGACCAGCGCCACTCCCTTCAGTGCCCGTCCTCTCATAATCGTTGGTCAGGTCCTACCCAAAGACCCTTGCCGTTTTGCACTTATATACAGCCATGTACCCTCATATCTAGCAGTGAATTCTATTCCCAGTTCCCACTCCAAGTACGACCTAAAGCCTCGCAGGAAAAGTCCTCATCTAACACGTTCAATTTATCTTTTCACCTATATTCCTTGATCTGTTTCTAACCATACCAAATCCATTCACAATTTCCTTCGAACTCAAGTAGCCACCTTACATATTGGAGCCCACTGTGAGGGGATTGTTTTTGAACACCCCTTTGCATTTCGAGTGTGATTCGTGAATCTAATTGCTGATTCTATAGTCATTCTCTTAGTACTCGGTCATCAGACCACCCGCCTTCGCCATTTCAAAATACTACCACCCTAACGTGCAGATTCAACTTGAACAGAAGGAAAAGCCACCCGTGCTGGCCCTGAAAAGCATTACTCAGTCCAGAAAATGAAGGACCTGGGCTAACACTTTCGATGCTCTCGCCACCTCTTCATTAATAGATTCACCCGTGCCCTTTCCTTATTTGAAACCATCCAGCAACCACCAAACACCCATCCATTCCAATTTCGAACCACATCTTACAGATACCTCAAACAATCCTTCTGAATCCTTGCTTTCAGATGATAATACCATTAATCAACTTCATCATTCAAACTCTTCGCCATTCCCTATCATACCCCCATCTTTCACTGTTAGGCCAGCTGTATTCAACCCCAACATGCCTTCACAACCATCTATAGATTCTAAATACTCAATCATGGAGCTCACTGTCCCTACGCCCTCGGCCCCTCTCATTCCTAAACCTCAATTTCTTTCCCAAATCAGCTCATCATCCACTCTACCTGTTGTTCCCTCTCAGCCAGGACCAGTCCCTACCTTTCTTCAAAGCATCATTCCACAGACACTCACAACCTCCTTCATACCATCTCAGCCATCAAAAGCCATGTCTAACGCCTCCAAAGGCATCAATGCAATGCCTGGTGCTAACTCCAGCAAAGCACCGACATTTAATGGAGAAACTTCAGAACTCTTAGAGTTTTTCAAACTTTTTGAGGATACAGCGGATGCATGCGCTCTCACCAGTGCTGAAAAATGTAAGACTATTGTCCGCTACATGGATCTCCAAACGAAACGTTTCTGGGTAACATTAATGGGGTACAAAAGCAAGGATTTTGCCCTCTTCAAAGCCAATATTTTAGCCCAATATTTGGGCGCTGCAAAAGGGCAATGTTATACCCTTCACGATCTTGAACGAATCGTAATCAGCAACATTGAGAACAATGTCGCAACAGAAACAGAACTTCAGCAGTACTATATACAGTTTCACCCTGTAGCTCACTGGCTTGTTGCTAACAACAAAATATCGACATGAGAACGCGACCGATACTTTGGGCAAGGCTTACCGGCTACAACTCGACGTGCCATTGACAGACGGCTAGAGTTGAAGGACCCAAATTATTCAAGAACTGAAGCTATGGATTTTGAAGAAGTGCTCAAGGCCGGACGCTTCATGTTCTCCGACAATGCTTTCGATGCAGACCTTAATGAGCCTATAGCAGCCAGAATACGTACCATACGAGGGGGATGCACAGCTAGGACCAAGGTCACTGTTCCCTGGGACTCGGAGGAAGAGGAAGAAAGACAGGATGTTTGAAGGGAAGTCCAGACGAAGAAAGTAGCTTTTATGCCTACTGTCTCTGCTCCCATCAAATCAACAAAAGACAAAGTTGAAGACTTAGCCTGCCAGATGCATGGATTAGACATTGGGGACATTGCTTACTCTGTATGCTATACTCACCTTGTCTATCTTGCTCCTGCAGCAGCTCAAGCATGGGCACCCCCACGTTCAAGGCAACTCGTGAACATGGCCACATCACACTCAACCTCATCTCTGCCATACCTGCCATTACCCCCCCTCCAGCAATCTTCTAACCCCCAGCTGAACTCATCGTGCTTCTTCTGTGGAGGACCCCATGCTATCTGCACATGTTCAATCACTGGCAACTATCTTCGAGCAGGACGAATCATTCGTGATGGTCAGTATTTCACATACCCAGATCAGACCCGGATACAACATATGGGAAATGAGAACCTGAAGCAGGCCATTGATGCTAGGTATGCCCTTCCGGCATCAACTACCACAGCAACTGGATCAAATGCCATACCCATTGAAGTGCCCAGACATGAAAATACCCCCCCAACAACTACCATCTCCGAGATCCCTGAATCAGCATTTGTCACTGCCTTGTATTTTCTCCAGTGCGACCCTATCACTGAAAGTCACGTGGTCACAGTCACTATAGAGGAAGAAGAAGATCCCCAGGCAGGAGGAGTGTTAGCAGTAACTCGCTCAAAAATGAAAGCCATTCCACCATCTGAAGACCCAATCCCTTTTCCGGTAGCCCCTTCACCTTTGAAACCCACCAAAGCTCCCATCATCAAGAGTCCTAAGACTCCTGCCTTCAAATATGAATCCAAGGCAGCTGCACCAGAAGCCATGCAACGAATATACCGAAACATCTTAAACACGGTAGTACCTCACCTAACCGTTGCAGATTTACTTGCAGTTAGTCCAGAACTTCATAAGGAGGCAGTAGAACATTGTTGCACCCACCGAGTCCCTGCGGTTACCACAGCTCTTTCCACCAATGTGATGACCTCTCCAGCTCCTCCAGCTCAAATCAAGCATGCAATGCCTCTATGAGAGATTCATGTCACCTTGAATGGGACGCATTCGGAGTTAGGACTATTAGATGAAGGATCAGAAATAGTTGTCATTCAGGAGGACATATGGAAGAAGACAAACGCGCCTATCAATAAGAACATCCACATGCGCATGCAAACTGTGAATGGAAGCTCACAGGAGATGGCTGGATGTCTAGAAATGCTAGAGATGGACGTCGAAGGTATCAAAACTTGGGTACATGCTTACGTTGTACCAGATGCACCCTATAGACTTCTCCTAGGAAGACCATGGCAGAAACTCGTCCATTTATCCAAGTCCAAAGATGCTGACAATGTTCGCATTACCATCACAGACCCTCTCAACACCTCCAATACTCACACCATTACCACTCTCCCCTGTCCTTGGCCATCTCTACTGCAAACCCTTGCACTTACAGCGGCCATCTTCTCAAGTATTCCCCCTCCTTCCAGTCCAATGAAAACATTGCCCGGCCGACAAGCTCAACAGACATCTATCATGCCATCAAGTCATTCAAACCCCCTCTCCATTCCTTCTATCACCAGCCCTTCCTTTGCCGAACTCTTGCTGCAAGAAAACTTTGAAGTGGATCCAGGCTGTCGTGTTTTTCTTTATAAAAAAGTAGCTAATAAAGTTAAACCTGTAGCAACGACGATGCCTGCCCATGCTCACATCATCCGGCACATTCCCAAAGATCCACTCCAATCCCTCCCACTCCTTTCTCAGAACCCTCCCACATTCCATCCTGGCTCCCATTTATCCCAAAACCGCATGAACAAACTTGGCATCTTCAAAAAAAACTTCCTATGGCCTGAAGAACACAAGTTGGCTGCACATGTCCTCAGCAACAACAAATTAGCACTTGCCTGGGACGAGTCAGAGAAGGGACGTTTCCAGGAGGACTACTTCCCACCCATTATCATCCCCACCATCGAACACACCCCCTGGGCTGATCAGCAACCTCCCATTCCCCCTGGCATTTGTGACGAAGTCATCAAACTCATCAAGTCCAAAATCACATCTGGTGTTTACGAGGCATCCAACAGCTCATATCAGTCAAAATGGTTCTGTGTCGCAAAAAAGAATGGATCCATATGTATCGTCCATGACTTGCAAAAACTCAACTCTGTTACAGTCAAGGATGCAGCCACAATGCCTTATGTCAAACTATTCGTGGAGTAATGTGCTGGACGCACCATCTATACTATGATGGTGTTAAAGACCGTGGCACGCCGGTGCATACAATCTCTTGGAGGGGTGCATATGACTGACTCAGAAGGGCTTTGGCCTCAGCTCGTACACTGTGCCCCTCACCTGAGTACGGTGCCCTTAATTTCGGATAAAGTCCAATAAGGTCCTAACAAAGTCTGGAGGACTTCGGAGGCAGACAACTCTGGTGGAGCGTCCGAAGGACTTCCGGATGAGCGCGGGAACCGTCCGGATGAGTGCGGGAAACTTCCGGACGAGTATCGGAAACTCGGATGGAGTTCTGTCTACTTGATAGGAAGTAGAACAAGTGCACGTATCAATCCTTGGTGAAGGCATAGGGTGGATATACTGCAACGGACACAGTCCAAGGCAGGAATAGTGGTCCGGAGTTCCGGATAGGGGTTCCAGAGCGGACGCGGACAGATATGGACTACCCTTAGGTAGAGACAGAATTGGATAAGGATTGGAAGGAGTGTAAGTATCGGAAAGACAAGACTTTAACCTAAGGATACAATCCTTTAGGCTTAAGATAGAATCCAGAAATGGATGAAGTCCAGAAACACGGAAGAGCGGAGCTCTGGCCTAGGGAATCAATCCCTAGGCCCAAAGGATAGAGAAGGGGTCCTTACAACACTAATGTGCGAGGACAAGAATGCTGCAAGACTGTAATATTCGAACTGAGGATCTATCGAGATGTACAAGAGTTTATATACTGTAGGTAGCTAACGGAATAATCAGAGGCAGTATCCAAGGCTATGTACATTAGCACAGTCAAGGATAACGGATCAGTAAGCATATCGGATAGGTAAACAACCGAGTACCAGTAATAGACAAGTAATGAAGATATCGGGTAAGTATAGAACTGGTTATCCGAAAGGTAGAGAATACCGAATAACGAAATAAGGCTGTGTTAATGCTATATGGACAGGTAATGAATAAGAAAGCTTATCATATCGGATCCGGAGCGGATAAACATATCGGATAAAGGAATAGGCTATGTTAATCTTATATGGACAGGTAATGGATAGGAAAGCTTATTGTATCGGATCCGGAGGGGATAGGCATATCGGATTGGATCCATATATCAGATCAGATGGATGAGCGGTACTATATGATAGGTCCAGAATCTGGGATATGACAGATGGACCTATTTGTTGGATTCGATCATCATGCACTCGCAGAAGAATCTTGCAATATAACCATGTTTCAAACCCCGCTGGGCACCTTTCGACTAACTGTGCTACCCCAGGGCTGGACGGACTCTCCTGCCATGTTTCAGAATGATGTAGCACTCATTTTGCAAGAGGAGACGGAGATAGCCCCCAACTTCCAGGACGACGTAAATGTACTCGGCTCTCACACCCGCTATGAGCTTAGTGATGGCACACATGAAGTCCTTTCTGCTAACCCTGGCATCCAAAGATTCGTTTGGGAGCATTGCGTAGATGTCAACTTCTTATGCATCCCTGAAGTCCTAGTTGTAGGGCAACTCTGCTCGTATGAAGGACGCAGCCCAGACTCTGCCAAAGTATTGAAAATATGACACTGGCCACCATGCACATCATGCACAGAAGTTTGTGCATTCCTGGGCACCACGGGAACTATTTGAACATGGATCAAGGACTATGCACGCATCGCATGTCCCCTCACAAATCTTACCCATGCTAACGTTCCTTTTGAATGGAACCAAGAAGCCCAGGATGCTATGGAGGAGCTGAAAAAGGCCATCATCATTTCCCCTGCTATTTGACCCATCAGCTACACATCTTCCAATGAAGTGATATTGGCAGTAGACTCCTCCTATCTCACATGCGGCTGGATCCTATTTCAACTTGACACTGAAGGCCATCATCATCCAGCCCATTTTGGCTCTATTACCTGGAATGATTGTGAATCTAGATATTCCCAAGCCAAAATTGAATTGTATGGTCTTTTTCGTGCACTCAGAGCTGGAAAAGTATGGCTTATCGGACTCAAACATTTCACTGTCGAGGTCAATGCAAAATACATTCGTGGAATGCTCAATAATCCTGATATTCAACCTAATGCAGCCGTAAATCACTGGATCATGGGAATATCACTCTTTGACTTTACCCTCAGACATGTTCCAGGAGATAAACATGTAGTGCCAGATGGTTTGTCTCGAAGACACTCAGCACCTGAAGACAAACAAAACTTAGAGGAGACGTCAGAAGATGTTGAGGAATGGATAGATGAAATTTTGGAGTGTGGTATATGGACAGCTAAAGAATTCGATAACGAACAGTCACCCTCGCATAATGCTTTTGTTTATAAAGCAGAGAATATCGCGCACAGACCTGACCCCGATATTCCCTCCATGGAAACTTCCCTGCACCTCAATAACGAACTTCACGCAATCCAAAATTACCTTGAAACTTTCACTTTTCCCCCTAATATCCCCAGTACCAGTCACCATCGCCTTTGTAAACATGCACTTCAGTTTTTCATTCAAGGACATCAACTATGGCGCAAGGAACCTAATGGTCATCATCAGCTCATTTTATTCAATTCCGACAGACTTCGAATGATGCAAGAGGCACATGACTTACTTGGTCATAAGGGTTTCTACTCAACCCGATGCACCATCTCAGATCATTTCTGGTGGCCTTCACTCAATAAGGACCTCTCGTGGTACCTTAAAACCTGCCACCAATGTCAAATCCAGTCCATTGAGAAAGTCATAATACCCCCTACTATCTCAGTTCTCACAACTCTCTTTCAAAAAGCATACACTGACACCATGTTCATGCCAACATCCCACGGGTACAATCGCATAGTACAAGCCCATTGTTCCCTGTCCTCCTGGCTGGAATGGCAAATGTTGAAGACAGAAACAGCACGCACCTTAGGTGCATTTCTTTTTGAGGAAGTACTATGTAGATGGGGAGTCATTGAAGAGATCGTAACAGATAACAGAGCCCCATTCATCGCTGCAGTGGACTGGCTAGTGCAAAAGTATGGGATCTATCATATTCGAGTTTCGGCTTACAACTCTCAAGCAAACGGCATTGTTGAATGCTCACACCGAACTACCACGACTCTCTCATCAAAGCATGCAATGGTGACATCACACTATGGCCAAAAGTCACCCCTCACATGTTTTGGGCAGACCGAGTTACTACATGAAGATCCACTGGACACTCGCCTTATTACCTTGCTCACGGTATAGAACCTCTGCTCCCATTTGACCTAGTAGAAGCCACCTTCATGCTCCCAGACATATCCACACTCCTTTCCACTTCAGAACTAGTCAGACTGTGCACCTGCCAACTCCTCAAACGAGATGATGATCTCTCACTTGCGTGGGAACAACTTTTGAAAAGCCACCTCACATCTATCAAAGACTTTGAATGTCGTTTTTCCCACACCATTCATGACTACGATTTTAAACCCGGCATGCTCATACTTGTCCTAAATAAGAAAATTGAGGCCACGTCGAATGCAAAATGCAAGCCTCGATATTTCGGACCCATGGTCGTGATCTCGCACTCCACAGGAGGATCGTATTGTCTCGCTGAAATAGATGGCTCTGTTTTGAAACTCAAGTTCACCGCCTTTTGCCTTATTCCTTACCACCCCCGCTCCCCGAATTCTCTCAATGTCACTCAATATATAAATGTCGAAAATCTTGCCAGTACCACCATTGACAAAGATTAGATGTGTTCTCTCCAAGCCTTTGTCTCGTTTTGTCTTGTTCTCATTGTACTTTTCTTCAAACTTTTTCTTTGATTAACTACTATACTTTTTTAGTTTATTAGTTGGAAGATCGACCAAGGATGGTCGATATTCGAAGTAGGGAGGGGATGTAAGGACACTATGTCCTCTACGCCCCAACCACATCTCCAAAACTGAACTCTAACGCTCAGACCATTCAACACGTCTAGACCGTCCACATGACTCACTGATACGGAAAGTAACACCTTTGTTAGCTCACCGTCATCGTCGTCCAGCACTGCCTAGCCACTCCTTGCAACAAATTTTCATTCCATTCACATCACCACTCTCATTAAAATACCAAACTATACCCATTCATACCAAAGATTACTCCTCCCTCTCATATTTTCCATTCATTCTACCCTGTAAGGACCAGTGCCACTCCCTTCAGCGCCCGTCCTCTCATAATCGTTGGTCAGGTCCTACCCAAAGACCCTTGCCGTTTTGCACTTATATACAGCCATGTACCCTCATATCTAGCAGTGAATTCTATTCCCAGTTCCCGCTCCAAGTACAACCTAAAGCCTCACAGGAAAAGTCCTCATCTAACACGTTCAATTTATCTTTTCACCTATATTCCTTGATCTGTTTCTAACCATACCAAATCCGTTCACAATTCCCTTCGAACTCAAGTAGCCACCTTACATCAGGCCCAGTTCAATGAACAGGTAAGCTCCCTACCCCATGACCATGAATGGTGCGCTCACAAACTTCTATAGCTTATTAAATTATGACCATGAATGGAGCGCTTGTGAGCCACTCTGAAGCAGGTAGGCTTCCAAGTTCCTGACCATGAATGGAGTGCTCATAAGCTTTTCCAGCGCACCTGGCATACAAAGTAGGTAAGCTCCCTACCCCATAACTATGAATGGTGCACTCATGAGCTTCTCCAGTGCACCTGGAATACTGAGCATACCAAGCAGGGCTCATTTGACAGCCCTGTTATTATGCACTCTTCTTGCGAACTTCTGTTGTCTGGTGGAGACGACTACTCCTTCAACAGGGCAGTCATAATGTACTCTTCGACAAGGTGGTCAGGTACCATTCTCGCATCAACAATTTATTAATGATGTACACATCTTAATGTGACACCCTTGACCCTGCTGGGAGGTGAGTTATTACTTTATTACCTCAAAGCAACAATGACTTCATTATTCTTCAGTGCCTCATTGTTGCACATACAGGATAGCGCATGTTCACACTACATAATCAAGTGGTGCGTGACATGTGTTCAGATTTTATATAAGGGACAGTCTTGTAAACTAAATTCTGCATGCACAGATCAAACCTTTCCTCGCTCTCACTACCCTATTAGCATGTCTCAGCACCATGTACCAGAGGATATCAAAGTCGTGGGGAGCAGCTCCACTGCAGGCTCTGATTTCAACTCTGATGACTTGTCATTAGATTCAGACAAGGAACTCATGAAGTTTCATGCTGCTGTTGCACCTCCATGGGACAATGCTTCAATTGCAGACCTTTGTCAGGCAAGTGGTGTCTCAATCTTTCTGGGCGTATTACAGTCTCTAAGTTGGCTATCCAGGCACTAGACACCACACAGAAGCTGTTGTTAAATTTGCGAGGCCAGCAGCAAGAGATCTTGAAGCGGAATGCGCTTCTGGAAAATTCAGCAGCTAAAGGTTGGAAGAAACTAACTCGTGATGAACTTGAGCTAGCTGTCAAGGAAGAGGCAATAAGGCTGTTGGGATGCAAGTACTCAATCACACATTGCTTATGGATCAACCCTCAGATTTTCCCCTTGTGTGCACATCCCGATGAAGGGTCAACAATTCTGCTGGGATGCAGAACTATGTTGGGTGAATGCTGCCTAGCTGCTACTCAACCCAAGGGTTTCTGGACTAAGCTCAGGGCTCAAGAGAGAGAGAGTGTGTGTGTGTGAGAGAGAGAGAGAGAGAGAGAGAGAGAGAGAGAAAGAGGGATAATATGAAAGTATCACTCCAGACAATGAGGATAAGACTGTGTATCAGGAGCTGTATAGTGAGCTATTAAGCTACTACTAAAACTAATAAGCTGCAAGTCTGGGGAAGCTACTGAATCCTAGAAGGAGAGCTA
>Ga0310811_10012409_pt1 | contig 11058 bp, 11 predicted proteins | sample YCmetagenome_FD_207642 | JGI IMG/M metagenome (GOLD analysis project Ga0310811, IMG submission 207642) | Soil microbial communities from experimental microcosm in Duke University, North Carolina, United States - YC | ecosystem: Engineered > Artificial ecosystem > Soil microcosm > Unclassified ...
GGCGAACTAGGTAGATCAGCCCTCCCGCGAGGACGATGGCACCCGAAAGCGCCACGCCTGCTCGCAGAAGGTTGCCCACAATGACGTCGATTTTCTCGATGGTGAGCCCGCTGGAACTCTGCGGCACGTTACAGTCTCCCCTTGAGGCTGTTGTAGATCATTTCGAGTGCCAGGATAGCTATGACGCCGCTGAATATCTTGCGCAGCACCGTGGTGCGCGCCGCTGTGAGGAATCGGGCTCCAAGCGTGGACCCGGCTAGCACGCCGAGCACCACGGGCATGGCCAGCCCCGGATCAATATAGCCGCGGGACAGATATACACCCGCGCTTGCCGCCGCGGTTACGCCGATCATGAAATTGCTGGTGGTGGTGGAGACTTTAAATGGAATGCGCATCACCTGGTCCATGGCGATCACTTTGACAGCGCCCGATCCGATCCCCAGCAGACCGGAGAGGATACCCGCAATGGCCATCAGTCCGAAGCCCATGGGCACCGCCCTGACGTTATAGCTCACCAGACCTTGTTCGGTAGGGTAGGTCCCGTGCATATTCAGCAGCGTAGCCAGGCGGTCCGGCGCCTTGGCCGGTTCCAGATGCTCTGGTAAAGGTGTGAGAGCGTGGTAGGCGGAGTACAGAAGCACCACGCCGAAAACAACCCCGATGGCCGTGACCGGAAGTATGGTGGCAAGAAAAGCGCCGGCGAGCGCACCCGCGCTGGTCGCGATCTCGAGAAACATGCCGATGCGGATGTTGGAGAAGCCCTCTTTCACGTAGGCCGCGGCCGCCCCTGAGGACGTTGCGATCACCGATACGAGCGATGCGCCAATGGCATAGCGGATGTCCACGCCAAGCGCCAGGGCCAGCAGCGGCACGATCACGACGCCTCCCCCCAGGCCGGTAATGGCGCCAAGGAATCCGGCGAAGAATGAACCGAGGGCGATAATTCCAGTGAACTCGAGGATGTTCATGCGGTAGACGGGCGAACGGTCTTAAGATATCACGCGGTTAGAACGGGAACAGTTCGCACTTGACCTGTCTGCCGTTTTTTGATTCTATGGTCCCTCCAAGTCAAGAGGAGGCAGGATTATGGCATCGAACCGCGGAGTGGCGTACATGGGTACGGGCAAAGTCGAGGTGCAGTCGATCGACTTTCCAAAGTTGGCTTTGGGCTCGCGCAAGTGCGAGCACGGCGTGATTCTCAAGATCGTCTGCACCAACATTTGCGGCAGCGATCAGCACATGGTGCGAGGGCGTACGACGGCGCCCAGGGGGCTGATTCTGGGCCACGAAATCACGGGCGAGGTGATCGAGGCGGGGCGCGATGTGGAATTCGTGAAAGTGGGCGACCTGGTTTCGGTGCCGTTCAATATCGCCTGCGGACGCTGCCGGAACTGTAAAGAGGGCAAAACCGGAATTTGCCTGCACGTGAACCCAGCGCGGCCGGGCGCCGCTTACGGCTACGTGGATATGGGCGGCTGGGTAGGAGGGCAGGCCGAATACGTGATGGTGCCGTACGCCGATTTCAATTTGTTGCGGCTGCCGGACAAGGCCCGCTCCATGGCCAAGATCAAAGACCTGACACTGCTGTCGGACATCGTGCCCACCGGCTATCACGGCGCTGTGTCGGCAGGCGTCGGCCCCGGTTCGATCGTGTACATCGCGGGCGGCGGTCCTGTGGGACTCGCGTGCGCGGTCTCATGCCAGTTGCTCGGAGCGGCGGTGGTGATCGTGGGCGACATGATCCCGGAGCGGTTGGCGCAGGCCAAGAGCTTCGGGTGCGAGGTTATCGATCTGAAAAAAGACGCCGCGCTGGCCCAGCAGATCGAGCAGATCGTCGGGATTCCGGAAGTGGAGTGCGCCGTCGATTGCGTCGGATTTGAGGCGCGCGGTCACGGCAAGGAGGCCGTGGTGGAACGGCCCGCAACGGTGCTGAACTCGCTGATGTCGGTAACGCAGGCCGGCGGCAGGATCGGAATTCCGGGGCTCTACGTGACCGAGGACCCGGGCGGCGTGGACGATGCCGCCAAGACCGGGAACCTAAGCATCCGGATCGGACTGGGCTGGGCCAAATCGCATGTATTCACCACCGGACAATGCCCGGTAATGCGCTACCACCGGCAGCTCATGCATGCCATTTTGTTCGACAAGTTTCACCCCGCGAAAGCCGTCAATGTGACGATGATCTCGCTCGACCAAGCGCCGCAGGGCTACACGGACTTCGACAAAGGGGCGGCGAAGAAATTCGTCATCGATCCGCACCACATGGTGGCTTAAGAGCCGCCCGGGGGCGCGGTTCTGCCGCGCTCGCCTTCCTGCTGGCGCTTGACGGTGATAGCGCGTGCGTCCTCGGCGGTTTGCGCGGCTTCGCGAGCCGCTGTCACCACGTCACGGCTGGTGGATTTCTTGGCATTCAATTCAACCGCCTGCTGGTATAACTGCTCGGCTTTTTGCAGGGTGTCGGCAGCGTACGCGCCGGCGCCGGCTGACTTCGCGATCTGGATCGCATTTTGGGCCTGGTATACGGCAACCTGCGCCTCATACCGGTCCATAGAGAGCTTTGGGCCGGCCGTTGCGTCTGGCGGACTCGCGGGATCGAACGTGAACGCCTTGCGCGGCAGCAACTCGTACTTTGCATCCAAGGCTTCCACTTTTCCCTGCGTTCCGGGCTCCAGCACGTTGTCCATCACCACGGCGTCACTCGGATGGGTGACCGAGAAGTACGGCTCCGCCGTCACGATGAGCGCGAAGGCCTGAAGGTCGGTCGAAACTTTCAGCTTCGCTTTATTGGAGGCATCCGCCACGAGTTCGCCCAGATTCACAGGCCGCCCATCGGGCGTGATGGCCCACAAAACATAGGTCAGATATTCCGAGCCGAAACGAGTGGGCGGGGTTAAGTGGTTCACCCGTGCTTCTATTTCCATCACGCCGCGCCGGCTCTTGACGCGCGCTTCTCCCTGCGCTTCCTGCATCAGCACGGTTCCTTTGAGTCCTACTTTCGTGGGACCGCTCAGGTGTCCATAATTGATCGCCTTGGTGGTGCGCGAAACAACGGTGACGCGGTAGAGCGGCGAGGAGCGCGCTGGTGCCGGGTCTTGAGCCGCTAAGGCCGACAGGCCGAATATCGTGCAGAACAGTACATTCGCTGCCCTCATGTGGCACCTCCTTGGGGTCAAGGAGCACGTGTCCTGCCGATTGTTTTATTTCAAGGAAATGACGCATTGGACTGCGGAGAGGCGAGTATTTTTTCCGCAGTCCATCGAGTCAAAAAGTTCAGTCGGCCTTTTTGGCCGCTACGCGTTTTCCGTCGGAACTGGATTCTACCGTAATGGTGAACCCGTTGGCGTGATGCAACTCGTACGACTTTCCGTGGCCCTTGAAGTAATGGTCGGAATGATAGAGCGAGAACGGGCTGTTCCATGTCGCGGCGAAGTAGCGCACGCCGGTGATCTGCGAGGCTTTTTCGGGATCGGCGCCGCTGAATCGCGTCAGCTTCACTTCACCGTTGCCATTCGCCAATTTAGCGTAGGCAGTTTTTCCATCCGGCGATATCTTCCAGGTGATCTCGGAAGTGTCCATATCGACCTTGTTCCACTTCACCGGATAGATCTTGGTGAGGATGGCCATCATCCCGTCCTTTTGTTCTTTGGTGGTTTTGGGCTCAAAGGTTGCGACCAGCCAGTCGGCCTGACCCTTGGTGCCCCAGTCGGCACCGAGGTCACCTGACAGCCACACCTTGACTCCAGTCAGATCGACATCCCCGTGCTTGCCTGCGACGACGCGGGCGACATTGTTGAAAGTACATTTGTGCTCGCCTGAGCCCTGGTGCGAAGCGTGGTCGTTAAAGTAGCAGGGGCAGAACAGGTCACACGAGCACGCCTCGATGTATTGCAAGCGGGCCTGCCAAGGAACGTCCTGCGCCAGCATTGGTAACGCCAGCAAAAATATCGTAACTGCTTTCATCCCCGTATCCTCCTCGGGATATGTTGCACCGTCACATTGGGTTTTGCAAGCTATTCGCGGCAGATTCCGCGCTCGCTCCGGCGGATGAAGTTGACCAGGTGCGCGGCTTCGGGCGTCGGGATCTCGGCGTCTATCCGGCACAGCGCTTCCTCGAGTTTCAGCCCCGAACGGTACAAAAGCCGGTAGGCGTCCTTGAGGCCGGCTACCTGCGGCGCGCTGAAGCCCGCTCGTTTCAATCCGACCAGATTTACACCTTTAGCCTCGACATTGAAGCCGGAGTAAAGGAAAAATGGCGGGACATCGCGATTGACGCGAGTATTGCCGCCGACCATGGCCAGGCGCCCGATCTTGGAGAACTGGTGGATCACGACGCCGCCGGAGATGAACGCCTGATCCTCGATTTCAACGTAACCCGCGACCAGGGCGCAGCTGCAGATGACGGTGCCGTTGCCGATCCGGCAATTATGGGCGATGTGCCCCGAGGTCATGATGTAATTGTCATCGCCGATCCCGGTAACCGATTCCGGCTCCGTGCCCCGCGAAATCGTATAGTGCTCCCGGATCATGTTGCCGTTCCCGATGTGCAGATAGCTGCGCTCGCCCGCGAAATTCTTGTCGAGCGGATCAGTACCCAGCACGGTCCCGGCGGAAACGGCGTTGCGCTCGCCCATAGTGGTCCAGCGCTTCACATAGACGTAGGGTTCCAGCACGCAATCCCGCCCGATGGCGACATCCGATTCGACAATACAGAACTCGCCAATGCGGACGCCGGGGCCGATCGAAGCCTCAGAGTGCACGCGCGCGGTCGGGGCCAGGTAAGCCGAAGGGTCGATGGACACTGAATCGTTATGATACAAGCACGCGTGCGTGCGGCGCTGCCATACGGCTATCCGATCGGGTACCCGTGGATCAGCATGAACGTGCGGCGCCAGCGCGTCCTGGTGAAGAAGTGCAACGCTAGATCGACGAAGTGGCTGGCGGTGAAATCGACCAAATCCTCGGTCGGCGCCTCATAGGACCAATAGACCAGGAGCGGCTTTCCCTTGATGTTTTCGCGCGGAACGAAACCCCAATAGCGGCTGTCAGCGGAGTTGTCGCGGTTGTCGCCCATCGCAAAATAGTGATCGGGCGGCACAACCACGTCGCCAGTCACCACGTGGTTCCGGAGCATGTCCAGCGTTGAGGGAGGCAGGTTGATGTTCGGGTCCCCATTAGGAAAATTGTCGCGGTAAGGATCGATGTAGGGAGACTTCTGGACTTTGTACGGCTCGTCTAGCTTCTTGCCGTTGAGGTAAACCTGCTTGTTGACCAGGTGAATGCGATCGCCCGGGACTCCGATCACACGCTTAACGTAGTCCTCCTTGATATTCAGCGGATAGCGGAACACGATAATATCGCCGCGTTTCACGGGTTCGTAGGGCAGCAGATGGCGGGAAAGGGGCCCTGGCGGCGCGTACGCCAGACGGTCGACGATCAGGTGATCTCCCACCAGCAAATTGTCCTCCATGGAGGACGTGGGAATGACCTCAGGTTGCGCGATAGTGCTTGTAGCGAAGACTAGAATGATGAAGTTAAATGTCCACTCGAAGATATTGCGCGAAACGGGGCCGGGCGCGGTCGGTCCTTTCACCGCCTCAGCGACCGTAGGCTTGGGGGGCACGGTTTTCTTGGCATTCCTACGCTTCATGGGATCCTTCCTTTTATACCGCACCTGCCGCCGGGCGCCGCGTTAAAGTGTAAGACATGCGTGTCAGAGAATTGGCTGAATGGCTCGGCGCGACATTCGAGGGTGACGGGGAAAAGGAGCTGACGGGCGTCCAGTCGCTCGACAGGGCGGGCGCCGGAGACCTTTCGTTCGTTTCGAGCATGAAGGCACTGGTCCAGGCGGAGGCGTCGGCGGCCGGGTGCCTTATCGCGCCGGCGGAATTCCCTCCGGGCCGGACTGTGATTCGGGCCAGCGCTCCACGAACTGCCTTCGCGCGCGCGGTCAGCCGCCTGATACCGCCAGCGCCGCGCCGGCCCGGCATTCACCCGACGGCGGCCGTCAGTGCCGACGCCGAGATCGGCGAGGGCGTGGAGATCGGCGCGCACGTCACGGTCGGCGAGGGCTCCCGCATTGAGTCCAACTGCCGGATCGGCGCGGGCTGCGCCATCGGACGGCGCGTAGTGATCGGCCATGACAGCGTGCTGCACGCGCACGTGACGATTTACGATGATGTGGACATCGGCAGCCATGCTGTCCTGCACGCCGGATGTGTGATCGGAGCCGATGGCTTCGGGTTCGCGCTGGATGGCGAGCGCTACCAGAAGTTTCCGCAGATCGGCAGGGTGGAGATCGGCGACCGCGTAGAAATCGGCGCGAATTCCTGCGTGGACCGCGCTGCGCTCGGCACAACATTTATCGGCGAGGGCACTAAGATCGACAACCTGGTGCACGTCGGCCATAACTGCCGCATAGGGCGGCACGTGGTGGTGGCGGCGCAGACCGGGTTCTCCGGGGGCGTGGTGGTGGACGATTACGCCGTCATTGGCGGGCAGGTGGGGATCGGCGACAAGGCACATATCGAATCGCACGCTGTGCTGGGATCGGGATGCGGCATTCTCACTTCCAAGATCGTACACGCCGGTCAAGTGATGTGGGGCACGCCGGCGCGGCCGCTCAAGCAGCATCTGGAGCAGCTTGCCAACCTGGCGCGGCTGCCGGATCTGCGGGAGCAGGTTGCTGATCTCAAACAGAGATTGACCGCACTGGAGAAAGCAAAGGCTTGATGCTGGTAGTGGTCGGCGGGCACACGCGCAATATCGGCAAGACATCCGTGGTGGCCGGTCTAATCGCGGCTCTTCCGGACCTGCATTGGACTGCCCTCAAAATTACCCAGTACGGGCATGACGTGTGCTCGGCGGATGCCGATCCGTGCGCATGCGCCGCCGTGGATCCGAAACACCCCGTCGCGATTTCGGAGGAAACCGACCCGGCTAGCGGGACCGACAGCAGCCGCTTTCTCGCGGCAGGGGCGCGGCGATCTTATTGGGTGCGTACAGCCACCGGCCAGCTCGGACATGCCGTTCCCGAACTCCGCCGCATCTTCGAGACCAGCCAGAACGTCATTGCCGAATCCAACAGCCTCCTGCAATTCTTCAAACCGGACGTATACCTGGTAGTGTTGGATTTCGCCGCCGAAGACTTCAAGCAGACCAGCCGGAATTACCTGGATCGCGCCGACGCTCTGATCGTGATCGATTCGGGCGTCAGCCAACCTCAGTGGAGTGGTGTTGCACGGAGGCTATGGGAGTCCAAACCCCGGTTCTACGTCCGACCGCCTCAGTGGGCGACCGATGCCATGGCGGCTCTAGTCCGCGGACGGCTCAACTCTTCCGCCACGCCTTCGGACCGTGCGGCCGGCGAATTATCAGGGAACCCGGACGCGTCCGGCGGCAGATACGCGCGAAGCGTACGCACCCCGTCGCAAAGAATCTGATCTGCGCAGGCGATCTCCGCATGCATCCGTCGCAGCTGCTCGCGGATGCGCGTGTCCTCTGGGCTGACGAGATCGAGGTACGACGTCAGCGCTTCCATGGCGCTCAGGGGCTGCCGCAGCTGATGAACAAAATCAGCGAGTGCGTCTTCACAATGATCTTGAGCCACAGCGGGCCTCCTAATTTTCGGGGAGGTACGATCCAGGTTTTTGGACTTCCGGGAAACGATTATAGCGCAGACCTAGCGCGTAGCAAGAGTTTTTTTTGGCGGCCCTCTACGCGGGTCGAATGCGCTCTTCGGGCACTTCCATCTGCTTTAGCCCTCTGAACGAAAAGAGCAGCTCGATCAGGTACGCGGGCGGACTTTCGCTGGTTTTCTTCAGAATCGTAGCCAGCGCATCGGTCACGGCGGCATGAAACGCGACGCCTTCTATCATCAGGCCGGCCAGGTTCACGCGAACGCGCTGATCCACCGCGAATGCCATGGCTTCACTATGAATTTTGACAAGCCACGCAGCGGGACGCAACCCGGCGACGCGCCGCATGTTCCCAATCACACGATTTGTTTGTATCGGCGAACTGTGTCACTGCACTGGATGCCAGAACCGCTTCCCGGTGATTTTGAAAGTGTCAGACCGGACGTGTCCGGCCCCTACATAGCACGCTTCGTAGGGGCAAATCACGTGCTTCGCGGTGTTCGCGGCAGTTTCGCTGCGCCGTTGAGGTAGTTATCGAAAGTTAGTAAATGTTTAGTTACGCGCGTCCTATTAACCACTTAGAGTATTAACTCAAGAGTCATCGATCCGTATAATAGCGGGCGTGAGAGAGAAGTACCATAACTCTTCTCCTACTCCGCATCGGGGGGAACGAACGGCCGTAGTCCGCTCACGGCTGCAACGGGCGCACTGGAACCTGCTGCCGCTGGTCGTGGCAGTTTGCGGATGGTGCACCACACTGTTCTTGTGCCGCGCGATGCTTTCCCATGAGACCGCCCAGGTGGCCCAAACCGCGGCTCTCGCCACCCGCAATATCCAGAGCAAGATCACATCCAGCATCAGCACCCAGGTGGCGCCTCTCGAAGCGCTCGTGGCGCGCTGGGGGGCGGACCCTGATCCATGGCAGCCGGAGTGGGAGTCTGAGGCAACCCAGTTACATCAGATGTACCCGGCGCTGGAGTCCATCAACCTAGTGGACGCATCATACACGCGTCGCTGGGGCGCTCCATCGGTACAATCTCAACTTCCGTCCCTGCGGCCTGCAATCGAAGCCACGCGACGTTCCCGGCAAACCATGGTTGTCCCGGCAACCGGCACAGCCGGTGACAAGTCATTCGTTGTACTCATCCCCATGTTCCGGCATGGACAATTCAGCGGCTGCGTGATAGCGCCGCTGCGAACAGAGCAGTGGCTGAATTCCATTGTCGATACCGAGATTCCCAAAGGGTATTCCGCTTCGATTTCCCACCGCGAGGAACAGGTGTATACGCGCGCCGCGGCCGGGGCCTCTAGCGCATTGGTCTACCTCTCCGAGGGGCGCATCACTTTCTACGGCATGCCGTGGGTAGTGCGCGTGTGGCCGACGCTCGATACGTGGACGGAATTACGGCAAACTCTCCTGGCGCTGAGTCTGTTGATTGGACTGCTGATTTACATGAGCGGAGCGCTGGCCGTGGTGGCACGTCGCAAAACGAGGGCCGTTGAGAGAGCCAAGCTGCGGATGGCCGTGCACCAGGAAAACTTGCGGCATGCCAATCAACGGATGGGGGCTGTGATTCAGGCTTCCCCGCTCGCCATCGTCGTCATGAACCTCGCGAGTCAGGTAAAGGGTTGGAATTCGGCGGCCGAGCGCATTTTCGGGTGGAACGCGGACGAGGTCATGAATCTGGTCCCGCCATTTGTCGTCGGCGAGCAAATGGAAGAGTTCCTCGCCAAGGTGGAGCTTGCGGGCCGAGGAGAGCTGATCGCCGGCTTGGAACGGCGGTGGAATCGCAAGGATGGAAGCCCTATTGACGTGGCCGTCTGGACAGCGCCGATGCGGGGCACCGAGCGACCCGCTTCCAGCATCATCATGACCATTGCGGACATCAGCGAACGGAAGAAGCTCGAAGAACAGCTCCGTCACTCGCAAAAAATGGAGGCCGTCGGGCGCCTGGCGGGCGGTGTCGCTCACGATTTCAACAATCTGCTTACCGTGATCAACGGATACGGACACATGATGCTGGACACGCTCAACCCCGGCGACCGGATGCACGGCCACGCCGAGCAGATCGTCAAGGCCGGCAACCAGGCCGCAGCCCTGACAACTCAGTTGCTGGCGTTCAGCCGCCGGCAGATGATCCAGCCCAAAGCAGTGGACCTGAACCACCTCATCACTAACCTGGAGAAAATGCTGCGGCGTGTGATCGGAGAAGATATCGCGCTCCATACGCTGCTCAGTCCCGAACTGGCCAGCATCAAAGCCGACCCGAATCAGATGGAGCAAGTGCTGATCAACCTGGTGGCTAACGCCCGCGATGCCATGCCGCGCGGCGGAGCGCTTACCGTCGCCACCAAGAACGTGACGCTGGACGAGAGCTTGAGCTGTGAGGGAGGCGACATACCGCCTGGCTCTTATGTCGAGATGGCTGTTGCCGACACGGGAGAGGGTATGGACGCAGAGACCCGGAGCCATCTCTTCGAGCCTTTCTTTACCACCAAGGAACGTGGCAAGGGCACCGGACTGGGACTTTCAAGTGTGTATGGCAGCGTACGGCAGAACGGAGGCGGCATCGTAGTATGGAGCGAACGCGGCAGCGGTGCTGCGTTCCGCATCTACCTGCCGCAACTCCGTGAGCCGGAGCCGGCTCGGATTCCGGAACCGTTGCCCACCGGCATACGGCGCGGAACCGAGACCATTCTGCTGGTGGAAGACGAAGCCCCCTTGCGCCGGATGCTGCGGGAATCACTCAGCAACGCCGGCTACCACGTTCTCGAGGCCAGCGACGGCGCTGACGCCCTTCGCAAATGGGAGTTGCAGGCCGCTTACATCGATCTTCTGCTCACCGACGTCGTCATGCCGCTCGTCAACGGTCGCGAACTGGCGAAGCGCATGGCGGCCCTCTCGCCGGGCATGCAGGTGATTTACATGTCCGGCTATGCCGACGACGTCATTGCGTACCATGGGATTCTTGAAGACGGCACGACGGTGATCCAAAAACCGTTTTCGCCGGCGGCGCTTCTGCTCACGCTGCGGGAAATCCTAGACGCGGGCAAAGTCCAAGCGCCCACTACCTCCCCGTCCGTGTACCATCGCGCTGGCATCTAGCGATTTTCGATAAGCTGAAGGCACGAGGTCCGGCGTTCGAATATGCGCTTGATCCGCTTCTATTGTGTTATTACCCCCCTGGCACTGGCCTCAGCGTGTGCGGCCCAGGAGCGCCAGTGGGAAGTGGGCGGCGCCGCCGGTTTCGGCATCGTGCGGAATGCCACCATCAGCAACCCATCCGGCAGCGCATCCGCGGGCGTGGACAACAGGTTCGCGGCCGGCGTGGTGTTCGGCCAGGACCTCTACCAGCACTTGAGCGGCGAGGTCCGCTACACTTTCCGCGATGATGACCTGGTGCTGAAGAATGGCGGCAGCAAA
>Ga0310811_10012410_pt1 | contig 11058 bp, 7 predicted proteins | sample YCmetagenome_FD_207642 | JGI IMG/M metagenome (GOLD analysis project Ga0310811, IMG submission 207642) | Soil microbial communities from experimental microcosm in Duke University, North Carolina, United States - YC | ecosystem: Engineered > Artificial ecosystem > Soil microcosm > Unclassified ...
GCGAAATAAGTGGCGCCATCCTGTGTATTGATTAGGTCGCGGATGATGGCGTTTAATGCACGGGCATGTGGACTCGGGTTCATAATCGCCACCTGGGCGCGTGACCAGTCCAGCACCTGCGCACCAATTGGATATCGCTCGGTGTAATAACTGTCTAACAGGCCATCGGGTGCTTCCCTTTTAATAGTTGCAGCAAGCTTCCATCCCAAATTCATGGCATCGCCCAGGCCAAGGTTTAGCCCCTGACCCCCTAATGGTGAATGAATATGCGCCGCATCACCGGCTAACAATAACCGTCCATTGCGATAGGTTGTGGCCTGCCGTGCACGGTCGGTCCAGGTGGTTGCGGTATGCAGGGCATTTACCGTAATGTCAGTATCTGAAATACGGCGCAAAATCGCCTGCACATGTTCCAATGTAAGTGGCTTTCCTGAATCATGGAATGCACCGCCATCAAAATCCTGGATCATTACATAACCCGGCTGCGATTGAAGGTACATACCGTTGGGAGTCATGTTTCGGCCTGGTTTTAGTTTTTCGGGGTCGGCAATGTCAATCTGTGTAGTGTAGCCTGTAAACTCAGGCTCTGTACCGGCGAATTCAAAACCACCCATTTTGCGAACAATGCTGCGGCTTCCATCGCAGCCCACAAGCCATTTCCCTTTAAAGAATTGGTCGTCTGACTGAACAGTTATCTCATCTTCAGTTTGATGAAAGCCAGAAACAGCAAGCCCACGCTTGATTTTTACTCCAAGCGAGGTGGCTCTATGAGTTAGGATTGTTTCAAGCTCTGCTATTTCGGAAATTAAGCTGGTTTCGGTTGAACTTTCAACACGATATTTCCACTGATTGCTGTCAATATCGCCTGCCAGAAATGGAATACCAGCAAAATGTCCAACCTGACGCTGAGCACCCTCTTTGGCATTTTGGTGTGGATTTTTAAGATGTTTATGGATCTCCAATTCGCTCAGTAATCCACGACGATAAAGCGCTTCAATAGTAGGCGCCGAAAGTCCGCGTATCCCGAAAGGAAGACGCTTTAATGGTGAGTTCGGATCTAGAGCCTTTTCCAGTATCAGTACTGAACATTTGGCCAGGGCCAGTTCGCATGCGAGGAACAGCCCTACTGGTCCCGCGCCGGAAATGATCACATCGTAAATAGTATGATTTTGTGTTTCTTTCATAATCAAATAATTGAAACACAAAATTCAGGAACGCCAGAATGTTAGGATTGTACAAACGCGACAAAATCATTAGTTACGGCCTGTCTCCCTTTCCTGGCTTTTCGTGCGAAAGCAGCGGGCGTAGTACCGCTGTAACGTTTGAATTCCCTGCTCAGGTGAGATTGATCGGTATAACCCAACTCATGAGCTAAGCCAGCAAGGTTGACATCCGGAGAATGCCATAACCGGTTTCGTACCTGCTCGAAGCGTATCAGGGCAGACACATCTTTAACCGTATGGCCCGAAGACTGTTTGAAGTTTCTTTCCAGCGTACGAACTGTTGCATTCGCCGCATCTGCTACCTGGCTTACTGGGATAGTACCGTTAGCCTTCCTCATAGCAACTCCTGCTTTAAATAACATACTGTCAATTGAAATACGTGACCGTTCTTCCAGGAAATACTCTTTTAAATAAACCAATGCGTCATCTGCCTTGCCGTTATGCATGCATTTATCCAATACAGGTTGAAGCTGAACAATGGGATGTTCAAATACACACACTCCACCTTTCCCCGAAGGCAGTCCGAGCAGATCGAACACGGTCCAGGGGAAACACCTGATGCCAATTATCTCTAAACAGCCTTTGCTGTAAAAAACCATAGGCTGATTGAGGAGCCCCATCATAAATGGTGATGGTAATGGCTGCAAACTTTCGTCATCAGAAACTTTGCAGAGATTTCCGAAGTAAAAAATAATCTCAGCGTAACCGTCCGGCTGCACCTCAAAACCTGAGTAGGTCTCTTCGGAGTCTCGCCTGTTATACCAAAAGCACTTTATGCTATCCCGTAGCTCTACTGGACATTCAAATTCCTGGTGCAACATTTTGAAAGATAGCATATTTTTATACAGACTCCTATAGTTCTATTGCGTTGCTTTACGGATCGAGGATATGCACAAATTTTTTTAAAAAATAGCATTAATTTAGGGCTACCAAGTAAACTTATCTCCTAATATTATCAAGTTATCGATTTAAATTAGTTCTATATGAAACGATATGTTTTAGCTCTCTTTTTATTGCTGTCTTTTTCAGCTTATTCTCAAAACACCATTAATAACTACAAATATGTAGTGGTGCCCGAAAAATTTAGCTTCCTTAAACAAAACGACCAGTATTCATTAAACAGTCTGACCAAAGCTTTTTTAGAGGATAAAGGGTTTACGACATATTTTGATAATAATGAACTACCAACCGAGTTGGCTAATAATAAATGCCAGGCATTGAGTGCCGATGTATTGGAAAAAAGCGGAATGTTTACCACGTCCCTTACGCTTTTATTAAAAGATTGCCAGGGGAACATTATTTTCAAAAGTAAAGAGGGCAAAAGCCGGGAGAAAGAATATGGGGTTGCTTATAAGATTGCCTTAAGGGACGCTTTTAGTTCTTTAGATAAAGTTTCGTATGTCGCTAAAACAACATCAACCAATGAGCCTGCTCAATCAATAAATACAACAACTGCATCAGAGACACCTGCAAAACCAACAGCGGTGGCAGCTAATCAGCAGATACAGCCGATAGTTACAACAACTGTTTCAGAAACATCTGTTAAATTACCAGAAACTGCAATCAATCAACCAACAGGAACATTATACGCCCAGGCAATCGCTAGCGGGTACCAGTTAATAGACACTACACCCAAAATAGTTTTAACTCTTCTTAAAACTTCAGCAGAGAATTATTTTATAGCTAGTAGCGCTACTGCAAACGGAATAGTCCTAAAAAAGGATGGGGATTGGTTTTTTGAATACTATAAAGATGGTAAGCTTATCTCGGAAAAACTGCTGGTTAAATTTTAACCTTTTTCGGAAGATACTAAATAGCTCCTATCTTTAGCTTTCATAACCATTACTACCTATGCTAAATTTTAAGATATATCGCTGCGCGTTAATTTTTGCCAGCATTAGTTTTTTTGCGACTACAGCCCCGGCACAAGAAGCCGCACCAAAACGAGTTATACAACCACTGGACTTTCAACAGGTAAAGATCGAAGACAGCTTCTGGAGCCCGAAAATGAAAGTATGGACCACCAAAACCGTTTATGATGTTTTTGATAAGCTGGAAGGCAAATATGATCCCGACCGCCCGGATATTGCCGCCGAAAAAGCAAAGTTGGGCCGCACACGAAATGCTTTTTTGAATTTCGACCTGGTAGCACAGGGCAAAAAGAATATCGGCACACATGACGGTCCGCCATGGTACGATGGGTTGGTTTATGAAACTATACGCGGAGCTGCAGACCTGCTGGCTGAACATCCTGACCCGGCACTTGAAAAGAAGATCGATGCTTATATAGACCGTATAGACGCTGCCCAAAATGCCGATCCGGATGGCTACATCAATACTTACACCACGTTAACTTGTCCAACCAGGCGTTGGGGCACTAATGGTGGTGATGACAAATGGCAGCATGACATTTACAACTCAGGCATGCTGATAGAAGCAGGTATACATTATTACCGAGCGACAGGCAAAACTAAACTGCTGAACATTGCTGTAAAGATGAGCAACTACATTTATACACAGATCGGTCCTGCACCTAAAAGTAATGTGATCCCCGGTCATGGCGGTCCGGAAGAAGATATGCTTAAACTTTACCAGCTTTTTAAAGAGCAGCCATCATTAAAAACTAAAATGACAGTGCCTGTTAAGGAGGATGAATACCTGGCTATGGCTAAATTCTGGATCGACGAACGCGGCAATTATGGGGAAAAAGATGGCACTCATGTCCGTAAAAGTGATGGCTCGTACAACCAGGATCAAATGCCTGTTGTGGAGCAAAAAACTATCGAGGGACACGCAGTAAGAGCAACTTTATTGGCAACCGGCGTTACGGCAACAGCTATGGAAACGCAGGATGTTGCTTATGCCAACACCGTAAATAATTATTGGAGCAATATGGTTGGCAAACGAATGTTCATTACCGGCGGAGAAGGCGCTATAGCCGATGGCGAACGTTTTGGCGATGACTATTTTCTGCCTGAATCTGCCTACCTGGAAACCTGTGCATCTATAGGATCCGCTTTTTTCAGCGAATGTATGAACGAGATGGAAGCCGATGGCAAATACATGGATGAGTTTGAGCGCATCATTTACAACAACCTGCTATCCGGTATTTCATTAAATGGTGATCAGTATTTCTACGAAAATCCGCTGGTTGGCAATGGCAATAAACGCTGGTCATGGCACGACTGTCCTTGCTGCCCGCCAATGATATTAAAAATGGTTGGTGCGTTGCCGCGCTATATTTACGGATCTGATGGGAACGATGTTTACGTAAACTTGTTCATCGGCAGCGAGGCTGATCTGAAAATAAAAGGCGAAGACGTTCTCATCAAACAAACTACCGGATATCCGTGGAAAGGCAACATCAAATTAGAAGTTGACCCCCACGGGGATGAAACATTTGCGATTAAAGTGCGCATACCAGGCTGGGCCGAGAAAAAGGAAAACCCTTTTGATTTATACCAATCTGATGTTTCCGGGGTCCCGGTTCTAAAGTTGAACGGCAAAATTGCCGCCGTAACGCAGCAGAACGGCTATGCAATAATTAACCGCAAATGGAAAAAAGGCGACGTAGTCGAGCTAAGCCTGCCTATAACCCCGCGACTAGTTAGTGTAAACGAAGCTGTGCAGACCATCAAAAACAAATTCGCAATAGCAGCGGGCCCTATCATTTACGCTTTCGAAACAGTAGATAATCCTGATCTGAAAAATTATAAGCTTGATCCAAATATCTCGTTGACGGTAACGTATAAACCTGAGCTACTAAAAGGCGTAAATATCGTAACAGGTCAAATAGGCGACCAATCAGGTAAACGGGTAAGCTTTACTGCGGTGCCATTTTATACATTGGGCAATCGCCAGCCAGGATCGCCGTATGAGGTTTGGGTACAGAAAGGGAATTAGAGGCAGATTTAAATTGTCGCTATGTATAATATCGTTGTTGACAAACCAAAGATGGCGACGAATATATCTGCTTTCAGATTTTCTGACATCCAACTTCACACCTCCGGCAGAAGTTTCGATTAATGAATAATTGTTAATTTAAGCCTTGTAAACACTGGAAAATATATCATTTTGATAAATGAGGTCAATCTTTTCATAAAAACTATAAAATCTATCTATTTAGTAGTATTTATATAAATTGTTTTTATATTTGTCCCGAAGAACTAATACAAATGAAACATTACTCTCCAAATCAAAAGGGTATTTCCGGTTTTCATCGAATGCTTTGTTCCGCAAAAGCACTGGGTATGGTCTGTTGTTGTAGCCGCTAACGAACAGTATTCACAATCATTCTTCATCCCGATTAATTTATTTATTGAAGGCGAAAGTCTTCCTGGTATCCAACAGCTTAACAACGAAATAATATGTGTATGCAATAATTTCTACCCCATAAAAAATAACCGGCAAGGAAGCCTCGCCGGTCTTTTCGGATGAGTGAACAGCCGTAACGCCAATCACTACTGTTCATCATCCCCGGTTTTACTAACGATTAAATCATTAACATAAAACAGTTAAATATATGGAAATATATGTCCATGCAAAAAACTACATCTACCCATTTCTCAGAGTCCTGATTTTCTTAATACTTCCTGTAGCGGTATTTGCACAAAATACCAGCGAACCCTTAATTAATTCGCACCAGGAAGGCATTGTAATAGATAGCGTAACTAAACAGCCCATAGCAGGGGTAACACTGACTATTAAAGGAGTTACCCATTCCGTATCAAGCGGATCCGATGGCCGGTTCACATTTGTCACAGGTCAAAGGTTACCATACGCTTTGATAGTCACTTATATTGGTTATAAAACCAAAGAGGTTATTGTAGATGGTACTCCTGTGACCATCAAGCTTTCAGATATAGTGAGTCAGTTGGGCGAAGTGGTGGTAGTGGGTTACGGTACCCAACGCAAAAGCGATCTGACAGGAGCGGTGGCTTCAGTCCCTAAAGCTTTATTGGCTCAGCCAGCCTCTTCATTTGATAACCTGTTGCAGGGTGGCGTATCGGGTGTTGCAGTAACACAAAACTCCGGTCAGCCTGGCGGTACGGCTAATGTGCGTATCCGGGGAGGTAACTCTATTTCATTTGGTAACGCGCCGTTGTATGTGATCGACGGATTTATCATTTATAACAACAACGATTACACCAATGTCGGTTCAAACGGTACAAGTGTTGATGCCTTATCGACCATCAATCCTAATGATATAGAATCGATCGAAGTATTGAAGGATGCTTCTGCTACCGCAATATACGGTTCACATGGCGCTAACGGCGTGGTGATCATTACCACCAAACGCGGTAAAAAAGGCACCAGCAATATCAGTTTCGGTTCATACTACGGCATACAAAAAGCATCAAAAACACTTGACCTGTTAAATGCCACGCAATGGGAACAATTGGTAAACGATGTAAACGCAAGCGACGGATTAGCGCAAACGTTTTCATCTGCACAAATTGCTTCGGCTGGTGCAGGTTCAAACTGGGAACAGGCGGCTTTGCGTACTGCGCCAATCCTGAATGACGAATTGACCATTTCAGGAGGTGATGAAAAATCCCGTTACCTCATCTCAGGCAATTATTTCAATCAGCAGGGTACCATATTAAATACAGGCTTTAAGAGATACTCAGCGCGAGTTAATTACGAAAAGAATATCTCCGAAAAGCTGAAAGTTACTGCTAATGCCTTCGGCAGCCAGTCAATAGAGAATAAGCTCTATGGTAGTTCTTACAACAGCATCAATTTCAGCAATGCCTTTGCAACCTTGTTGACGACATCGCCAATCGCATTGATCAAGAATGCGGACGGTTCTTATAATACTTCTAACCCATACTTAACCGCACCGACTAACCCGGTACAGGACATTGTCAAAACTACTAATCAAACTACCCTTAACCGATTCCTGGGCAACTTCGCGGCAGAGTATAAGTTCATCCCTGATCTGACATTGAAGATCAGCGCCGGTGCAGATATTTTGAATACTGCACAGGATTATTATGCGCCATCTTATACTGGCTCACCTGCTGGTGGCTCGACAGGATATGCGGCAAGTGGATATGCATCGATAGGATCAGGCAATGAGCTAAGCTGGCTGAATGAGAACACGCTTACTTACGATCATAACTTTAATGATAAGCATTTTTTAAATGTCCTTGCAGGGTATACTACCCAATATACCCAGTTTAAATCAGTAGTTGCTTCGGCTCAGAAGTTCCCAAATGACCTTACAACTTATAACAATTTATCATACGCGGGAGTGGCTAACCTGCCCACTTCTACTGCATCGAGCCAGGCGCTAAACTCTTACTTAGGCCGGGTAAATTATTCATACCTGCACAAATATAATTTTACGGCTTCTATACGTGCAGATGGTTCGTCAAAGTTAGGTTCCAACAATAAATGGGGTTATTTCCCGTCGGCAGGTTTCTCATGGAATGCCGACCAGGAGAATTTCTTCAAGCCACTTGCGAACACCATCAGTAATTTAAAACTGCGTTTGACAGCGGGTCAAACGGGTAACTCGGAAGTGCCACCTTATGCATCGCTTTCATCACTTGCTCCAACTAATTATTATTTCGGCAGTAAACTGGTTACCGGTATTGCACCACTGCAATTGCCAAATCCTGATCTGAAATGGGAAACTACAACACAATATGACGGAGGTTTTGACATAGGCTTTTTCGATGGCCGCATTAACCTGACTTTCGACGCCTATTATAAAAAGACCACCAACCTATTGCTGAACGTTCCGTTGCCACTTTATACTGGGTACGCTAGTGAATTGGAGAATGTAGGCAGCGTTGAGAACAAAGGTTTGGAACTTGGCATCAATACAGAAAACGTCAAATCGGGCAAATTCAAATGGAAAACCAATCTGCAGATAGCAGCGAACAGGAATAAGGTGCTGAACCTGGGTTCGGGCGTAACCAGTTATTTTCCAATCGCGCCAACAGGGCAGGTATCCCCTGTGATTGTTAAAGTGGGTTTACCTGTTGGTACCTTTTGGGGCTATTCAACCAATGGCTTACTTACTGCTGCTGACCTGACAAACGGAACGCCATTATTAGCAGGTGTGCCTCAAAAAGCAGGTGATACCAAATATGTTGACTCTAATGGCGACGGCAAAATTACTACTTCGGATAAGCACGACCTTGGCAGCGCTCAACCTAAGTTCACAGGTGGTATCACCAACACCTTTAACTACGGACAATTCGATCTGTCGGTATTCTTCCAGGGTTCATACGGAAGCAAAATATTTAACCTGTTACAGCAAACGCTTGAAAGACCGACAACTTCTCTAAATGCATCGGCTGAACTACTTAACCGTTACAGCGCATCTAACCCTAACGGTACAGTTGCCCGTGCAACCAATTCACCGGTTCCGCAGGTTACTGACAGGTATATCGAAAATGCCTCATACCTGAAATTGAAGAATGCCTCACTGGGGTATACTTTCAATAGCCTGGTGGCATCGCGTATTCACGCCAAAAGCATCAGGTTATATGTGTCAGGTCAAAACCTGTTCACCATCACCAAATACAAAGGCTTTGATCCTGAAGCAAGTTTTTATGATAACGACAATACCAAACAGGGCATCGATTACGGCACCTATCCGCCTGTACGCACGTTCCTGGCGGGGGTAAATGTCACTTTCTAACCCAAATTGAATAAGAAAAGATGAAAAAGATATCCACCATAAAATTGATAGTTTTTCTCACGGCTATTTCCGTCGCGGGAATATACTCGTGCAAAAAGCTGGATGAAAATCCAAGCTCAGTCATTGTGGCCTCGCAGTTTTACAAAACGGCTTCTGATGCTAACTCAGCTGTTAACGCGGTATATAGCACTTTAAATAGCGACCCGGCAGGCGATTTTCCACTATACGGTCGTCAGCTGAATTTATTAGTTGAGAATGGTAGTGACAACCAGGTTTATAGCCCAAGCAATACCAACCCGGATGTGCGCGCTTTAGGAACCACAACCTACATATCATCCAACAGCCGCGTACAAAAGGTATGGCAGCAGTTATATTATGGCATCAACAGGGCCAATATTGCCATTGACAATATTCCCGCTATACAAATGGATACCACATTGCGCGCACGATTAATACGCGAATCGAAATTCATTCGCGGACTGTTGTATTTCAATCTGGTGCGCCTGTATGGTGCAGTCCCTTTAATCCTGCATAACCCGACCACTATTGATCCTACAAAATTGCTTGTCGGCCGCACACCTGTTGACTCTATTTATTTGCAAATCGTAAGTGATTTGAAAGATGCGACCAGTCTACCAAAATCTTATTCAGGTACTGACCTTGGACGCGCAACCGGCGGTGCAGCGCATACGTTACTAGCTAAAGTCTACCTAACCAGACAGGATTGGACAAATGCATTGGTGCAATTAAACATCGTCATCAACGGAGGTTATGGCTATGCTCTATTTCCTAACTATTATGATGCATTTCAGAAAGCGACGAAGAATGGCAAAGAACATATCTTCTCGGCACAGTTTGAAACCAACCTGGGCGCAGTTAACAGCACGCAATATTTAAGTCAGAGCTTCATCTCATTCAATACACAAACCTGGCCGATAGATGTGCCGGCCGATAGCAGTCTTTACAGATTGTTTAGCGCAACAGATACCCGCAGGGCAGTCACCTTTTACAATTCTGTATATAATGCCGCAACCGGGCAAACAGTGGTTTATAGCAACCAATATGTGCCTTACTTCAACAAGTTTGTAGATTATAGTCTGACGCCACTTACTACGCAGGCACAAAGCGGTATCAACTACCCCATATTACGCTATGCGGATGTGCTGTTGATGTATGCCGAAGCACAGAATGAGTTGAATGGCGGTCCGACAAGCGATGCCTACACTGCGATTAACCAGGTAAGGACGCGTGCTAATGTGCCAAATCTCACAGCTGGTTTGAGCCAATCTGATTTCAGGGATTCGCTCTTCCTTGAACGAAGAAAAGAATTTATCCAGGAAGGTCACCGCTGGTTCGATCTGGTACGTCAGGGCGGGACTGTGCTGGTTGACGCTTTACACACCAACCCAGCCAAATCAGCAGCCTCATCAAAAAACACTTTGTTCCCTATACCATTGGTGGAGATTCAGTTAAATCCAAAGCTGACTCAAAATCCGGGGTATTGATTTTAATTATTAACCATCAAAACAAATAATTATGACACTATCGGATGTATCACTTATCGGGAAGAAAATAGGGGTAGGCATTATTGTCACCGTTGTTCCCTTTGTCATTATCGTCGGCGGATTATGGTTCACCCAGCATGCGCTTAGCGCCCACGATGCAAAAAAAGCTTCAGTACAAACTACATCAAAATCAGAAAAACCATGAAAATAGAAAAAGCGACTAAGGACCAGATCACCAGGAATGTGATCCTGAGCCTGTTCATTTACATTTTGCCCATCGCGGCGATGTTCATTACGTTCCTGGTCACCGGGCAACGGCCGTGGGAAAAGAAAACGCATCAAATCGAAAACACTAAAACAATAACCTCTAAAAACTCGCAAAACAATGGAAGCAACGATTGATTTCATCAAGAGGATCATCGATAATCTGAATGGTATCGGTTTTCCGTTCCTGGTATTTTTTATAGGCATACTCGAAGTAACGTTTGGTCTTTACAAAAATAAATGGCCCAAAAACGAGCGTTGGGTGGACATCAGCTGCTTTATTCTGCCGAAGCTGGTAATACAGCCACTGGTAGCCTACTACAGTTTGCATTTTCTGCCACTTATCTTTTCAGAAGCTAAAAATGTATTCAGCTGGGTGCCTTTTTTCTGGGGATTTATCATCATCGCC
>Ga0310811_10012411_pt1 | contig 11055 bp, 4 predicted proteins | sample YCmetagenome_FD_207642 | JGI IMG/M metagenome (GOLD analysis project Ga0310811, IMG submission 207642) | Soil microbial communities from experimental microcosm in Duke University, North Carolina, United States - YC | ecosystem: Engineered > Artificial ecosystem > Soil microcosm > Unclassified ...
TCTTCGTCAGAAAGGCCAGCAAAACGCACATCCTGTTGCGTCCCCGTACCGGAATCAATAGCGCCTGGTACCAATGAAACTAAGCCAACGTAGCTGCGGCCGTTCAATGGAAGATCCTGCGCTTGTTTCCCATGAACCACGCCGCCGATCTCGACCGATGACTTCGATAACCCCGCATCCGTCACTTCAATCTGGGTTGCTTCCCCTGACACCGAAAGCGTGGCATTCATAGAGCGAGTCTGCCCAACGTCCAACGTAACCTCCTCCAGAAGGAGATTTGAAAATCCGGGAGCCTCGATCTTGATCTGATACGTGCCTGTCGAAAGAGAAGTCACCGTATAGGCGCCAGCCCCATTGGTTTTCGTAACACGCTCAAGGTTGGTGGAATTGGACATAACAGCGACCTTGGCTCCGACCACTCTTCCCCCAGTCGAATCCGTCACAACTCCCGTAATGGTCCCACGATCGGTTTGAGCTACCAGCGGAACCACAGCGAACAGGAATAACAATAAGAGTTTCTTCATCACAGCCCAACTTTCTTCCGGCGATTGACCGGATCACTAGGGTTGATACAGGGAAGCCTTACTGGGAATTTGCGCCTGAAGTGCTTTTCAGTCCGCGGGCTAAACTCGGCACCGGATCAAGACAAAATAGATAGGCGAGCATGCATAGTGAAATTCGTCGAAACACTGGGACTCCTGTTGAATTTGACTGGCAGGAAAATTGAGCACACCAGTCAGCACGAATGGCGCGTCTTTGAGGTTCCTTCGCAACGTCCGGCCGAATGTGCTGTTGGGACGAGAGATTTGTTCATTCTGTCGCATGTCGCTGGTCATGGTGGAAGCAGTTCCGCACCCTTTCCTTCGACAAATATCCTGTTCCTCAGGTCATGAGGGACAAAGATCTGTGTGTTGTTAGAACGGATACGGTGATCACATTCAAGCCGACGAATCTTAGTTGAGCCTTAGAAACATGCCTCGTTACACACGTTTCACAGTGTTCATGATGATTTTTCATAAAAGAAAAAGAAGTGACGGGCCTGATTTCGGCTATGTCGCTGATCCTGTGAAGCGACATCATCTGCCAGCGGAGACCCGCTAGACTATCCGCATCGAAAGATGAAACGGTAATGGGCTGACGCCCATTCATTTAGCATTGGATATCGATCTGGTGTCCTGAGCAGCCGGTCGCCGCGCAAGCAAGATACTTGCCTCGACCAATCGCCAATAGAAGTTTCTTCCGCAGCACGTCGAACAAAGGCTGAAAGGGCCTTCTTAAGGGTTCTCCGTCGTCACGCCTCTGCCAAATGCCACACAGCCATGCCTGCATCTAAAACATAAGGCGAACGTAGAGAATTGATTTGCCCTTATCTTGGAGAAGATCCTTGCAGACGGTAACGACATCTTGCAGGTCATGTGCGTACGAAACGAGCACGGTTATTCGACACGATCTATCGACCCTTTGAGACATCTTCCCTTCGTAGAACCTGTAAATTACAGATTCTCTCCCTCTGGAAGGGTTCAGCTCGACGGACCTTGGAAAAAGCGAAGATCGCACGCGAATAGGAGCACACTTCCTTCTGTGACAAAATGTCAAAGCAGATTAACCAACCAGATGGTTGCGGCGGTTGGCCAAAGAAGGATTGCAGCACGAACGACCTTGCGCCTGGCAGCGCCAATCTTCAATGTCGAGTCTTCGACTCTGCCTTTCCCCAGAAGATGAACGTGCCAAAACGCGTTGACGTGACAATATCCACTTTCCCGTCGTGGTTCAGATCTTCCGCTACAAATTCCGAACCTGCTCCTGATTCGTTGTGGATCAACTCCGGCACGAAACGCGCTCCGCCCGGTGCCTTCGGGTCGCGAACAGTCTTGTACACATACAAGACCGGTTGACCGAACGGATCAGGATCGAGGAATGTATTCACATGGGACAGGTATCGTTTTCCAACAATAAAGTCCGGGACGCCATCGCCATTTACATCTGCAAAGACAGAAGCGTGAGGCTCGCTGAAAACGATGCCGCCTGCATTTTCGGCTTTCGTATTCAGATCGTCTGAAATCATGTGCTTAACGAAGCTGATGTTTCCCTGCTTGTCTCGCTTCTGTTCAAACCACGCCAGGCCCCATCCATGCGCATTGAGCGCGGTGACCACATCTGCGTGGCCATCCCCGTTCACATCATAAACACCCATGACTGCGCCACCCATGATGCCGCGACCGTAGCGTGCGAAGACCGACGGATGATACTTCCAGACATCCTTTTCTGGATTCTTCGGACCCTCCCACCAGCCGTAAGCGTTCACAATATCTGCTCTGCCATCGCCGTTAATATCTCCAACTCCGATGCCATGGGCCGTGCCAAAGCCTTCCGCTGAAACATTCTTGATCATCCACGGCCCTGTCGGATTCTTCGGGTCAGGCTTCGCATATCGAACCTGACCTCCGCCCATATAGACAATCTCCTGCTTACCATCGCCGTCTACATCGGCCAGCATCGCTACCTCGCTTTGGACTTCTTTGACGACCTGGAACTTCTCCCAGCGGCGATTATGTTCTGCTCCAGGATTCACATAGAGTGTGACTCCCAGGCTTCCATAATTTGTCGAGATGATGTCAGGCCAACCGTCTCCGGTAAAGTCGGCTGCGCTTTGTATCCAGGCATCGCTGGCAAATCCGGAGGTTTGATTGAAAGCCTCCGCCGGATAGATCTCCTCACTTCGGGTGTAATCAGGCCCATAGTAGATAAAGGGCCCACTCACGATATCCATCGCTCCATCTCGATTGAAGTCGGCAGCCGCAGCAGCAAAGGAATAAAAGAACTCCGTGAGTGTCTGCTTGCGAAAGTCAGACGAAGTCTTGTCGGGTTCGCGAAACTTTACCGCGAGATCCTTATACTTCAGATTCTTGAATCGAACTTCACCGGTTCCACCTACATACAGCGCGATCGGACCATAGGTCTCCTCGCTTACCGCGCCATGTTCGCGCCCGTCATTCAGAAAGGTTCGAACAACATTGGCATCCATAAACATCTCAGCAGTATTCCAATCACCCGGTTTAAAACTAGTGTCAGGCTGCTTGAATGGCACCTCGGGATTGGCGGGGCGTGGACGGAAGTTTGGCTGTGGCTTGTTCGGGTCAGGAGGAGGAGTAAACCTCACGAGCCCCCCACCCCGCGTTGCCTTTTCTCGAGAATCGATCGCTCCTTCGGAACCCAACATAACCGAATATGTTTGAACATCTGGATCAGCCAGGTCGACAAATGTCCCCTTCACTCCGGAGTTGCTCTTTGTCTCTCTAAATAAGACGCCAGTCTGACATCCCGCCGTACAGCGATACTCGACATAGACCCCAACGTCCTGATAGGACTTATCGAGCATCAGCCATCCCCCGGATGGCTTAGTCGGCTTACCCACAATCTCCCCATTTTCCGCATGCCACTCTGCATTCCCCACCGTATGCCAGCCCGCCAGACTCGAGCCTGTAAAGGTCACATCAGGAACAAACGACGGTCCTACGGCAATTGCGGGTGCTGACCCAGCCAGCGCCAGGAGCGTAAACATCACAAAGCGTTTGTGGGACATGAAATATCTCCGGAATTTATAGATGGATAAAAAAATGGCATCGAATCGATCGAACAGAGAGTAGAGGGATAGCTATATATGGACCAAAGGCACCGATAAGCAAAGATCCCCAGAGTTGCGGTGACAGCATCGAACTCATCACACCACTCCAGATCATCTCTCCGCCTGGAACCACAAACTGACTTGCCCTGACAAGATGAAACATCGATTCGGCACGAATGATGAATTCCCTTCTTCGTCAGGTGGTCATAATTTTGCGTATATCGCAAAGCCTGCTGCGTTATACCCAATGAAATGTACTCACTCCCCCTGCAATCGTCAAGCGTCAAGGTGAATTTATGAGGACTACTAGACTGAGCCGAAGTTATGCGAGACTGAGTGCCGTATACCTATCTTCAAAGGCCTCCGATTTGTTAGGAAGGGTATGGATCCACAATCAGGCAGGACGAATGCCAAAAGTGAGGAGATTTTGACTATGCCTAATTTGAGTTCACGACGGCTGGCTGCTTGCGTCGTATTGCTGACGGGTCTTGCGCAGGCCGCGTCTGCCGCTGAAATTCTTATCGCTGATACGAAATCCCAACCAGAGAGTTTGACGGCTGCACCAGGTGGAATCCTGATCGTCGGCAGCGCAAGCACTCCGTTCATCTACAAGGTGCGCCAAGGCTCAACGACTGCAGAGAAATTCGTGGATGCAAGCGCCGAAGGTGCCGGCACTTTTTTCTTCGGCATGCTCGCGGATGCCGGAACCAATACATTGTGGGCGTGCCAGCTAACCCCCGTCCCTGGCACATCGCCGGTCAAGCGTCATACCGCTTTGCGGAGCTTTGATCTCTCCACAGGCGCCCCGAAAATTCGTTGGGATCTGCCCGGCGACAACAGTACCTGCAACGATTTCTCGATCGGACCGGACAAGGCGCTTTACATCAGCGACACCGCGAACAGCAAAATCTACAGGCTGCCGGCGGGCGCCTCCAACGCCGAACTCTTCATTGAAGACCACACCCTCTATGGAATCGACGGGATCACTTTTTTGGAGGGCACGTTGTACGTAAATAATGTGTTCTCGAATAATCTCTATCGTATCCCCATAGATGCTGCCGGCAAGGCTGGACATCCTGTCGATATCTGGATGGATCAACCCGTTAAAGGGCCGGATGGCATGCGCGCAGCCAATGGCAAGCTATACCTTGCAGAAAATGGTAGCGGCAAGATTGACGTCATCACGGTGAATGGTGATAAGGCCACGGTCACCGTCATCAAAGAAGGACTCAAGACACCAACCGCAGTCGAGCCTGCAGGCGACACACTCTGGATCGCCGAACGCGGTGCAGGTAAAGCCGTGTCAATGCCAATGCCAAAGTGACAAAAGATTTGCTAACAGTCACGACATTTACGTCATTGGCATTTGAATAAACTCGAAAGTTACAGCAAGACATACGGAGCCGGAGACATTTACGTCTCCGGCTTATTTCATGCAAAAACCTGGATTCGACAATGGAATTAAAATCAGCCGCGAACTCCCTTCGGCTTCTTTGTACGGAATTTGAGCGGACCAGAGATCAGACCAATAATCAATAAATTGTCTGGTTGGATCCACCATTGCTTCCCCGCAAACTTTATGCCTTGCTGTTTTGCCGCAGCTACAACCCTGTAATTCTAAAAAAATTACCGAATTTATGAGCTTGACGACCACTCCTCAGGATTTGTAGGATTCCCCTTCGCCAAACAAATATCAATAATATGCGGGCGATTGGTTGCACCAATTCTTAGGAGATCCGTTATGTGGATACCAACTTTGCGAAAAACACCATTCCTAGCAAAAACATGTTTATCGAAACTATGCATCATCCTGAGTGTCATCCTGCTTTCCGCCAGACCCGGTTTAGGGCAGCTTGCCGGTAAGGGCGGCCTCAATGGACGCATCACTGATGCGTCTGGTGCCGTTGTTCCCGATGCATCGGTCGAGATCATCCAGGTGCAGACCAACGCTAGGCAAATCTCAACGACCACCGGCGCTGGCGAGTACTCGTTCTCGCTCGATCCCGGTAAATATTCGTTGCATATTTCGCATGCTGGCTTTCGCACCGTGACGCAGCAAAACATCAACATCAACGCTCTGCAAACCTTCTCCATTGATATCGTCCTTCCAACCGGAGAGACAACGCAGAGTGTCACCGTTACAGATGCTCCTCCGACCCTCGAAACTTCCAATGCCACTCTCGGTGTCACCATCGAACAGGAGCAGTACTCAGCGCTTCCGCTCATCCAGGACGGCGGCGGTCAACGCCGCGCAACGGACTTCGCTCAGCTCCTCCCCGGTGTCAATAGCCAGGTCACGAATGGGAACCTCACGACCAACACCGGCACGGTGAACGGTAGCGGTAGCCGCGGCGCCGTATCCGGTATTTACATCAACGGCGTTCCCATCACGTCAGTCGGAGGAGAAGGCGATCCACGCTTTGTATGGACGTCGATGGCAGTCGATTCCATCAACCAGTTCCAGGTGCAGACCGTAGGCTACTCTGCTATTTACGAAGGGCAAGGCGTCCAAAACTACATCGTAAAGAACGGAACCAATCAACTTCACGGCGCCCTGTACGACTACTATCGCGACACAGGCCTCGACACATGGGGCTTCCAGAAAACCAACAACCCGCTCACGGGCCAGCCACAAAAGCCAAGCGAGCACCAGCATGAATATGGTCTATTTCTCGGATTCCCTATCATCAAAGACAAGCTCTTCGTCTTCGGAGGATACGAGGGCTATCGTTTTCGACGACAGGTCCCCTATCAGCTCGAAACCATCCCTACACTCAAGATGCGCCAGGGTGACTTCAGTGAGCAACTCGCGCCTGGAGCCAACTGCACCTCCAGCAATGCTGCTCTTCGCGTAGGTTGCATCTACGATCCCAACACCACTACTTACAATGGTACGGCGTATGTACGGCAGCCATTTCCAAACAACGTTATTCCCGCAAGCCGCTTGTCTACAGCCGCTCTCAAGATGCAGTCCCTGCTTCCTGCTCCGACGACCAGCGGAATCAACAACAATTATCTGGTCAACTATAAGACCGGCCTAAGCAATTGGACCACGACCAATCGCATCGACTACACCATCAACAACAAACAGGCGATATCGCTTGTTCTTGCCTGGGGACGTCAAGCCACGACTGCTCCTGCAGCAGTAACGGTGTCTTCCACCGCAAATGGCATGCCACCACCATTTGGCTCCACGCAGCAGTTCACTCCCAAGACCAAGGTCTTTCTGTTCGAGCATACCTATGCCATCAACAACAGAATCACCAATCAGTTCAAATACGGTTATGGCTTCTATCAGAGCACAGGTTATAACCAATCCATCGGCGCCGACTTTGGTGCTGCTGCCAACGGCATCAACGGCCTGCCTGCGGGACAAGCCTCTGACTCTTTTCCGACCGTTACCTTCACCGGCAATACCAACATCAATCGATGGGCGGGCTACTCCAGCAATCGAAATACCGCTAACGGATATGTCTTGCTCGACAACCTGCAATGGAACGTTGGCAAACATTCCTTTACCTTCGGCGGACAGCTCGTATGGATGCAATATAACTTCCTGAATAACGCTACAGGCGTTAATCCGTTGCAACTTACCTTCAACAGCACGTCAACAGCTGGCTACAACGGCAACACAACGGGTATTACGACAACGGGACAGGCCTATGCCAGTTATCTCATCGGTGCGCCAACCAATGGCACGTTTACGCTATCCGCTGTGCCTGAAACCGGTGCACGCTTTCGCCCGATCTCACCTTATGTTCAAGACAACTGGAAGGTCACTCCGAAACTCACGCTCGACCTCGGCATCCGGTATGACTATTTTCCCAGCTATCGTGAGGTACAAAGGCGCTTCTCTTACTTTGATCCCAATGCCACCAACCCTCTCATTGGAGCCAAGGGTGCGCTGGCTTTTGGCGGAACAGGCGCAGGAACCTGCAACTGCGATCGACCGGTGAACGACTACTTCAAGCACATCAGTCCGCGTATCGGCTTCGCTTATCAGATCGACAACAAAACCGTCATCCGCGGCAGCTATGCCATCCTTTATACCCATGGAAACGTCAACGGCGGAAGCGCCACATCGCGCCAGGGTCCTGGTCTCGCAGGGTACAGCGTCAGCCCCACTACATCCTTCAATTCGCCTGCAATCGGTCAGGTCGGAAATAGTTACTGGCAGATCGATTCACCCTATCCGTCTTACACGCCTCCGCCAAACCTCGATCCTTCGCTTGGCACCTCCTACACGACGCTGTCGCCTCAAGCATCGCAGACGCCAACCTATGCAGATCCATATCTTGGAGGTCGCGCGCCACAGTTCACAAACTGGAGCTTCGGTATCCAGCGTGAGGTCTCGAACAATATGACGTTCACGATGAGCTACGTCGGCTCCCAGGGACGTTTCCTTACCCCCGATTCCCTCAACGGTCGTGGTTACTTCACCAATGCTCTCGATCCCAAATGGCTCTACCTGGGCACAAAACTCGCGAATCCCGCTACAGGTGCAAATGGAGCAGCTAACCTTGCAGCAGCTGGGCTATCCGGACTGCCTTACCCCACATTCGGCGGTTCGCAAAATCCAAACATCGGCCAGTACCTTAAGCCGTTCCCGCAGTACAGCAGCATCAGCGATCCCTACGGTTTCATAGGACGCACCTATTACCACGCACTGCAGGTATACATGGTCCGTCGCCTCGTCAACGGACTTACCTTTATGACCAACTACACCTGGTCGCGCTCAATCGACAACAACGGAACCTTCCGTTCTGGATACGACATCCCAGCCTCGGCATCGTCAGATGGAGTCGCACACTCTGCCCGCTCGCTCGACAAGAGTCTCTCGCTTAGCGATCAGAGGCACAAGTTTGTTCTCACTGGAGCCTACGACCTGCCCTTTGGCAAAGGAAGCTTCGGTGTGGACAATCACATTACCCGCGCTATCTTCAGTGGCTTCCGCCTCTCCACCATCTTCAACGCTTATTCAGGCGCTCCGCTCACCATCACCATGAACACTTGCAATACCAATCCGGCGCAGAACGTTTGCTACCCTGCCCTGAATCCTAACTATGTCGGCGATGGACGAATTCAGAACGTGACGACCCCGCTCACATCAGCAACCCTCGGCAAGACGCAATATCTCGACCCGAATGCCTTCCTGCGCACACCTGATTATCAGTTCAGCACTGCGGCTCGCACTGCCCCATTCTCCGGGCTCTACCAACCCGGCAATTACAAGCTTGATCTTAGCCTTCGTCGTTCCTTCGGAATCCCGATGGGCAACCTGCATGAAGGAACCAAACTTGCTCTTGAAGCGGATTGGTTCAACGTGACCAACCACACGCACTTCGTCTACAGCCAATCGAACGCGGCCATCAATACCTGGGGAACCTCAAGCTATGGCACGCTGGTTGTCGACTCCAACGCTCCAACCAATCGCGCCCTGCAACTTGCCGCACGACTCGAGTTCTAACGGCTCGATTGCATTCTTGAAACAGGAAAGGCCGTCAGACCTTCTGGCGGCCTCCCAACCACGAATTGCTCCTCATGACTTTTACAAAACCTAGGACATCTCGCTACTTCTCTTCTCAAAAGGGCAACCGTCTCTTATGCGCAGCCTTCATCACTTTAACTACGGCGACCCAGGCGCAAGACACCCGCCACGTCACCGAACCAAAGATTCCATCATCATGTGCCGTTCTTAAGGCGCAACTTCACGCCACGAACAATGCACTCGCAGATACCGATGAATCGAAGCTGGACACCGAACGCATCCAGAAAGCTATCGATGTATGCGGTATAGACAGGGCTGTCGAACTCAAATCAGATGGGGCCAACAACGCGTTCCTCAGCGGCCCTCTCGAATTGCGTTCCGGCGTCACTCTGCTTATCGACAAAGGAATCACGCTTTACGCCTCGCGAAATCCAAAGGACTTTGACACGATTCCAGGTGGTTGTGGAACCTCGGGTCCAGACAGCAAGCCCTGCAAACCACTGATTGGCATTCTCGATGCGCACAATGCCGCCGTTATGGGCGAAGGCGTTATCGATGGACGCGGAGATAAGGGGGTTATTGGCAAGCCTTACACCTGGTGGCAGCAGTCGCGCGCAGCGGAACCTGCAAATACGCGTTACTCCGCTCCACGTCTTATCGTTGCCAATCATGCTGACGGTCTTGTTCTGTATAAGATCCGCCTGCACAACTCACCCAACTTCCATGTCACGGTGAACAATACCAATGGCTTTACAGCATGGGGAGTTCATCTACTTACTCCGACCGTTCGTGGTACCGATGCCCGCAATACTGACGGCATCGATCCCGGAAGCTCTGAGAACATCACAATCCGCGATAGCTGGATCGACAATGGCGATGACAACATCGCTATCAAAACCGGCGCGCATCGTATGTCCATTCTTAATAACCACTTTTATAGCGGTCACGGAATGTCCATGGGCTCTGAAACGTATTCCGGCGACAGCGATATTCTTGTCGACAATCTCACGCTGGACCACACCACCAGCGGTATCCGTATCAAAAGCAATGTGCAGCGCGGTGGAGAGGTTCGTAATGTGACCTATCGCCACATCTGCATGCGTAATGTCGAAGTACCCATCTCCATAAGCCCCTTCTATAACGGTCAGACGACCGATGGTATCGACGACCTCGGCATGAAGGGCAGCCGCATACCCGACTATAAGGGACTTCACTTCGAAGATATACATAGCCTCACACCGGGCATCGTGCAGATCGCAGGCTTGAACGCAGATCACATCACCGAAATATCCTTCGATGGCGTGAAGATCGATGATATTCAGCCAAAGCAAGCGCGCTTCCGATTTACTCGAGCCACTGTCGGCCGTTCGGGAGTCAACTTTCCCATCACCGGAGAAGGAGTAATCGCATCCCTCGTTTCCGGTAATGCCTCCACAGTCTCTTCGTGCGAAAACACATTTGCTCCCTATCAGGATTAACTACGGAGAATCTATGCGCCCGACGTTCTACCTTACAACTCTGCTCGCGGCCACAGCCTGCCTATGCCTTGCTCAAAACTCTCCCGCTCCCGATCAGGAACCTTCACGCCGTCCAGGGACTGCTGTGCGCATCGATCTTATCGGAGATTCGACGCAGACCGATAACGCCGGCTATGGCCGCGGATTCTGTGCCAATCTAACGGCACAAGTTGACTGCCTGAATATGTCAAAAGGCGGAGCCAGCACCAAGACCTTTCGAGAGCAAGGACTCTGGCAGAAAAGCCTCGACACACAACCTGATTACATGCTGATTCAGTTCGGTCATAACGATATGGAGACTCCCGAGCATCTCGAACGCCAGGTTTCCATGGCACAGTATGAACAGAATCTTCGCAACTACATCACTGAAGCGCGGGCGCACAATATTAAACCCGTGCTCGTAACCCCACTCACGCGGCGCTACT
>Ga0310811_10012412_pt1 | contig 11054 bp, 10 predicted proteins | sample YCmetagenome_FD_207642 | JGI IMG/M metagenome (GOLD analysis project Ga0310811, IMG submission 207642) | Soil microbial communities from experimental microcosm in Duke University, North Carolina, United States - YC | ecosystem: Engineered > Artificial ecosystem > Soil microcosm > Unclassified ...
GCATGCAGCGCGCGCTCAAAGGCCACCGCCGTGGAGAACGCGCCCCCGGGCAGCGACTTCCACGGCGAAGCCCAGGCCACGGCGGCAATCACAATGGTATAGAAGAGCACACCCACTACAATGGCGAGCACGATGGCGCGAAAAAATCCACCAGATTGGAATTCGGGATTGGCTTCTTCGGCGCACTTGGCTACTGACTCGAACCCGGTCATAAAGTAGGGCACAATCTGCAGCACCAGCAGCACGGAAATGAACGGCGTGTGGCTGAACAGCGGCGGAAAATTGTGCGGCGAGCCGTGCGCCGCGCCGAAGGACACGAAAATCACGAACAGCCCCAGCACCGCAAACGTGGTCCAGTTCTGAAAGGTGGCGCTCAGGCGGACGCCGCGGTAATTCAACATGGTTAACAGCGCGGTCAGCCCCAGGCCCAGGGCCAGGTGCGGCAGGTACACCGGCCTGCCGGCCACGCGATAAATTTCGAGCGAATCCAGGCGGGGAAATATGAAGGCGGCGATGCGGCCCAGGGCCACCGCTTCCCAGGGACAAACGATGAAATAAGCCAGAAACATCATCCAACCGGTGGCATAACTGACCGTCTGGGGAAAGACTTTGGCGGTGTAAGCGATTTCGCCGGCGGCGTCGGGCATGGCGGCCACCAGTTGCCCGTAGATGTAGCCGATGGGCAGCAGCAGGGCGCCGCCGATGGCGAAGCCCAGCACCCCACCCAGGGGGCCACCGCGGCCCAGCCAGTCGTCCATTACGACCAGCCAGCCCACCCCTACCATGGTGCCCCAGCCCAGCGTGAAGTAATCCACCACGCGCAGTTTGCGGGCCAGATGGGTCATTGGGCGCTCAACAGTAACAGAATGGCGGAAGCATTTCAGCCGCGTGGCGATTATGACGTCAACTACTTGAAAGTTAAGGGTCTAACCCAGACTTTAGGGTCGCCATCCATCATGCATCTTTCTTCCCTGCTCGCCCGTATATCCCGTTAGCATGAACGCGACAGCCCAGTGCTTCATGAATGCGATGGAATCCGAGCCCAGCGCCATTGCTCGCGCTCTCCGCCGGCGTGATCCAGACTTGCTGGACCATCTCATCGAGCAATATCAGCACCGGCTGCTGCGCTACCTGGTTTACCTGGCCGGAAATCGTGAATTGGCCGAAGATCTCTTTCAGGAAACCTGGATCCGGGTGCTGGAACGCGGCCACCAGTATGACGGTAAGCACGAATTCAGCACCTGGCTGTACGCCGTGGCCAGGAACTTGACGATTGATTACTTGCGGAAAAAGAGCCCGTTGAGCCTGGACGGACTGATGGAAGATGAAGAGCACGCACCCGTGGAACCGGCCGATACCCGGCCCCTGGCATGGGAAGTAGTGCAGCAGCGCGAGCAGGCCGAGCGTATTAGCGCGGTGCTGGTCAGCATTCCGGCGGAATGCCGCGAGACCCTGGTACTGCGCTTTCAGGAAGGACTGGCCCTGGACGAGATTGCCCGGGTGACGGGCGCGCCGCTGGGCACGGTAAAGTCGCGGCTGTATCGCGGATTGAATATGTTGATGACGCGGCTGAAGGGGGCCCAGGCATGACGCGGAATGCACATGAGGAAGCGCGCGGGCTGATCGCGATGGGTGGCGGCCTCTCCCCGGCTCAGCAGACCTGGCTGCGCTCCCACCTGCTGGAATGCGAAGCATGCCGCAATTATGCGGAAACGGCAGAGGAGATGGTGCGCGCTCTTCGGTCCCTGCCACTGGCCGCCGATTCCCGCCTGGTGCAGGCCACTCAGATGCGGGTGCGCTTCCACGCCGGCAGGCTCCGGGAAACACGGCAACGCCTGTGGCTGGTGAGCATGGCATGCCTGGGAGTAGGCCTTTCCGCCACCCTGACCGCCCCACTGTTATGGCGGCTGTTTGCATGGCTGGGCCAGTGGGCCGGAGTTTCGACCCTGGTGTGGCAAGCGGGCTTCGTGTTTTTCTCTATCGCGCCGGCGCTGGGTGTGAGCGTATTGCTCCTCGCTCGCGGCATTCATTGGACGGACGAACGCGAACGCTCGCGGCAGTGGCGATAGGAAAGTTGACAAACTTATGCTGGCAACCAACGAAACTCAAAGTGGATTTGCAGCGGAAATCGGGATTATTCCCGGTTGGGCATGGGCTCTGGCGGCCATCGCCTTTCTCGCCGCGCAGTGGTTTTTCAATATTCCGCTGGCTCACCACCCGAGTCCTCCGCCGGCGTGGGCGCGGCCGCTGCTCGGCATTCTCGCGGGTGCCGGCGGCATCGCTTTCCTGCTGCTCATCGGCTATGTGAGCAGCGACGCCAGGCGCCGCGGCATGAGCCCGGTTCTCTGGACGATTGTGGTGCTCATCATTCCTAACGCCCTGGGTTTCATCCTTTACTTTCTTCTCCGTCAGCCGCTGCGCCGGGCGTGTCCGCAGTGCGGCTCTTTCGTGGAGACTGGATTCAACTTCTGCCCTCGCTGCAGCTGCAAGCTGAGCCCGAGCTGTCCGCAGTGCCAGCACGTGGTTAGCACCAATGACGTCTACTGCCCCTACTGCGGGACCTCGCTGCGCAACCAGGCGGCCCCAGCCTCCAGCCCTCCCACCGGAATTCCTGGCTAACCCTGGTTCCGCTTTTGCGCCCGGAATCGCTGTTCTCTGATGAATATCCTGCACGTATAATTGCGCTCACCTGTGGCCCTGACCTCCGGCACGAAACTTGGCCCCTATCAGATCCAGTCTCCGCTGGGCGCCGGCGGAATGGGCGAAGTATATCGCGCACGTGATTCGAGGCTCGGCCGCGACGTCGCTATCAAAGTTTTGCCTGAGGCTTTCGCCAAGGACGCCGAACGTATGGCGCGGCTCGCGCGCGAAGCGCAAGTGCTCGCCTCGCTTAATCATCCCAACATCGCAGCCATTTACGGCTTCGAGGATTCCTCCGGCCACGCCTTGGTCATGGAACTGGTCGACGGGCAGACTCTTGCGGATTGCATCGCCAGATCGCCGATTCCGCTGAGCGAGGCGCTTCTTCTCGCCAAGCAAATCTGCGAAGCATTGGAATATGCACACGAGCGCGGCATCGTCCATCGCGACTTAAAACCTGCGAACGTGAAGATCACGCCTGACGGTGTGGTGAAGCTTCTGGATTTCGGATTGGCCAAAGCTTTCGAAGGCCAGGGTTCGTCCACAGACATCGCTAGTTCTCCGACATTGACCCACATGGCGACGCAAGCGGGAATCATTCTGGGCACGGCTGCGTATATGTCCCCGGAACAGGCCAAAGGCAGGAACATTGATCGCCGTGCCGACATCTGGGCTTTCGGATGTGTGCTTTATGAAATGCTCACCGGCAAGATGGCTTTCGGCGGCGAGACCGTGACCGACACATTGGCCGAGATCATCAAGAGCGATCCCGATTGGTCACTACTGCCGCCGGGCACGCCGGCTTCCCTGCGAAAGCTTCTGCAGCGCTGCTTAAAGAAAGATGCGAAGCAGCGCCTGCAGGCGATTGGCGATGCGCGCATCGCGATTGAGGAACAGATTGCGGGCGCCGACTCCGAAACGGATCATGCTTCGCCTGCTGCAGCGCCGGCCCCAATGTGGCGGCGCACCCTGCCTTGGGCGGTGGCATTCGCAACCTGCGCTCTGTTGGCGGGAGTTATCGTTTGGACGGCCGCCTTTCGCAGTTCCCGCGCCCCTGCCATGCACTTTCGTGCGGTCACAAACTTTGCCGGTGTGCAATCCGACCCGGCGCTTTCGCCCGATGGTCGCTCCGTCGCTTTTGTCTCCAATCGCGATGGCCACTATAACCTCTACATCGGCCTCATTAACGGCGGCAACCTGGTCAAACTTACCGATGATGCGAACCTCAAGATTCGCCCCAGTTGGTCACCCGACGGCGGCGAGATTGCCTACGCCCGGCTGAACGACTCCGGCATTTGGGACATCTGGAAAATTCCCGCGCTTGGGGGCACTCCGCTGCGAATTGTTTTGAATGCAATTTACCCCTCCTGGTCCCACGACGGGCACCTCGCCTATATGAATTCGGTCACGGGAGCGATATGGATTTCCGACGCGTCCGGCCAGAATGCGCGTGAATTGGCAACCACACGCTCCGCCGGAAACCCGAACACTGAGCCGCGCTTTTCTCCCGATGGACGTCAAATCGCCTTCAGCATGGAACTCGGCGGAAGCCCTTATCATTATTTGAAAGTCGTCGATGTCAATTCCGGCAAAGTGCGCCAGCTTACGAATGATTGGGCAATGGTGCTTTCGCCGGCCTGGTCAGCAGATGGACGTTTTATCTACTTCGCCTCCAGTCGCATGGGTACGCTAAATGTTTGGAAAATCGCCCAAAGCGGCGGTGAGCCTGAGCAAATAACTGCAGGTCAGGGCGACGATGCGCAACTCGACGTCTCGGCAAACGGGAAACAGATCGTATTTTCCAACTTCCATACGAATATCAACCTCTTTCAGCTGGATCTGGATGCGAGCGCTCCGCAACACCCAAAACTCCTCACCAATGATCCAGCGCGGAATCAAGGTTTTCCCTCGTATTCCCCAGACGGGAAGCACATCGCGTATTTTTCCTATTTGAAGGGCACTGAACGGGAAGGCATCTGGCTGGCGAATGCCGATGGTTCCAATGCTGTTCAACTGGTGCAGGATAACCGGACGAATGTCTTTCCTCGCTGGACTCCCGACAGCGAATCTCTGGTGTATTCATCTTTCAGTATGCCGGCATCCGAATATCGTCGAGTCTCGATTTCGGGCGGAGCGCCTCAAACCCTGCCCAACCAACTCACGGATGCCTTTCCCGATGTAGGCTCCGATGGGAATCTGCTTTATCAGGGGCCGCGCCACCAGGTCCAGACCTTCAATTCCGGAAAGTCACAGACCCTGTTCACGCTGTCTTCGGAGGAGAATTCCTTCCTATTTCGCTGGTCGCCAGACAGTCATTCGGTTGCCTACATCGTAAATCCAAGCCAGGAAAATGATTCCAGGGAGGGACTGTGGTTATCGGACCTGAAGACACCGCCGCGGCAAATTTTTCATGGCTGGGTCCTGTGGTACGCTCGCGGTCCTAAGAACCAGATTTACTTCCTTGAGGGTAAGCCAGACCTGAATGGCGTGTTCTGGAAAATCGGCTGGCACGGCCAAGGACTCGTTAGGCTCCCCCTTACGATCCCCCTCGGATTCGGGTACGACACCGTTTTCCCATATGCCGGCTTCGACATCTCGCCCGACGGCCGCCATCTGGCTTTTACTGGCGAGGGAGTTCAGCAGGCTAATATCGGCATGCTGGAAAACATCCGTTAGGAGGATTCCAGCCCCGTACTCCGCTCGCAACCCCGACTGCCCGGAGTAGATCGGACGCTGCCCTCGCTTGGGAGCGCCTACCCTCTGCACCAATGCTTGAAAACGTTGATCACTCCTTAAATTCTGTAGTTGCTGTTCCTTAGTTGACCGGAGAGCGATCCGAACCTGATTTCACAGTTCCAACGCTCCAAGATGTTTTGTGATGCCTTTTTTCTTCACTACCCCAAGGCCTACGGCGGGTGTTCTGAAAACATGTCTTCAGTGCGTCTGAGAGATTTGATGGAACACGCGCAGAATTGGTCCGCGTATCTTGTCACCTATTTGTCAAAAGAGGGTTACAACTGGTGAAGAAGGGTATCCATTGGGAAACAGACTTCCTCGCGTGATATCGTTTCCTTTTCCCCTTACCAACTCGAGGACGACCGTATGCCGCGCTTTGAATACCGCTACCTCGCACCTGCCCCGGACGCCGAAAGAGGCTACGTGGCCTGGATTGAACGCCTCGACGAAGAGTTCATGAACCGCGATCCCGAGCACCGCTCCACAGTGGTGCGTGACACCTTGTGCGAGCTCTACCTCGGCCAGGCTTATGACGCCCGCCCTACCGGTGCGTCGGTGGCCACACAGGCGCTCTTTCACAGCTTTGACCCGCGCAACGTCACCCTGGAGCCGGAGTACTACGGCGACGCCGACCCAGTGCGCTACGCCGAGCGCAAGCCCCTGATCTGGTTCTGGATGATGTTTGACCGCTCTCCCGTGGGCCTGAACCACTGGCTGGGATTTCGCGTGCGCGCCATGCTCGCTGGCCACGTCTTCAAGCATTGCGGGAAAAACGTGAAAATCTTCCACGGGGTGGAGATTTCTTTCGGCTACAACCTGACGGTGGAAGATAACTGCGTGATTCACAAATATGTTCTGCTTGACGACCGCGGCGAGATCATCATCCACGAAGGCAGCTCCATTTCCGACTACGCCAACGTTTACTCCCACGCCCACGACCTGAATGACGGCATGATCGTCAACAACATGCGCACCGAAATCGGGCCGCGGGCGCGCGTCACTTACCATGCCACCGTGCTCAGCGGGGTGCGGGTGGGCGAACACGGTATGGTAGGCTCCATGGGTGTGGCCTCCAAGCCCGTGGAACCCTTCCACATTGTCGCGGGCATTCCCGCCAAGACCGTCAAAGTGAAGGACATTGCGCCGGAGGAGGCAAGACGGGCAGAGGAGACGAGATAGGTTGCAAGGTTGCAAATAGTCAAGGTTGCAGGTTTCAAAGTTTCGAGTTTCAAGTTTCCAGTTTCCTACCTCCCCTCTGGGCCGAAACTTGAAACCTGAAACTTGAAAACCGCTTCCGGTGAAACTTGAAACTCCAACTGGCAACTGACAACTAGCAACTGCCAACTGTACAATCAACCTAAGGCATGACCCTTCAACATGTTATCTACGTCTTCCAGGCCATAGTTTTTCTGTTCGCCATCAGCGTGCACGAGTCGGCGCACGCCTTCACCGCCTGGCGTTGTGGCGACCCCACGGCCAAGATGCTGGGGCGCGTGTCGCTCAACCCCATACGCCACATAGACATCATGGGCACCATCGTGGTGCCCGCCATTTGCCTGTTTACCGGCTTCCCCGTGATCGGCTGGGCCAAGCCTACGCCGGTGGACCCGCGCAATTTCGGACACGAGATCAGGGACGATATTCTGACCTCCATCGCCGGCCCCATCAGCAACTTCCTGGTGGCCACTCTGGCGGTGATCTGCCTGATCCTGATCTCGCTGAGCTCGCCGCAGGCCAGCCTTATCGTCAAAGCGGCCATGCTGGGCTACCCCGGCATCAGCAATTCGGCCCTGGTGCCCATCTCTGTTCTGCTTTATCAGGGTATGGTTATCAATGTGTTGCTGGGCGTCTTCAACCTGATTCCGGTGCCGCCGCTGGATGGCAGCCACGTGGTGCGCCACATGCTTTCCGACCGCGTGCGTGACATTTACGACCGGGTGGGAATTTTCGGCCTGATTCTGCTGTTGCTGGTGGGCGGCAACCTGCTGATGGCCATGATGTCTCCTTTTATTGCCATTTTTAATTCCCTGCTAATGAGAGTGTGAATGCCTGCTCGCTCCGATAACCGCAAAAAGCGCGTGCTCAGCGGCATGCGCTCCACCGGCAAGCTGCACCTGGGCAACTATGTCGGCGCGCTCGATAACTGGGTGCGCATGCAGGACAAGTACGACTGCTTCTTCTTTGTCGCTGACTGGCATGCCCTGACCACCGACTACGCCGACACTTCCTCCATCAAGCAGAACTCGCTGGAAGTGGCGCTGGACTGGCTGGCCGCCGGGCTAGAGCCCGAGCGCTGCACCATGTTCATCCAGTCGCACGTGCCCCAGCACGCCGAACTGCACCTGCTGTTCTCCATGATCACGCCCCTGGGCTGGCTGGAGCGCGTGCCCACCTACAAGGAACAGCGCGAGAACATCCAGGATAAAGACCTGGGCACCTATGGCTTCCTCGGCTACCCCGTACTGCAGGCGGCTGACATCCTCATCTACAAGGGCGACTACGTGCCCGTGGGCGAAGACCAGGTGCCGCACGTGGAGTTGACCCGCGAGATCGCGCGCCGCTTCAACATGTTCTACCAGTCCCGGCGCTCCTACGTTTTTCCCGAGCCGCAACCGCTGCTTACCCCTGCCGCCAAGCTGCCCGGCACCGACGGACGAAAAATGTCCAAGTCCTACGGCAACACCATCCTGCTCACCGATCCCGAGCCGGTGGTGCGGCAGAAGCTGAAGACCATGGTCACCGACCCCGCCCGCATCCGGCGTACCGATCCCGGCAATCCCGATATCTGCCCGGTGGGAGATTTGCACAAGATTTTCAGTGACCAGCCCACCATCGCCAAGGTCTGGGAAGGCTGCAAGACCGCTGGAATTGGCTGCATTGAATGCAAAAGCTGGGTGGCGGATGCACTGGTGAGTGTGCTGAATCCCATGCAGGAACGGCGAAAAAAATACGAGGACAATCCCCGCCTGGCATGGGATATTCTGGAGGCAGGATCCAGCAAAGCTCGCAAGATCGCCAACGCCTCTATGGAGGAGGTGCGCGAGGCCATGCACATGTCAGTGGGCTTCGCGGCGCCGCCCAAGGCGGCAAAAAGCTAGGAGTCTGTTATCAGGACCCCGGGAGTCAGCAATAACTTTGTGGCGCGGGCGCCTCGCCCGCGAAAAGGATCGCTGATTACCGACTGCTGACTGCTTTGTTATGACCGAAGCGAAAACCACCATCGCGATGCCGCCGGAAGCGCCCCCCAAACCTCCGCAGAAGCAGAGCGACTTCCCTTTTGCCGTCACCGTGGCCGAGGTCTACGACGGGCCACTCGACCTGCTGCTGGACCTGATCCGCAAGCAGGACATTGACATCTACGACATCCCCATCGCCCGCATCACGGCCCAGTATTTGAGTTACGTGGAGCGCATGCGGCAACTGGATGTGAATGTGGCCGCCGACTTCATCTACATGGCGTCGGTGCTTATCCACATCAAGTCCAAAATGCTGCTGCCGCGCGACCCGGATGCGCCCGCGGATGCGCAGGAAGACCCGCGCGCCGAGCTGGTCAACCGTCTGCTGGAACATGAAAAATTCAGGACCGCCGCGCAGATGCTGCTGCAAAAGCAGCAAATCGAAGATGCGGCCCTGACCAATCCCGCCATCCGCGACTTTATTGACGCGGAGGGCACGGAGCCCGAGCTGGCCGCCGACATCATTGACCTGGTGAAGACGTTTCAACAGATTCTGCAGCGCGCCAAAACGCGGCCGGTGCTGGAGGTCGAGGAGGAGACGGTCACCGTTTCGCAGATGATCGAATATCTGCGGCGCCGCCTCATGATGGAGGACAAGCCCATGCGCCTGAAGCAGCTTTTGCGCAATCTGCAGACCCGGCAGGCGCTGGTGTGCATGTTCCTGGCTCTGCTGGAACTGGTGCGGCTGCAGGCCATTCAGTTGCGCCAGGAAGCGCTGTTCGGCGAAATCCTGGTGCGCAAGCACTCGGAATTCGACAATGTTCTGGGCGAGCAGAGCGCGGTGCGTGACGACTGGCGGTAGATGTAGCTATTCCCGCCAATTTACTGTCGGGCCCGGCACCGGATACAAACGAAAGTCCCGTAGGGACGATTGAAAGGCGGCGGGACGGTATTGAGTTCACTATGAGTATCAAACCCAAAATCGAAGCCATTATCTATGCGGCGGAAGAGCCGGTCAGCCTGGAGCACATCACTAGCTTGCTCAAGGAGGCGGTGATCTCCGAAGAAGGCGGGCCTCTGCCCGATGCCGAAATCAAGGCCCGGGTACGGGCCGCGGTGGACGAACTGGCCGCCGAATACGCTGCTGCCGATCGCGCCATGGAAATCCGCCAGGTGGCGGGCGGCTACCGCATGGCCACCAAGCCCGAGCATCATGACGTGGTGCGCGCCTTCGCCAAGAGCCTGAAACCCCCGGTGCGGCTCTCACTGCCGGCGCTGGAAACTCTGGCGGTCATCGCCTACAAGCAGCCGGTGACGGTGCCGGAAATCAGCGAGATCCGCGGCGTGGATTCGAGCGGCGTCATTGCCACCCTGCTGGAGCGCAAGCTCATCACCACCGGCGGTCGCAAGGCGGTGATCGGGCGCCCCATTCTTTACAAAACCACCAAAGAGTTCCTGCTGCGCTTCGGGCTGAAAGACGTGAGCGAGTTGCCCAGCATGGAAGAGTTCGAGAAGCTGGCCAGCGAAGCCTTGCGCTTGGACATGGCGGGCGGAGTGGCCGACGCTACCGGCGTGCCCGACGTTCCTGAAACGCAGAGTGGGGCGTCGGCTGGGGCGGAACCGGTGCCGATGCAAGCGCCCATAACCGAAGAGCCTGCTCCCCCGACTCAAGACGAAACCGAGGAAGAAATCGCCCGCGAGGAGGCAGCCGGAGACTAGCCGGTTACCGGCCGAGAACCTGCATCCCCACCGGAGTGCGGCTGTGGCAGGGCACCTTCATCCCGAAGCCAGAGAATCTGACGCGCAGGCTGCCTCTGTGCTCTCCCGCCTCCGTCAGTTCTGCCTTCCCGGCGAAGATGCCGCCCGCGCCGTGTCAGCGGTCCGGATTGCCGAACAGGGCGAAATGCGCATGTCCCCGGAGGCGCGCTGGATCCCCTTTATGGCGGAGCAGACTATCGAGTCCCGGCGCAGCAGCTTTCGCTGGCAGGCTCGCCTCAGCAGCGGCAGGCTCACCCCGGTCACGGTGACGGACGCGTATGAAAACGGCCGCGGCTACTTGACCTTAAAGGCCGCCGGCATCGTTCCCCTCAAGAGAATAACCGGCGCGGACGTGGACCGGGGCGAGTTGCAGCGCTACCTGGCCTCGCTCCTGTTCTGCCCGCCGGCTCTGCTGAACCATGCTTCCCTGCAATGGTGGACGGTTGCGTCCCAAACCCTGCGGGTGCGGGACCGCAATGATGAAACCGGGGCGACGGTAGATTTGGAGATGACGGAAGAAGGGCGTCCCCTCACCTGTCGTGCGCAGCGCCCGCGACTGGTGGGCAGGCAATCCGTCCTCACGCCTTGGTGGGGAACCTATCTTGAATTTCGCGAATGGGAGGGCTTGCGCGTGGCCTCGCGGCTGGAGGTCTCCTGGCAGTTGCCGCAAGGACCGTTTGCCTACTTTCGCAGCCAGCTAACCTCGTTCCAGGTATTACGCTAGGGCTTAGAGCGTAAGATTTT
>Ga0310811_10012413_pt1 | contig 11054 bp, 10 predicted proteins | sample YCmetagenome_FD_207642 | JGI IMG/M metagenome (GOLD analysis project Ga0310811, IMG submission 207642) | Soil microbial communities from experimental microcosm in Duke University, North Carolina, United States - YC | ecosystem: Engineered > Artificial ecosystem > Soil microcosm > Unclassified ...
CGCGTCAACGCTGACGCGATGGGGCCCCAGCTCGGACACCCCACTTCGTGCTCAGCGGCCGGAAAGACGCGTCACGGGGAGCCGCTTCCGCGGGAAGCGGGGCGGCCCGTCCTGTCCCCCATGGTCCGATCGCGTTGCGGTTTTGACGCGTACTGTCGCTGTCGCGAATTGGTCCGCGAAAAGAGGCCGGGTTAGCTACGGTAATTGCCGAACTGGAGCGCCACGCCGAAATCCTGCTCGCGGAGCAGCCGCATGGCTTCCTGCAATTCGTCCTTGGAGGCGGAGGAGACGCGGACCTGATCCGCCTGGATCGCGGCGGTGATCTTCTTCAGCTTGCGATCTTTCAGGAACTTGACGATCTCCTTGGCGGCTTCAGTGGGGATGCCCTGCTGCAGCGTGACGACACGGCGCACGGTGTCGTTGGCTGCCCGTTCGACCGTCCCGGGGGTGAGGTTTTTCACGGGGACGCCGCGGCGGATGAGACGTGTCTGGATAATTTCCCACAGCGCGTTCATCTTGAACTCGTCGTCGGCGGTCAGCGTCAGCGTGTTTTCGACGCGGTCGAGATCGATGGCGGCACGCGAGCCTTTGAAGTCGTAGCGCTGCGCGACTTCCTTGCGCGCCTGGTTGACCGCGTTGTCGACCTCCTGCAGGTCGATGTTGGACGTGATGTCGAATGATGCGAGCTGGGCCATCAGGCAGCGGTCGTGGGCGCCGGAAACTGCCGCGGCTGCCGTTTGGCTTTCACGGCGCGGCCGATCTTGAGCGACGTCTCGAAAATGGCGCCGACACGGATACCGCCGGGCAGCCGATGCGCTCCGACGGCGCCGAGTGCGGCCGACGCGATGCATCCGCACTGCGAGCAGTCGGGCGTGCCGCCGAACTGGCAGGGCGTGATCCGGTGTTCGAAATCCGCAGAGATGCAGTTGGTCGTCTGCGCGAACACACATCTGTCCGGGCTGTTTGGCGGTGCGGCGTACTGTTTGATGAGGCCCTCGGGCATCGCGAGCTTCTTGTACGTACGGCGCAGCGTCATCAGCGCCGCCACCACGCGCTCGCGGTCCGCGGGCAGGAGGATTTCTTCGGCAACTTCACCCACTTGAGGCGTGAAGAGGCTTACCCAGATCTGTCGGACGTTCGGGTTGTCGGACCAGAAGCGGATGAACTCTTCCAGGTAGCCGTCACGCTGCACCTGCTGCCGCGTCACCGTGCAGTGGACCGTGATCTGCTGCCCGACGATGTGCTTGAGGATACGGTCGTAGGTGGCGGGCGTGCGCCGGCGATCGTGTTCGGGCTGCAGTCCGTCGATCGACACAACGAGCTGCAGGCGCGGAATCGACGCCCATTCAATCGGGATGGGACGCACGGCACTGGTGACGACCTGCACGTACTTGCCGCGTGCCGCGAGCTTCGGCAGAATCTGCTGGAGTTCGCGGTAGCGGACGAGCGGCTCGCCGCCGACGATCGAGACGTGCAGAGGCTTCTCTGCGTCCACCAGCGCGAGCACGCGGTCGACGAGTTCCTGTCCCTTATAGTCGTGGACCTGGCGGAGCGTCACGTCGCCGCCGAGATGCTCGTCCCCATACGCGTAGCAGCCGGGACACCGCAGCGGGCACTCGCGGGTGATCTCGATCGACAACGCAGGGCGATAACCGCGCAGGATGCGTCCCCACGCGGGGATGATGCCTTCCATGCAGCGACTATAGCATGGCGCTCCGGCGGATTATCTCTGGTTCCGCGCACATCACCCGGATAGAATGGCGGCTCGCGTGCCTCCTCGTCGTCCAACCGCTCCCGGTCTTCCCGTGATCGAACGCCGCCACTCCAGGATCCAGGGATGGGGTGTATTTGCGCTCGAGCCGATTCCCAAAAGCAAGCGGATCGTTACTTACGCCGGCGAGAAGATCACCAACCAGGAGAGCCTCGAGCGCGAGATTCGCTACCTGAAGAAGGGCCATATCTGGTGCTTCAAACTGAACCGGCTGTACGTCCGCGACGCCGCGGTGGGCGGGAACATTGCCCGCTACATCAATCACTCCTGCACGCCGAACTGCTACACGCGGGTCATCGGACAGACGATCTGGATCATTGCTGCCAGGACCATCAGGAAAGGCGAGGAGCTCACATACGACTACTGCACGGACGGCGTTGGATCGATCCAATGCCGGTGCCGTCCAGGGTGTAAGACGATGATTTGAAGCACGGAAACGGAGGTGTCATGCCGCATACGCTGACCTCAATCGGCGTCGTACGGAGTCCGTATACGGATGCCGCATCGATCCCGAAAGGCCCTGGCGCGAAGCACAGCGCCGAAGGCGTCCTCGAGATCCGCGGCGACCTGGCGGACGGTCTCACGGACATCGAAGGCTTTTCTCATCTGTACGTGATCTGGTTCTTTCACCGCGTCGATCGCGTGGAGCTGACCGCACACCCGCCATCCGACGACCGGCCGCACGGCGTGTTTGCGACGCGCTCTCCGCAGCGCCCCAACCCGATCGGCTTGACGGTCGTCGAACTGCTGCGACGGGAGGGCACGAACCTGCACGTGCGCGGCATCGACATGCTCGATGGCACGCCGATCCTCGATATCAAGCCCTGCTTGAGCAGCATCCCGCCGGAGAACCTACGCCGCGGCTGGCTGGCGGACGCGGAGCAGCGGCGCGCTGCATGGTGATCTACCTGCACGGGTTCGCGTCCGGAGTGACGTCGACGAAAGCGGCGTTCATCGGGAAGGCGCTCCGGCAGCAGGGTCTCGACTTCCGGGCGCCGGATTTCAACCTGCCGGATTTTTCGACGCTGACCGTGACCCGCATGCTGCAGCAGACGCGCACGATCATCGACGACGCGCAGGCCCCGGTCACGCTGATCGGTTCGAGCCTCGGCGGATTCGTGGCGGTCAACGCCGCCGCCGCGTGGCCTGACCGCGTGGCGAACCTCGTGCTGCTGGCGCCGGCCCTCGACTTCGGCTCACCGGCGATGACGCGGATGGGAGAGACGGCGCTGGACGACTGGAAGTCGAGAGGAACGATGAACGTATTCCACTTCGGGTACGGCCGCTTCATGCCCGTGCATTACGCACTGTACGAGGATGCGCGGCGTTACGACGCACTGCACGCGCGTGTGCCGATGCCGGTGCTCGTCTTCCAGGGACGGCACGACGACGTGGTCGATCCGGCGACGGTGGAGCAGTGGGCGTCCAGCAGGCCCAACGTCGAATTGCACCTGCTGGAGGACGGGCATCAGCTCACGGCGTCACTGCCCGAGGTGACGCGGCAAATCGGTGAGTTGCTGCAGTGATTCACCGAGCGCCGCCGTCTCCTCTCACCAGCAGATGCCCCGGTATTCGGCCGGAATCCGTGCGCGGTCGACCTTCACCCGCACGAGATCCAGCACGACCTGGTCCGGTCGGGTGCGCGTCAACGCCTCGCTGAATTCCGGCGCGGAGATGCCCACGACGAGCACGTCCCGGTTGGCGCCGACCAGCCGCGCAATCGAGACGTTCTTGTCGTAAATCGCGAGCGCATATCCCTTGCCGAGCAGCGCCTCGGCGAGGATGACGATCGGGCTCTCGCGCAGGTCGTCGGTGCCCGCCTTGAAACTGAATCCCAGCAGCCCCACGCGCTTGCGGCCGGTCTCGATCACCTCGTCGATCGCGTGCTGAATCTGCAGTTGATTGCTCGTGAGAATCGACTGAATCACGGGCATCTCGAGGTCGACTTCCTTCGCGCGATACTGCATCGCCCGAACGTCTTTCGGCAAACAGGAACCGCCGAACGCGAACCCCGGCTTCATGTAGTACGACGAGAGGTTCAGCTTTTCGTCCCGGCAGAAGATGTCCATGACCTCGTGGCTGTCGATCTTCAGCCGTTTGCAGAGATTGCCGACTTCGTTGGCGAAGGTGACCTTGAGCGCGTGCCACGTGTTGCTCGCGTACTTGATCATCTCGGCGGTCCGGATCGTCGTCGCAACCACCGGCGCGTCGATGTGTGCGTACAGTGCCTGCGTCGGTTCCGCATCCGACTTGTAGTTGTGGCCGACCAGTGTCAGAGGCGGATGACGGAAGTCGTCGATGGCGGTGCCCTCGCGCAGGAATTCGGGGTTGACGGCAACGCCGAATCCCGAGCCGTATTTCTTCCCCGACGTCCGCTCGAGCGCGGGGATCACGACTTCGTGCGTGGTGCCAGGGAGGACCGTGCTCCGGACGACCACGACGTGGTACGACTCCTTGTCGCGGAGCGCCTCGCCGATCTGCTCGGCCACCCGTTCGAGATAGGTGAGATCGAGGCTGCCGTTGCGCCGGCTCGGCGTGCCGACGCAGATGAGCGACAGGTCCGTCGACGCGACCGCGTCGTGCGTGCTCGTTGTCGCGCGCAGGCGGCCATTGGCGGCGTTGTCGCGGATGATGTCGTCCAGGCCTTTCTCGACGATCGGGCTCCGCCCCTCGTTCAGACTGTTGACCTTGTCCGGATTGACGTCGACACCGACCACCGTGTGGCCGTCGGCCGCAAACGACGCAGCAGACACGCTGCCGACATATCCCAGACCAAACACTGACACGTTCATCAGATCCTCCGTGCGTTACGGCAAACGGCTGACGGCGAAGGACCACCGCGTTCGCGAATCCGTCGGGGTCGTCCGCGACGGCGATGTCGACGCCGGGCCTGACCGGAAGGCCTTCGGCGCCGATCGTGGTCGACACGACGGCCTTGCCCATCGCCATGGCCTCGAAAATCTTGAGGCGCGTGCCGCCGCCGATCCGGAGGGGCACGACGTATACGCCGCCGCGGTGCACGTGCGGCCGGACATCGTCTACCCGTCCAGTGACCTCGACGCCGCGGTACTGCTCGGCGAGGCGGCGTACGGCCGGTGTTGGCGCGCGGCCGATGATGCTGACCGTCGCATCGGGTTCCGCGGCCCGGATGCGCGGCAGGATCTCGCGGCAGAAGTACGTCATCGCGTCTTCGTTCGGCAGCCAGTCCATCGAACCGGTGAACACGAGATGCGCGCGCGACGGCGGCTCGCTCGACGGCGCGAAGTACGTCGTATCGACGCCGGTTTGTACGACGTGGACGGGCGCGTGAAGACTCCGGGCATACAGGCGTTCGAAGGTCCGGCGATCCGCCTCCGACACGGCGAGCACCAGATCGAACCGCGCAAGCGTGGTCTGCTCGAAACGCAACATCCGCCGCCACTGCTGCCGGAACAGCAGGCGCGAGACGACGTTGGACGCATTCTCGGCGTGCCGTCTCCAGATTTCCGCCTCGACGTTGTGCGTGAACAGCACACCGGGGCACGGGAGCGCGTCCGGAAGGTTGACCGCCGGCGGCAGGAAATCGCAGACAACGGCGTCGAACTGCCGCTCACGCAGGAGCCGCTCGACCTGCTGCCGGTATGCGCCGGATCGATAGTTCGCCACGGCGTACGGCACGCGGTCGACGACGTATCGCGCCGCACGCGCGTAGAAAGCCGACGTGCCTTTTGGCTGCTCGGTCCTCGGCACCGTCAGCAGTTCGCGGCAGACGTCGCGCATCCCGTCACGCTCGGCGGCCGTTGCCGAAGCGTCTTCGAACGAGAGGTAGGTGATCTCGTGGCGGCGCGCCACGTGGCGCATCACGTGCCACGTACGAAGCTTGCCGCCCTTGTCCAGCGGGAGAAGCAGGCCCGCGTTCAGCCAGAGGAGCTTCATGCGACCGCTGCCTCCCTCGGGTGTCTGCCGTGCTGTTTCGCCGGTACTGTGGCCCCCGCGCCTTCGAGCGTCTGCACGCCTTCACCGTCGATGAACGTGCGGTACCAGAGTTCCAGGTTCAGCAGGCTCCAGAGCGCGTCCGCACCGTTCGCGCGGCCCGACGCGTGCGCATCGAGCAATGCGCCAACCGCACGCGTGTCAGTGATGCCGCGCTCCCGCGTACGGCGATCGAGCAGAACGTCCCGCAGCATCCCGTTGTGCGTGGACCCTGCCCAGATGCCGAAAGGCACAGGGAAGCCCATCTTGCGGCGCGCCAGAATCGCGGGCGGCAGGACCGAGGCCACGGCCTCCCGCAGGATCCATTTGGTCGTGAAGCCCCGAAGCTTCATGCGGTCCGGAAGGCCCGCCGCAAACTCGACGAGCGGATGATCGAGAAACGGCACGCGGCTCTCAATCGACGCTGCCATGCTCATCTGGTCCTGTTTCATCAGCAGTTCGACCAGGTACGTTTTCAAATCCGTGTACAGCAGCCGGTCGAGGACGGTGCTGTTGCCGTCTGGCGCGTCGAAGCACGCGCGTGATGACCCATACGCCCGCTCGGGCGTGGCCTGCGCGCGGAATGCCGGATCGAGCAGCGTACGCTGGCGGCGCAGTCCGATCGCGGCGAAGTTGTCGAAGAACATCGCTTCGGGCGTTCTCGGCATTGCCAGGAATGAGCGCGCCGCGTACCGGCCCAGCCGTCCCGGAAGCCGCGGGACGATCGTATTTGCCACGTACGAGCGGAATGCCTCCGGCGCCAGCGTCCACGCGGCGCCGCCCCGCCAGTTGGCGAGCGCCCGCGGATACTTGCCGTAGCCCGCGAGGAGTTCATCGCTGCCCTCGCCGGTCAGCACCACTTTCACGTGGTCGCGCGCAAGCCTGGAGACGAAATAGAGCGGAACGCTCGACGGATGCGCGATCGGCTCGTCCTCGTGCCAGACCAGCCGCGGAAGCGCGCCGAAGAAGTCGTTCGCGCCGATCACCACCTCGTGCGTCTCCGCGCCGATCGCTCGCGCCACCTGCCGCGCGTACTCCAGCTCACTGTAGGCGCGATCTTCGAACGCGACGGAGAACGTCTGCAGGGGGCGGTCGATCATCCCGGCCATGAGCGCGGCAATCGCACTGCTGTCCAGCCCGCCCGAGAGGAACATTCCGAGCGGCACGTCCGCCATCAGCCGCGTGCGGACTGCATCTTCCAGGCGTGCTCGAAACTCGCTGACGGCGTCCTTATCGGAAACCGCGGAGGCGGACGGCACGCCAATCGGAACGTCCCACCACTGCCGCGTGGCGACCGCGCCGTTTTCGAACACGAGCACATGCCCCGGCAGCAACCGGTGCACGCCGCGAAACATGGTTTCGCTTCCCGACAAGTACCGCGTGCTCAGGAGTTCGGGGATGCCCTCCTCGTTCGCCTCCGCTTTGACCAGCCCGCTCGCGAGGATCGACTTGATCTCGGAACCAAAGAGGAGGCGGCCGCCGGCAAGCGCCCAGTACAGCGGCTTGATGCCCAGACGATCGCGCGCGAGCAGCAGCCGCCGCTTCGTGCGGTCCCAGACGGCAAACGCGAACATCCCGCGGAAGCGCTCGACGCACGCGTCTCCCCACTGCTCGTATGCGTGGACGATCGACTCCGTGTCGCAGCGCGATCGGTATCGGTGTCCGGCAGCGCTCAATTGGTCGCGAAGTTGCGCGTGGTTGTAGATCTCGCCGTTGAAGACAATCCAGACCGAGTCGTCTTCGTTCGCCAGCGGTTGGTGCCCGGCTGCGAGATCGACGATGCTGAGCCGCCGGTGTGCGAGGCCGGCGTGCGGATCGACGTACAGCCCCGCGTCGTCCGGCCCGCGGTGCGCGATGATGTCGCGCATCTGCGCCAGCCGCGCGGCTTCCTCCGGCGGCAGACCATCGGGTGCCACGATTCCGGCAATGCCGCACATGCTACATGGCCTCCGCCAACCGCGTCTGTTCAGCGGGTGCGCGGTCCACGAACTGACGGAACCACAATTCGAGCATGATCAGTTGCCAGAGCCGATGGCGATGATCCGCGCGGCCGGTGCGATGTTCGGACCAGAGCCGCGCCACCTCGCGATCGTTGAAGAGCCCCCGATCGCGCAGCCGCCCATCGCCGAGCAGGCTGTCCGCGAGCGACGCGAGCGGCCCCTGCAGCCATTCGCCAATGGGCGCCTCGAAGCCGTGCTTTCGCCGCTCCACGATCTCGGGCGGCACGCGCCGCGTGAGGGCCTTGCGGAGCAGATATTTCGATCGGCCATCGCGCAGTTTCAGGGAGATCGGGACGGAGGCGGCGAACTCGAGCAGTTTGTGATCGAGGAGCGGCTCGCGTGCTTCCAGGGACACGGCCATGCTCATCCGATCGACCTTCGTCAGGACGTCGTCGACCATATAGGTGTGGACATCCGTATAGAGCGCCCGATCCAGCGGATCGGCTGACGCGCAGCGGCGATAAATATCGCGGAAGGTGTCGAACGTGTCCGTGTTCGCGGTCGCCGTGGCGAAGTCCTTCGTGTACAGTCGCGACTTGGCATCGGGTTCGAACATGCCGTAGGCGTGCTTCAACGCGTAGGCATGCTCCGGCTCGTACGCCAGGTGGCGCAGCGCGCGTGCGCCTTTGACGCTGAGCGGCAGCGCCCGCCCAACCCAGCTCGCCGCCGTGCGTGCGGATCCGAGCGACGCGCGCAGCCGCTGCTCGACGCGTTCGATGCGGTGCCGCGAATACCCGGCCCAGAGTTCGTCGCCGCCGTCCCCGGAGAGCGCAACGGTGACGAGTTCGCGCGCGGCCTTCGAGACGTAGTAGGTAGGGACGGCAGACGAGTCCGCGAACGGCTCGTCGAAATGCCACGCGAGCTTCGGCAGCAGCGCGGCGACGTCCGGTGTCACGGTCCGTTCGTGAAACTCGCAACCCAGGTGCTCGGCGACGACGCGTGCGTGTGCCAGCTCGTCGTACGCCGCGTGGTTGAAGCCGACGGCGATCGTCACGGGGGGGCGCGGGCTCGTCTCGACCATGTAGGACACGACGGCGGTCGAATCGATGCCCCCCGACAGAAAGGCGCCGAGCGGGACGTCGCTGATCTGGCGGAGCGCCACGGATTCCCGCAGCAGCGCGTCGAGCTGCTCGAGATATTCGTCTTCGGTTGCCTCCCGGCCGCCGTTCCCGAACTCGAGATCCCAGTAGCGGAACGTCCGGACGCCGTTCTTCTCCGCGACGAGGACGTGCGCGGGCGGCAGCTTGTGGATGCCGCGATAGACCGTCATGGGCGCCGGGATGTAGAGCAGCGTCAGATAGGCATCGATCGCCTCGGGGCTCCACTCGCGCGGCACGTCAGGGTCTTCGACGAGCGCCTTGAGCTCCGATCCGAACACGACTCCGCGTCCGGGCAGTGCTGCGTAGTAAAGGGGCTTGACGCCGAGCCGATCGCGGACGAGCACGAGCCGCCGCGCCCGGGCGTCCCAGATAGCGAAGGCGAACATCCCGCGGAACCGCTCAACGCAGTGCTCGCCCCACTCCTCGTATCCGTGAACGATGACTTCGGTATCGGACCCCGTGCGGAAACGATGGCCCTTCGCTGCGAGTTCCGCGCGGACGTCGGCGAAGTTGTAGATCTCGCCGTTGAAGACCGTCCAGACGGTGCCGTCTTCGTTCGAGAGCGGCTGATCGCCCGTCGACAGATCGATGATGCTGAGCCGGCGATGCCCGAGTCCGATACCCGGGGCGACGTGAAAGCCCGAGGCGTCAGGTCCCCGGTGTGCGATCGCGTCGGTCATGGCTTCGAGCGTGCGCCGATGCACGGGCCGAAGCGGGTCGAAATTGAAACGGCCGGCGATTCCGCACATGACTCAGGCCGCGGCTCCCAGTGACGGCACGCGGCGTCCGCGCGCTTCGAGTTCGGACATATACAGCGATTCGAATCCGCGCACCATGCGCTCGAACGAGTACCGTGCGGCCACGGCCTGGCGGGCCGCCGCGCCGATCCTCGCCGCACGCTGCGGTTCAGAGATCAGACGGTCGATGGCGTCGGCAAGCGCGGCACTGTCGCCCGCCGCGACGAGCAGCCCCGTACGCTCTGGCTCGATCAAGTCGAGCAACCCGCCCACGGCGCTCGCGACCACGGGAAGTCCGGCGGCCATCGCTTCAATCACGGCGTTTGGAAAGGCTTCCGACCGCGAGGGCAGCACGAACACATCGGCCTCGGCGAGCAGCGCGGCGACATCGTGTCGATGGCCCGTGAAGAGGACCGTCTGCTGGAGCCCGCGCGCGTTCACCATCGCTTCGAGCGCAGCACGTCGCGGACCGGCACCGACCAGCAGGAACTGCAGGTGCGGATGCCGCTCGCGCAGCCACGCGGCGGCGTCGATGAGCACCTCGTGTCCTTTCTCCTGGCGCAGATTTGCGACGGTGATCACCGTCCGAACGCCGTTGCGGGCGGCACGCGGGCTGAACTGATCTCCCTGTACGCCGTTCGCAATGACCTGGATGCGAGCCGGCCGCACCCCTTCGCGCACGAGCTGCTCGGCAGCCGCGGAGGAATTCGCGACGATCTTGTGAGCGAACCGGTAGGCCTGTCGCTGCAGCGCAATCTGGGCCGCGCTCTTGTCGGGTCGCAGTTCCCTGCGGCTCCCGATGCGAACGGGGACGCCGGCGAGCGCCGCCGCGGGCAGGGCAAACGTATTCGCGTACAGGTCGCACGTCTGCACGACGGCCAGGCGTTTGGCCCGGCACCAGGCGGCAAAGGCCGCGGCCTTCGCCATCGTGGCCGGGCGGGCGAAGCCGTGGATCGGAAACGCTGTCACGCGGGCGCTTGCGTGCGCCCGCTCGCGCCACGCCCCTTCGTCGTGGAAGCAGGCGATGTGGACGTCGAAGCGGCTTCTGTCCAGCCGCTCGGTCAGTTCGATCATCTGCCCTTCGGTCCCGCCGGGATGGAAGCTGGTGAGGAACACCGCGACCGGTATTTGTGGCGACAGCTTCACAGCCAGCAATCTCAGCAAGCGAAGTGCCATGCAGCCGAGAGGCAGCAGTAGGAATTTTCTTGGCAAATTTCGCCCAGCGGCGAAACTCAGCGGATGGATGGGAACGCCGCTTCACGCAGGTGGGCATCTCCGGATCCCGTCGACGCGCCGTCGAGGTACTCACGGTGCCACAGCTCGAAAACCAGCAACTGCCAGAGGCGCAGCGAATGATCGCGACGTCCGCTCAGATGTTCGCGGATGAGCCGGTCGACGACGGCGGAATCGAAATAACCCCGCTGCCGTGCGCGGGCGGACGTGAGCACATCGGAAAAGACGTTCGTCAGACCGCCGCGGAACCAGCCGCCAAGCG
>Ga0310811_10012414_pt1 | contig 11054 bp, 9 predicted proteins | sample YCmetagenome_FD_207642 | JGI IMG/M metagenome (GOLD analysis project Ga0310811, IMG submission 207642) | Soil microbial communities from experimental microcosm in Duke University, North Carolina, United States - YC | ecosystem: Engineered > Artificial ecosystem > Soil microcosm > Unclassified ...
GTGCGCTGCGCGCGTTCCGGCAATTTTCCGATGTGTTCGGTCCCTTTGTGCATGGCTTTTAACAGCGAACCCAAGCCGTCGGAGAATGTTGCGTAGCATTCGCTGCAACCCAGGCGACCTGTCTTTTTGAAGTCCGCCTGACTGAACCCGCACACCGCGCATTTTTTCGCCGGCGCTCCTTTTTCAATCTCTTCGGCTGCCCCGATGCCGAGCAGCAAATCAGCAAGCGCGAAACTGGTGGGATCCTGGACGCCTTTCTCCTTCGAGCAGGCTTCGCACAGATTTACCTTGTGCATCTTGCCCTCGAGGATCTGGGTCAAGAAAACTGTGGCATCATTACATTTGCAAACGTCGCACAACATTTCTGTTAGTTAGACCGTGATCTGCCGCAAACATTCAACGCAATACATTGCCCGGCGCTGGGCGCTTCCCTGCTAGTTAATCGAAAATCGGCGTGCCAGTCTTCTGTGTCATTTCACGGAACCGAGCGATGATGCGCGTTGTAATCGAACCGGGTTTTCCGTTTCCGATCATGCGGCCATCGGCTTTCACCACTGGAACGATCTCGGCAGCAGTTCCGGTAAGGAAGCATTCGTCGGCTACGAAAATATCGTGGCGCGTAAAATCTGCCTCGATCACTTTGAGGTCGAACTCGCCAGCAATATCAAACACAACCGATCGCGTAATTCCCTGTAACGCTCCAGCCGTGATTGGGGGCGTGAAGATCCGGCCATGCTTGATGATGAAGACGTTGTCGGCAGTGCATTCGGCGACGTTTCCTGCGTCGTTCAACATCAATGCTTCATCAGCGCTGGCGAGGTTCGCTTCGATGCGGGCCATTACGTTGTTCAAATAGTTCAATGATTTAACCGCCGGGTTCAGAGATGCAGGATTGCTGCGGCGCGTTGCGACAGTAACAATGCTCAGACCTTTCCGATAAAAATCCTCATGATACAGAGCGATCGTGGCCACAATGATTATCACGCTCGGGTTTTTGCACTGCTCCGGATTTAAACCGAGGTTGCCAACTCCGCGCGTGACGACCAAACGGATGTAACCGTCGCGCAAGTGATTTTGCCGGATCGTCTCAAGCAAAGCTTTTGTCATTTCGTGGCGATCCATGGGAATATCGAGACAAATCGAACGCGCTGAATTCCAAAGGCGCTCCAGGTGTTGTTCCAGGCGGAAAACGCGGCCGTTATAAAAACGGATACCCTCGAAAATTCCGTCGCCATAGAGCAAACCATGATCGAACACCGACACCTTTGCGTTTGCTTCCGAATAGAATTTCCCATCGATATAAATCTTCGCTTCCCTGACGCCGGTAGTCGGACGCGGCCGACTTTCTATCGCAGGTTCGATTGTTTCCTCAGTCGCACGCACGTGGGTCTTTGGTTCATCCAACACCGTCGCATCAGTGGTTTTCATGTTAGCAACAAAACCTCAAATGTTTATGCGCGCAATTCAAACCGCAAAAGCCGCCAGCGCGAATCGAATCATTGCAATGATCCATCCATAATGTGCAACTCTCGATCGCCACGTGTTGCCAGGCGGGTGTCGTGCGTGACTACCAGAAGCGTCTTGTTGCGATCGCGCGCCAGATTTAGCAGCAGATCCATGATCGAATCGCCCGTTTTCGAATCGAGATTTCCCGTCGGTTCATCGGCAAAGATAATGTCGGGGTTATTTGTTAGTGCTCTCGCAATCGCAACGCGCTGCTGCTCTCCGCCCGACAATTCTGCAGGCAAATGATGCATGCGATCAGCGAGGCCAACTGCCGCCAAACTCTCCTCGGCTTCACCTTTGGTTGTGCGACGCCCAATCATCGCAGGTAACAGCACATTCTCGAGGGCCGTCAGTTCGTGCAGCAAAAAGTAGCCCTGAAAAACAAAGCCCATTTTCTCGTTCCGCAGCCGCGCTTCCGCGGACGACCTTCCGCTATAAAGCTGGCGCCCTTCAAAGTTCACTGTTCCCGATTCCGGACGTTCCAGTCCCGCCAATGTGTAGAGCAGCGTGGTCTTGCCCGCGCCGGACGCACCCGAAAGAAAAACAGTTTCGTTGTACGCGATGTCCATTGATATACCGCGTAAGACTTCGATTTTTCGGGCACCCATCCGAAATGATTTGCAAATATCACGGGCAATAAGTTGCGGCTCCTGCACGCGCAAGTATCACCCGTTAGTCTGTTCTGGTGCAAGAACTCGATGCAAAAAGCTGCCGTCTGAATAGAACAAAAAAGCCGCCGCATCCGCGGCGGCTTTTGATGAAGTCAGCGCTGTACTACGAGATTCCCAGCGACTGAAGTGTTGGCTGGTCGATCGTAGATGTAGTGTAAAGGCCGTGATCGCGCTGATAATCTGCGATCGCGCCACGCGTCAGCGGCCCAATAAGACCATCCACTTCTCCACGGTAATAACCTTGTTGCTGAAGCGCTGCCTGCACATTGGCAATTACCTGGTCTGGCGGCATGCGATTGTAACCATAGATAGGCCCATCCCAAGCATAGTATGAATTGGGATTATAACCCCACGCTGGGAACCAGTAGCCTGACCTCCAGTAGTAAGGCGCTCCGAACACAAATGTGATGTTGTTACCGTAATGACCGCGCCACCAGCTCTGATCGTGCCATTCTGATTTGTAGTTGCGAAACACTGCGTATCTCTCGCCTTGCCAGTTTTGACTTCCTTGAATTCGTCTTCCCTGCTGGAATTTTACGGCTGGCGCCCTCGCGGTATTCGGCTGTTTCGCAAGATTGAAGTGCTGCGGTTTAATAGGCTTGTTCTTCGCGAACTTTCCTTTCCCTGCGTTCTGGTTCGCAGTAGCCGCCGCCACCTTCGCGCGGTTGGGCCTGCCTGGCTCGTTGATCTGGTTAGCACTGGCTGCCCTGGCTTTTTGCATTTGATTGGCAGCTTTAGCTGTCTGTCTCTCAGTTTGGGCTTGGTTCTTTTTGCCCTTCTGAGTCTGATTAGCGCCGTTGTAGGTCTCAGCTCGCTTTGCCTTTTGCCCCTGATTCACTGCAGTTGAAGTTTGATTCTTCTTGGTATTTCTGGCGTTGTTGCTAGCTGCCATGGCAGCACGCCCGTTTTGATTGGGTCGAACCTGGTGAGTTGCCGTCGAAGCTTTCTTACCAGAAGCGCCTCCAGTTGCCGCACGCGTTGGTTGAGCGGCGCGTTGGGCGATTTGCGCCTGCTTTTTCGGCTGCGATTTCTTATCTTGTTTTTGAGCGCCGCAGACCATGCTGACGAGCGCAAGACTACAAAGTGAAACAATTAATATTCTCATAACATTCTTTCCGTTGGTTCCTTAGACCCTTTAAGCTTTGCATTTATTCAACGTGGCAGCGTCTTTTTGTGGATGCATGATCATGCTAGAACGAAAGCAGTCCACGCCACCACGCGTACAAAGTTACGTGACAAAAATGATAACAGCCGCGGGTCCTATCGCGCCCTGCGGATCGCAGTTGTTGCACTGTTTCTATCACACACACTGTTGACGCGCCGCTTCAAACAACACAATTGCTACCGCTGTAGCCAGATTCAGGCTGCGAGTTCCATGCATCGGGATTGTGATGCAACTGTCAGTGTTGGCCGCGAGTAACTTCTGCGGCAGCCCTTTCGTTTCACGGCCGAAGACGAGGAAATCATTAGCCTTAAAGTTCACGCTGTAATAAGGACATCGAGATTTGGTGGTGAGGAAGAAATAACGTGTGCTCGCGAGTTGAGCTCGCTGCAGCGCCTCGAACGAATCCCATAACTGGAGCTGCACTTCATTCCAATAATCGAGGCCCGCTCGACGCAAGTGGCGGTCCTCAAGCGAAAACCCAAACGGCCTAACGAGATGCAGAGTTGATCGCGTAGCTAGGCAAAGCCGCCCAATGTTTCCCGTGTTCGGCGGAATCTCGGGCTCAACCAGAACAACGTTGAACACGATTTTCAACCACGGATTGCACGGATGTCACCCATGAAAGATATTGGCCGACTGCGAAACGAGGGCAGCAGTAGGGGCAGAGATTGAAACAACTGCCTAGATACCAGCGCTGTCATTCTGAGCGAAGCGAAGAATCTCTGATTATGTGCTTCCACATCACCGGTGCAATAGCCAGAGATCATTCGCGGCGCTCAAGATGACAATACGATTCGTGGAACCTATCCGTTTTATCCGTGCGATGCGCAGTTCAAAGTTTCGACGCCACGAATTTCTCGAGCTTCACCACGTCGACTGCGAACTTGCGAATGCCTTCGGCCGTCTTATCCGTCGCCATAGCGTTGTCATTTAGTAACCAGCGGAATTTTTTCTCGTCCAATTCCAGCCGCTCGACTTTTGCGGCTTTCGCTTTGTCAGGGGTTAGTTTCTGCTCAACAGGATCCATGGATTTCGAGAGTTCTTCCATGAGTTCGGGACTGATGGTCAGGCAATCACATCCCGCCAACTCCAGAATCTGACCGGGGTTACGGAAGCTGGCTCCCATCACTTCGGTTGGAATACCGAATTTCTTGTAATACGTATAAATCTCGGTAACTGACTTAACGCCCGGATCTTCTGCTCCAGAATAATCGCGCTTCATTTCCTTTTTGTACCAATCGTAAATGCGCCCCACAAACGGCGAAATGAGCTGCGCTTTCGCTTGCGCTGCGCGGACCGCCTGTGGCATGGAAAACATGAGTGTCATGTTGCAGCGGATCCCCTCTCGTTGTAGCTGCTCGGCGGCGTTTAATCCTTCCCACGTCGACGCGATTTTGATCAACACACGTTCGCGCGGAATCTTGCGCTCCTCGTACAGTCCAATCAACCTTCGAGCCTTCGTAATCGAGCCCTCAACGTCGAAAGAAAGTCGCGCGTCGGTCTCAGTGGAAACGCGCCCGGGTACAATTTTGAGTATGTCGGTGCCAAATTGGACGAGCAAATGATCGCAAATGTCTTCGATCTGCGCCGCACCCGTGAGCCCGGATTTTTTTCGATCTGCCAGGACTCCTTCGAGCAGATACGCGTACTCGGGTTTTTGCGTCGCAGCGTACACGAGGCTTGGATTCGTCGTCGCGTCCTGCGGCTTGAATTCCTTCATCGATTCAAAGTCCGCGGTGTCAGCAACGACTTTCGTAAACTTCTTCAGCTGCTCCAGCTGATTCAATTTTGTCCCACTTTTCTTTTCCTCAACAACAGCAGTGCTCATGATAATTCCTCTCTTTGGCTTAACTCAAAAGGTACGCTCGAACAAAGGATCGACAACGATAAACTCAACGTGTTGGCGCAACTGGGGCAACACGTTTCGTCGCGAGCCGAAGAACGTCGAACTTCGTCAAGCAGACGCGGACACTCCCGAACGCGCTTCAGTCGTCCGTCGCGAACCGATCGCGGCGCGGACGAAATTGTTCCCGAGTTCCCACATTGGTCCCGGGAATTTGCGGCATTCGGTCAACACGTCGTCGAGCGCATTGACGAACATGTCGACTTCTTTTTCGCCGATGATCAGCGGCGGAAGGATTTTTAGCACGTCCATTCCGTGACCGGCTACCTGTGTAAGAATGCGATGTTTGCTCAACATTTGAGTCACGATCATCTGCGCGAAAAGCACCTTGTCGATTTTGTGCAAGAGCTTCCACGCCATCTTGAGCTTAAACTCGTTAGGTTCGTGGAACTCGATTCCGACCATGAGGCCTTTGCCGCGCACTTCTTTTATGAAGGAATGTTTCGCCTTCAGGCTTTCGATTCTTTCCGTGAGCAACGCGCCCATTTTAGCTGAGCGCTCGACCAGATTTTCCTGATCGATTACTTCCAGCGCTGCCAGCCCACATGCCATTGCAAGATTGTTGCGGCCGAACGTTGTGGAGTGCACAACGCAACGGTCCATACGGCTGAACGTCTTCTGATAAATTTCCCGCCGGGTCACAATTGCGCCGCATGGCACGTAACCGCCGCTCAAGGTTTTTGCCAGCGTAATGATGTCCGGCTCCAAATTCCAATGCTGGAACCCAAACATCTTGCCCGTTCGACCGAGACCGGTCTGGACTTCATCCGAGATCAACAGCGTTCCGTATTTGCGGCACAGTTCCAGGGCACGAACAAAAAAATCCGTCTTTGGCGTCTGACAGCCTTTGCCTTGAACGGTTTCGATGACAAACGCCGCCACATCGCGTGACCGCAGTTGTCGATCCAACTCCGCGATGTCATCCAGCGGAACGCGCGTGTCGAAGCCTTGCATGAGCTGGCCAAAGCCGTCAGTGAAGCTTTCGCAGCCCATCAGCGACAACGAACCCAATGTCAGGCCGTGAAATGCGCTCGCCAGCGACACAACGCGTTGTCGTCCCGTTGCAGCGCGAGCGAACTTGAGAGCGCCTTCCATCGCCTCGGTTCCGGAATTGCAAAAGAAAACAGCATTTAGATGCGGCGGGGTCCGTTTCACAAGGGCCTCAGCCAGCAAGCCGCTCAGAAGCGAACAGTCCATCTGCACCATGTTTGGAAGATCCAAATCGAGCACGTCGCGAATCGCTTGTTTCACCAGCGGGTGATTGCGTCCGATGTTATAAACGCTGTAGCCGCTCAAGAAATCGAGATACGGCTGGTTATCCATGTCGTAGAGATACGCGCCTTCCGCTCGCGCATACACCTTGTCGAACCCGATGACGCGCTGCGCTGCTACGAGCGTGCGATTTATGTGCCGATCATGCAGTTCGTAATTTTCGCCAAGACGCGAGGCAATAATCTCCTTCAAATCGAAAGCCATGAGGAGGAAAACTTCCGCGATTCACGTGCGGAACGCAAATTTTGCAGGGCGTCTGTGTGTTAGACGCGATGGCGTCAAGAAACGCCCTACAAAAACGGACGTAAAAAAAGCTGCAGGATTCAGGGTGAATCCTGCAGCTCGATTTACGAATTCAGCTTGGCTTAGTCTTCGACTATAACACGCTCAACCGTGCGATGCTCTGTCGGTCCCGTGTAATAAACCCGAACCTTTTGGCCGGCTCGCAAGGGGGCCGTTACAGCTTTGCCAGCGGCGTTTACAATGTTCGCAGCCGTGCCGAGAGCGAAACTTACCGGGCCTTGTTCGCCCCTGACGACAACGGTCCTGCCAGGCTCATATGAAGTTACAGTGCCTGCCTCGTAAGTTGTGCTCGTAGTTGTTTGTGTTTCGGTCGTCGGTTTTGTCGACGTTGTGGTTTCTTCGGTCGTTGTGGTGCTGGTTTGTGCAAACGCCAGCGGCGCAACCAGTCCGCAAACCAAAGCAATGATTGTTCTTTTCATTCTCATGCCTCCTTTTGATTAGTGTTACCTCCACAATTCGTGACTCATTGCTCAAACGGACGCTCCTTGTGCGTCAATCTCTTCGCCCGGTTGAAAATGCGGCGAGTTGGATCTGCAGATTTCATCGATTTGAGTGCGCGTCACGAATTCGCTAACGTGAAACGCCCATGACGAGTAAAGCACTGCAGAGCGATCCAGTTGTTACGCCGGAACTGGTGAAACAACATGGCCTCACGCCGAAGGAATTCGAGCAGATTAACAAGATCCTTGGCCGCGAGCCGAACTTCACCGAACTGGGCATCTTTTCGGTGATGTGGAGCGAGCACTGCTCGTACAAAAACTCAAAGAAAGAATTGAAGAAGCTTCCCACAACCGGCGCGAATATTCTGGTCAAAGCCGGCGAAGAAAATGCAGGTGTGGTCGATATCGGTGATGGCTGGGCGGTCGCATTCAAAATCGAGAGCCATAATCACCCGAGTGCGATCGAGCCTTTTCAGGGCGCGGCCACAGGTGTTGGCGGAATCATCCGAGACATTTTTACAATGGGCGCGCGTCCGGAGTTTTGTCTGAATTCCTTGCGTTTCGGGCCAATCAGTGAGTCAAGCGGCAAACACAAAACATCGAACATCGCCGCCAACAGGCGGCTGTTCAGCGGTGTCGTATCCGGTATCGCGCATTACGGTAACTGCGTCGGCATACCTACCATCGGTGGCGAGATTTATTTCGATGAGAGTTTCGATGGCAATCCGCTGGTGAACGTTTTTTGTCTTGGAGTGTTGCGCCACGAAGAACTCGCGCGTGGCAGCGCGGAAGGCGCGGGAAATCCAGTTTTTTACGTCGGCGCTGAAACGGGTCGCGACGGCCTCGCCGGCGCGGCATTTGCCTCCCGCGAACTGACTGACCAATCGCGCGAAGATCGTCCTGCGGTGCAGGTTGGCGATCCGTTCAAGGAAAAATTGCTGCTTGAAGCGTGCCTCGAACTGATCGCTCGCGACGCAGTTGCCGGAATTCAAGACATGGGTGCGGCCGGCCTGACTTGTTCAACCTGCGAAACTGCAAGCCGTGGAGGGAGCGGTATCGAAATCGATCTGGGAAAGGTACCCAGACGCGAGCCAGAGATGACCCCATATGAAATCATGCTCAGTGAATCACAGGAACGAATGCTGATCATTGCCAAGCGCGGCTGCGAACATGTCGTGCGTCAGGTGTTCGATAAGTGGGACGTGCCGTGCGCGGAGATCGGCCGCGTCACGAGCGACGGCATCATGCGCGTCCGAAACAACGGCACGATTGCAACCGAAATTCCAGCGAAAGCCCTTGCTGACGAGGCCCCGCTCTACTCGCGCGAAGCGCAATCACCGGCTGCACCCGCGTCCCTAAGGAATGCGCGCCCGTCGCCTACAGAGCTACGGCTACAAGAAATCGATGTGCACGAATCGCTGCGACAGCTTCTTTGCGACCCGACCATCGCCTCCAAAAATTGGGTGTACCGTCAGTATGATCACACAGTTCGCACAGGAACCGTGGTAAAGCCTGGTTCGGACGCCGCTGTTTTTTTCGTCCGTTACGCCAATAAAATTCTCGCTGCGACCACCGATTGTAATTCACTCTATTGCGCGCTTGATCCACGAGAGGGCGGAAAAATTGCTGTCGCTGAGGCGGCGCGCAATCTCACCTGCTCCGGTGCGCGGCCGTTGGCCGTCACGGATTGCCTGAATTTCGGCAACCCGTACAAGCCAGAAAACTTCTGGCAATTGCGTGAAGCCGTCGAAGGAGTGGCCGAAGCGTGTCGGAAGTTCGAAACGCCTGTTACGGGCGGAAATGTGTCTTTGTACAATGAGAGTCCTCTTGGCGTTGTAGATCCAACGCCAACAATCGGCATGGTCGGACTGATCGACCATGAAAAGCACGTCACGACGCAATGGTTTAAGGATGAAGGTGACGGAGTCATTCTCGTTGGTGTGGAGTCGGCCCGCCCCCGGGCCGCAGCGCAAAGCGACGACGTTGCGGCTCCGAACCTCGGCGGCTCGCGTTATCTGAAGGTGTGCCACGGATTGAAAATTGGTCCGCCGCCACACGTCGATCTCGCGCACGAAATCATGGTGCAAAACGCCGTTCGCGATTTAATTCGAGAAGGTCTTGTGCAGAGCGCACACGATTGCTCTGAAGGCGGGCTTGGTGTAACACTCGCCGAATGCTGTTTCAACCCCGAACGATTGTTTGGAGCAGAAATTAATCTAGGAGCCTGCGCCGTGCGCGATGGAGAAGATCGCAACTGGGACGCATGCGCTACTCTCTTTAATGAGTCGCAATCGCGCATCGTGATCTCGGTCAGGCCGGAAAACCTCGACAACACAATCGCAATCTTGCGCGAGCGCAAAGTTCCATTTCAGCAGCTTGGGAAAGTTGGCGGCGACGAACTGCGAATTCGGATCGACGAACAAACGTTTGGCTGGCGAGTTGCCGAAATTTACGACCGCTGGTGGAACGCGATTGGTCGCGCAGTTGAACAAGACGAAAGCATTCCGAGCTTGTGAATCCCGGAAAGGCGAGATTGAATCCACGCCAATCTGATGAATTATTGGGTGTGACTAACCCCTCGAACAGATTGGACCCGGACCAGCTGCCCGACTCCACGGTTCTGCCGCAGCATGAGTGCGGCCTTTTCGGCGTGTTCGGTCATCCAAACGCCGCGGTGCTGACGTATTATGGGCTATTTGCGTTGCAACATCGCGGACAAGAGAGCGCCGGGATCGTCACAAGCAACGGGCCGGGGACGAGCTTCCTCATGCACAAGGACATGGGCTTGGTATCGCAGGTGTTCGGTCAGTCCGAACTGGCAAGGTTGAAGGGTACGCGCGCGCTCGGCCATACGCGTTACTCGACCACCGGCACCAGCACGATCAAGAACGCGCAACCTTTCGTGGTGGATTGCGTGCGCGGCCAGATGGCTATCGCGCACAACGGCAATTTAATTAATGCCGACATTTTGCGCGATGAACTCGAACGTAGAGGCTCAATTTTTCAGACTACCGCCGATAGCGAAATAATTTTGCACCTTCTTGCGCAGCCTTCGGACAATGGTGGAAATGTCCTGGCCGCATTGCGTCGTGTGGAGGGTGCATTTTCGCTGTTGATCATGAGTGAACGTGAACTCATCGCCGTTCGCGATCCTTTCGGGTGGCGGCCACTCGCCCTGGGAAAAATCGACGGCGCATATGTGCTCGCATCTGAGACATGCGCGTTCGATCTGATTCACGCCGAGTTCATCCGCGAAGTTGAGCCGGGCGAAGTGCTGATTATCAACGAAGACGGATTGCGCTCGGAACGGCCTTTCCCGGATTCGCGTCCCGCATTCTGCATGTTCGAATACGTTTATTTTTCGCGGCCGGACAGCATTGTAGGCGGCGTTAACATCGGAAAAGTCCGAATGGAAATGGGACGCGAACTGGCACGGAGATTTCCTGTCAAAGCGGACATCGTCGTGCCTGTGCCCGACTCAGGTAACTACGCCGCGCTTGGTTTTGCTGAAGAGCTGAAGATTCCTTTCGAGCACGCATTCGTACGGAACCACTATATCGGCCGAACATTTCTGCAGCCAACCCAACTCATTCGCGATTTCGATGTGCGAGTGAAATTGAATTTGATCAAGGAAATGGTCGCGGGCAAACGTGTTGTGGTGGTGGATGACTCGATCGTGCGCGGCACCACTGCGCGTGCTCGTGTAGTGAACCTGCGCGAAGCCGGTGCAAAAGAAGTTCACATGCGCGTGAGTTGTCCTCCACACCGGTTTGCCTGCCATTACGGCATCGATT
>Ga0310811_10012416_pt1 | contig 11054 bp, 11 predicted proteins | sample YCmetagenome_FD_207642 | JGI IMG/M metagenome (GOLD analysis project Ga0310811, IMG submission 207642) | Soil microbial communities from experimental microcosm in Duke University, North Carolina, United States - YC | ecosystem: Engineered > Artificial ecosystem > Soil microcosm > Unclassified ...
CTCCGGATTGAAGCCATACTGCGCGGAAAATCCTTTCTTGTTGACCTCCTCTGTGAACCGGGCAGCGTTCGATTGGATACGGAAAACTCCAATGGTTACATAATTGGCATGCTCCGCTTGAGCAGATGCTCGGTGACAGATTAAAGCGAGAGCTAAGACAAAAAAGAGTTTTGATAACTTCATGGAATTTCATTTCAATTTAGGAATAAAAATCTGTATTGAGTAAAGTTTGGGATCACGGGAGCCAAATTATTGCTCGCTCGTTGTCAGCAAGACAATTTTGCGGACCTTGTTCGCAAGAAACGGATTGCAATCCCACGGATGAATAACAATCTTTGCGCACGAACCCAACGTTATGCCAGATAATAATAAACGATTTTCAGCCATCATTTTACTGCTCGCTCTTTCCCTGATTTGGGGGACTTCTTTTATTCTAATCAAACAGGGCCTGAAAATCTTTTCGCCTGACGAGGTGGGCGCACTGCGGGTAGCGGCGGCATTTATTTTTTTGTTGCCGATGGCAATTCAACATCTAAAGGAGTTGAAGCCGGGTGACCATTGGAAACTTTTTGTTTCGGGGATGCTGGCGGTCTTTATTCCCGCGTTTTTGTTTGCGGTTGCACAAACACATTTGAATAGTTCATTGGCGGGAATCTTAAATACGCTGTCACCCATCTGGACGATGCTAATTGGGGCGATTTTTTTTAGTCAACGCTTTCGTGGGTGGGCAATCGCAGGAATCGTTATCAGCTTTGTTGGTTGCGTGATCTTGGCAATGGCTCGTGCGGATGGCGGCCTTGGCGCCTTCAATGTCTACGCGTTGCTTATCGTATTGGCCTGTGCCTGCTATGGCACCAATCTCAACTTTTTGAAATTCAAGATTACCTATCTTCAACCGATGACTATCATAAGTGTTTCGCTGCTGTTGATAGCTCCGTTGGCCTACGTCTATTTATTTGGCTTTACGGATTTCACATACAAGATGATCCATGTAGAGGGGGCTTGGAGAGCCTTTGGGTTTATTCTGATTCTGGCCTTGATGAGTACCGCCGTAGCCAACTTGCTTTTTTACAAGTTGTTGAAAATCTCTTCGCCTTTGTTTGCCAGTTCGGTAACCTATGTGATGCCGATTGTTTCCGTGATGTGGGGATTGATTGACGGCGAAGTCTTGTTGGCGGGCCACTTCATTGGCATGGCACTCATCTTAGGTGGGGTATTTTTGGCCAATAGAAAATGACTTTTTTTGTAAAATAGTCTTCAACTTATTTCGCAGTGACTTAAAAAATCTTGTGCCATGAAAAAGATTGCTTTGTTGTGTTTGGTAATTGCTTGCTCGTGTGCGGCGAAAAAATCGATCGATGGTTCAAAGGAAGATCTGATGATCACCGAAAAAGCCTTTGCGCTGATGGCAAAGGAGAAAGGGATAGCTGAGGCATTTTATGCGTTCGCTGCGGATGACGCCGTTATCAAGCGCGGTCAGAACATCATCAACGGTAAGGAAGGCATCCGGGAATATTATGAGAAGCAGCCACCAACGGGGCAACTTGAATGGTCGCCTGATTTTGCAGACGTGTCTGGGGATTTAGGATATACTTACGGAAAATTTACCTACTCAGAGAAAGACTCGACGGGAGTTGTAAAGCAATCCACCGGATTTTTTCACACGGTCTGGAAAAGACAAAAAGACGGGACTTGGAAATTTGTTTGGGATTAAACCAATAAGCTAGCCCAGCGCTTCTACTTCCTCCACTTCTTCCGGCATCATTTTCTTGAAGAGATTTTCAATTCCTGCTTTAAGGGTAATGGTTGATGAAGGGCAACCACTGCACGAACCTTGTAGGGCCACCCGCACGCGCTTGTTCTCATAGGAGTGAAAAGTGATTGCGCCGCCATCTTGTTCTACGGCAGGTCGTATGTACTCGTCCAAAATGGTTTTGATTTTCTTGATGGTTTCTGTCTCCTCTTGTTCTGGCGCAGCTTCCACCTTTTTGTCGAGAATCAGCTTACCCGATTCAAGGAAATTTTTGATATGTTCCTTTAACGTGTCCTGAACTTCAAGCCATTCGACATCTTCTTTTTTGGTGACAGTGACGAAGTTGCTCATGTAAAACACGCGGTCCACAAACGGATACATGAAAAGTTCCTGAGCTAGAGGTGCTTCCTCCGCCTCCGCGGGAGACGGAAAATCGAAACTCATGCCCTCGGGTACCAACATTTCGTTGGCGACAAACTTGAGGGAATTAGGGTTCGGATTGCTTTCCAGATAGATATGAATGTTTTTCGGAGGTGCCTGAAGCATAAAACGCGTTTTATAAGCCAACAAAATTACGCAAATTAAGTTCACGGGCTGGAAAAAAGGGGAGACTAACAACTATTAGCCATTTACTATTATCTTCGCGGTTCTTAATTTTTCAAATGAAGCAAAAGTCTCTCGTTTTGGCCCTTTTCGCTTTGGCGACCATCGCTATCATTTTAGGAGTCATAGATCATTACGTGGCAGCGATCAATAGCAATGTTCTGGCTGTCAGTCGGTGGTTGCTTTGGGGATCGATGATCTATTTTGCTTATCAAAGGAAAAAGCTCACCACGTGGATAGTAGTAGCGATGATGCTGGGCTGCGAAATCGGTTTTTCATTTCCTACAATGGCTGCGCAAATGGACATATTCAGCGGAATTTTCCTTCGGCTGATCAAAACTATCATCGCACCGTTGATTTTCTCAACGCTCGTCGTTGGCATCGCTGCACATTCCAATTTGAAGCAAGTAGGCCGCATGGGGCTGAAAGCGATTTTGTATTTCGAAGTCGTGACTACGCTGGCTTTGTGCATTGGGTTAGCGGCGATTAACATCAGCAGGGCAGGTGAAGGGGCGGATATTCAAGTGGCTCAGGCGCAGGAACAGAAGGCAGAAAAGATGCTTGCAGCAAAAAAGCCGGCACACGATGTCATCTTGGATATTTTTCCTGAAAATATTGCAAAGGCAATCGCCGACGGGCAAGTACTGCAAGTGGTCGTCTTCAGTATTTTGTTTGCCTCAGGTCTTGCACTTGTGAAGGACGACAAGAAAAAACCGGTACTTCAGTTCATGGAAGGGTTGTCGGAGGTCATGTTCAAGTTCACCAATATTGTGATGTATGTTGCGCCATTTGCCGTGTGTGGAGCACTTGCCTATTCGATTGCTACATTCGGATTCGAAGTGTTGAAGAACTTGATCATGCTGGTGGCCACACTTTATGCAGCCCTGTTTGTTTTTATTGTTGCCGTGTTAGTTCCCATCGGGCTGATCATCAAATTGAATTTCAGAAAATTCATCAATGCAGTGGCCGAGCCGGTGACCATTGCTTTCTCCACTGCTACGAGCGAATCCGCGTTGCCCAAGGCGATGGAGAATTTGGAAGCCATGGGCATTCCTCGAAAAGTGGTTTCGTTCGTGTTGCCCACCGGGTATAGTTTCAATTTGGATGGAAGCACGCTTTATCTCTCCCTCGCTTCGGTGTTTGTAGCTCAAATGGCCGGGGTTGACCTTTCGTTGGGTGAGCAAATAAAAATGGTAGTCATTCTCATGCTTACCAGCAAAGGAGTGGCGGGTGTGCGTGGCGCTACGTTCTTGATTTTGGTTGCCACGGTTGCCGATTTGGGCATCGACCCCCACAAAGCCTTTGTGGTGCTTGGGGTTGACGCCATCATGGATATGGCCCGCACCGGTACCAATGTGCTCGGCAATTGCCTCGCCACTGTAGTCGTGGCAAAGTGGGAAGGCGAGTACAAGGATTAAGCCTTCTCCAAAGAATCGACGTCGATCACTCACATTCTTATTGTTTCTCAGTTTATTTTTCTTTAACATGAGAGACAATTAAATCATGAGGTCCTTATGGGAAACTCTGGTTTTGGAATTACGGCCCGTAGTGACGGCTGGTGGGTCCGTCCGCTCCTTGTCTTTCTGGGGCTGAGTGCTTTCATTGTCTATGCTACCTGGGCCGCCTTTCAAGGGCGGCATTATTTTTTCGGGAATTATCTCTCTCCATTTTATTCGCCCGAACTTTTCGGTAGTTCACCACACAGTTGGTTTGGTGGTCAACCCGATTGGTGGCCTTTGATTCTTCCTTTCTCTCCGGCGTTGTTGATCTTATGGGCACCGGGCGGCATGCGGTTCACTTGTTACTATTATCGTGGTGCGTATTACAAATCTTTTTGGGCCGACCCTCCGGCTTGTGCAGTAGGTGAGCCCCGAAAAACTTATTGGGGGGAAAACTCCTTTCCTTTGATCTTACAGAATGTTCATCGCTATTTTATGTACCTCGCTGTCTTGTTTGTATTCGTGCTGGCGTATGATGCATGGAGAGCGATGTGGTTTGTGGACGCATCGGGCCAGGAAAATTTTGGCCTAGGTATGGGCACCTTTGTTCTTGCCTTGAATGCGACGCTTTTAGGGGGCTATACTTTTGGCTGTCATTCGTTTCGGCACTTGGTGGGTGGAATCAAAGACCGGTTGTCTCAAAACCCCGTTAGAAAAAAAGTGTATGACTGTGCAAGCTGCCTGAACCGTGGCCACATGAACTGGGCGTGGTGTAGTTTATTCTGGGTGATGTTCTCTGATGTTTACGTGCGCTTGTGTTCCATGGGTATCTGGACTGACTTTCGATTTTTCTAAAATGATGAACGACTACGAAACATTTACACACGATGTGCTGGTGATCGGTTCCGGTGGAGCTGGGCTGCGTGCCGCTATCGAAGCATCGGCGTCGGGTGTTTCCGTGGGAATGATTTGTCGTTCGTTACTAGGCAAAGCGCATACGGTGATGGCTGAGGGCGGTGTTGCAGCGGCCCTGGCAAACGTGGATGACCGTGATAACTGGAAGGTACATTTCGCAGATACGATGCGCGGAGGTCAGTATCTCAATAATTGGCGCATGGTGGAAATTTTTGTCAAGGAAGCGCCTGATCGGGTGAGAGAACTCGAAGCATGGGGCGCTGTGTTTGATCGAACCAGAGATGGAAAAATTCTGCAACGCAATTTTGGCGGCCACAAATATCCCCGACTCGCTCATGTGGGCGATCGCACGGGCCTTGAAATGATACGGACGTTGCAAGACCACAGCATTCATCAAGGGATAGATAATTTATCAGGAATACACGATAGTGAGCCTCCTCAAGGATGGAAATAAAATAGCGGGTGCTTTTGCTTATGATCGAGAAAAAGGGTCTTTTAAAGTTTTCCGGTGCAAAGCGGTGATCATTGCCACGGGTGGTCTCGGAAAGATTTATAAAATATCCAGTAACAGTTGGGACTGCACCGGCGGCGGCATTTCCATTGCTTATCATGCCGGGGCCGAACTGCTCGACATGGAATTCGTTCAGTTTCACCCCACGGGAATGGTGTGGCCTCCGAGCGTTCGCGGCCTATTGATTACGGAAGGTGTGCGCGGCGAAGGTGGGGTGCTACGCAACAGCAACGGCAAGCGATTTATGTTTGATGATATTCCTGAAAACTATCGCAATCAAACCTCGACCAATGAAGAGGAGGGTTGGCGTTATACGCAGGGTGACAAGAATGCAAAACGTCCACCCGAGCTCCTCACGCGAGACCATGTGGCAAGATGTATCCGGCGCGAAATCAAAGAAGGCAGAGGATCTCCTCATGGTGGCGTCTTCCTTGATATCGCTTGGATCAAAGAAAAAATTCCCAATGCTGCTGACCACATCAAACGGAAGTTGCCAAGCATGTATCACCAGTTCAAAGAACTCGCCGGTGTCGACATTACCAAGGAGCCGATGGAAGTGGGACCAACTACACATTATCTGATGGGCGGAATTCGTGTGGACGCCGATACGCAGATGACCAACGTGTCTGGCCTTTTTGCGGCGGGGGAATGCGCAGCAGGGCTGCACGGGGCAAACCGTTTGGGAGGAAATTCCCTTTCGGATTTGTTGGTGTTCGGAAAATGTGCCGGCGAGTCGGCAGCGAAATACGCGAAAGAAACGCCGTTGGGTAAAATTGATGATAGTGAAATTAAAGAAAGCGCAAGGGAGGCATTGAGTCCATTCGAACGCGAGTCAAGTGTCGACAAAGAAAACCCGTACGAGATTCAACATCAGTTGCAGGAGATGATGCAAGACCTTGTCGGAATTGTTCGCGTAGAAAGTGAGTTGAGCGAGGCGCTTCAAAAAATTGAGCAATTCAAACTTCGGGCGGCGAAAGCGGCGTGTGGCGGAAATCGCGGCTACAATCCGGGATGGCATACGGCCATTGAGCTCAAGCACATGCTTACAGTTGCGGAAGCGATCACATTGGCCGCTATTGAAAGGAAGGAAAGTCGCGGCGGCCATTTTCGCGATGATTTTCCCGACAAGAGTGAAGAGCTTGGTGGAATGAACATAAGTGTTGCAAAAGCCGAAGGTGGAAAAATGATCAGGAAGAGAATTCCCAAAGTAAAAATGCGCGACGACCTGCAACAGATCATCGAAGAGAACAAATGAAGGTGACGTTTAAAATATGGCGTTCAAATTCCACCGGTGGGCAACTTCAGGAATATCAAACTGAAATCGGTGAAGGTATGGTAGTGCTCGATGCCGTTCATCAGATACAAGCCGAGCAAGCCAACGACTTGGCGGTACGTTGGAATTGCAAAGCAGGAAAATGCGGATCGTGTTCCGCAGAAATCAACGGGATGCCGAAACTCATGTGCATGACACGCATGGAGGATGTGCCAAAAGATAAGCCGGTCACGATACAGCCGATGAAGGCTTTTCCTGTCATCAAGGACTTGGTCACCGATGTGTCCGTGAACTATCGCGTCAAAAAGAGGATTAAGAAATTCAAACCGCGCCAACCTGATGCCCCCGATGGAACATGGCGGATGGCCCAAAGTGACATCGATCGTGTGCAAGAGTTCAGAAAATGCATCGAGTGTTTTTTGTGCCAAAATGTGTGCCACGTATTGCGTGAACACGATCTCCACGAAAAATTTGCCGGCCCCCGTCACATGGTATATACCGCGGCACTTGAAATGCACCCTCTTGATGTAGAAGACAGGCGAGAAGATTTGAAGAAGCAGGAGGGCATTGGATTTTGCAACATCACCAAATGCTGCACTACCGTCTGCCCCGAAAAAATTACGATTACCGACAACGCAATAATTCCCTTGAAGGAAAGGGTGGCAGATCGCTTTTATGATCCGTTGATGAAATTGTTCAGCATATTCACCAAAAAGAATTCACTATGACCATTGAAGATCTGAAATTGGAATTGAAGCCACTGTCAAAACAAGGAGTGGAGTCGGCGATAGCGAAGGCAGAGCAATATCGTTTGCTCAACAACCCTAAGCTGGCGGAAAGCATTTGCCTCGACGTGCTGCAAACAGAACCGGACAATCAAAAGGCATCCGTCATTTTATTGCTGGCGTTGACGGATCAATTTGGCCAGTCGTCGTCGAAGGCGAGAAGTGAGGCCCTTGCGATTGCTGGCAAATTGAAAGACGAGTATTCACGCATCTATTATGCAGGCATTGTGCATGAACGTCAAGGCTCAACCGCCTTAGCTTCAGGGTTACCCGGTTCTGAGTTTGATGCATACGAATGGTACGTTGAGGCCATGGAGTTTTATCAGAAGGCGGATGCAGTCAATAAAGTTTCCGCGAATGATGATCCCACCTTGCGTTGGAACACATGCGTCAGAATAATTCAGGAATATAAATTAAAGTCGAGGCCGTCGGATGACCGAACCGTGCTGTTAGAATAGCGTCAGCTGATCACACCTGACCCGATCAACTCCTCGCCATCATACCAAGCGGCAAATTGCCCAGGTGTTACGCCGCGTTGAGGCCTATCAAAAACAATATAGAGTCCGTCTTCTTTTTGATGAAGTGTACATTTCTCCAATGGCTGGCGATAACGGATTCGTGCGAAGAATTCTTTTGAATCTCCACTGTTCAGTTTTAAATCCTCGCGTACCCAGTGTTCATCTTTCAAAGGAATGAACAACCCTTTTCGATATAAGCCAGGGTGATCTTCACCCATGCCTGTGTAGATGATATTTTTGTCGGTGTCCGTGCCAATCACAAACAATGGTTTTTCAAAGCCACCTAAGTTCAATCCTCGGCGTTGGCCTATCGTGTAAAAATGTGCGCCGTTATGTTCACCGACCACTTCACCTTGATCGGGTGAAAAATGAAACGGCTCGGTCTTGGCAATAAGCTCATCCACAGCATGTCCATTTTTGAATACAGATGAACTGGCTCCTACTTCGATTACTTTTCCTTTTTTTGGTTCGAGACGTTGTTGCAAGAAATCAGGCAAGTGTACCTTGCCGATAAAACATAAGCCTTGCGAATCTTTTTTCTCGGCGGTCGCAAGCCCGGCTTTTTTTGCGATCGCGCGAACTTCCGGTTTTAACAATTCCCCAATTGGAAATAACGCTTTCGAAAGCTGCCCTTGGGTAAGTTGGCAGAGGAAATAGCTTTGATCTTTGTTCGGATCCCTGCCCGCTAACAACCGATATACTTTTTTCCCGTCAACTTCTGTTTCTGCTTTTCTCGCATAATGCCCCGTCGCGACGAAATCGGCTCCAAGTTTAACTGCGGCGTTCAAGAAAATATCAAATTTGATTTCGCGGTTACAGAGGATGTCGGGGTTGGGTGTGCGGCCGGCCTTGTATTCGGCAAACATATAGTCTACGATGCGCTCTTTGTATTCTTTGCTAAGATCGATAGCTTGAAAGGGGATGCCAAGGTGCTGGGCTACGATCATGGCGTCGTTGCTGTCATCAAGCCAAGGGCATTCGTTGCTAATCGTCACCGTATCGTCATGCCAGTTTTTCATGAACATGCCGATGACCTCATAACCCTGTTCTTTCAATAAATAAGCGGTTACGCTGGAATCAACACCTCCGGAAAGACCGACAACAACTCTTTTCATAGCCAATGGGCTTCAAGCCGCAAGCTACAGGCTTCAGGCGAAATATCCTGTAGCCTATAGCTTGAAGCTGGTGGCTAATTTAACGCCAAATTCTCGGCTAAAAGTTCATTCACGATTTGATTAAATCGCTCCTTGAATTGCTCGTAATAAATACCGGTGCCTGGCCCTTCAAATCCTGTATGGATGTATTTTACTTTTCCGTCTTTCCCGACGAAAATAGTGGTGGGCCATCCCATCACTCTGTTCAGCGCCGGCAGCGACTGGGACGCTTTCTCTGCATCATAAATTCCCGCAATAACAAAGTCGTAGGGTATATTCATTTTAGCCTTGGCCTTCTTCACCCGTTCGCTGGCATAGTTGAAGTCGTCTTTTCGTTCGTAGGCAAGACCTAAAATTTCAACTCCGCGCTGATGGTTCTCATTGTACCACGGCACGAGAAATCTTGTTTCATCCATACAGTTGGGGCACCAAGTTCCGAAAATCTGGAGGATCAAGACCTTGTTCTTGAATTTTTCATCTGACGGGCTTACCAAGTTTTTGTTCAAATCAGGAAAATGGAAATCGATTCGGTCATATCCTTCCTTCAAATAAGTCAATGCTTCGGCATCAGGCATTTTTGCATTTTCATTTTTTACGCCTTTGAATGGTTCGTACGAAAGCTTGCCTGCATAATAATCACCTTTCAATGAATCACCGTCTTTGGTGGCGATGAACACGTAGGCATGATTCCCGTCGAACGTGCTCAACATCAATTTTCCGTCCACTACGTTTCCTTCGAGGTAGCGATAGTCACCGGTAGGCGTCAAAAAACTTCCTGTCAAATGGTTGCCATCTTGTTCAAACACTCCGACTGATGGAATGATTTTTCCCTTCGGCGTCTTAAACTCCACTTGATACTTGCCGCTGTAATCAGTCGTTTTTTCGCTCGAGTTTTTTGCAAACCGATAATTTTCACCAAAGGTCGCAGAGAACGGCTGGTTGGCTTGTTTGGCATAGTTTTTCACGAAGGTGCCAGTGAGTTTATCACCGTCAATTTTGGCGCGAAGTTCGGCGTCAAAGATATGGAGCACCATTTTCACTGAGTCGCCGAAAATGGAAACCTCGTCCAGCAGGATTCTTTCCGAACCATTATTGATGTAAACCAAAAGGCTGTCGTTCTTTTTGGCAACATCGAAGGTGAACGGAAGGTCATGCCCCTGACAATCGATGACACCACGCCAGGTGCCGGTTTTTAGTTCTACAGGTGTACTGCATGAAAGAGCAACTGCCGCGATAAGAATGAGTAAAAATTGACCGGGATATTTCATAGTTATTGTTCTACTTTGACTTTTGTTGTTTACTATTATAGAAAACCAATGATTCGCCTGATTGTTCCTACAACGATCACATCAAAAAGATTCACGGGATCGCAAAAATCATTAAATAGGGTGGAAAATTACTTCTGTTTTCTGAGGAAATAGTGTGAGAGATCATAATCAGTGGTTAACGGTGCAAAATAAAAAAATGTTCACAGGATTACGCGTATTGGAGTTAGCGTCGGTATTGGCGGGCCCAAGCGTGGGCCAGTTTTTTGCAGAATTGGGCGCTGAAGTGATCAAGGTGGAGAATCCAAAAACGAATGGCGATATCACAAGAAGTTGGAAAACAGCAGAGGAGGAGACGGATGATCGGTCGGCCTATTTTTGTTCGTGCAATTGGGGGAAAAAATCAATCGCCCTTGATTTGACCTTGGCAGCCGACCTTGAGGTTGTTAAAAAATTGTCAAACCGTGCGGATATAATCATTGCGAGTTACAAACACGGTGATGCTGAGAGATTGGGAGTTTCATATCCGCAATTGAGTCAAGAAAATCCACGCCTTATCTATGGGCAAATTTCCGGTTATGGTTCGGATGATGACCGAGTGGGTTATGACGCCGTGATCCAGGCCGAAAGCGGGTTCATGGATTTGAATGGAGAGAAAAATGGTGAGCCGATAAAAATGCCGGTGGCACTCGTAGATGTTTTGGCAGGTCATCAGTTGAAAGAAGGGCTGTTGCTTGCTTTACTGAATCGAGAGCGAAGTGGACAAGGCGATTTAGTTGAGGTAAGCTTGATTCAGGCGGCCATTGCGTCGCTGGTAAATCAGGCGACGAACTGGCTC
>Ga0310811_10012417_pt1 | contig 11053 bp, 11 predicted proteins | sample YCmetagenome_FD_207642 | JGI IMG/M metagenome (GOLD analysis project Ga0310811, IMG submission 207642) | Soil microbial communities from experimental microcosm in Duke University, North Carolina, United States - YC | ecosystem: Engineered > Artificial ecosystem > Soil microcosm > Unclassified ...
ATCAACGACGGGTTCATCGCGAGGGCCCTGGCGATCGCCACGCGCTGCTGCTGGCCGCCGGAGAGCTGGGCGGGGTAGGACTCCGCCTTCTCGCTGAGCCCCACCTTCTCCAGGTTCTCCCTGGCGATCCGTACGGCCTCCGCACGTGAGCGCTTCAGGACGCGCTCCTGGGCGATCGCGACGTTGCGCAGCACGGTGAGGTGTGAGAACAGATTGAACTGCTGGAACACCATGCCGAGTCGCCGCCTCGCGGCGTCGATGTCCACGTCGGGATGGGTGAGCTCGATCCCGTCGACGAACACCTGACCCGAGGTCGGCTGCTCCAGCAGGTTGACGCAGCGCAGCAGTGTCGACTTGCCCGAGCCCGACGGCCCGATGACGCAGACGACCTGCCCGCTCTCGACGCTGAAGTCGATGCCCTTCAGGACCTCGAGCTTCCCGAAGGACTTGTGCAGCTTCCTGATCTCTACGGTGCTCATCGGCTCGCTCCCTGGCGTGCCTCCAGGCGGCGTGCCGCGTATCCCAGAGGGATCGTGATCAGCAGATAGGTCAGACCGGACACCAGGATCGGCGTCGGGTTGGCGAACGTGGAGGCCTGGTCGTTGCCGAACTTGGCCAGCTCGACCTGGCTCGCCGTCACCCCGAGGAACAGCACCAGCGAGGAGTCCTTGAACAGCAGAACCAGCTCGTTGGTGAGCGGGGGGATCACGATGCGGATCGCCTGCGGGATCACGATCGAGACCATCGCCCGCATGTGAGGCATGCCGAGTGAGCGCGCCGCCTCCATCTGCCCCTTGGGGACGGCCTGCAGGCCGGCCCGGAACGTCTCGGCCATGTAGGCCGCCGAGACGACGCCGAGGCCGAGCGCCGCCTGGCCGTACACCTCGCCGGGAACCTGGAAGCCGGGGAAGGCGAGCGGCAGGCTGCCGATCAGAAGGAAGATCAGCAGCGCCGGCAGGCCGCGGAAGACCTCGACGTACCCCGCCGCGATCCACCGGTACGGCGCCACGGAGGACTGCCGCATGAGCGCCAGCACCAACCCGAGCGCGAACCCGATGACGAACCCGCTGATCGTGTAGATCACCGTGTTCTTCAACGCCACCGTGAACAGCGCCGGCAGGCCCTCACCCGCGACCTTGGAGCTGAGGAACGACTCCTTGATAGCCGGCCAGTCGGCCAGCAGTGCGAGCACGACGACGATGACGAGCAGCACGCCGTACTGGATGCCCCGGCTGATCCGCTGCTTCTGACGGGGGCTGAGCCGCCTCTGGGGAGAGGCGGCTGCCTGTTGGTCGGCCATCACGTCACGGAGTCGGGGTCGCGGCCGGGCTCGGCTCGGTGCCGAACCACTTCTTGTAGATCGCGTCGTAGGTGCCGTCGGCCTTGGCGGCCTTGATGGCGTCGTTGACGACCGTGGCCAGGGCGGTGTTGCCCTTCTTCATGCCGATGCCGTACTGCTCGCCGGTGTCGAGGCTGGCGACCTGCGCGAACTTGGCGCCGATCTCCGGCTTCTTCAGCCAGGTCTGCACGACGGGAAGGTCCTGCACGATCACGTCGACCTGGCCGGTCTGCAGAGCGAGCAGTTCCTTGGGGGAGTCGGCGTACTCGACCGGGTCGAAGCCCTTGCCCTTGACGTAGTCGAGACCCGTCGTGGACGCCTGGGCGCCCAGCTTGAGGTTCTTGGCCTTGACGTCGTCGAGCGAGGTGACCCCGCTGTCCTTCTTCGCCATGAGTGACTGGGTGGCGTCGAAGTACGGGTCCGAGAAGAGGATGTTCTGCTTGCGCTCGTCGGTGATCGTCATGCCGGCCGCCGCGACGTCGCACTTGCCGGAGTTCATGGCCGCGCCGCTCTTGATGGCGGCGAAGTCGATGTCGACGATGTCCTGCGTCACCCCGAGCTTCTTGGCCGCCAGGTTGACGATGTCCACGTCGAACCCGACGACGTCACTGCCCTGGTTGAACTCGAACGGCTCGTAGGGGATGTTCGTGCAGGTCGTGATCTTTCCTGCGTTGACGAGCTTGACTCCCCCCGGAGCCGGGGCGGCGGTGGAGTCCCCGCCGGAGTCTCCGCCGCAGGCCGCAGCGGCAAGCGTGATCGCCAGCGCAGTCGTGCCGATCGCGGCCGCTCGCGGGATGGTGGACCAGAGAGCCACGCAGGCCTCCTCATTTTGGTACAAATCGAACTTCCTGCATGCGCAGTTTAGAGGCTCATTGCAACAGGCCGTCTCCGGGCTGAACTTTAGGGTCGAATCCCCATATATAACAACAGACCCAACAAAAACGACAGTTGTTTAGAGACCGTGGCGTTACAAGGGTGGAGCCCTCGCTGGAAACCATCGGAGCCCATGTCGGAGGCCCCGCGTCGTCGACCGTGTCCCCCTCGCCGCCGTGTCTCGTGGCCGCCGCCGACCGGCGAGTCTATCGCTCCACCTATCGTGACCGATCAGTTACGGGCAGTCTTCGCGGCCGCCAGTGCGGCCAGCTTGGCGAAGGCGTTTCGCGATGCCCCGTACGACTCCGCCTGGCCGATGACGAGCTGCTGGCGGGGGGCGCTGCCGATGTGGAACACCTCGAAGTGGAGGGTCATCTCGCCGACTTCGCCGTGCCGATAGCGGATCGACCTGTGCGTTCTGGATCGGACGTCGTGGCGGTTCCACAGGCGCCGGAAGTCTTCGCTGTCGCGTGACAGCTCCTCGACCAGTTCCTGTACGGACGGGTCGTCGACATTCGTCCCCACTGTGGCGCGGAGGTGGGCCGCCAAATCTCGGGCCTGCTCGGTCCAGTCCATGTAGAAGTCCCGCGCCAGGGGATTGAGGAAGGTCAGCCGTAGCAGGTTGTCGCAGTGGTCCATCCCCGCGAAAAGAGCTGTGGCCAGCGGGTTCTTGGCGAGAATGTCCAGCCGAATGTTCATCACCAGCATCACGGCGTGATCGCAGCCGAGGATGAACCGCAAAGCGTTCGGGCACACCTGCTCGACTCCGGGGGCATGGGGGCGCCTGGCCCGGGGGCGCGCGAGATCGTAAAGGTGCCCGGTCGCCTCGGTGTCGAGCTGGAAGACCCGTGCCAGGGCTTCCAGCACCTGAGCCGAGGGGTTGCGTTCCCGTCCCTGTTCCAGCCGCACGTAATAGTCGGCGCTGACATCCGCCAGCAGCGCGACCTCGTCGCGACGGAGCCCGGGGGTGCGGCGGCGGCCGAAACTCGGCAGCCCGACCTGGTCGACGGTCGTGGCCTGGCGCCGAGCGCGAAGGAAGTCCCCGAGCGCGCTCCTGCCTTCCATTCCGTCACGTTACGACGCGACGCTTGCGGCAGGGTAGGTGTCTCACTCCTCTGTACGGCGCCTTCCGCCCCGGCCCAGCCGCTGATCCGCGCGATCTCACTGCCACGCCGGGTGTTCACCGCCACGGCGCACTGCCATGCCGGGTGTTCACGGCCCGGCATCCGCACGCCGTCGTACGGCGGGCGCAACCGGGGAGCGGCCTTCGGGATAGAGGACGTTGTCAGCACCTTGGACACGGAGGAGGCACCCATGAAGGGACACACCGGCCCATGGCTACGGCGAGAGTGGTGAGTCAACCTGCGGAGAAGCTCGACGATTCGGGAATCGTCGCCGCTTCTCTGGAGGACCCCGAGGCGTTCGGTGAATTGTTCCGCCGCCACGCGCCACGACTTCACGCCTACATCAAGCGGCGCCTCGGGGGCGCTCTCGCCGATGACGTCGTGGCGGAGACGTTCGCCACCGCGTTCCGGCAGCGGGGGAGATTCGACGGGCGGGCGGAGTTCGCCGCGTGGTTATGGGGCATCGCCGGCAATTTGATCGCCAGGCACCACCGGCAGGAGACCCGCATGTACAGGGCGTTCGCCCGGACGGGTGTGGACCCCGCCGAGGACGGCGTCGCCGACTTGGCCGGCGATCGCGTGGACGCCGCGGCGCGCGGCCCTCATCTGGCCAGGGCCCTCGCCTCACTGAGCGCACAGGACCGCAGCGCCGTTCTGCTGCTCGCCTGGGGCGAACTGTCGTACGCCGAGATCGCAGCGACGTTGGATCTGCCCCTCGGCACTGTCAAGGCCAAGATCCACCGGGCTCGGACGAAGCTCCGCAAGGCCCTTCCCGAGGAGAAGTGACGATGGATGAACTCGACGCGCTGCGGCAGATGCGGACGGCGCTGGCCCGTGAGGAGAGCCCGGACCGGCTCGCCCTGCGTACCAACTGGCGGTCCGGCACTCCATCACGCCGCCGACGTGGCTTCAAGGTTCCGATCGTGAGCGTGATCTCGACGGCCGTTCTGGTCGCCGGGGCCGTCGTCGTCATCTCTGTGACGTCCTCGCCGGCACCGGATGGGGTCCCGCCGGTCCGTCTGGGCGAGAACGGCGGTGCTCACGAGCCGGGCAACGCGCTGCTGGTGGCCGCCACGAACGTGCAGAAGGGGCCGACCCGCGAGTACTGGCACACCACGCGCATCAGCGGAGAGATCTACGCGGTCGGCAAGACCGCGGCGGACCACTACAAGGTCGAATCGAGAACGCAGTACGACGAGTGGACCGACCCGCGAGGCAAGGAGTGCGTCACCGTCGAAGGGCTGCCGGCCCGCCCGTGGACCGCCGTCGACAAGCAGAAGTGGCAGAAGGCGGGGGCCCCCACGGTGGTGAAGGTCCCGACCGCGGAGGGGCCGGCCGCCTTGTTCTTGAAAGACATGCAACCGGGGGCACCGTGCCGCAAGCTCGGTGATCGGCGATTCCTCGGCATGACGCCGAAGCAGTTGGCCGCCTTGCCGACCGAGCCCGAGAAACTGGAGAGCGTCCTGCTCAACCTCAAGGGCGACTGGGAGGCGTACACCTCGAAGGCGGGGGAGCGGCCGATCCGGGCGCTGAAGGGCGACAAGCGGGTCCGGGCGCTGAGTGATGCGGCCGGCACCCTGCTGGCCGGTGCGCCCACCCCCCCGGCGGTGCGAGCGGCGGCGTTCCGGATGCTCGCCACCCTGCCCGGCGTCAAGGCCGAGGGTAAGGCGACCGACCCCCTGGGCCGCCCGGGAACGGTGATCTCCCTGCCGGTGGAGACGACGGTCCCTCTCGGCATCTACACGGCGCCCAAGCAACTCGGCACCTACCGGCGGCAGTGGATCATCGACCCCGGCGACGGGACACTCCTGGCCATACGGGATCTCGTGGCGACGCCGCCGCACGGCTCCCGGCAACTCCCCCCGGGAGACGACGGCAAGCCCCGCCGCCTGACGGTCGCCAGTCAGCCTGACCGGTTCCACAAGCCCGGAGAGTTGTCCCAGTACGAGGTGTACGCGGTCGCGGAATGGACCGACACGGCGCCGAACTGACGCAGCCGGGGCTCGCGCCCATCTCGCCACGCAAGCGCAGAGAGACGACATTTACGGCGACAGGCCATGCCACTCCCACGATCACGCCGGAAACCCGCGTGTGGGAGTGGCCTGAGCCTCATGGGAAGGGTTCAAGCACTCGGTCGGTGTCCTGTCCCGGGACATGCTTGCGTGCGCTCGGCGTGCCGGTCGGAGCGCCTCATGATCCGCTCGGCTTTCCCTGCGCGAGGCGCGCGACGTGGTCCCACTGCTCCAGCCCGGCGAGCCGGCCTGAGTCATCCGGCCTGAGTCATCCGGCCGGGCGGCTTCCGGGCCGGTGACCAGCGTTTCGCCGATCGGAGCCGTCAGGCGGAGTCGTCTTACCCAGGGATCGGCGGTCTCTGGCTGCCGGTCTGGCTGTGACGCAGACTCGAAGGGTGGACACCAAGCAGTTGGCGGATTTCCTGCGGGTGCGCAGGGAGGCGCTCGGCCCCGGGGACGTCGGCCTCCCGGGCACGGGGCGTCGGCGCACTCCCGGACGGCGCCGTGAGGAGGTCGCGCGCCTGGCCGACATCTCCACGGACTACTACACCCGTCTGGAGCAGGATCGTGCGCCGCAGCCGTCGCCGGGCGTGCTGCGGGCGATCACCAGGGCACTGCGCCTGACCTTGGACGAGCGCGACCATCTCTTCCGGCTGGCCGGGCACCGACCGCCGGACCGCAGGCGGTCCGACGACCATGTCGCGCCGAGCCTGCTCGGTGTGCTGGACCGCCTTTCCGATGTCCCGGCTCAGGTGATGACCGACCTCGGTGCCACCCTGGTCCAGAACGACCTGGCCCGGGCCGTCTTCGGCGACCTCACCCGGCTGCGCGGTGCCGCGGGCACGATGGTGTACCGGTGGTTTACCGATCCCCGCACCCGGGCCGGGTATCCGGTTCAGGATCACGCGACGGAGTCCCGGGCGCTCGTCGCCGACTTGCGGGCCGCAGCCGTCCGCCGCGACGACGCGCAGGCGAAGGACCTGGTCAAACGGCTGCTACGGGCGAGTCCCGAGTTCGAGGCCCTGTGGCGTCTGCATTCGGTGGGAGTGATGCGCAGCAGACGCAAGCGGATCCAGCACCCCGAGGTGGGTCTACTGGAATTCGACTGCCAGATGCTCGTCGACGAGGAGCGCACACAGATCCTCGCCCTGTTCTCGCCGGCGGCGGGCACACCGACGGCGGAGCGTCTCACACTTCTCTGTTCCCTGGGACCGCTCGCCGCCCAGCACACTTCTCGGTGAGCCCGTCCGCCGGGCACCAGACCGTGACGCGGCAGGCATCCCCAAGGGGACGGGCCTGCACTCCTTCCGTCACTGGTTCGCCACGCTTCTGATTCACAATGGCGCAAGCGTGAAGACGGTACAGACGGCGCTGGGCCATGCCACTCCCACGATCACGCTTGACACCTACGTGGGGGAGTGGCCTGAGCCTCATGAGAAGACCCGCCGCATCGTGGACGATGCCTTGGGCCGTGTGCCCGGCATGTGCCCTGACAAGGTCAGCCGTTGATGAAATGCCAGGTCAGAGCTCGTGTTCTAGCGGTAGTTCGTGAACTGCAGGGCGATGTCGAGGTCCTTGCCCTTGAGTAGGGAGATGACCTCCTGGAGGTCGTCCTTCTTCTTGCTGCTGACCCGGAGCTCGTCGCCCTGGATCTGCGCCTTGATGCCCTTGGGGCCCTCGTCGCGGATCAGCTTCGAGATCTTCTTCGCGTTCTCCTGGTCGATGCCCTCCTTGAGGGCGACCGTCAGCCGGTATTCCTTGCCGGAGAGCCTCGGCTCGCCCGCGTCGAGGACCTTCAGCGAAAGGCCCCGCTTGACGAGCTTCTCCTTGAACACATCGAGGACGGCGTTCGCGCGCTCCTCGCTGTTCGCCTTGATCTCGATGCTCTCGCCCGACCAGGAGATCTCCGCCCCGGTGCCCTTGAAGTCGAATCGGTGCCCGACCTCCTTGGCCGTCTGATTCAGGGCGTTGTCGACCTCCTGCCGGTCGATCTTGCTGACCACGTCGAAACTGCTGTCGGCCATCGGTGTCCGTGTCCTCTCCTCGTTGCCTTCTGAGATTAGTGGCCCAGGCGTGATCAGAGGTCTTTGCGCATGACAACACGGGGTGCCAAGTCGATGCCCAGCGCGTGCTCCTGCCGTACGAGTGCGGTCAGCTCGGGACCCCACCCTTCGGAAGGCAGTACGGCGAAGCCGCGGACGGCGTACCAGGGGGCGTTCCACGGGACATCGCGGAACGTCGTCAATGTCATCGCCGCCGCACCGGCAGCCGACGCCGCGTCGCAGGCGGCGCTGAGCAGGTCCGTGCCGATGCCGCGTCTCCCGTGATCAGGATGTACGGCGAGCTGTTCGAGGTGCGCGAGCCCGTCGACGGTCCCGAGCATGGCGAACCCCACCGGCGGCCGGCCCGCGACGATCACGCTCTCCGGGTCGTCGCATTCCTCGATCATTGTGGTTCCGGGAGGGAAGAAGATGCCCAGGGGCGCGAACATCCCGTCGGCCGCGAGCTCCACCGTCACCAGCGTTTCAAGGTCACCGGTCTCGGCCCATCTGATCACGCTTCTACTATGGCGTGCCTCGGCGGCCGGATGGCGAAATCTCCGGTTCGCCCGAGTCCTTCCCCGGGAAAACGGGCGTCACGTGCACCCTGGAAGTCCGCTATCCTTCTTGCTGTCGCTGCGGTGAGCAGCTGACACGGCAGGTTGCCCGAGTGGCCAAAGGGAGCGGTCTGTAAAACCGTCGGCTCAGCCTACGCAAGTTCGAACCTTGCACCTGCCACACGGGATTTTCCCAGCTCAGAGGCCCTCCGGGGCCTCTTTTGCTTTCCAAGGGTATGCAGCCGCAGGTCACCCACAGCCGCTGGTTGTCGCCAGTCGCGCAATATGCGCGCAATGATCTTGATGGTGTTTTCCCGGGTCGGGTCGAACGTCTCGCGCCCGTCGGCCTAATCGGCCAGTCGCCCGCCTGTGCAAGTACCGGCCATGATCCTCGAAGGCCGGGCGGCAGGCGCGCAGGGTTTGTCTTGTGCGAAGCGGGTGGATCGGGGCCCTGAACGAGATTTGGGGACGAGCTCGACGACGATTGCGTCAGCCGGTGTGTGGCTCAGTCGTCAAGGCTTCTTTCGGTGGCGAAAGTCTCTAGGTAGGAGACGGCGGCGTTGAGTGCGTCGCGCAGGGGATCGATGCGGCGGAGGGTCTGGGCCAGGAGCATGCCACCCTGCATGGTGCCGAGCAAGGCGTGGGCGAGAGCATCAGGATCGGCATCGCGGCGCAGGTCCCCACGATCCCGCATGATGTGCAGGCCCTGACGGAACAGGTCGAGCCATTGCTCATAACCGACGGCGATGTCGGCGCGAGTCTCGGGGTCGGACTCGACGAGTTGGCCGGCCAGCGATCCGAATTCGCAGCCACCCGCGCAGCCGCGTGCCGCCTGCTTTTCGGTGATGAGCTTCGCCCACAGGCGCCAGGCGTCGAAACTGTCCAGCTTGCCCAGCTCGGGGTGGCGGTGAGCGTCCAATGCGCTCTCCGCCTGCCAGGCGATGACGTCCTTGATCAGAGCCTGCTTGTCGTGGAAGTAGTGGCTCATCTGTGAGCCGCTTACGCCTGCGGCCTCACGAACGTCGGTGATGTGGGTGGCGGCCACGCCTTGTTTGAGGATCAGGTCCGCAGCCGCTCCGAGGATGCGCTTCCGAGTGGCCTGCCCCTTGCGAGTCAGGCGCGCAGGTTCCTTCGTCGCGTCGACCATGACGCCACCCTACCAACAAAAGTGGGTTGCAGATCCCACTAGATGCGGATCTCAGGGGTGCAGCCAGGCTGGAAATTGGGTTTGACATCCCATTCTGCCCCGACGTAGTTTCTGGGATTGCCAACCCAAAATGGCGACGTATCGATCTCTCTGCGACATCCCTGTCGCGTTCACCTCGGAGGACTCCCTCATGGCTGCACCTGTCGTTCTCATCACTGGCGCGCTCACTGGCATCGGCCGTGCCACCGCCTTCGCTTACGCCCGGCTGGGTGCCGAACTCGTCGTGTCGGGGCGTCATCAGGACGTCGGTAACGCCCTGGCGAAGGAACTCGGCGACGTCGGCGCGCACGCGGAGTTCGTCCGCGCCGACGTCCGCCTCGATGACGACATCGCCAGCCTCGTCGACCGCACCCTCGAACGGTTCGGCCGCCTCGACGTCGCTTTCAACAACGCCGGCACCGAAGGACAGCCTGGCCCTGTCACGGAGGTCACTGAGGAGACCTACGCGGCCACGTTCGACACCAACGTGCTCGGCACGCTGCTGAGCATGAAGCATGAGTTCCGCGCCATGCGTGCCCAGGACGGCGGCGGCAGCATCGTCAATGTCAGCTCAACCTACGGCCTCATGGGCTTCCCCGACGCCGCCCTTTACGTCGGCAGCAAACACGCCATCATCGGCATTACGAAGGCCGCTGCTCTCGAAGGTGCCGCCAGCGGAATCCGGGTCAACGTCGTGGCGCCCGGCTTCACCCAGACGGCCATGTACGAACGCGTCACAGGCAACGACGCCGTCCGCAACGCGGTCAACTCCGTGCTGCCCATGCACCGCCCCGGCACCCCGGAGGAGATCGCGGAAGCCGTCATTTACCTCGGTTCCGCGAAGTCCGCCTACGTCACCGGGCAGGCAATCACCCTTGACGGCGGTCTCATGGCGGGCTGGCCGCTCTTTCCCGCCGCCTGACATCCGTCAGCGACAACACCCGAGACCACCGCGACACACAGGGGAGACCTGGGATGGGACAGCTTGACGGCAAGACAGCCCTCGTCACCGGAGGATCGACAGGCATCGGACTCGCGGCCGCCCGTCGGCTGGCTGAACAGGGCGCGCACGTCTACGGGACCGGACGCGGAGGTGGTGCGATCCATCCTCTCGAAACCGTGACGGAGGAGTACTACGACTCCACGTTCGCCACCAACGTCAAAGGCATCTTCTTCACCGTGCAGAAGGCTCTCCCTCTCCTGGAAGAAGGCGCCTCGATCATTCTGACGTCCTCAACCGAAGCCTCGGCGGCACATCCCGGGCTGAGCGTGTACGCAGCCACGAAGGGTGCCATCCGCACACTCGCCCGCTCCTTCGCCAACGAACTGCAAGTCAAGGGCATTCGCGTCAACGTCGTCAGCCCCGGACCCATCGACACACCAGGAGTCGACGGCCTGGCCCCTGACCAGGCACAGGTCGCCGGCTTCAAGGCGGCGCTGGCAGGCACAGTCCCCATGAACAGACTGGGAAGTCCCGGAGGAGGTGGCTAACGCGGTCTTGTTCTTGGCCGGCGACCAGAGCACGTTCACCACCGGAGCTGAGATCTTTGTGGACGGCGGCCTCAACCAGTTCCATATGTGACGCCTCAGCCACTCGCGAGGGGCCGCCTGACCGGACGCCGTTCCCGGCGGACGAGGCCGCGTCTGCCGAACCGCGACTCCTCGCCACAATCGGACCAGGTCAAGCCCAGCACTATTCGAGCGCCGTCGAAGCATCGCGCGCTTACGGTCGATGTGTAGCACCTACCGAATGGGTAGGCCAGGGAGAAGCCGGATCTCAAGGGACTCGCGGCCCAGGTCAGAGACATCTCGGTTCTCCATGAAATGGACACGTCTCCGCTGATCAAAGGCGCGGCGCAGGATGCCGGGGCCGGAGCACTGTGATCCTTCAAGGCCCGATTGTGACGTCGTACCAAGGGGGCT
>Ga0310811_10012418_pt1 | contig 11053 bp, 8 predicted proteins | sample YCmetagenome_FD_207642 | JGI IMG/M metagenome (GOLD analysis project Ga0310811, IMG submission 207642) | Soil microbial communities from experimental microcosm in Duke University, North Carolina, United States - YC | ecosystem: Engineered > Artificial ecosystem > Soil microcosm > Unclassified ...
ACCGGGCGCGCCACGGCATCACATAAACCGGCCGGTAATGGTGTTCCTCGTAATAGCGCTCGTGCTCGCGTCGGCTGAAGTAGCGACGGTCGTCATCGCGGTCGTGGTGCTCGCGATAGCCATGGGCCGGCGCCCACGGCGGCGGATCCGCCTTGACCGGTGCGGTGATGGAGAGAGAGGCCGCGAGCGCGGCCAGCAGAGCGGTCTTCGCAGATTTCATTGTCTTCTTTCGACGCGTCTTCTTCGATACTGATGGGAGTCGCCGGGAGATCTTCGCCCGACGACTCCCATTCTACCTAGTGCTTGCCGCTGCCGCCACCGTGCGCGCCGGAATTGCCACCGGCATTTCCGCCGGCGTTGCTGATCCCGGCCGTCACGCCGCCATGAGAGACGGCGCCCGCGTTCGACGACGAGCGTCCCGATGTCACGCCTGACTTCGACGAGCCGTTCGCGCCGCCACGGGTCGCGACCTCGGTCGTGCCGCGGCCGGTGGTAATGCCGACCGAGCTATCGTCGCGGACGAACTTGCCGCGGCTGGTCGTCGAGCTCGATGCGCTGAGCGAATCGGTCGCCGACGTGCCCTTGCGGTCGCCGTTGACATCGTGGCGATTGCTGCTGACCACCTCGCCGAGGTTCTTGGCGTCGGTGAGGCCCTGGGCCTTCATGTCCTGGAAGACCTTGCCCCAGCCCTCGCCGCCCTTGCCCGGCCCCATTGCCGCGATCTCGTCACGCGTGAGCGGGGTGGGTCCGGTCGTGGTCGTCGTCGTGCCGGTCCCGGTCGTGGTCCCGGTACCCGACGTGGTGGTCGTCGTCGTGGTCGTCGACGGCTGGATCTGTGCCTTGTAGAGCGCGTCGACGATCGACTTGTTGCCCGGCGACAGGTGATCGTAGGCGCCCGCCGTCGACGTGCCCGTCGTCGTGGTGCCGGTCGTCGTCGACGATGTGGTTCCGGTCGACGTCGTCACCGTCGTGGTGGTCGACGTGCCCGTGGCGTCGGTGGTCGCGGTCTGCGCCGCCGCCAGGCCCGAAAGCCCGATGACACCGGCCGCGCCAAGTAGAGCGATTTTCTTCATGACGTCCTCCTGCTGGTTGCTCACTCGACGTCGCTTACTGGCGCGACGCGTTACGCACCGGCGGCTTCTTCGCCGGCGTCTTCGCCTTTGCCGTCGCCCGCTCAGGGTGATCGAGCGCGTCGGCGGTCTGATAGATGATCTCGGCCTCGGTCGCCTTGTCCTTGAAGAAGATGCCATCCTCGGCGACTACGCGGATGCGCGTGGTCTTCGGCGTCAGCGACTGGAGGTCGATGGCGATCTGACGCTTGTTGGCGGTGCCTTCGAGGCGCCAGTTGTTGCTGTCGTCCTCCGCGGCCGCGTCCTTGGTGATCTCGATGCCCATGTTCTGGAGACCCGACCGCGTGGCCACCCTCACGTCCTCGACCGGCGCGGTGAAGGTCTTGAAGGCAATTCCGTTGAGCGTGTAGTCGACGCCGGTGCCCATCGCGACGCCAGTGCCGGCACCGACCACCGCCAGTCCCGCGCCGGCGCATCCACCCAACGAAAGCAAAATTGGCGACAGAAGAAGGACGAGTGCGAGCGGCGCGCCATTACGACGAACATTCGCCAGTGATCCGATCATGTCCCACCCAGAAAACGTTACAAACACCGCTAGGGTGCGCTCCGCTTTGTGGCGCGGGTGTGACGATGGGACGGCGAAGTTACGGCGCGCCTAAGGTGATTCGGGATTTCATTTAATTGCCACACGAAATCGCACGGCTTCGCGCCCCGCGGGATGTGCTGCGCTCTCGCGCACAGTCACGTGGCGTCGGGTTGCGCAACTCGTCGAGATTTCGAAACGAAGCGGGCGCGGTTTACTTGCCTTTGCCCTTGCCGTTGCTCTTCGAGCCGGCGTTGCCGCCGGCATTGCCGCCCTGATTGCCGCCGGCACTGGTGACGCCGGTGACGCTGTGGGTGACGGAGCCGACGAACGACGCCGAGCTCCCCGACGTCGCGCCGGATGCGCCGCTCGCCGACGTGATGCCGGAGGTCGCACCCGAGGACGAGCCGCCCGAGCCCGAGGTCACGCCCGACCGCGACGAGCCCGCGGTGGCGCCGGACGACGACGTCGCGCCCGCGGCCCCCGCCGTCGCATCGTAGCCGAGCCCGGTGGTGACGCCGCTGACGGCGCCGTCGCGGACGAATTTGTTGCGCCGCGACGTGGGCGCGCCGGTCCCGGTGACGGCGCCGGCATCGAGCGACTCGACCGCCGAAGGGCGGTGGCGATGGCCACCGGAACGGCTGCGCTGCGGCGTCGCCTGCTCTTGCGCGCCCGTCGCCGACGAATCGGTGCCGGGCGGATTGGGGGTAACGATTTGGCCCGCCGCGAGACCGGAGAGACCGATCACGCCCGCGGCGCCGATCAGGGCGATTTTTTTCATGGCGACACTCCCACGCGGAGCCGCCCGGCCTCGCGCCGCCGGGCGGCTCCGTTTACGGGGCTTACTGACGCGCTTCATTGTGGACCTGCGCCTTCGCGGGCGTCCTCGTCGGAGTCCTCGATGCCACCGCCGGATCGGGGTTATCGAGCGCGTCGGCGGTCTGGTAGATGATCTCGGCCTCCGTCGCCTTGTCCTTGAAGAAGATGCCGTCCTCGGCGACGACGCGGATGCGCGTGGTCTTCGGCGTCAGTGACTGGATATCGACGGCGATCTGGCGTTTGTTGGCGGTGCCTTCGATGCGCCAGGCGAACTCGTCCTTTTCCGCCGCGCCGTCCTTGGTGATCTCGATGCCCATGTTCTGGAGACCCGAGCGGGTCGCGACCTTCACGTCGTCGACCGGCGCGGTGAAAGTCTTGAAGGCGATGCCGTTGAGAGTGTAGTCGACGCCCGTGCCCATCGCGACTCCGGTGCCGGCGCCGACCACCGCCAGTCCCGCGCCCGCGCACCCGCCCATGGAAAGCAAGATGGGCGAGAGAAGAAGCGCAAGCGCAATCGGCCCGCCTTGACGGCCAAGCTTCACCAAGGATGTAATCATGTTCGACCCTCTTGCTCGTGATCAACGTTGAACGTCGCGAAGCGCCGTTAGGTTGCGCTGCGTTCGTGCGAGAGGGTGTGTCTCCGTCGTGAGAAGATTTCGCCGCGTCCGGCGGCGGCGTCATGCTGCGCTGATGTCGCGGCGGCGTTCGCGCTAGTTGTCGCCCGGCGACGACGTCGGCGCGCTCGACTCCGGTGCGGGCGGTGGCGTCGCGGGTTGCGGTTGAGCTTCGGTCGGCGCCGTCTGCGCCGGCGACTGGAACACGTTGAAGAGATTCCGCAGGAAGCTCGGCGCCAGCGTCGACAGCGGATTCACCGTCACGTCGGGGTTGTCGACCGAGCCGCGCACCCGGTAGTTAGCCGCGAACACGCCACCGCCCTGGGTCAGGATCGGGCCGAGCAGCGGAATGTTGCCGAGCACCGAGTTAAGCGTGTACGCGGGCACGATGGTGCCCTGCAAGTCGATCGACTTCTCCTTCAGATTGACGTTGCCCTTGGCGGTGAAGCCGAGCGCCGGACCATGGGCGAGGAGATCGTCGGTGTAGACCGCACCACCGACGAACGTCACGTTCGAGTCGAAGCGCGTGAAGTCGATGCCCTGGCCGCGCAGAACGTCGACGAAGCCGGTGAGCGAGGCTACCGACAGCACCTTTGCGAGCATCGGCGCGTTCTCGAGGCGAAAATTGCGGATCTCGAGCTTGCCCTTGAGCGGCGACTTCGGATCGGTATCGTCGTAGCGACCATTGAATCCGATCGTGCCGCCTCGGACGTGGCTGCTGATGTCGAGCGCGCCCAGCGTCGCCCCGGCATCGCCCGAGGTGAACGTCATCGTGCGGCCGTTGCCGTCCGGCGCCATGCGGATCACCACCGGCTTGGCCGGTTCGCCGATGCCGGCGTCGATGGTCATCGTGTGCCAGCGCAGGCGGTCGCGCTCGAGATGGCCGCTGACCCCGCGGGCGCCGCCGCCCTCGCCCAGCCGCGCGGTTCCGACGGCGACGTCGACGATCATCGGGGCGCCTTCCTTCGGCTGATCGTCGCCGCCCGTGTCGAGCAGCGGCTCGACGTCGAGCTTGGGACCGCCGACGTTGACGATGTACGTGCCGGTGGTCGGCGAGCGGGTCGCCTCGACGCGGACGTCGGTCTCGCCGAAGGCGATGCGCGGGAACGTCGCCGTCGCGATGTTCCGGCCCTCGGCGTCGAAGCCGACGCGGCCGGTCGCAGTGAGATCGCCCGAGCGCACCTCGAGGAGGTCGATGGTCGCGATCTTGTCGTCGCGGAGCCTCGCCCGCAGGGACGCGGTGCCGCGCTCGTCGGGGTTCTTGCCCCAGCCGAAATCGGAGAACGTCAGCGTCGCCGGCGTGAGGTCGGCGATCGCCTCGACGTCGGTCCGGCTCGCGTCGGGCTGGACGATCATCGCTTCGACGCCGGTCGGGCCGGTGACCCAGGGCGCGAGCGAGATGCCGATCGTCTCGCGCGCCGCGTCGTCCAGCGTGCCGCGGATCCACACCCGCCGCTTGAATCCGGGCCCGCCGTCGAAGTTCTCGTTGAAGGCGAAATCGGCGTCGTTGCCCGCGACCTTCGCCTTGCCGTTGATCGAAATCCCCTTGCCGTCGGCGACGACGAAACCGTCGGCGTCGGAAACGTCGAGGCCGAGCGCGACCTTCGGGATCGTCACGCCGCGGACGTTGGCGTTGACCAGCAGCTTCACCTGGTCGAACGAGATATGGTCCTCGAGCGGCAGGGCGATCCGCAGGCGGCTCGCGGTGTCGCCCTCCACCGCCTTGGCATCGATGCCGACCTTCGAGATGAAGCCGAGGCGCGGGTTGTCGAGGATGTCGAACACGCCAGTCAGCGGCGCCTCGGTGGTCGCCTCCACCGCGACGCTCTGGTCGTGGACGTCGAGTCCCAGGACCTTGACGGTGGCGCCGGTGATCTTGACGTCGCCGATCCGCCCCGAGGCAACGTTGAACGTCAGCGTGTCGGCGGTCATCGTCGCTGTCCCGGTGAGTTGGGTCGCGTTCGGCAGCGGCCGGAAGTACGCGACCGAGATGTCGCGGTAGCGGAACGCGCCGTCGAGCGTGCGCACGTCGAACTTGCCTTCGGGGCCGACCGGGCCGAGCTCGCCCGAGAACTTCGCGTCCTCGCCGGCGCCCGCTTCGAGGTTCTCGGCGAGCCAGTCGCGGGCGTTGTGGGCGACCCCGGGCGGCCAGTACCGCACCAGCGTCGCCACCGGGAATCCCGGGCTGTCGACGGAGAAGTGCACGACGGGGACATCGTCGAGGGTCGCGTCGCCGGTGATCGCGAGCTTGGCGCCGTTCTCGATGTCGAGGTCGAGGCGGCGGATCGTCACCCGATCGAGCGCCTCCGACATCTCGGCCTCGATGCGGGCGCCGTTGAGCGGCACGCCGGTGTCGTCGCCGCCAAGTCCGGCGCGGCTGAACACCAGCCGTCCGGCACCGACGTCGGCCTGGAACGCGACGCTGCGGATCGAACCGTCGAGGCCGACGGCGCCGCGCACCCGCGCCGTCACCGGCGCGTCGAGCGCGCCCAGCGGCGCGAGCAGCGGCTCGGCGCTCGCCGCCGCCACCGCCGACGGCGCGAGATCGCGGATCACCGCGTCGGTCGTCACCACGTCGTCGCCCGGATGGTAGCGCACGACGACGTCGGCCCGCGGCTTGACGCCGGCGAGATCGAGCGCAAGCGCGACGCGCGCCTCCGCGCCCTGGGTGTCGCGCACGATCGACAGGTGCGCCTCGGGCGCCTCCCAGACGTGGCCGGTCTTTTGGTCGTCGAGCGTGAACGACGCATCGACCACGCTCGCGCGCTTGAGGTAGCTCGAGCGCACCGCCGGATCGGGCGCCGCCGCGAACAGCGACAACAGATTCTCGATCGCGTTTCCGGACAGCTCCGCCTGCTGCGCTTCGGCCCCTTCCGGCGCCGGCGCCGCGTTGCCGAACTGGATCTTGCCGTCGGGCGAGCGCACCAGCGTGACATGGAGTCCGTAGATCTCGAGCGACGACGGCGCGAGCAGCCCGTGCAGCAGCGCCGGGATCGACAGCGAGACGGCGAGCTCCGGCACGCTCGCGCGCTCGTCGCCGCCGGGTCCGCGCGCACGGACGTCTCGCGCTTCGAGCTGGATCGTCCGGCGGCTTTCCGACCACAACACGACGGTTTCGCCGACCGAGATGTCGGCTTCGGGATCGAGCGCCTTGAGCGCCTCGCCGAGCGTCGGCGACAGCATGTTGAGCGTGATCGGGCCCTGCGACAGGCGAAACGCCAGCACGGCGGCGAGAACGACCACTCCGCCAAGCAGGATTGCGAGGGTATGGAGGCAGAACCGCACCGGCCAGTGCCACCGCGGTCGCCGGCGGGGCGTTGCGGTGCCCTCGCCGTCCGCGTTGGCGTCGTCGCTCGGATTTTGTTCGCGCATCGCCGCAGTCTGCGCGAAAATGCCCCACGCGCAAACATGAAAACCTTTCGATTCCTTGGGGATAGCCCGACTCTGCCGCGTCCCGCGGACGACGAGCGCGCGCGACTCGGCATCGAGCGCTGGAGCGACCTCGCCACCCATGGCGAGCTCTACGCACGGGCCACCGCCGAACGGCTGCTGGCGTCCGCCGCGGGCCGCGCGCTGATCGAGTCGCTTGCCGGCAACAGCCCGTTCCTCACCGAGACCGCGCTCGCCCATTCCGACGCGCTCGTCGCCGCGCTCGACGACGGGCCGGAGGCGGCGTTCGAGGCGGCGCTCGCGCGTCTCGATGCCGAGGCGGCGGACGCGCGCGCCGAGGACGGCGATGCGGCCCACAAGAGTCTTGCGCGCAGCCTGCGGATCGCCAAGGCCCGCGCCTCGCTGATCGTGGCGCTCGCCGACATCCTCGACCTGTGGACGCTCGAGCAGGTGACCGGCGCGCTGTCGCGCCTCGCCGACAAGGCGATCCAGCTTTCGGTCGTCCACCTCCTCCGCGCGGCATCGGCGCGCGGCGAGATCGAGCTCGCCGATTCCGACGACCCGGAGTGCGACTCGGGCTTCGTCGTGCTCGGCCTCGGCAAGCTCGGTGGCCGCGAGCTCAACTACTCGAGCGACGTCGATCTGTTCCTGCTGTTCGACGACGAGAAGGTCCGCTACACCGGCCGCCAGAGCGCGCAGCAGATGTTCGTGAAGATGAGCCACGCGCTCGTCGGCCTGCTGCAGGAGCGCACCGAGCACGGCTACGTCTTCCGCACCGACCTCCGGCTGCGGCCCGACCCCGGCGCGACACCGCCGGTCGTGTCGATGCTCGCGGCCGAGGCCTACTACGAGAGCATGGGCCAGAACTGGGAGCGCGCAGCGCTGATCAAGGCGCGCCCGGTCGCCGGCGATCGCGCCTCCGCCGACGCGTTCCTGATGACGCTCCGCCCGTTCCTGTGGCGCAAGGCGCTCGACTTCGCGGCGATCGAGGACATCCACTCGATCAAGCGCCAGATCAATGCCCACAAGGGCGGCGCGCAGATCAAGGTCGCCGGCCACAATGTCAAGCTCGGGCGCGGCGGCATCCGCGAGATCGAGTTCTTCGCCCAGACCCAGCAGTTGATCTGGGGCGGGCGCAATCCGTGGCTGCGCGTCGCCCCCACCATGGCGGCGCTCGATGCGCTGGTCTCGGCGGGGCGGGTCGAGCGCCCGGTCGCCGACGAGCTCGCGAGCGCCTACCACTTCCTGCGGCGCGTCGAGCACCGGTTGCAGATGGTCGACGACCGCCAGACCCACTCCGTGCCCGAGACGCCGGAGGGCGTGCGGCACCTCGCGCTCTTCCTCGGCTACGACAACGTCGAGACGTTTACGGCGGTGTTCACGACCCACCTCGCGCGGGTCGAGCGCCACTACGCGGCGCTGTTCGAGGAATCGGCGCCGCTCGCGGCCGACACCGGAAACCTGGTGTTCACCGGCACCGAGGACGACCCCGAGACGCTGAAGACCCTCGCCGGCCTCGGCTACAAGGACGGCCATGCGGTTTCGGCGGTGGTGCGGGGCTGGCACCACGGTCGCTATCGCGCGATGCGCTCGGCGCGCGCCCGCGAGCTCCTGACCGAGCTGATGCCGCGCCTCCTCTCGGCGCTCGCCAAGACCGCCAATGCCGACGCGGCGTTCCTCAACTTCGACGCCTTCCTGAAGCAGCTTCCGGCCGGCGTTCAGCTGTTCTCGCTGTTCCAGAACAACCCCGACCTCCTGGAGCTGGTCGCCACCGTCATGGGCACGGCGCCGCGGCTCGCCGCCTATCTCGCCTCAAATCCGGCGCTGCTCGACGGCGTCCTCGCGGGCGGCTTCTTCGAGCCGCCGCCGAGCGCCGCCGAGATGGCCAAGGACCTCGACGAGCGCCTCGTCCAGGCCCGCGACTTCGAGGACACCCTCGAAATCGCGCGCCGCTTCCTGAACGACCTCCGGTTCCGGATCGGCATTCTCACCCTCAACGGCATGCTCGACGCCGACACCTCGGGCCGGGCGCTCACCGACGGCGCCGAAGTTCTGATCCGCCGCCTGCTCGACGACGTTCGCCGGACATTCGAGGCGGCCCACGGACGGGTGCCCGGCGGCGCCTTTTCGGTGCTGGCGCTCGGCAAGCTCGGCGGCCGCGAGCTGACCGAAAGCTCGGACCTCGACCTCGTCTTCGTCTACGAGGCCGACGCGGGCGTCGAGCGCTCCGACGGCGCCAAGCCGCTGGCCGTCAGCACTTATTACGCGCGGCTTGCCCAGCGGCTGATCACCGCCCTGTCGTCGCCGACCTCCGAGGGCACGCTGTTCGCGGTCGACGCCCGCCTCCGCCCCTCGGGCAACGCCGGGCCGATCGCTGTGTCGCTCGACGGCTTCCGCCGCTACCACACCGAGGACGCCTGGACCTGGGAGCACATGGCGCTGACGCGGGCCCGGCCGGTGGCCGGCGATGGCCCTCTGTGCGAGCGCCTGGCGGCGACGGTCACCGAGTTCGTCTCACGGCCGCGCGACCAGACCCGCGTGCTCGCCGATGTCGCCGACATGCGACGCCGCATTCGTGAAGCCCATCCCGGTTTATCCCCATGGGACGTGAAATATCGCCGCGGCGGCCTTGTCGATGTCGAATTCATCGCTCAGTATCTCATTCTCGCCGCGGCCGCGCGGCATCCGGAGGTCATCTCCGGATCGACCGCGGTCGCGTACGAGAAGCTGGCGGCGGCCGGCGCGATCGCCTCGGACGCCGCCGCGACGCTCAAGGTCGCGGGGCGGCTGTGGCGGACGCTGCAGGGTTTGTTGCGGCTGACCGTCGAGGGGCCGTTCCAGGAAGCGGACGCACCCGAGGGTCTCAAGGCCGTGCTGGCCCGGGCCACGGGTGCCGAGGATTTCGCAGCCCTCAAGGCGGCGATGGAGGAGACGGCGGGCGAGGTGGCCCGCCAGTACGACGCGTTGATCGAGCGACCGGCGGGCGCGCGGACGCCCCGCGCGGCGCCTTAACAGGGCCTTCCCTCGAGCGGTTTCCGTGAGGGCTTCGGGGACGGCCCACACAGGAGAACCACATGAGCTTGCAGGTAGGGGACCTGGCTCCCGATTTCTCGATGCCGACCGACGACGGCCGGCAGATCAGTCTGCGCGACCTGCGCGGCCGCAAGGTCGTGCTGTACTTCTATCCCAAGGACGACACGCCGGGCTGCACCAAGGAAGCGTGCTCGTTCCGCGACAACCTGCCGGACTTCTCCGGCGCCAACGCCGAGATCGTCGGCGTGTCGCGCGACGACGGTGACAGCCACCGCGCGTTCCGCGACAAGTACGCGCTCAACTTCACGCTGGCCTCCGACACCGAAGGCACGGTCGTGCAGGACTACGACGTGTGGAAGGAGAAGAACCTCTACGGCCGCACCTTCATGGGCATCGAGCGCTCGACCTTCCTGATCGACGAGAACGGCAAGGTCGAGGCGATCTGGCCGCGCGTGCAGGTCGACGGCCACTCCGAACAGGTGCTGGCGGTGATCCGCGGCGAGCCGATCCCGTCGACGAGCCCGGCCCCGGCGGCGGCGCCCGCCGCGGCTCCGGCGCCGAAGGCGCCGCGCCCGGCCGCCAAGAAGGCCGCGCCGAAGAAGGCGGCCAAGAAGGCGAAGAAGGCCGCCAAGAAAGCGCCGAAGCGCGCCGCGAAGAAGGCAGTTAGCGCCAAGAGGGCCGCGAAGAAGACCGCCAAGGCCGCGAAGCGCAAGGCGCCGAAGAAATCCGCCAAGAAGGCGAAGAAGGCCAAGAAGGCCGCGAAAAAGAAGAAGAGCTGAGACTCTTTTTCAGAGCGCGACAAAACGAAGCCGGGATGCGAGTCCCGGCTTCTGTCGTTTCAGATCACTTCGATTTGCGGGATTTCGGTTTGGGCGTGGCCGTGCGCCCCTTCCCCGCCCGGCCGCGCGGCAGGTTCTGGGGCGGCGGCTCGGCGAGGCCCTCGACGGCGATGAGATCGCCGAGCGGCACCTTCAGCGCATTGGCGAGCTTGGCCAGCAACATCACCGTCGGGTTGCGCACGCCGCGCTCGAGCCCGCTCATGTAGGCGCGGTCGATATCGGCCTCGAGCGCCAGCGCCTCCTGCGACAGGCCCCGTTCGAGCCTGATTCGCCGCAGGTTTTCCGCCAGCTTCTTCCGGATATCCATGCCGGAAGACGACCATATTGTGGATTATCGTAACACGGCTTATAGTCCACATTTGCGTGAACGGATGGAGGCGTCGATGCAGCGTGCGTCCGGTTCAGAGCATGCGTATTCACACTCTTCCAAGGACGTTCGGGCCAAGGACGTCGGGGCGAACGACAATCGCTGGCCTGCGCTCGACGCGTGGCGACGACTGCGCGTGTCTCAGTGGGTCGCGCTGATCGGGCTCGCGACACTGCTCGCGACGTCGACGGTCCACGCGCTAACTCCGCCACCCAAGTTCGTGCCAACTCCGGAGTTCCACGAGCAGATGGAAAAGCTGGCGCTCGCGATCATGCTGATGCCTTGCGACCATCGCGAGCCCGGCTATCCGGACATGCGCGTGGCCGACCTGCGCGGCG
>Ga0310811_10012419_pt1 | contig 11052 bp, 9 predicted proteins | sample YCmetagenome_FD_207642 | JGI IMG/M metagenome (GOLD analysis project Ga0310811, IMG submission 207642) | Soil microbial communities from experimental microcosm in Duke University, North Carolina, United States - YC | ecosystem: Engineered > Artificial ecosystem > Soil microcosm > Unclassified ...
CACCGAAGATCGCCCCCTGCCAGACATGCCCGTGCAACAGCAGATGGACGGTCAGCGACCCGGCGGCGACCCCGGCGATCATCGAACCGGTGAAGCCCTCCCACGTCTTCTTCGGGCTGATCGACGGGGCCATCGGGTGCTTGCCCTTGAGCACGCCGGCCACGTAACCACCGGTGTCGGAGGCCACCACGCCGATCAGGAAGGCGAGCACACGCCCCACCCCGTCGGGCGGCGGCACGAGCATCGCCGCGAAGGAGGCGAACAGCGGGAGGTAGGCGGCGGCGAAGACCGACGCCGTCGCGTCCCGCAGATAGCCGTCCGCGCCGCCCGGCAGCCGCCACAACAGGCAGACCAGCACCGTCACCGCGAAGGCCACCAGCGCGCCTTCCCGGCCGAACGGCCAGGTCAGCCAGATCATCGCCTGCCCGCCGACGAGCACCGGCACCAGCGCGATCCTGATCCCGGCGGCCCGCCGCAGCGCCTGGGCGAACTCGACGGTGCCGACCGCGATCGCCGCGGCGATCACCCCGATGAACAGGTACCGCACGGTGAGCAGCGAGACCAGGACCGCCGCCCCCAGCACGAGACCGACCGCGATCGCCGCAGGCAGGTTGCGCCCCGCGCGCGAGGGCTTCTTGGCCGGTTCCGCCGGCTCCGGGGACGGCGCCACGACCTTCCCCCGCTCTTCGCTCACCTGGACCATCAGACCTCGAGAAGCTCGGCTTCCTTGTGTTTGACGAGCTCGTCCACCTGGCCGACATAGTTGTCGGTGAGGTGCTGCAGTTCCTTCTCGGCGCGCGCGACCTCGTCCTCACCGGCCTCGCCGTCCTTGGCGATACGGTCGAGCTCTTCCTTGGCCTTGCGCCGGACACCACGGATGTGGACCTTCGCGTCCTCGCCCTTGCCCTTGGCCATCTTGACCATCTCGCGGCGCCGCTCCTCGGTGAGCTGCGGGATGACGATCCTGATGATCGTGCCGTCGTTGCTCGGGTTCACCCCGAGGTCGGAGTCGCGGATGGCCCGTTCGATCGCGCCGAGCTGACTCTGGTCGTACGGCTTGATGACGGCCATCCGGGCTTCAGGGATGTTGACGCTCGCCACCTGGTTGAGCGGCATCATCGAGCCGTAGGCCTCCACCGACACCCGGGAGAACATCGCCGGGTTGGCCCGACCGGTCCGCACCGACGACAGGTCCTCCTTCGCGAAGGACACCGCTTTTTCCATCTTCTCCTCGGCATCAAGGAGGGTCTCGTCGATCACGGCTACTCCCAATTGAGAAGTCTCAGTCTGTCTCGTTCGTCCTACACCGATCCCACCACCGGCCGTGGTGTCACTCCGCGGCGGGGGTGCTGACCAGTGTGCCGATCCTCTCACCACTCACCGCACGAGCGATGTTCCCCTCGGTGAGCAGGTTGAACACGATTATCGGCATGTTGTTGTCCATGCACAGGCTGAACGCGGTGGTGTCGGCGACCTTGAGCCCACGCTCGAGAACCTCGCGATGCGTGATCTCGTCGAACATCTTCGCGCTCGGGTCGGTCTTGGGATCGGCGGTGAACACCCCGTCGACCGCCTTGGCCATCAGGACGACCTCGCAGCCGATCTCCAGCGCCCGCTGCGCGGCGGCGGTGTCGGTGGAGAAGTACGGCATGCCCACACCGGCCGCGAAGATGACCACCCGGCCCTTCTCCAGATGCCGCTCGGCCCGGCGCGGAATGTAGGGCTCGGCGACCTGCCCCATCGCGATCGCGCTCTGCACCCGGGTCGGCACGCCCTCCTTCTCCAGGAAGTCCTGCAGCGCGAGGCAGTTCATCACGGTGCCCAGCATCGCCATGTAGTCGGCCCGGTCCCGGTCCATCCCGCGCTGGGAAAGCTCGGCGCCCCGGAAATAGTTACCGCCGCCGATGACCACCGACAGCTGCACACCGGTCCGGACCACTCCGGCGATCTGAGCGGCAACCGAGTGCACGACGTCCGGATCGACCCCCAGCGAACCGCCGCCCAGCATCTCGCCACCCAGTTTCAGCAGCACGCGCCGATAGCCTTGGCCACCCCTGTCGTCGTTCATCCCGCCTCCGCCCGTTGTTCCTTGCTCGTAATCGTGCCCCGTCCCCCGATGCTGGCGGGAGACGGGGCACAGTTAGCGACGAGCCGCCTGCTACTGCTGGCCGACTTCGAAGCGCGCGAACCGCGTGACGGTCACGCCCGCCGCGTCGAGCAGCTGCTTCACGGTCTTCTTGTTGTCGGTCACCGACGGCTGCTCGAGCAGCACGGTGTCCTTGTAGTACGCGTTGACCTTGCCCTCGACGATCTTCGTCAGGGCCTGCTCCGGCTTGCCCTCCGAGCGCGCGGTCTCCTCGGCGATCCGGCGTTCCGCCTCCACGAGGTCGGCGGGCACCTGGTCGCGGGTGAGGTACTTCGGCTTGAGCGCCGCGATCTGCAGCGCCGCGGCACGGGCCGCCTCCGCGTTGTCACCGGTGTACTCGACCAGCACGCCGACGGCCGGCGGAAGACCGGCGCCGCGGCGGTGCAGGTAGGTCTCGACCGTGCCGTCGAAGGAGACGACCCGGCGCAACACCAGCTTCTCGCCGATCCGGGCGGCCAGTTCCTGGACACCCTCGCCGACCGTCTTCCCGGCCTCGAGCTCGGCCGCGGACAGCTTCTCGACGTCGTCGGTGCGGGCGGCCTTGGCCGCCGCGACGATCCGGTCGGCCAGCGCCTGGAACTGCTCGTTCTTGGCGACGAAGTCGGTCTCGGAGTTGAGCTCGACCAGCACCCCGCCGTCACCGGCGACCAGACCCTCGGCGGTGGCGCGCTCGGCGCGCTTGCCGACGTCCTTGGCGCCCTTGATGCGGAGCAGTTCGACGGCCTTGTCGAAGTCGCCGCCGGACTCCTCCAGGGCCTTCTTGCAGTCCATCATGCCGGAGCCGGTGAGCTCGCGGAGACGCTTGACGTCAGCCGCGGTGTAGTTCGCCATGGTGCGTTGTCCGTTCCCTTCGGAAGTTAAAGGCCGCGCGGCCGGCCGGCTGAGACGGCCGCGCGGGTACAAAATCAGGAGGAGGCGGTCTGCGGCGCGGTCTCGCCGCCCTCGCTGCTGACCAGGAGGTCCTTCTCCCACTCGGCCAGCGGCTCGTCGGCGGCCACGCCCGGCTCCGGCTTGTCCTGGCCTTCCGGCGCCGAGCCGTTGCGGCCCGAGCGGGCCAGCAGACCGGCCGCGGCGGCCTCCGCGACGACCTTGGTGAGCAGCGCCGCCGAACGGATGGCGTCGTCGTTGCCCGGGATCGGGTAGTCGACCTCGTCCGGGTCGCAGTTGGTGTCCAGCACCGCGACCACCGGGATGTTCAACTTGCGCGCCTCGCCGACGGCGATGTGCTCCTTCTTGGTGTCCACGATCCACACCGCGCTCGGCACCTTCGCCATGTCGCGAATACCGCCGAGGGTCTTCTCCAGCTTCTCCTTCTCACGGGTCAGCGTGAGCACCTCGCGCTTGGTCAGCCCCTGGAAGCCGCCGGTCTGCTCCTGCGACTCGAGCTCCTTGAGACGCTGGAGCCGCTTGTGCACGGTCTGGAAGTTGGTCAGCATCCCGCCCAGCCAGCGCTGGTTGACGTAGGGCATGCCCACCCGCTGCGCCTCGCTGGCGATCGCTTCCTGGGCCTGCTTCTTGGTGCCCACGAACATGATCGTGCCGCCGTGCGCGACGGTCTCCTTGATGAACTCGAACGCGCGATCGATGTAGGTCAGCGTCTGCTGCAGGTCGATGATGTAGATGCCGTTGCGCTCGGTGAGGATGTAGCGCTTCATCTTCGGGTTCCAGCGCCGGGTCTGGTGCCCGAAGTGCACACCGGAATCGAGCAACTGCTTCATGGTGACGACGGCCATGGCCGGATTCGCACCTCTTCTGTAGTCGAGCGGCCCGGGTGGAACCCGGCCCGCTGCGGTCGGTTTGTCGCCACCGGCCGGGTGACCGGCGGCCCTGGTGCCGTGCCGGCGCCCGGACCTCGGCGCACGCACCGAGAACCGCCGGACGCCGCGCATCCACGGATCCGAAGAAGCTCCGAGAAGCACTGTGGAAACGTGAAACACGCACGTACACGCGAAGTCAGCCCATGCTCAGACGGGCCGCTGGAATAGTGTACGCCGAGCCCGGCCAGGCTTCAGCACGGGCAACGGGAATCCGGGGCAGTTGTCCACACCCTCCCCAGTTATCCACAGATTTCCGATCGGCCTCCCGTTACCGAGTTCGGCCGGTCACGCTAGGTGCATGCCCGTTCTCAAGCTGCTCCTGATCGCACTGTCCGTATCCCCGGCCACGCCCCCGGCTTCGCCGCAACCCGCGGTCGAGTCCCCGACGTGGGCAGCGGCCGTTTCCGTGCCCCGATCCGAGACGATTTCCGCTCCCCCGACCACGCCAGCCCGATCCAGCCCGGCCGACCCGGAACCGAGATTCGCCTGGCCTCTTTCCCCTGTGCCGGCGGTGACCAGAGCCTTCGAAGCCCCGGCGGACACCTACGGTCCGGGCCACCGCGGTGTAGATCTCGTAGCGGCACCCGGCCAGCAGGTGCTCGCGGCCGGCCCCGGGGTCGTCGTCTTCGCCGGGGAGGTAGCGGGCGCTGGGGTGGTTTCCATCGATCACGACGGAGCTTTGCGCACCACCTACGAACCGATCACCCCGGCGGTCGCCACGGGAACGCAGGTATACCGGGGCCAGGTGATCGGCACGGTGGCCGCGGGCCATGCCGGGTGCCCGGCGGCCGCGTGCCTGCACTGGGGCGTCCGGCGTGGAGAGGAGTACCTCGATCCGGTCGGCCTGATCGAGGTTCACATCATGATCGGCCTCAAACCCTGGGAGGGCCCCTGACTACCCCTGACTACGACGTCGTCTTTGCCTTGACTCCCCGTCGGACCAAGTCCAACCGCCGGCCGGATCCGGCACCTCCACCCACCGAACGGCTGCCCGATTGGGAAGGGGTGCCCGCCAAGTACCACCAAGGACAACGACACCGCAAGGCATCGCGCTGGGAAGGAGCGCCAGGCAGGGACGCGGTCCGCCGACTGGGCGGGTGGGTCAGACGCTGGCTTGCTCGGTGAGCCGCGCGCGCAGACGTAACACCGCGCGGGTGTGCAACTGGCTCACGCGGGATTCGGTGACACCCAGCACCTTGCCGATTTCGGCCAGGGTGAGGCTTTCGAAGTAGTACAGGCTGACCACGATCCGGTCGCGCTCGGTGAGTTGGGCGATGGCCTCGGCCAGTTGCCGGCGGTTGTCCCGGTCGACCAGGACTGCCACCGGGTCGACCGCCCCGTCGTCCGGCAGCGTGTCGACCAGTGAGCCGCTGTCCTTGCCCGCGGCGATGAGATCCTCCAACGCGGCGACACTCGTCAGACGCAACTGCCGGTAGAGGTCGCGAAGCTCGCCGAGGCTGATGCCGAGTTCGTTCGCGACCTCGGTGTCGGTCGGGGTCCGGCGCAACCGGGCGCCGAGACGCTCCATGGCACGCTCGGCCTCCCGGGCGCGGCTTCGCACCACCCGGGGCACCCAGTCCTGGGACCGGAGGTCGTCGAGAATCGCCCCCCGGATGCGCTGCATCGCGTAGGTCTCGAACCGCAGCCCGCGTTCGGGTTCGAACTTCTCGATCGCGTCGATCAGCCCGAAGATCCCCGACTGCACGAGATCACCGACATCGACGTGGGTGGGAAGCCCGGTGCCCACCCGGCCGGCCACGTACTTGACGAGCGGCGCGTAGTGCAGGACCAGACGCTCGCGAAGCCGTTGGTTCGGACAGACGCAGAACTCGCGCCACAGTGCCTGGATCCCCGCCTCGACATCCTTGTGATCGTTGTCTTTGTGATCGTTGTGCGCCTCACCGGCCGGCGCTGATCGTTCGGCTTTCGCGGGTACGCGACGATCACCGTTCGGGTAGCGATCCGAACGGTCTGTGTCGGTCAGACGCAGATCGGCTGTCACGCGGTGGACACTCTCGGCAACGGGCTCAGTCCGGTCTCCGGCTCGGGATGTGATCGATCGGCTGTCGCCATCCTGCCGGCCATCCTGCCTGCTCTCGCGCTCGCTCATTGGGCACGGGGGTGTGCTTGGTCATGGATCGCCTTCAACCGCTCGGCTGTCACATGAGTGTAGATCTGGGTCGTGGCAAGCGTAGCGTGACCGAGTAGCTCCTGAACGCTGCGAAGGTCCGCGCCTCCCTCCAAAAGGTGGGTGGCGGCCGAGTGGCGGAGGCCGTGCGGACCCATATCGGGGGCCTGCGGAAGCGATCCGACCGCGTCGTGGACGATCCGCCGGACCGCGCGCTGGTTCAGTCTGCCACCACGGATCCCGAGGAAGAGCGCGGTGTGTGACGCTTGCGGCGCCTCCCTCACCATCGCCGGACGGCCCACCTCCAGCCACTTCCGCAGCGCTCGTTCCGCGGGGAGTCCGAACGGGACGGCCCGCTCTTTGTCACCCTTTCCGATGACACGGACGACCCGCCGGTCGAACTCGACATCATCGACGTCGAGCCCGCACAACTCCGACACCCGGATCCCGGTGGCGTAGAGGAGTTCGAGGGTCGCGTGATCACGCAGGGCCTGCGGCTCCTCCTCAGCCGCGCCGGTGGCCGACATGCGCATCACCTCGGCCGCCTCGTCCTGCCGCAGCACCGCCGGAAGAGTGCGCCTGCTTCGCGGCGCCACCAACCGCGCGCCGGGGTCCGCGTCCAACTCGCCACGACGCCGGGCCCATGCCGTGAACGCGCGTGCCGCGGCCGTCCGGCGGGCTAACGTAGTCCGCCCCGCACCCGACCCATGCAGATCGGCCAGCCAGGACCGCAGAAAGGGCAGGTCGAGGCCGTCGAGCGCACGCATGCTCCAGGCTTCCGCCCGGGCGCTCATGGGCACACCGTCGGTACCCTCGACGTCACTCTCGACGCGAGGCCCCGTTTGGTGATCCGGGTCTGGCCGAGGCCCCGTTTGGACATCGTCCGGTTCTGGACGGGACTGTCCATACACGCCGTCTGTCTCTGTCCCGGTTCCTGGATTGGCGGCTGTGAGCGATGCCTCCCTGCCCGGTCCCGATCGTGCGTCCACCGGCTGGGTGTCCGGACGGGACGGTGTGTGCGCGCCCTTGCTGTCCGGTCTGGACCCGGTGTCCATGCCATCCGAGTGCGGTCGGGTTCCCGTGGGATTCGCCGAGGATTCGCGCCCGGGTGCCGGGTGCGGCTGTCTCGGGCCGCCCGGCACCGTGGGGAGCCGTGGCTTCCGCGTGCTGCGGCCTTGGCGGCCGGTCGCCGTGTCGTCCACCGCGTGCAGGTAGCCGAGCATGGACACCACGTCGCCGACGTAGGCCCGCACCGTGTGCTCGGACAAGCCGCGTTCGGGGCCCAGGTGGCGCTCGAACTCGTCCACGAGCCGGACGGCCTCCTCCGGCAAGGCTGCCCGCACGCGATGGAGATCAACCCGGCTTTGCCGATCTTTCGGTGACACGTTCTTCACGCTGAGCGAAGCGGCGCGAATGGTCAAGCATCGCCACGCGTCCAGCGCGGTATCACCTCACCTCCCCTCTTTTCGGCGATCATTTTCGGGCAGCTCAGGCGACGCGCGCTGCCGAGCCGCCTGTCTCCATCCGGCGTCGCAGCGCTCGGCAAGCTCGTCCACCTCGAGTGCCGGAAGCAGGCCCCGGACGCGGGCGAGGGGCACGCCGGACTCCGTCGCGATCCGCTCGGCCGACTTGCCCTCGCGCCGGTCCAGCGCATCGTGCACGCGGAGGGCATCCGGCCCCAGCTTGTCCGTCGGCCTTCGCGGCCTGATCTTGTCCGCGACCGGAAGGCCGAGCCGCCCCACGTTCTCGATCACGTCGTCGATCGAGGTGACCAGGGTGGCGCCGGATTCCTGGATCAGCTCATGACAACCGGTCGACATCGCCGAGGTGACCGGACCGGGCACGGCCATGACGGCCTTGCCGAGGACACCGGCGGCCGTGGCGGTGTTGCGGGCTCCGCTGCGCCGTCCGGCCTCGACGACCACGGTGCCGTGGCTGAGCGCGGCAATCAGCCGGTTGCGCACCAGGAAGCGGTGCCGGGCGGGGGTGGTTCCCGGCGGGTACTCGCTGACCACAAGGCCACCGCGCTCGGTGATCTTGTTGAGGAGCACCACGTGCCCCGCGGGGTAGCCCGCGTCCAGGCCACAACCGAGGAGAGCCACGGTGACTCCGAACGCCGACAGGGCGCCCCGGTGCGCGGCGCCGTCGATGCCATAGGCCGCGCCGGAGAACACCCCCATTTCGTGGCCGGCCAGCCCGTAGGCGATTTCTCCGGCGACGTGCTCGCCGTAGCCGGTGGCCGCGCGCGAGCCCACCACCGCGACCGCCGCCTCCGTCGTCGCGTCGAGGCGGCACTCTCCGCGAACCCACAGGGCAAGTGGCTGGGCCATGCCCTGCACACCCCGGCGGGTGGCCTGGTCCAGGCTGAGCAGGGGCCAGGCGGGCCATTCGTCGTCCTCGGGAATCACCAGTCGGGCACCGTGCCGCTCCCCCGCGGCGAAGTCTCCTTCGGCGCGGTCGAATTCCCGGCGCGCGGCCGTCTCGTCGTGAACCCGCGGCGGGCACTCGCCTTCCCGCACGGCCTTGGCCGCCACGATCGGACCGTGTTCGGCGACGAAGGCGTTCAGCGCGGGAGCCGGAGGCTCGGCGACCCGGAGCAAGTACGCCCGGGCGAGGCGAGCTTCGGTCAAGTCCGTCATGCCGCCCGCCTGTCCCGGAATTCCAGCGCGGCGGCGACATGGTCGCCGTCGGGTCGCGCCGCCTCGGCGAGATCGGCAAGGGTCCACGCGATCCGCAGGCAGCGATCGGCCCCGCGCGCGGTGACCAGACCGCGGTCGAGTCCACGGTCGAGTAGTTCGGTCACATTCCTCGGCAGGGAGAACTCGCGCCGCAGCACCGGACCGGGTACTTCCGCGTTGGTCCGCCACCCGTACCCCGACCACCGCTGGGCGGCGCGCTCCCGTGCCGCGAGTACCCGTTTCCGAACGATCCGGGTCGATTCGGGCTTGTCACTCGCGTGGGTGCTGATCGCTGTCATCGGCCGCAGTCGAACCCGGAGATCGACCCTGTCCAGCAAGGGCCCGGACAACCGGCTCAGGTAACGGCGCCGCGCGGTAACCGAACAGGAGCAGTCGGTCTCCCGGGGCGGCGCGCACGGACACGGGTTGGTCGCCAGCACCAGCTGGAAGCGAGCCGGATAGCACACGGCTCCCTTCGCCCTGGCCAGCCGGATCTCTCCCTCCTCCAGCGCGGTGCGCAGCGATTCGAGACGGTCCGCGCCGAATTCACAGGCCTCGTCCAGCAGCAGCACGCCACGGTGCGCCCGGCTGATGAGCCCGGGCACCGCCAGCCCACTACCGCCGCCGATGAGCGCGGCCACCGACACCGAATGATGCGGGGCGACGAACGGCGGCACCCTGATCAGCGGCGCCGTGCGGGACAACGAGCCGTAAACCGAGTGGACCGCGGTGACCTCCAGCGACTCGGTGGGCGTCAGCGCCGGCAGGAGGCCGGGCAAGCGTTTGGCGAGCATCGTCTTCCCGACACCCGGCGGGCCGGACAGGAGCAGATGATGGCCGCCGGCCGCGGCCACCTCGATCGCCCAGCGAGCCTCCGGTTGACCGAGCACGTCGCCCAGATCGGGGATGTCCGGCTGCTCCGCCTCGGCCGGCGACTCCGGCGGGGTCAGGGTGGCCTCCCCCTGCAACCACGCCACGACATCGCACAACCGCGCGGCGCCGCGCACCTCGAGCCCCTCCACCAGCGCCGCCTCGAACAGCGAAGGCGCGGGCACGATCGCGCGTTTCATCCCCGCGGCACGGGCCGCGAGCAGTCCCGGCAGTACGCCGCGGACCTCGCGGACCCGCCCGTCCAGCGCCAGTTCGCCGAGCAGGACGGTGCCGAGCAGGCGCGTGGCGGGCACCTTGCCGGCCGCGGCGAGGACCGCGACCGCGATGGCCAGGTCATAACCGGACCCGAGTTTGGGCAGGTTGGCCGGGGAGAGCCCGAGCGTCAGTTTCTCTCCCGGCCATTGCTGGTCCGAATTGCGCACGGCCGAGCGCACCCTGTCCTTGGCCTCGCGAAGCCCGGCGTCCGGCAGCCCGACCAGCTTCACGCCGGGCATCCCGCCACCGATGTCGGCCTCGATCTCGATCAGCCTGCCGTCGATCCCCAGCAGGGCGACCGACCAGGCACGTCCGATGGGCATCAGAACGCCCCTTCGATGTGGCGCAACTCAACGGCGCCGTCGCGCGGCAGGCAGATGGCGATCACATCGAAGCGGATGCGGCACCAGCCGACCCGGTGCACGCTGAGCCATTTTCCGGTCAGCCGCCTGATGCGGGCCATCTTCTCGGCGGTGACGGCCTCGGCCGGGTCGCCGAACCTCGTCCCCGCGCGCGTCTTCACCTCACATACGACGAGGGTTCGGCCATCGGTGGCCACCACGTCCAGCTCGCCTTCACGGCACCGCCAGTTCTTCGACAGCACCACGAAACCGATCTTCGCCAGGTGCCGTGCGGCCAGATCCTCACCCCGCCGGCCAAGCCAGAGATGCGGCGGGCAATCTTCGGGCGGGCCGCCACGCCCGGTTCCTGTCACCGGTCTCGCGCGGGTTCCCGCCCGAGCGGTGACCGCTGTTTTTGCCGCTGTTCCCGGCACTGTGTTCATCGATGCCCCCCACGGGAGTCGAGTCGTTCGCGTGCCCTCGACGCTGCCAGGTTCGGTGACCAGGGCACAGAACGAATACGCCAACCTGTGGACAAGTGGTCTTATGTGGATAAATCGGGCCTTCCCGGCGATCCGGTCGGGGAAGTGTCGGTCGGCCGTGCTAAACGCGCGGCCTCTGTCCGGCCGGTTCCGGAAACGGAGGAAGGGGCGTTTACTCCGGACAGCGATCTTCGGCGCCCCGCGTTCCGGCCGTGCGGGTGCGGCGCCGGACTCGATGTCCAACACCACCAGGTCCTCTCCACGGCCAACGTCGGGATCGCGGGTGACGTCGAGGGCGTGCCTGCCCTCCGTAC
>Ga0310811_10012420_pt1 | contig 11052 bp, 12 predicted proteins | sample YCmetagenome_FD_207642 | JGI IMG/M metagenome (GOLD analysis project Ga0310811, IMG submission 207642) | Soil microbial communities from experimental microcosm in Duke University, North Carolina, United States - YC | ecosystem: Engineered > Artificial ecosystem > Soil microcosm > Unclassified ...
GCGCGGGAGCGCGGCGTCTCGATTCGGGTGCTGCCCGGGCTGAGCTGCGCGGCCTGTCCGGCGAGCCGGCGGATGTCCACCGTCGAGTCCACGCTGACCGACCGGGTGAAGGCGCGGATCAGCGCGTCCACACGGAAGGGATTGGCCAGCAGGCCGATGTCGGTGGCCTTGGCGCCGAGCGCGTGGAGGAAGGCCTGCTGCCACCCGGCCCCGCCGCGGTCGTCGCACGTGTGCCCGCAGGCCGAGCGGCCGCGGACGTATCCCAGCGCCGCCTGGCCGTTCAGATGACGGCCGCCGAGGTCGACGCCGCCGAGGATGTCGATCACGTTCTCGAGGCCGGTGAAGTCGAGGGTCGCGAAATGGTCGATCCGCACGCGCATGAGGTGCTCGACGGTCTCGACGAGCAGCGGGGACCCACCCAGGGCGAAGACGTCGCCGATCTTCCCGGTGCCGTGACCGGGGATCGGCACCCACGAGTCACGCGCCAGGGACAGCGCCTGCGGCGGCGAGGCGCCGGAAGAGAGCCGGACGAGCATCAGGACGTCGGAGCGCCGCTCGTCGTGCGTCCAGAAGGGGCCGCTCCGGTCGGACCCGACGACCAGCCAGGTCTCCCCCGGAGAGGAAGCGGGGGGAAGGCGTCTGTCCTCGGGCGGGAACGCGTTGGGGATTCGCGTGATCTCCTGCTCGTAGGAACGGAGCAGCAGGTAGCCGCCGCCCGCCGTACCCGTGAGAAGGGTCAGCGTGACGATCCCGCAAACGGCGGCGATCCGGCGCCACCTGCGCCGCCGCGGCGGGGCCTGGACGCCGTCGTCGCGTCCGGCTGCCTGCCGCGTACCTTCCATGCCCGCGACGCTAGATCTCCTTCGCGTCGCGACGGACCGCGGCGCTCCGGGCTTTACTCATTTCTGCCGGTACGACGGAACCCTCCGCCGTACCGGCAGAAGGCGCCTACGCGCCGACGTTGGCCTCGTGGCCGATGGACAGGCCCGAGTCGACGTCGAAAAAGTGCAGGTTGTGCGTGTCGACGACCAGCTCGATGTCCTGGCCGGGACGGACGTGGCTGCGGGCGTTGACGCGGGCGGTCCACAGGGACTTGTCGCCGGCCAGCGGCAGCGCCGCCGCCTCTTCCTCGTCACCGTCGTGCTGAGCCGCCACGGTGTCCTTGTGCTCGACCGGCGGGGCGTCGATCGTGAACAGGACGTTGATCTCGGAGCCGAGCTCCTCGGTGACGTTCGCGCGCACGGGGATGCGCACCCAGCCGGCGGCGTTGCCGTTGGCCGCGACCGAGTCCTCGAAGTCCGACGGGCGGATGCCGAGGATGATCTTCTTGCCGATGTAGCGGTCGAGGCCCGGCTTCTCGTCGAAGGTCGAGTCCGGAACCGGCAGCTTGTAGTCCGCGAAGGCGACGGCCGCGCCGTCGTCGTCCCGGGTGAGCTCGGCGTAGGTGAAGTTCATGGACGGGGAGCCCATGAAGCCGGCGACGAACAGGTTCACCGGGCTGTCGAAGAGGTTCTGCGGGGTGTCCACCTGCTGGAGCAGGCCGTCGCGCAGCACGCAGACACGGTCGCCGAGGGTCATGGCCTCGACCTGGTCGTGGGTGACGTAGACGGTGGTGACGCCGAGGCGCTCGTGAAGCTGGTTCAGCGAGGCGCGCATGGAGACGCGGAGCTTGGCGTCGAGGTTCGACAGCGGCTCGTCCATGAGGAAGGCCTGCGGCTCACGGACGATGGCGCGGCCCATGGCGACACGCTGGCGCTGACCACCGGAGAGCGCGGCGGGCTTGCGCTTGAGGTACTGCTCCAGGCCGAGCATCCGGGCGGCGTCGCCGACGCGCTTCTGGATCTCCGCCTTCGGCATCTTGCGGAGCTTGAGGCCGAACGCGAGGTTCTCCTCGACGGTCATGTGGGGGTACAGCGCGTAGTTCTGGAACACCATCGCGATGTCCCGGTCCTTGGGAGGCAGGTGGTTGACCACCCGGTCACCGATGGAGATCTCGCCGCCGCTGATGTCCTCAAGGCCGGCGATCATCCGCAGGGCGGTGGACTTGCCACATCCCGACGGGCCGACCAGCACCATGAACTCGCCGTCCCTGATCTCAAGGTTCAGGCCGTTGACGGCCTTGACGCCTCCTGCGTAGATCTTGTCGACGTTGCTCAGAACGATTGAAGCCATGCCAGTCCTTCGCGGTTCCCAAACAAGGTACTTGGATACGTTTTCAGGAATCTCACCCGAACTACCGTCTAATGTCAAGGTTTTGGTCCCATAAGGGATGGAAGCATGATGGAATCGTTTCCATGAACATGGCGCAACGCCGTACGACGATCAAGGACGTCGCGGAGGCGGCGGGAGTCGGGGTCGCCACGGTGTCCCGGGTCCTGTCCGGCGGATCGGCCAGCGCCGAGACGCGCGAACGCGTGCTGGCGACGGCGGCCCGGCTCGACTACCGGCCGAGCGCTCTGGGACGCAACCTCCGGCAGCAGCGGTCCGGGGGGATCGGGCTTCTCGTCCCGGACATCACCGACAGCTTCTACGCCCGGCTGACCGACGGCGTGCTGTCGTGCGCCAGGTCGTACGGCGAGCCGGTGACGATCGGGGTGACGGGGGACGACCCGGAGCAGGAGGCCGAGCTCATCGGCACGCTCATCGAGCAGAGCATGGACCGGGTCATCGCGGTCCCCTCAGGCGACGGCGAGACGTGGGCGCCCGCACTGCGCGCCGGTCTGAACGTGGTCTTCGCGGACAGACAGGTGCGCGACGACGTCCCCGGAGTGGTCGCCGACGACCGCGCCGGGGTTCGGACCGCGGTGGAGTACCTCGTCGGCCTCGGCCACAAGAAGATCGCCTTCCTGGCCCGGCACGGGCAGTCGCAGCGGGTGGCCGCCTTCACCGACACGCTCGCCTCGCTGGGCGTGCCGGCGGACCCGGAGCTCGTCGTCCACGCGCGCGCCAGCCGCGACTCGGCGTACGCGGCCGCCGCGGGACTGCTGCAGCACCGCGCCGACCTCACTGCGGTGCTGACCGGGGGCAACATGCTCGGCGAGGCCATGGTGCTGGCCGCACGCGAGCTCCACGTGCGGATACCGAGGGACGTGTCGCTCGTCATGTTCGACGACGTGCCCTGGGCCGAGCTGTGCTCTCCCCCGCTGACGGTCATCGCACAGCCCGCCCAGGACGTGGGCTACCGTGCCGCCGAACTGGTCCTGCGGCAGGGCCGCCGTCCGCGGACGGTGACCCTGCCGACCGAGCTCATCGTGCGGGCCAGTTGCGGGCCTAGGAGATGACCTTCTCGATCGCCTCGACGACCTCCGGCGACTCCGGCTCGACACGCGGCCGGAACCTCGCCACGACCTCGCCGTCGGCGGAGAGAAGGAACTTCTCGAAGTTCCACTGAACGTCGCCGGCGGCGCCCTCCGCGTCCGCGGTCGTGGTCAGCTCCGTGTACAGCGGATGTCTGTCGTCCCCGTTGACTTCGACCTTCTCCAGCAGCGGGAAGTCCACGCCGTAGGTGGTCGAGCAGAACTCCTGGATCTCCTCGGCCGAACCCGGCTCCTGACCCATGAACTGGTTGCACGGGACGCCGACGACGGTGAACCCGCGGTCGGCATAGCTCTCCTGAAGCCGGACGAGTCCGGCGTACTGCGGCGTCAGGCCACACCTCGAGGCGACGTTGACCACGAGGGCCGCGCGACCGCCGAGGACTTCACCAAGAGTGGTGGGGGCGCCCTCAAGGGTGGCGACACGGGTTTCGAGAAGGCTCATGAGCGGACTATACCGAACGATGTTCGGGGCCCGACGTGCCGGTGCCGCTCCCGATCATCCAGGTCAAGAGGCGGCGCGTAACGTCATCGCGGTCCCGCGAGACGCCCGCCGCCCGGAACCGAATCGGCAAAGAACCGTCCGCCGCGTGTCTCAGGTGACGGCCGTGGGCCGGGTCGGCGTACTTCAATCCGCGTAAAGGACCCGTCGCGGTGCCTGCCGGAAGTTGTCTTGGATCCGTTGCAGGCCGAGCGGACGGCCGCGCTCACGCCATGAGCGCGGTACGGCCGGCGATCGCGTGCCACACGCGCCCGCCTTCCGCACGCGACCCGACGACAAGGACCGATTTGGACAGTTTCAGTGTTCTGCGCAAAACAGCGGTTGCTGTGATCGCGATCAGCGTGATCGGCGGCGCGGGCGCCACACCGGCGATGGCCGAGCAGTCCACGACCAGCCAGGACGCGCAGACCAGTCAAGGTATCCATGTCGCGACATGGAAGATGCGCGTCACGGTGAAGGCCCGCAAGATTCAACGGGCGCCCGCACCGACGAGGACCCGCAGCAAGGCCTACGCCTTCCGCCTCGTCAGCCGGCGGGCATGGCCGAGCACGCAGTTCCAGTGCCTCGACAGCCTGTGGACCCGGGAGAGCAACTGGAATCACCGGGCTTACAACGCCGGCTCCGGTGCCTACGGGATCCCGCAGGCGCTGCCCGGAAGCAAGATGGGATACGTCGCCGAGGACTGGCGGTTCAACCCGCAGACCCAGATCCGTTGGGGCCTGCGGTACATCAAGGGCCGGTATGGCTCACCATGCGGCGCCTGGGGTCACTTCCAGTCGCACAACTGGTACTGAGCAGGACCGGGAACGCCCAGGGGAAGGGACCGTTCCCACCGAAGCGCCCGGGGTCATCCCCGGGCGCTTCGCCGTCCGGCCTGCTTCCCCGCCCGCACGGACATCGCCTGGACCAGCAACTCCAGCCCGAACTCGAACTCCTCGTCGTGGTCGCACGAGGTCAGGTAGGGCGCCAGCGAGCTCACCTCGGGGAACAGGGCGGGATCGACGTCGACCACCGTCGCGTCGCCCCGCACGGGCGCGAACGTCGGAGTGACGCCCACCTCCCTGAGCAGGGAGCCGACGATGTAGGCGACGAACATGCGCAACATCCGCACCGCCTCGCCCCCCTCGAACCCCGCGTCGCGAAGCGTGGACAGGGCCCGCTCGACCGGGAGCAGCCCGGCCGTGGAGTGGAGCTGGCGGCTGAACACCACCATCGTCGAGCGCGGGTAGTGGTGGGCGATCTGCCGGAACGCCCTCGCCTGGACGCGCACCCGGTCGGTCCAGTGCGCCGACGGGTCGTCGGTGAACTCGATCTTCGACAGGACGCTCTCGGAGATGGCGTCGAGCAGCGCCGCCTTGTTGGGAACGTGGTTGTAGAGCGACATGACCCCGACCCCGAGCCCGGCCGCGATCCTGCGCATGGAGACGGCGTCGGCGCCCTCGCGCTCGATGAGGTCGACGGCGGCGTCGACGATCCTGCTGCGGCTGAGCATGTGGCGATTGTCTCCCACCCCGTTGACGGACGTACAGCGTACGTGCCAGTCTCGAAATCACTACGTACGGTGTACGTCGAGGAGGGCCCCCGTGTCGACCCACGAGCTCTACACCATCCCCGCCGAGCTCTCCACATGGGACGTGGAGATGACCGGCGCCGCGCGGTTCACCTGGGAGTACGACGACGGCAGAGACCGCATGCTCGCCCTGTACCAGAAGGGCAAGGACAAGCAGTGGGACTCCGTCAAGCGGATCGACTGGGACCTCGAGGTCGATCCCTACGACGTGCTCGGCGTCCCCGACCAGTCGATCTCCATCTACGGCACGCCGCTCTGGGAGCGCATGAGCCCGCAGCAGCGCAAGGACGTCCGGCTGCACAGCGCCTCCTGGCAGTTCTCCCAGTTCCTGCACGGCGAGCAGGGCGCCATGATCTGCTCGGCCCGGATCGTCGAGTCGGTGCCCGATCTCGACTCGAAGTTCTACGCCGCGACGCAGACGATGGACGAGGCGCGGCACGCCGAGACCTACGCCCGCTTCCTCCAGGACAAGGTCGGGGTCGTCTATCCCATCAACCAGCACCTCAAGGCGCTTCTGGACAGCACGCTCGGCGACTCCCGGTGGGACATGCCGTACCTCGGGATGCAGGTGCTGATCGAGGGCCTCGCACTCGCCGCGTTCGGCGTGATGCGCGACATCACCACCAAGCCGCTGCCCAAGCAGATCCTGGCGTACGTCATGCAGGACGAGGCCAGGCACGTCGCCTTCGGCCGGATGGCCCTGCGGGACTACTACCGGGGCCTGACGGAGACCGAGCGGCGCGAGCGTGAGGACTTCGTCATCGAGGGCTGCTACCTCATGCGCGACCGCCTCCGCGGCGAGGAGACCTGGGAGACCCTCGGCCTGAGCAAGGACGAGACGGCCCAGGCCATGGAGGCCACCGACAAGTCGGAGTACCTCAGGCTGTTCCGCTCCCTGCTGTTCAGCCGCATCGTGCCCTGCGTCAAGGACATCGGGCTGTGGAGCCCCCGCCTGCAGAAGGCCTACGCCGACATGGGCGTGCTCGACATGGCGGGGCAGAGCCTCGACGCCCTCATGAAGCAGGACGAGGAGATCGCGGAGAAACTGGACGCGGAGCGTTTCATCCAGGAGGAGTCCGAGCGGCACGCCGAGGTGGCCGAGACCATCGAGGCGGCACGCGAAGAGAGCTGAGACGCCCCACCAGCGGTGGGCGGGACGGTCAGCGGGACAGGACCAGCGCCAACGACCCGGCGACCACGCAGAGCACGCCGACCCACGCGAGGCGCGCGTCCGTCGTGTCGTCCAGCGGGCCGGCCTCGCGCAGGGCCCGCTCGACCCGCCTGTACCGCGCGCCGGTGCGCAGGAGCAGGATCGCTCCGCAGAGCGCGGCGACCGCGAAGGGCGCGATCATCCCCGGCCCTTCGCCGCCGCGCAGGCCCGCTCCGGCCGCGACGAGTCCGGCGACCGCCAGGACGGTCGCCGTCCTGACCCAGGCCAGCCGCGTCCGCTCGCTGTGCAGTCCGGCGGTCATCGCCCGAGGAGGATCAGGAGCAGGGCGACGACCGCCACCGTGGCGACGCCGTACCCGAAGAGGGGGGCGAGGGCGGGCGGCGGAAGCGGCTGGTCACGGCGCAGAGCCTGCTGGATGTGCCGCCACCGCGGGTAGGCGGTGGCGGCGGAGACGGCGGACAACAACACGAGCACCAGGGCCAGCAGCGTGCGGACCCACGGCACGAAGACGCCCTCGGGCACGACCGCCATGGCGATGCCTCCGGCGCTGAGGGCCAAAGACGTGCTCAGCCAGGTGAGGTATGTGCGTTCGTTGGCCAACGTGAACCTGGGGTCCGGCTCGTGCCCATCCATGGGAACAGGGTAGTTTTACCCCTTTTCCCCTGGATTTGCCGGGTTACAGGCAGGCCTCCGTGATCTGCTTCAGATAGGCGGCACTGTCGGTGGCGGCCTTCTGAGCGGCGTCGACGGCGGCATTGGCGTCGTCCACGTTGAGCTTCTGGAGGCTGTCGGACATCCCCTGCAACGCTTCCTTGAGGGTGGTGTCCCCCGCGTCGTTGGCGAGGTCGTTCAGCTTGGCGGCACCGTCGGAGATCTCCTTCTGCATCGCCTCGGGATCGTTGGCCGCGGCGGTGACCTTGCTGATCGTCTCACTGATCAGCTTGGGCGCCTCGAGACAGGACTGCGCCTTGTCGGCGGCGGAGCATCCGGAGAGCAACAGGACCGATGCGGCCACGGCGGCAGCGGCGGAGAGGGGGAGGGGTCGCATGGCCAGAACCCTACCCAATCGTAATTTCGGCCGGGCTAGCATCAAGTTTATGGATATCTGTGAGCATTTGCAGTCCGCGGGCGACCCTGCGCCCCTCCCCGCGGAGGGGTGCGCCGAGTGCCTGGAGACGGGCGGGCGCTGGGTCCACCTGCGCAAGTGTCTTTCGTGCGGCCACGTGGGTTGTTGCGACTCCTCCCCCAGCCGTCACGCGACCGCGCACTTCCACCAGTCCGGGCATCCGGTGATGCGGTCCTACGAACCGGGTGAGGAATGGCGCTGGTGCTTCGTGGACAACGCGCTCGGCTGAGCACCGGACCGCGGGACGCGCCGGCCGGGGAGGTCAGCTCCGCTCGAGCGTGGCCTCCTCGAAGTCGAGTTCCTGCATCACCCGGTGGAGCACCTCGTCGTCGATCCGCCGCTCGTCCCTCAGCTGGACGAACACCTCACGCTGCGCGGTGAGCATCTCGCGGCGGAGCCGCCGGTAGACCGTCGACGGGGTCTCCGCGCCGTCGAGGCCGGTGCCTCCGCCGAGCCTCTCCCACCCCCGCAGCGCCGTACGCTCGGCGCGCGACCGCAACTGCTCGACGACCTCCTCATGGACGTCGAGGACGCCGTCGGCGATCAGCTCGTCGAGCCGCGCCAGCGCGGCCGCCGACGCGGCCTGCTGGGCGGCCGCCTCCGCGAGGTCGTCGGAGTAGCGCTCCGCGTCGTTGGACACGCCGAGCCGCCTGATCAGCCACGGGAACGACAGTCCCTGCACGATCAGGGTGCCGATGACGACGGCGAACGTCAGGAACAACACCAGGTTGCGCTGAGGGAAGTCCTTCGGCAGACCGAAGGCCGCGGCGAGGGAGACCACCCCGCGCATGCCCGCCCAGCTCGTGAGCACCACGTTGCGCCAGGCGGGCGCCCGCGCCTCCCGCTCGCGCACCCTTCTGATCAGCCTCGGCGCGTAGACGGTGATCGGCACCCACACAGCCCGGAGGACCACGGCGAGCAGGAACAGGACGACCGCGTACACCCCCACCCGGGTGAGGTTCTCATCCGCCAGCCCCATGACGATCGGCCGCACCTGCAGGCCGATCAGGGCGAACACGATCGACTCCAGCACGAGATCGGCGACCTTCCACACGGCGCCGGACAGGATGCGGGTGCCGTAGCTCGTGCGGCTCATCTGGTGGCCCAGATAGATTCCGGCGATCACCACGGAGATCACTCCGGACGCGTGCACGGCCTCCGCCGCGATGTAGGCGCCGTACGGGACGAGCAGCGAGATCCCGTTGGCTATCAGTGAGTCGCTGAGCCTGCGCAGCACGGCCGCCACGACGTACGCGATGGCGAGCCCGATCACGATGCCGGCCCCGGCCGAGTAGAGGAACTCCGCGCCGGCGCCGAACAGGTCGGCCGCGGTGCCCGCCACGGCCGCCGCGACGGCCACCCGGTACGCCGTGAGCGCCGTGGCGTCGTTGAACAGGCCCTCCCCGACGAGGATCGTGATCGACTTTCGCGGCAGGCCGAGCTTCCTGCCGACCGCGATGGCGGACACGGCGTCCGTCGGGGCCACGATGGCCCCGAGCGCGAACGCCGCGGCGAGCGGCAGTCGCGGGATCAGCGCGTGCGCGATGAGCCCGATCACGACCGTGTTGAACAGGACGAGCCCGACCGCGAGCAGCCCGACCACCTGCTTCACGGCACGCAGGCGGAGATATGAGCTGTCGAGTGCCGCCGAGTAGAGCATCGGCGGCAGGAACACGGAAAGGACGATCTCCGGGTCCAGCCCGTAACCGGGCATCCCGGGAACGAACGAGGCGACCAGGCCCGCGACCACGAGCAACAGGGGCGCGGACCACCCCCGCCGTCTCGCGACGGCGGTGACCGCCAGGGCGCCGGCGGGAAGCAACAGGAACTGCGATGCGGTGGAGATGTCCATCAACCGATGAGGTTACTTATATCGGGGCACTCGATGACCCGCCAGGCTCGTCACCAGACGCGCTGATCGTCCCGGGGGTCGTCCGGCCGCTGTTCCGGCCGCTGGTCCGGCCGTATGCGCTCGCCCGTGGCGTACATGGGCTCCTGCGGATAGTCCTGACCGTATTCCTGCTGGTAGTCCTGCGGGTACGGCCGGCCCTGGCCGAGGCCGAGCGGGTCGCTCGGGTCGACCCGCCCCTGCGGCTGCGGCGGGTACGGCGGGGTCTGCGGACCCGTGTCGTACTGGTAGCCGGCCTGGCCGGGATGTCCCGCTGCGGGCTGACCGGGATGTCCCGCGACGGGCCTGGGCTGGCGGCCCTGCTGGCCGGGGTGACCTCCGGCGGGCTGACCTGGACGGCCGGGCCGACCCGGATGAGCGGGCTGGCCCTGCTGACCCGGGTGACCCTGCTGACCCGGGTGACCGGGCTGGCCCTGCTGACCGGGGGGCGGCGCGCCGTACTGGCGGGGCGGCTCCTCGTAGGGGCCGGGGGCGAACGGCCGCTCGCGGGGCACCTCGCGGGGAGCCTCCCGGGGCGGAGCCCCGCGTGCCACGAGGACGTCGTTAGACCCCATCGGCGGCTGCGGGCCGCTGGGCCCTCCGTACGCGTCAGGTGCGGGGCCCCCATACGGGTCCGGCCCGCCGTACTGGTCCGGCGCCGGGCGCGAGTACTGACCGGTGCCGGGGTAGTCCGGGTATTCGGCCTGGGGAGCGGGATAGTCGGAAGGATGTCCGGCGTATTCGGAGTGCCCGGCGTATTCAGGCTGTCCTGGGTACTCGGGCTGTCCGGGGTACTCGGGCTGTCCGGGGTACTCGGGCTGGACCGCGTCCTGCCGGGCCATGGGGCCGGTGCCGGGATCCTGTCCGTCGTCGACGTACTGACCGCCCGCCTCCGCGTAGCCGTCGTCGAGACCGTCGATGAGGCGCCCGACGTCATCCATGGGCATCCGGAAACTCCCGGTGCACATCTCGCCGCGCCACAGGCTCAGGACCAGCGTTCCCTCGTGCCAGGTCACCCGGAGAACCCGGTCCTGGCCGCGGGCGTCGAAGAACACCTCACCGAATGATGGCAACGGGACAACTTCCGACATGACAGACATAGTGCCTTTACCTGCCCTTATCCGTCCACTCGACCTCGGGAAACCCTACCGAACGTCTTTCCTGTCCTCTTTGTCCCCTACTCGGTAGATCGTCGTTGACCTTGAGAGTGTGACGCCTAGTGTGCCACGGGAGACGATTTCCGGCTCCTGGAACGCCAGGATGCAACCGTCCGCTCACGCCTCGGATGTCGGCGGCAGCGGGTAGCGTTCTCCCGTGCCCAAGGACAGTCGCGACCTCCCGCCCGTCGAGGAACTGCTCACCACCGCGGTGACGGAGCTGGGCGGCTCCGAGCGCCCCGGGCAGGTCAAGATGGCCCAGGCGGTGCGGGACGCCGTCGAGGGCAAGGAGCACCTCGCGGTCCAGGCGGGCACGGGCACCGG
>Ga0310811_10012421_pt1 | contig 11052 bp, 13 predicted proteins | sample YCmetagenome_FD_207642 | JGI IMG/M metagenome (GOLD analysis project Ga0310811, IMG submission 207642) | Soil microbial communities from experimental microcosm in Duke University, North Carolina, United States - YC | ecosystem: Engineered > Artificial ecosystem > Soil microcosm > Unclassified ...
CGAAGTACCACTCACCTCTACCATCATCAAGATCATCAACATGGACCTCGTCTTCATCCTATTGTTGCTTCCCATCAAGGCCTTGTATATTTGACCCTTCACTCTCCTTGTCTCTGTTATCCTGCTCGCAGCTGAACTGCCCCAAAACCTGTCAAATCATAATGGACTCTCATCATTCTATCGATACCACCTTCATTCATACTGCCGCTCACCTAATAGTTCATACCCTCTCTCTCCATTCTCAGTTCGCCGCTCTGTCAAACCACTACATGAGTCTCATTATTCTATACCTATTCAAATGCCACTCCCTTCTGCCTCCATTTTCACATAATTGTTGGACTATCCCTACCTGAGGACCCTTAGCTCTTCACAGTATAAAATAGCCATGTACAGTTCCTACACTCAGGCAATCAGATCTAGTCTCGTTCTCACGCTCAGCATTATCACTAACTATCATCTAAATGTCCCAGAACTATTACATTCATTATAGTCTAAAAACACTCGCTGACAACTATCTAACTCTCTAGCGCTTGTACATCCACCAGCGGTCTCCACACCCCTTCATACTTGTGAGTCAAACGCTGACTTACATATTGGAGCCCACTGTGAGGGGTGTGTTTCAGATCTCTTGACTTATCTTAAGCGCATCCCACCATCCTTACTATCCACACTGGCTCACATCAGAGATAATCACGCTCTCATCGGACCTTCCGTCCCTCAACCAGACCCAGTCACACCATCGAATCCCATTTCCCGCCCTATTTGTCCCAGAATTGACTCAGACGATGACGACAAAGCTGATGATGAAGACGAGAATCTGTTCGCACCGGACAACCTTAGACCATATCCCACTGCTACCGCACCATTACCACAACCCTCATTTAACTTTCAGCAACCACAACCCTTCATCTTAAAACCTGCCATCTTCACTAATATTCAAGCTCGACCTACAACCCAGCCAACAACAACAACGGCCATGTCTCACGTGCATCAAGGCACAGGTGCCATGCCTGGCCCTAATTCTAGTAAAGCGCCACTGTTCAATGGCGAGACGTCGGAGCTGTTGGAGTTCTTCGAAGTGTTTGAAGACCTCACCTCTACTTATGGTCTAACAAGTGCTGACAAGTGCAAAAGTCTAGTGCGCTATGTGGATCGTCAAACCAAGCATTTTTGGATAATGCTTACGGGCTTTGAGAGTTGCAAATATGGGACCTTCAAGAAGAACATCTTAAGCCAATATCCAGGTGCTAGCAAAGGGCAGCGCTATACCGTTCGTGAGCTTGAACACATTGTCATTAATCAAGCAGATAGTGACATCAATACGGAGAAGGAGCTTATGCATTATTACAGTCAGTTTCGGGCTGTAGCCATCTGGCTCATCTCCAATGGCAAGATCTCTGGACGTGACTGTGACAAATACTTTTGGCAGGGGCTACCAGTCCGAGCTTGTCGTCAAATTCTTCAACGACTCAAGCTTAAGGACCCAGACTTCAATCAAAATGAGCCAGCCCATTTCAAGAAGGTCATAGAAGCTGGACGTCATGTTTTCTCAGATGAAGCTTTCGACACCGAGTTCAATGATCCCATCACCCTTTGCATCCAGTCCATTAGAGATTGTCGTGCCCCAACCAACTACTACCAGCCATTGTCAAGTGCGAGAGAGTCCAGCATATGACTCAGATGATTCAGACGAGCCTCATGATGCTCCTTGTGAAGTATGAATGAAGACTGTGCGTTTCACACAGCCTCAAGCACCTGTTCAAGCACCGCAGAAGTCCACTATGGATGAGGTTGATGCACTTGCTTGACGGATGCACAATCTTGATATCAGGGACATCAACTACTCCTCATGCTATACGCAACTCATCTGCCTATTTCCCGCTGCTGCTAATGCCTGGGCTGCTCCTTGAACTCAACAACTCTGTAATAATGTATCCGTGACCACTCCAGTGCCTGCCAGTACCCTGCGTGCCCCCATACAGTGTGCATTCTGTGGACAAACTCATTATCTTCGTGTTTGCCCCACAGCAGCAGAATATCTTCACACCGGGTGTATCATATGTGAAGATCTCTTCCTTCTCAATGCGGACAGATCACGCATTCAACGGCAAGGTCTTGAGAACTTGCAGCAAGCTGTGGATAGACATGCCAAGACCATCACTTCATATGCTCTGTCTTCGAACCCTCCTCCTTTGATGATACCTTCTAGTGCCTTTATATCTGAAAGCTACTTCCTTCAATGTATCCAAGTTGCAGAGAATCATGCCATGGTGAGGACAATCGAAGATGATGACTCAGGTGCAGATGCTCTTGCCATCACTCGTTCGAAGGCAAAAAATGCGGTGCTGGATAATATAGATGCAGGACCATCCCAGAAGAAGCTAAAGGAGGCCAATAGTACTACATCTGACACCCGGGCACAAAGCCAAACTCGTTCCATTGAAGATCTCATTCCTGACACCCCTGCAGTTCCCCCAAAGAAAACTCCTGCATACGTTTATGAGTCAAAAGCAGCCACTCCAGATGCAGCCTCTTGCATCTATCAAAACATGCTCAGCCCTATTGTTCCAAATATCATGGTCACAGACCTTCTTGCAGTAAGCCCAGACCTTAAACGAGAAGCTGTAGAGCACTGCTGCATGCACTGGGTATCCACTCATTCATCCACTACTACTCTTGCTACCACTGTATCCGTTCCACCACCACAAATTGAGCATGCCACACCCCTTTGTGAGCTCAAAGTGATGCTCAATGGTGTCCACACAGAAATGGCATTGCTGGATGAAGGTTTGGAGCTCGTTGTTATTCAAGAAGGTGTTTGGAAAAAGACTCAAGCCCCGATCAACAAAAACATTTGCATGCGCATGCAGACTGCGAACGGAAGCTCCCAGGACATGGCTGGATGCCTGGAGATGCTCGAGATTGATGTTGATGGTATCAAAACGTGGGCCCATGCCTATGTTATCGCTGATGCTCCATATCGTCTGCTCTTAGGACGTCTGTGGCAGTGGCTCGTTCGGCTGTCAAAGTCAGAAACCACGGACATGGTCTATGTAACCATACACGACCCTACAGATATTATGCAAGTTTGAACCTGTGCTACCCTTCCCCGTCCACCACCTTCCTTAGCTTCAGCCATGCTCTCTGCAGCAGCCTTCAGCAACTTGTTATCAGCCAAAAATTCACCTCCTGCTGTCGTGCACATAACAGCCAGCCCTCTTGCTGAATGTTTGTTACAGGAATTGTTCGACTTTAACCCTGTACGACGAGTCCTTGCCTATAAAAGGGTTGCCAATCAAGTCAAGCCTGTTGCAACCACCATGCCAGCCCATGCTCGCATTGTTCGACAGTTTCCTGAAGAACCCCTCCTATCCCTCCCTACAGTCTCTCCAATCCTCCCGACTTTGTACCAAGCACTCAATTCACTGCAGACCGCATGAATAATCTTGGAATTTTTCGGAACTCATTTTTATGGCCTGAAGAGCAGAAATTAGTAGCGCACATTCTGTCTCTAAATGAGTTAGCCTTAGCATGGGACGAGACCGAGAAAGGGAGATTTCGAGACGATTATTTCCTGCCCATCATAATTCCCACTATAGAACACACTCCCTGGGTCCATCGTCAGCCACCCATCCCTCCAGGAATTCATGACAAAGTCATAGCCCTCATCAAGTCCAAAATTGCCTCTGGGATCTATGAACCATCCAATAGCTCCTACCAGTCAAGCTGGTTCTGCGTTGCAAAGAAAAACAGCTCAATTCACATAGTTCACAATCTTCAGCCACTCAATTCAGTCACAGTCAAAGATGCAGCCACTCTCCCTTATGTCGAACTATTTGCTGAACAATCAGCAGGATGCTCAATCTATACTATGATAGACCTATTCATCAGTTTTGATCACCGAGCCTTAGCTGAAGAATCCTGCGACCTCACCACCTTCCAAACCCCACTTGGAACATTTCGGCTCACAGCGCTACCTATGGGTTGGACAGATTCTCCCGCAGTCTTCCAAAATGATGTCGCATTTATCCTTCAGCATGAAACTGACATTGCTCCCAATTTTCAAGATGACATCAATGTTCTTGGACCTCATACGTGATATGAACTCTCAGATGGTACATTTGAGACCATTTCCCAAAACACTGGCATACGACAATTTGTTTGGGAGCACTGCTTAGATGTCAATAGAGTTTTACATCGTCTCAAGCATGCAGGAGCCACAGTGTCAGTGAAGAAGCTCTTTATTTGCATCCCCAAGGTTCTTGTTGTCGGACAGTGTTGCACTTATGAAGGACGTATCCCAGATGACTCAAAAATTGTCAAAATCAAGAACTGGCCCCCATGTACGACACATTCTGAAGTTCATGGATTCCTTGGCACTGCAGGTACCGTGCACAACTGGATTAAAAATTATGCCTTCATTGCACGACCACTTACCAATCTCACTCGCAACATTGTACCCTTCATTTGGGATGATAATGCGCAAATGGTCATGGACACCCTCAAGCATGCTGTCATTAACTCTCCTGCTATTCGACCAATCGATTATCATAGCCCCAATCCTGTTATTCTTGCCGTCAACTCGTCCCATATTGCCTGTGGATGGATCTTGCTTCAGATTGACAATGAAAATTGTCGTCGACCCTCTCGTTTCGGCTCAATCACTTGGAATGATCGAGAATCGCGCTATTCTCAGGCAAAAATTGAACTTTATGGCTTGCTCCATGCACTCAAGGCTACTAAAGTCTGGACCATAGGAATCAAGAACTTCATTGTTGAAGTCAATGCCAAATATATTAAAGGCATGCTCAACAATCCTGATATTCAACCTAACGCAGCCGTCAACCATTGGATCGCGGGAATCTTACTATTCGACTTCTCACTCAAACACGTTCCTGGACCCAAGCACACTGGCCCAGATGGCCTATCACGTCGTCGTCGTGCACCAGAAGATGAAGATTTCAACAAAGAAGACTCAGAAGAGGTGGAAGAGGAGATAGATGAAGTACTCAGCTATGGGATATGGACAGTGTTGGATTCATGCAATGGAGGACTTGGAATGATGACAGCAGGCCAGGTTTTCGTTTCTAAAGCTGACCTCAGTACTGAGCTAGAATTCCTGTGCAATGAAGACTCCAAAAAGCAGGATGATGACCTTCACACCATCCAGCTTTATCTTGAGACACTTGTGCTGCCTTCAGGCACACAGCTCTCAAATTGCTCTTGTTTTCTCAAACGAGCAGCAAAATTTTTCATTCATAACAAACGACTTTGGCGTCGTGACACGGCAGGTCATCATCAACTCGTCATTTTCCCAAATGATCATGCATGAATTCTCCAGCAGACTCATGACAATCTTGGACATAAAGGTTTCTATTCAACTCGATGAACCATTGCTGATCATTTCTGGTGGCCAACTCTTGATCACGACCTCTCGTGGTACCTTAAAACATGCCATCAGTGTCAGCTTCGATCCGTTGAGAAAGTCATTCTCCCACCAACAGTTGCCATTCCTGCACCCTTATTTCGCAAAGCCTACACTGATTCAATGCACATGCCAACATCTCATGGGTATTCATACATTGTTCAAGCTCATTGTTCACTCACAGCATGGCCTGAATGGCACATGTTATGAAGAGAAACTGGTCGCACACTTGGACTTTTCATTTTTGAAGACCTGTTGTGCCGTTGGGGAGGACTCGAGGAGATCGTCACTGACAATGGAACCCCGTTTGTGGCTGCGCTCAACTGGCTTGCATCAAAATATCATATCCACCACATCCATATTTCAGCCTACAATTCAAAGGCCAATGGAATTGTCGAACGTTCACATTGAACGATTTGTGACTCACTTATCAAAGCCTGTCAAGGTGACATCACTCAATGGCCAGTGTTTGCGCCACATATCTTTTGGGCAGACCATGTCACCACTCGAAAATCCACAGGACACACGCCGTTTTATATGGCACATGGCGTCAAACCACTGCTGCCCTTTGACATCACAGAGGCCACCTTTCTCTTGCCCGATATTTCTAAAAACCTCTCAACTCATGAGCTCCTTGCAGTCCGCACACAACAGCTCTCCAAACAAGACAAAGACCTTACACGCATTCACGAACGCATCCTTGCGAGTTGTTATGCCTCGGTGAAAGATTTCGAGTGTCGTTTTTCAAACACCATCAAAGACCAAAGTTTCAGGCCAGGCGAGCTCGTGTTAGTTCTAAATAAAAAGATTGAGCCCTCATCAAACGCGAAGTGCAAACCACGTTATTTCAGTCCCATGGTTGTTGTCTCGTGCAGCAGAAATGGCGCTTACCATCTTGCTGAAGTTGATGGATCCATTTCAAGGCTCAAATTTGTGGCGTTCCGTTGAATTCCATACCATTTGTGCTCGCCAACGATGCTTGAAGTCACACACCTAATTGATGCAGACACACAAATGCAGGAAGGATAGGATCATCAAAGGATTAAATTGTTTGAGGGATCGACCGAGGATGGTCAATATCTGTAGTTGGAGGGAGGTGTAAGGATTACCAATCGTTTGATGCTGGAAATAGCCGAAGTACCACTCACCTCTACCATCATCAAGATCATCAACATGGACCTCGTCTTCATCCTATTGTTGCTTCCCATCAAGGCCTTGTATATTTGACCCTTCACTCTCCTTGTCTCTGTTATCCTGCTCGCAGCTGAACTGCCCCAAAACCTGTCAAATCATAATGGACTCTCATCATTCTATCGATACCACCTTCATTCATACTGCCGCTCACCTAATAGTTCATACCCTCTCTCTCCATTCTCAGTTCGCCGCTCTGTCAAACCACTACATGAGTCTCATTATTCTATACCTATTCAAATGCCACTCCCTTCTGCCTCCATTTTCACATAATTGTTGGACTATCCCTACCTGAGGACCCTTAGCTCTTCACAGTATAAAATAGCCATGTACAGTTCCTACACTCAGGCAATCAGATCTAGTCTCGTTCTCACGCTCAGCATTATCACTAACTATCATCTAAATGTCCCAGAACTATTACATTCATTATAGTCTAAAAACACTCGCTGACAACTATCTAACTCTCTAGCGCTTGTACATCCACCAGCGGTCTCCACACCCCTTCATACTCGCGAGTCAAACACCGACTTACACACTGTTAAGAAGGGATTACTGGTCTGCATTCAGCTTGATTTGCCCGAAGCATTCACAACATAAACATCAGTGATGAGATTACTAGGTATCAAAGGGGGTACAACCGGTTCCATACTCGATAACGAACTTCCAGACGAGACCACAGTTTCTGTGGTTAAAGGGATGAGAGAATCTGTAAGTGAAAGTGTGCTATCTGACTGCATGTCAGCTTGTGAAATGGGAAGAGGAGATTCAGTAGATATCATAACAAAGTTCGCATTATGTACAATATTTGATGCTTCTGGTGCCACTTGCAACACATGAGGTGGTGATGGGTTCGATGCTAACATAGTCATATACATAGCAGGTGGACTCAGTGTACATGGGACTACTGCTGGTCCGGCGTTGGCAGTAGTCCCCCATAGTTTTCCGACCCCCAGTCATACCCTGGTTCGGTTATTCCCCATGCATCACTCTGGTCTCCCCAACTGCTCTCTCCCTGTGGGCCTATATTATATACTGGAGCTGGTTGCAGACTTCTGTATGGTTGATGGTAGGGATGGTTTGCTATTGCAATATGCTAAACAGGAGTGGGATATGGTGAGCACATCATTTGGTGTGGTGCAGTGCGCCTTAATATACTCACGATCTGCTGACGCCACCTTGTTTCATGCGGTCGTAGCGGATTTGTCACTGTACATTGTGAGCTGAGATGCACTGGTTCTGTGACTAACCTGTTAGCGACTAGATACTAGGTGCTTTCTTACTTGGATAATCTTGTGAGGCCTGGAGTTCAGGTGCTAGTCACAAGTCTCAGTCCAACTGCTTGGGATGAGCGGGTCGATGAGCTAGTAGCAGGGCTGTCTTACAGCCACTAAGAGCTATAACTGAAGTCGTCAGGGGTGATGACGAAGGTTTCTGAAGATCTAAAGACACTCTGACCAAAGGTCAAAGTGAAGTTGAAGATCACAAGTATAAGCAACTAAGCTTAAGAGGTTATGGACTAAGTAACTGTGTAGAACCAAGTAGATTCAAGTTAGAGAATACAGCTGTACTACAGAGGGTTTATATATGTAAGGGAACTGAGCACAGACCAAGCTGTAAGTAGTAATATGAAGAAAGGCAGGTAGAAAGAGGAATGAGTCAGAGACTGGTGGTAGGGTAAGGGTAATGGGAAGACTGAGTCATGGACTGAGACTATGGTAAGGATAACAGGGGACTGAGTCACCAACCAGGATTGCGGTAAGGGCAGGGGGGATGATGATGTCATGGACCGATAGTCAGGTAAGGGGTTCAGGATGTAATAAGATGGGTACCAGTAGAATGGGAAGGCATAGGGGAAGTGAGCCGGGGATCCGGCAAGCAAATATAGTACAGGGAACAGGTGGGGAAATGTGATCAAAGAGAGTACAACCAATAAAGGTAAGGGAAGAGTATGGTCAGCCAGAATAAGTATTGCATGTGTATGCGTGCATAGTCTTCCAGGTAAAGGTAGAAGGCAAGAGCGAGGAGGAAAATCAATAGGGGCCATGCCAGGAACAGATGTTCTTGTAACATAACCCGCAGTTGTAGCATTCCCCCGAACCAAGTGCTGCAGTCCCAGGTCGTATGGGATACAGACATTCTAGAGAGGGGGTTCCTTCTGCACCATATGCTTGATGCCAAAGATCAACATCCATTTCATACTGACGCACACCTGTTCCCATGTTATGTCTCTGCGGAATGAGTGTTGCTCACTCCATTACTTGGGCTCATGTTAATGATGTGCGAGGTGTGTACATTCCTCTGCTGCTGCTGTACATTGGAGGTCCACCCTGTGTTGCCGCAGGTATATTGAAATTGGTGAGTGGAGTTTGTGCCATTGGTGACAGTATGGATGGTGCTATGCCGGTTGTGTTGGGAAACTGGCTTGTTGAATGGTATGCTGGCAATGGTGTTTGCTGTATGCCCAGTGACATCTGTGAGAGCTGCTGTGACATGTACGATGTGGAGAGTGTGCTTTGCACTTTGAGCTTGGCAATCTCAGCGTCCCGAACCTGCTCCTTGTTGAGATCCTCTCATCCGCGCTTGATCTTTATATTCAGTACGTTCTGTATATCCTCCACAAATTCATCCCAAGTGCTGTACATGCACTTGAGATGATCCTCCAACAGGTTTGGGATTCCCTCTAGCGCATACTCGATCATCGCGCCGTCTACATCACCCATTCCTAGCGCTAATTGTGAGATGTTAATGGCCCATAACATGTGCGCATAGTTGCCTGTTTGTCCCTCTTGTGTCCATTCACCCACTTCTTCCTCTTTTAACACCTGTGACATGATACATTCCTTCTGCTGTGCCCATGTAAGTTTGGGTCTTTTGGGTGCTGGCCATCATTTGAAGAATTTGGCCTTGAGGTCTGCAAATGAACTGATCTGCACCAAGGTCAGGCTCTGAAACCATTTCGCTGCTGCCTCTCCAGGTGTTAATTGCATAGTGAATCACTGTACACGTTGCGCATCTGTCCACAAGATGGGCAATGATAGCTCGAATTGTGCGAACCATGCCGCTGGGTTCTCGTTTTCTCCATAATCGCCGTAGAATAGTGGAACTGACTTCACTGTGTCTGTCATGGTTATCGGTTTTGATGCTCACTTGGCAACTAATGCCTGGGGTTTGTGTATGGTTGGTTGTGCTTTACTAGATGTGTGTACTGGTAGTATAGGTGGATGACAAGTGAATATCAATGACAGTGTGGTTCCCAATTTTACTGCTGATTTAGTGGGAGTGATAGAGGATAGTGATGATTCTGACAAATTTGACAAAGTGTTATCTACTGGGGTGAAGCGCACTGGGTGAAGACGGAACACTCCTCTACTCTCTGATCTTTCTGAGTCCTCGTGTTCAATATGATGAGGTACTGAAAATGAAATGCTGTGTCTTCGTGGTGTATATGGTTATTCTTCTAATGGATTCGAAGGAGAGGAGGTGGGAGGAATACTGGGGTTACTTGATACTGCGTCTTGCCACTGAATCTGTCGTAGTTGTGCACAATTGTCCACTGAAATGTGACCTGAAATCTGTTTGTGTTTGATCGGGTGGGTGCTCTCCCCACTCTCATCACCATATGAACCTGCCAGCCTTGCTCTCAAGAGAAGGAGTGAGGCTGAAGCTGTCTGTTGATGTGTGTCTACAACATCTGAATGCATGTCTCTACTCCTAGGACCCTGAGCACCTAGGACCTCTGTCTCTCGCTTCATGCTGACCTAACCCCTGTGCTGCTCTCACTCTGGCCCAACCCTGACTAGCCCCTGGACTGATCTCCCCATTACAACGATCAACATGCACTTGACGTGAAATGCAACCTCATTCCTCCGCGAATGTAGTTCGTTGTCTTCCAAAGATCTCCGTTGTGCAGTCCATAGTCGATTGATCTCAGAGATGTTTACCACAGTGAGACAGATGGTCATCAATGATTAGCAGGGTGTAGTCATCTCCACCGACGTTATTTCCCAGTCTGAGGATGAGATGAAAAGCAAAAATGAGAAGGTGGCAAGAAGATCAGAGCTCAGTTCAGTGTAAGGCTCCATGAAAAACTCCCCACAGAGTTTTTGACAAGTTTATAACTCACCTCCACCTTCAAAGGTTTTTGACACTAGTTTTACACATCAACAAAAAAACAAAATTCGTGCATACCATTTAATTGGCCAGTAACAGCTAGTACAAGGTGTGAAATTGCTACCATCTCCACAATCACATAACAGACTTGTGTTGAGTTTGTCAGTCAGCATATAAGTCCGTGCATGCAACCTAATTTTATGTATACTCTTACCAGCCTTGTTACATTTGTACTATTTTTTGGGTGATGATAAATACATGCTACTATAACTGTTGTGACAATTGTGCTTCCTGATGGTCCCTTGCGTAAGTGATGAATTTGATGG
>Ga0310811_10012422_pt1 | contig 11052 bp, 10 predicted proteins | sample YCmetagenome_FD_207642 | JGI IMG/M metagenome (GOLD analysis project Ga0310811, IMG submission 207642) | Soil microbial communities from experimental microcosm in Duke University, North Carolina, United States - YC | ecosystem: Engineered > Artificial ecosystem > Soil microcosm > Unclassified ...
ACACCGAGCCGGTGGAGGCAAAGGCCACCTCCCGCACTCCGGCGGCCCGCATGGCCTCGAGCAGGTTCTGGGTGGCGACCACGTTCTGGTCGATGCAGCGCCGGGGCTCGAGGAGGTTGTCCTTGATGTCGGCGTAGGCCGCGAGGTGGAACACGAGGTCGCAGCCCGCCACCGCCCGCCCGGCGGACTCCGGGTCGAGCAGGTCGGCCTCGATCAGCCGGGCGCGCGCGGGCACGAACTGCCGCCACCCGGTCGAGAAGTCGTCGAGGATGGTGACCTCGGCCCCTTCGGCCAGGAGCCGGTCGGCGACGTGGCTGCCGACGAAGCCGGCCCCGCCGGTCACCAGCACCCGACGGCCCGCGAAGCTCGACACCGTCGAGGTCATCAGCGAGGGCCGGAGCGCTTGCGCCAGGCCTCGTTGAACTCGGCGATGGTCTCCACCGTGCGCGGATGCCAGACCATCTTGTGCAGGATGGCCGGCGGAACGGTGACCACGTGCGCCCCCGCCTCCGCGAGGTCCGCCCCGGGCGATTCGCGGGAGATGATGAGGGGACTGGTCGTCACCCCGGAGAACGCACCCCAGGCGAAGAGCCCCTTGATTTCACTCGGATCCGAGCCGTCGACGAAAAGAGCCACGCCCTCCTCCTAATACATCCGGCCCTCGATCGCCGAGGCGATCTCCAGCAGGGGCCCCCTGGACGTCCGGGGCCGGGTTCGACCCGCCCCGGAGGGGGCAGAGCTCGCACCGCGAGCGCAGCGCGAGCAACGCGGTTCGCAGACCGAGCCGATCTCGAAAAACCTGTCATGGACCACGAGCGCGCGCAAGCGCCGCCGGGTCGCCAGCTCCTCCAGCCGCCTCCGTCACTGCACCCGCCGGAGGATCCAGGGATGCTTCCAGGGGTTCGCGCCGTGCGGCTCGAAGGCCTCGTACACCGGCTGGCCCGGGAAGCGAGCAACGACGGCGGAGGCGGGAACGTTCGTCGGGACGGAGAGGAGCAGGGGCGAGCGGTCGAAGAACATGCCGTTCCGCGCGTAGCGGGTGGGCCACTCGGCGCGGAGGATCACCACCCCGGAGTGGACGCCTTCCCTCGCCAGCTCCCGCGGCAGCCCGGTGTGGACCGTCACCTCGGGGATGCGGTGCTCGAGGTAGCTCGCCATCAGGAAGGCCGGCGCGATCCAGATCGCCACCGCCACCAGCCGGGAGGTCCAGCGCCCCAGGTGCTGACGCACGAAGGCCGCGGCCGTCCCCCACCCGGCCGACGCCAGGAAGGCGAGCGGCAGGAGCACCATCGTCAGGTAGCGAGGGCGCGGGCTGTCGTCGGGCTCGTTGAAGGTCAGGAGGAGCCCGGCGAGGAACAGCAGGAGCAGCGCCCCGAACCAGCGCTGCAGTGGCGCCGTGCGCGCATCGCCCGCGGCCTGCTCCCGGTGGAGGACCCCCCACCCCAGACACGCCAGGAGCGCCGCGCCCGGCACGGTCCACTCGAAGAAGAAGGTCTCCAGCTCCGCCAGGTGGTTGAAGATCTCGTAGGGGCTGACGACGTGCAGGAGGCTGATGTTCCGGAACGCGCCGCTCTCGCCGTAGATGGCCTCGTAGCCGTCGGTGAAGGGCGAGCCGAACTGGAGCCGGTTGTAGAGAAGCGTGAGCCCGAGGAACGGCGACGCGCTCACGCCGGCGACGAGGAACGCGCGGATGCTGCGGAAGGCGATCAGCGAGAGCCCGAGCAGAACTCCGTCCACTGGACGGATGAGGAACACGCAGCCGACCGCGACGCCGAACCCGACCAGCCACCCGTCACGTCCGGATCGCGCCCACTGCGCGACCGCCCCCATCGCCAGGGCGCCGAAGAGGAGCGTGGGCGTGTGGGAGAGGAAGGTGGCGGACTGGTAGGCGAAGAGCGGCATCGCGGCGAGGAAGGCCAACGCGAGGAAGGCCCTCCGGCCGTCCAGCGCCGTTCGCGCGGCGAGCCAGAAGGCGAGCAGGGCCAGCATCCCCTCCAGCGGCGTCACCAGCCACGGCACGCCGGCACGCACGCCGAGCGAGAGGAGCGCGGCCGCGCCGGGCGGGTACTTGCTGCGGACGAAGTCGTCGATCACCACGTGGTCCACCGTTGCCCAGTCCGCGTAGGGGGGCGCCGGAGCCTTCAGCACACCGCGGGCGAAGCCCTCGGCCTGGAGCACCGTGGAGTATTCGTCGCCGGAGTACGGGTAACCCTGGAGCGCGAATCGGGCGACCACCGCGTAGAAGACGCCGGCGCAGACGATGAGCAGCGCCGCGGCTCGTCCGTAGCTCGGAGCCCGCCGCGCGGTTTCGACCGGCGCACGTGTCGCCGGTGCCTCCCCGGAGCCGGCGAGGGCGAGGTGGGAAGGAGAGGGCTCCGTGCCGGAGGGGCGGTTCACGGGGGGACGGACGGAGAAGGTGGTGCGCTGCGCCCGGCCCGCTCGGGCCCGCGGTTCATCCGACCATTCTCCAGGGGAGCCGGCGCATCGTTGCACTCTGACCCCGCTCGCGGGCCACCGTCAACGCTGGCGCGCCCTCCCGCTTGCGCTCCCCTTCCCCGTGCGGATACTGCAGCGCCCCGCGCATGCGACCGGAGCCAGCACTCCCGAGCGCGCGCGAAGACGAACGATCGATGAGCCTGTCCTCCCCGGAGCGCCTCGCAGACGACGTCGCCTCCGAGGGCGGTGCCGAGCGTGGGGCGCCGCACGCGCGCAGCCGCATCCGGGCGTGGGTCGGCTGGTTCGGGGTCACCGTCGTCCTGTGGAACGGGTGCGCCTCGCACGCCGATTCGAAGTGGAGCGACCGCCAGCTGGCACGAGGCACGTACCCGCGCACGCCCGCCTTCGCGCTCGCGGCCCTGCGGGGCGCCGGCACCGACGACGACGACATCAGCCGCTACCTCGCCTACGCCAGCGCGACGCTGGGACGACCCTACCAGCCCTTCTACGTGCGACCGCTCGAGGGGTGGACCTCCTCCCAGCCGGAGAAGCCCTCCGAGCCGGATCCGGACGACCCACGTCAGACGCCGCCGCGAGCTCCGGGCAGACCGCTGCTGCCCTACCGTGACTTCTCCGTCGAGTATCCGCCGGGCTTCTTCCTGCTCGCGCTGCCGCCCGCGCTGCTGGGCCTGGACCTCGACGGGTATCGACTCGTGTTCTCGCTGTGGATGGCGTTGCTCCTCACCGTGGCCCTGCTGGCCGCGGTGCGCATCGGCCGGCTGCTGCGGCCGGGGACGGACGCCTCGCCGGTGGCGGTGGCCGCGCTCCTTGCGCTCGCGCTTGGCACCGTGGCGGTGCGGCGATACGACGCCGTCGTCTCGCTGTCGCTGTGCCTGTTCCTCGACGGCTGCCTCCGGCGCAGGCCGGCGCTCTCCGGGCTCGCGCTCGGCGTGGGGGTGGTCACGAAGCTCGTGCCGCTCCTCGTCGTCCCGGTCGCCCTCGTCTACTGGGGCGCGCTCCGCCGCTGGCGTGACCTCGGGCTGACGGCGCTCGTCTCCGCCGGAGTCTGCCTGGCGGTCGGCGTGCCCTACGTGCGGGTCGCCGGCGCGCACCTCCTGGATCTGCTCCGCTACCACGGCCAGCGGCCGCTGGAGGTCGAGAGCTCCTGGGCGGCGCTGCTCACCCTCGGGCGCGCCATCGATCCGGCGTCGGCCTGGCGGGTCGCCTCCTTCGGCTCGGACAACGTGGTCGGCCCGGCGGATCGCTTCCTCCTGCCGCTCGCCGGCATCACCCCGCTCCTGGCCATCGCCGCCATCGTCGCCTGGAGCGTGCTGCAGACCCGCCGCGTGCTCGGGCGCGAGGACGCTGTGCGGCTCGCCGGGGAGGTGCTGGTCCGCGCCGCGTGCGCCACGTTCGCCGCGAGCATGGCCCTCGGAAAGGTCTTCAGCGCGCAGTACCTCGCCTGGCTCCTGCCGATCGGCGCGCTGGTCTCGGTCCTCGACACGGGCCGGCGACGGCGAGTCGCGCTCTGGCTGCTGGGCGGAGCGATGCTGATGACCCAGCTCAACCAGCACTTCTTCTTCGGCATCCTCGGCAACGGCCCGCATCCACTGATGGGAGCGCTGTTCCTTCTCCGGAACGGGCTCCTGCTGGCCTGGGCGACGTGGATCCTCTTCCCCGGCCCCGCTGCCCGCGTGGCGATTGCCGGCGAGGAGCACCGACCGATGATTCCCGCAGGCCCCGGGAGTCCATCTTCCGTCACTCGTTGATCTCCGGAGAACGGCCATGTCACGCCTGCGCGTTGCCAGCTTCAGCATCTCCCTCGACGGCTTCGGTGCCGGCCCGGATCAGAGCCTCCAGAACCCGCTCGGCGTCGGGGGCGAGTCGGTGCACGCCTGGGTCTTCCCCACCCGCACCTTCCAGCGCATGCACGGGAAGGGAGTCGGCGCGGCTGGCATCGACGACGACTTCGCGGCTCGGGGATTCGAGAACCTCGGCGCGTGGATCCTCGGGCGCAACATGTTCGGGCCCATCCGCGGGCCGTGGCCGGACGACGCGTGGAAGGGCTGGTGGGGAGACGAGCCGCCGTACCACGTGCCGGTCTTCGTCCTCACCCACCACGCCCGGCCGCCCCTGGAGATGAAGGGCGGGACCATCTTCCACTTCGTCACCGGCGGGATCCAGGACGCGCTGGACAGGGCACGGAAGGCGGCGGCCGGCAAGGACATCCGCCTCGGCGGCGGCGTGGCGACCATCCGCGAATACCTGCGCGCCGGGCTCATCGACGAGATGCACCTCGCGGTCGCGCCGGTGCTGCTGGGAAACGGAGAGAATCTTCTGGCCGGCATCGATCTGCTCGCGCTCGGGTTCCGCGTCCGTGAGCAGGTCGCCTCGGAAAAGGCGCTGCACGTCGTGGTGAGCCGGTCCCCCTGAAACGCGGGGACGCCGTCGCGCGGCATCCATCGAGCCGCCCCGGCGGCGCGGAAGCCCTCGCCTGGGCGCTCGACGACCGCTAGGCTCGCCGTCGTGTCGATTTCCCGCCGCGAGCTGGTGGAAGGCGGTGTCGCCATCGGGGTGGCGCTGCTCGCTGCCCCCGCCCTCGGGGCGGCCGCTGCTGCGCTCGAGCCGACCCCTGAGAACGAGCTGGGGCCGTTCTACAAGAAGGGCGCCCCGGCAACGACCAACCTCATCGTCCCCGGCGACCCAGGCCTGCCGCTCGCGGTGAGCGGAAAGGTGCTGGACGTGACGGGCAAGCCGCTCGCCGGAGCCATCATCGAGGTGTGGCAGACCGACGGACGCGGCGTGTACGACCTCGAGGGTTACCGCTACCGCGCGCGTGTGACGGCGGCGCCCGACGGCAGCTACCGCTTCCAGACGCTCATGCCCGGGCACTACCCGCAGCGGGTCGCCCAGCACATCCACTACCGGGTGAGCGCTCCCGGACGGAAGGTGCTCGTCACGCAGCTGTACTTCGCGACCGATCCGGCGTTCGCCGGTGATCCGGAGCACAACTACGCGAAGGATCCCATCCTCGAGGACCGGCGGCTGATCCGGCCCGTCACGCTGGGCGAGACGGGAGGCCCGCAGGCGGCCGTCGTCTTCGACACCGTGCTCAGGACATGAGTGATGCCGGCACGGATGCGGTCCTGCGACTCGAGGCGACTGCCCCTGTCGGCGCGGTCGCGCTGATCGCCGGCGGGACCCGCGTCTCGGCCCTCCTCGCCGGGATGCGAATCGCAGCGTGGTCCTGCGCCGATGGGCGCTCGCTCGGCGAGGCGACCTACCGAGGCCCGCCGCCCACCGCGGCGACGATCGACCTCGCGGGAAACCGCATCGCCATCGGGACGGGGGACGGCGCGGTGCGCATCCTGGACGCGGCAACCCTCGAGACGAAGGCGGAGCTCCCACCGGCACGTTCGACCTGTGGACAGCTCACCTTCTCTCCCGACGGCAGCTTGCTGGCGGGGCTCGCCCGTGGCCGTCAGCTCGCGCTGACCGTCTGGAACGTCGGTGCGGCCAAGCTCACGGGCGCCTTCGCCGATCCCACGGTCGAGCCGGGGAACGTCGCCTTCCACCCGGATGGCCGCACCGTGGCCATCTCGTTGCTCACCGGGGACGTGCTGGTGCTCGACGTCGCCTCGGGACGGCCCAGCCGCACGCTGTCGGATGCGCAGATGACAGCCGATGCCCTGGCCTTCGCGGCGAACGGCTCGGCGCTCGTCGCTGCGCCGTACGACGGGACGGTCCTGGTCTGGCAGCTGCCGCGCTGGAGCGTGCGACGCGCCCGCGGCATCCCGGGGGCCAATGCGCTCGCGGTCGCCGCGGACGCCTCCCGGGCCGTGACCTCCCGGAACAGCTTCAACCCCGGGGACACACCGGGCGAGGCACGGCTCATCGACCTCGCAGCGGATCGCGTGCTCGCGCGCACGTCCCTCGGGATCGTGAGCCACACCGACGTGGCGCTCCTCGGTCCGGGACACGCCCGGGTCGTCTCGACCCGGGGAAGTACCCTCGAGCTGCGCGACCTCCGCGCCTAGAGCTCTCCCCGTCGCAGCCGCTCCACGGCGAGGTCGCAGGCGCGGGCGGTCACCGCCATCTCGGTCAGCGTGGGGTTCTGCCACCCCGAGGTGGGCCAGCACGCCCCGTCGGTCACGTGGAGGTTCCTCACCTCCCAGCTCCGGCACGAGGGGTCCAGCACCGAGTCGCGCGGGTCCGTTCCCATCCGGGCGCCGCCCACCTCGTGCACGAACATCCCCGGCGTGGAGAGCGTCCACTCCTTCTGCATCTTCCGGATGTGCGAGGTGACCAGCGGGGTGTGAAACAGCTCGGTCACCTCGGCGCAGACGCCGCCGCCCGCCTCGACGATCTCCCGCGCCGCCGCACGGGCCGCCCGTGCGAGGGCGAGGTCCTCGTCCTTCCACTCGCAGACGATGTGCGCCGCCGGGATCCCCCACCGGTCCCGGAGAGACGGGTCGATCTCGATCCGGTTGTCGCGATGGGGCAGCGTCTCCGAGCGGGCGCAGAGGAACCCGAAGGCCACGTCCCGGTGCTTGCGGAGGAAGTTCGGCACCGGCAGTCGCTGGATGCCTCCCCACAGCCCGAAGCCGCGGAGGTAGCTCTCCCGCCGCTCCCCGAGGTTCTGGTACCGGGGAATCATGATGCTGTCGCTGCCCAGGAGCTCGAACGGGCCGCCGGTGTCCGGCACGTCCGGCAGGTAGAAGTAGACGTTGCCCGCGCTGTGGTCCATCACGTGGCGCCCCAGCACGCCCGACGCCGCGCCGATGCCGCCGGGATGAGCGGCGCTGCGCGAGTTCAGGAGGATCCGGACGCTCTCCAGGCTGGAGGCACAGAGGAACACCAGCCTGCCGCGCACCTCCTCCGATTGCCCGGTCGCGACGTCCACCACCCTCACCCCGGTCGCCCGCGTCCCGTCCGCGGCGACGAGGACCTCGCCCACCACCGCCCCGCTCCGGAGGGTCAGCAGGCCCGTCTCCGCCGCGGCGCGGAGCGTGGTGGCGGGGCTGGAGATGCGCGAGAGCGTCTGGCCCCTCTCCGGAGGACGGCGGGCGAACAGCCCGCGGGAGATGATGACCCGCCGCTCGGGGAACACCCGCTCCACCCGGTCCTTGAACACGCGCTCGGCCGGAGTCATCGGCCGCGGCTCGAGGAACTCACCGTCCGGCAGCTGCGGCAGGCCCTCGCGCGAGCCGTGCACGCCGAGGAGACGCTCCAGCTCCGCGTAGTGTGGCGCGAGGTCCGCGTGGGTGAGCGGCCAGTCCGGCCCGAAGCCGTCGCGGCTCGCCGCCTTGAAGTCGAAGTCCGAGAAGCGCGGCGTCACGGCGTCCCAGACCAGCGTGCGCCCACCTACCCGCCGCGAGCGGATCCACCGGAACGGCTTGTCGGACGGCGTGGAGTACGGATTGTCCACGTCGTCCACGAAGAAGTCCGGGTTGGTGGCCCACCAGGTGGGGTGGCTCTTCTGCACGTCCTGCCGGTGGGAGACGAGATGCCGCCACAGCTGTCTCGCCGCGTTGCTCGGGAAGGAGCCGTGGTCACGGCGGCCGGTCACTGGCGTGCCCGCCTCGAGCACCAGCACCCGGAGGCCCGCGCGGGTGAGCTTCCACGCCGCGGTCCCTCCGGTTGCGCCCGAGCCCACGACGATGGCGTCCCACTCCTCCAAGATCCCTCTATCCCTCGAGCGCTGCGAGCTCGCCGGCGGTGAGACGGAAGCCGGCGGCGGCGAGGTTCTCCCGCATCTTCGCGCCGGTGCTCGCGGCCACCACTGCCGACACGGGGAAGGGCTGCGAGAAGAGGTACGCCAGGCCCACCTGCGCCGGCGTCCAGCCCCGTTCCCGGGCGAGAGCGGCCGCCCGCTCCCGGCGGGCCACGTTCGCCGTGCTGCCGTAGCAGCCGCCGGTCCGCCCCGAGGTGAGGAAGCCCGAGCCGAGCGGCGACCAGGCGAGGACCGGCAGCCGGGTCCGGGCGTGGAACGCGCGCGCCTCGCGGCCCCCCGGGCCGGCGATGCTCACCGAGCCGGGAAAGGGCGGACGTGCCCAGTCGACGAGCGACAGGTGCGGGCTGCTGACCGCCATCGCCGGGAGACCTTCCTCGCGTGCCGCGGCCTGGACGGCCTCGATGCGGGGGACGCTCCAGTTGGACACGCCCCACCCGCCGATCTTCCCCTCGCGGTGGGCGGCGGCGAGCGTCCGCACCATCGGCTCGAGCGGAGCGCCGGGAAAGTCCCGGTGGAGGAGGTAGAGGTCGAGCCGCTCCACGCCCAGTCGGCGGAGGCTGGCGTGCAGGTCCGCCGCGAGGGCCGCGGCGCCGAGGCGGTTCGGGCGGATGCCCGGGTAGGGGTGACCGCCCTTGTCCACGAGGAACACCCGGTCCCTCAGGCCCCGCGAGGACAGCCACTGCCCGAAGAGTCGCTCGGTGCCGCCGAGCTGGTACGAGGCCGCGAGGTCGAAGGCGCTGCACCCGGCCTCGACCAGCGCATCGAGCCGCCGGAGCTCCTGATCTCGACGCGAGCTCCGGGCGAGCGGAGCCGGGAGCGCCGAACCCAGCCGCGCCGTGCCCGCCACCACGGGGGGAATCACCGGCATGGCGCGAGGCTCACGGCGCGACCTCCACCCGTCCGGCCGTTCCCTGCCTCCCGGGAAGCGCGACGGTGAGCCAGGCGCAGAGCAGGCCGAGGAGGATCTGCGCGGCGTGGATGAGCAGCGCCAGCGTCGCCGCGGTGGCAGCGGTCAGGCCGAGCGTTCCGGCGCCGAGCACCAGCGTGGCCTCGGTGGCCCCCAGCTGTCCGGGGATGAAGTCGCCGACGGCGCTCCCGAGGATGAGCGCTCCCCGCACGACGAGGATCCGGAGCAGCCCGGACGCCTGTCCGATGGCCGCGAGCGCGACGCCGCACTGGACCACCTGCGCCACCCGTCCCGCGGACTCCCAGGCCAGGGACCGGGCGAGGTTCGCGGCAGAGGCGCCGGCCGTCGCATCGAAGGCGAGCCCGAAGCCCTCGAGGCGCTTGATGAGACCCCCGAGGAGCCGGCACGGTGATGACCGCGGTGGAGAGCAGCACGACCCCTTGCATCTGGACCGCCGCCACCGCCGCCTTCGCGCCGCCGGCGTTTCGCGAGAGCAGCACCGCGCGGGCGGCCTCGCCGGCGCCGCGGCCCATCGGCAACACCAGTCCCAGCGCGTAGCCCAGCGCTCCTGCCCGGACCCACTGGCGCACCGGGACGCGGCGAGCCGCCTCGCCGTACAGCGCGCGGAGCGCGAGCGTGCTGCATCCGACCATCACCGCCTCGAGGACCGCGAGGAGCGGCAACGCGTGGACGCTGGCCCCCAGCGACGCGAGCACCGCCCGCGCTCCCGCGGCCCAGACCGAGACCACCAGCACCGCGGTTCCAAGGACCGCGCACGCGATCCGCACCAGCGGTCGCGCGAGCAGCCCCGGGCCTTCCTGGCTCACCGCGCGAGCACCTCCGGCAGCCGCGTCCACACCCGGGCGAAGGCCTCGGCATAGGCCTCCACCACCGGCCGTGGCTGCGGCGCGAGGGGGTACGTCTGGGAGAAGAGGACCAGCGAGCGGTCGAGGACGTCGCGCGTCACCGGGTACCGGGCGAGGTCATCGGCAGGCGAGCCCATGCGCTGGAACAGCGTCTGGCCAGGCACGGGCCGCGTCTGCCAGAGCACCACCTCGCACCCCTCGGCGCGCAGCGCCCGGAGCATGGCGTCCCGCACGGTGGCCGGCGGAGCCTCCACCCCGAGCTGTCGCGCGTCCAGCTGTACCCGGTACTTGTGGAACGCCGGCACCCGGTCGCCCGGCACCTCGGGTGGGGTCACGCCGGGAAGCTCGCGCAGCCGGCGGGAGAGGAGCTCGGCGCTCGCGAGCGCCTGGGCGTTCCACTGCTCGAGTCTCCGCAGCTGCACCCTGGCCACCGCCGCAGACAGCTCGGTGGTGCGGTAGTTCCATCCCACCGCCGCGGAGTCGTACGCCCGGTTCCCGTCCAGCGCGTGGGCGAGGTCGTAGCTCGCCTCGTCCTCGGGCCGGCTGTCCTCGCCGAACATCCGCGCCGCGTGGGCCTTCCGGTAGACGGCCTCGTCGTCGGTGACGAGCATCCCGCCCTCGCCCGAGGCCATGCTCTTGCTGGACTGGAGGCTGTAGCAGCCGGCCAGGCCGATCGTTCCGGTGTTGCGCCCGCGGTAGCGCGCGCCGATCGCCTGGGCTGAGTCCTCGAGGAGGAGGAGGCCCCGGCGCGAGGCGATGTCCGCGATGGGCTGCAGCTCGCAGGGGACGCCGTGGAGATGGACCGGGATGATCGCCCGGGTCCGCGGGCCGATGGCCGCCTCGACCTTCGCCGGGTCCATGCCGAAGGTCCGCGGCTCGACGTCGACGAACACCGGCACTCCGCCCTGGTGGAGCACCGCCATCGCCGTGGCGACGAAGGTGAAGGCCGGGACGATGACCTCGTCCCCGGCCTGGATGCCGCCGCCGATCAGCGCGAGGTGCAGCGCCGAGGTGCCACTGTTGGTGGCCAGGCTGTACCGCGCGCCGACGAAGGCGGAGAACTCGCGCTCCAGGGCGCGCACCTCGGGAGCCAGCTGACCGGAGAGGAC
>Ga0310811_10012424_pt1 | contig 11051 bp, 11 predicted proteins | sample YCmetagenome_FD_207642 | JGI IMG/M metagenome (GOLD analysis project Ga0310811, IMG submission 207642) | Soil microbial communities from experimental microcosm in Duke University, North Carolina, United States - YC | ecosystem: Engineered > Artificial ecosystem > Soil microcosm > Unclassified ...
CAGCTCGATCCGGCCAATGCACGCGGCGTTGACGACGTAATCCGTGCTTATGAAGAGCAGATAGAAGCCATCGAGGCCGCCGGCGGACGCATCGTGCTCATGGCCTCCCGCGCGCTCGCAAAAGTGGCGCGCTCGCCCGACGACTACGCCAAGGTCTATGGACGAATCCTGCAAAGCGTGCGCGAGCCGGTGATCATCCATTGGCTCGGCGACATGTTCGACCCCGCGCTCGCCGGTTACTGGGGCTCGGCCGACGCCAACAGCGCCATGACCACCGCGGTCGAGATCATCAACGAGCATGCCGCGAAGGTCGACGGCGTGAAGATATCGCTGCTCGACAAGGACAAGGAAATCGCGATGCGCCGGCGGCTGCGGCAGGGCGTGCTGATGTATACCGGCGACGATTTCAACTATGCCGAGCTGATCGCCGGCGACAGCCAGGGTTATTCGCATGCGCTGCTGGGCATATTCGACGTGATCGCGCCGGCTGCCTCGGCGGCGCTGGTTCGGCTCGCCGCGAACGACAACGATACCTTCCACGACATTCTCGCGCCGACCGTGCCGCTGTCGCGCCACATCTTCCGCAGCCCCACCCGCTTCTACAAGACCGGCGTCGTGTTCATGGCCTATCTCAACGGCCACCAGGATCACTTTACGCTGGTCGGCGGCCAGGAAAGCGCGCGTTCGACCGTGCATCTGGCGGATATTTTCCGCCTTGCTGACAAAGCTGGACTCCTGCGCGATCCCGACCTCGCGCTTGCGCGGATGCGGACGGTCCTGGCCGCGCGCGGAATCGAAACCTGATGCGCGACCTGGGCGGCGACCATCGCTTGATGTCGCTGAACACCGCGACAGTGCGCAAGCAGGGCCCGCTGCTCGACATCATCGAGGCCTGCGCACGGCACGGCATTCGCGCGATCGACCCCTGGCGCGATCAAATCGCGGCGACCGGAATCGATCGCGCCGCCAAGGCCATCCGCGACGCCGGACTGCAGCTCTCCGGATATTGCCGCGGCGGCATGTTCACGGCCGATGCGGCCCACCGAATCGAGGCGCGCGACGACAACCGGCGCGCGGTCGACGAAGCGAAGACGCTGGGCGCGCCGTGTCTTGTGCTTGTTGCGGGGGGCCTCCCCCAATACTCCCGTCCCGGCAGCACGCCGAGCAAGGACATCGCCGTCGCGCATGCACAGGTCGAAGACGGCATCGCGGAGCTTTTCGAATATTCCCGCTCGGCCGGTGTAGCGCTGGCGATCGAGCCGCTGCATCCAATGACCGCCGCCGACCGCGCCTGTGTGAACACGATGCGGCAGGCGCTCGATCTCTGCGATCGTATCGATCCGGCGCGCAGTGGAATGCTCGGCGTTGCCGTCGACGTCTACCACGTCTGGTGGGATTTCGAATTGATGGCGCAGATCGAACGCGCCGGCCCTCGCCGCTTGCTGGCCTTTCACGTCTGCGACTGGCTGGTGCCGACCGCCGACACCGTCAATGATCGCGGAATGCCGGGCGACGGCATCATCGATATCCCGCGCATCCGCGCCGCGGTCGAAGGCCAGGGCTTCGACGGCTTTGTTGAGGTCGAAATTTTCTCGAACCGGTGGTGGTCGGCGCCGATGGATGCGGTCATCGCGACCTGCATTGCGCGGATGAAGACCGCTGTTTGACCAAGAAGCCGCCAGCGCCCAGCATGCTAAACCATTCGTTAACGGCGGACCGGTAGCTTGGCGCTCACGGTACCGGGCTCCTGTGGCGTGCCTGGGGCTGGGGCACCATGGTTCGTATCGATTTCAACCGCCTGCGTTTCCTCGTCATCGACGACAATGCGCATATGCGCCGCATCCTGCGCACGCTGCTGCACGGCTTTGGTGCGCGCGAAGTCTACGAAGCGGAAGACGGCGCGGCCGGCCTCGAGGCCTTCACGCACTACATCCCCGATATCGTCATCACCGACTGGGCCATGCCGATCTTCGACGGCCTTGAGCTGATGCAGATGATCCGCCAGCCGGGGGCCAATGCGAACCCCTATGTGGCAATCATCATGCTGACCGGCCACTCGGAGAAGAAACGCGTGATGGCGGCGCGCGACGCCGGGGTGACCGAGTTTCTTGCCAAGCCGATTTCGGCCAAGGCCCTCTATCAGCGCATCATCAACGTGGTCGCCAATCCGCGCCCGTTCATCAAGACCAAGACCTATTTCGGGCCGGATCGCCGCCGCAACACGGCCTCGAACTACATCGGGCCGGAGCGGCGCAAGGGCGGCAAGGCCGACATCATTCGGCAGACTCCGTTGCTGGAAAAGGCACGCGCCCCGGTCTGACAAAGGCGGCAGGAATGTCCGGTTCAAAAGACAAGGCTGCGGTCGTCAACCACGGCGACCACGAGGTCATCGTGCCGCCGGAAAACAAGTTGCGTGCAGCCGTCTCGCAGACCTCTCACGACGACGATGGCGACGATCCCGTCGTTCGCGCCGAGAAGGCGCTTGCCGCCCTCTCGCCTGAATTCGGGGCCTGGATGGATTCAGAATGCGACCGGCTCGACGGCGCCCGCCGCGACATCCTGCGCGACGGATTTACCGATGCCAACAAAGAGGCCCTGTTCCGCGCTGCCCATGACATCAAGGGCGAAGCGGCGACGTTCGGCTTTCCGGCCGTGGCTTCGGCAGCCGAAAGCCTCTGCCGGCTCATCGAGCACGCGCCGGAACCGGAGCGCATTCCCTCAGCGCTGATTGATCAGCACGTCGATGCTGTGCGCGCAATTTACCGAGAATACGGACAGTCCGACGCGCAAAAGCTTGCCGCCACATTGACGAAGCGGTTGCGGGAGGTTGCCGACGATTTCCTGATCAACGAAAACCGAGATCGCCCCGACGTGCTCAGGCAGCTGAAGAGTCCGCCGATCGTTCCGCGATAAACTTCAGGCCGCAGCGAGCTGCTCCTGTTCGAAATTGTCGGCCTGCATGATGGATGCATCCGCGACCAGGTCGTCGCAGAACAACCGGGCCTCTTCACGCGCCGCTTCGACCGCAAATTGCCGCAGCAATGCGAGCAATGAGATGCTGTCCGCACCGCGTTCATTCGCGCAAGCGTTGAGGACCCGTTCGACGACCCGGCGTTTCAATCGCGCCGCTCCACCATGTTCGCCGACGAGCAAGCCGCCACGGATCGCCGCCAGCGCTTCGCGGAAAGCCGGATAGGCCGCATCGGGCAGCCCTGCCTTGCGGTAGAGTGCGCGAAAGCCGGAAATGTTCTTGTCATGGATATAGCCGGTCACGCGATCGATCGGCATGTCGGACAATTCCGCAAGCGCCTCTTCGAACAGAACGACGTTTCCAGACAGCAGCGCACGCAGCAGCATCCCCGCCGTCAACTGGCCGCTTTGGCGCAGGTGCTGGACCAGCGCCCCCACCTCCTCGTATGGCATGTCGGCCGCAAGCGCGACGGTGGCTTTCTCGCAGGCTTCCCGCGCCGCATATTCGGCGTGCTCGGGCCCCATCCATTGCCGCGCGGTGACAAAGCCCGCGAGCGTCTGCGACAGCTTTGAGAGTAAACCCTGGCGCATGGCCATCGACAGGTCGTCGCGGGCCATCATGGTTTCGCGGATTGGAGCGTGGTGGCCGAAGCGGTCGATGATGCGCTCCAATGAGAACGGCGCAATGTCGGCGTCCGGATTTTCAAGCAGCTCAAGACAGGCCTCCGGCCCGGCAACCTCGGCGATGGCGGCGGCAAGCGAGCGCGCAACATACGGGCGGGATGCGATCGCAACCTGAACGTCGGCCTGACCGGTCGCAATCAGATCGACGAGATCGTCTTCAAGCAGCAGCGGCGAATATGTCAGCACCGGCAATGCAACGTCGGCCTGATCGCCTGCCAAAGCATGAATGACAACCCGCGGCGCGTTTTCGTCGGAAGCGAGCGCCTCGGCAAGCGCTCGCCGCACCAGAGGCGACGAGTCATCGAGCAACATGATCATGGCGCCTTCAGCCGCCGCACGATCATCTGTCGAAAGATCGGAATAAAGGTACGCGCGTGCCAGGGCGGATGTTGCCTCCGCCCGCTCACCGGCTGGCGCCTGACGGACCCAATGCAGAAACTGACGAACAATCATGGCACTGTCGACGCTACCGAAGCCGGCCCCTTTTGGCGGCAATCATCAGCCTAACGAACGAGGCTTAACAAAGCGTTCACCATAGAAATTGAGCGCCCGTTAAGCATAAGGCTGCCGGTCAGGCCTTGTCGCCGAGCTTGCGCTCATTGGGCCGCATGTCGCTGAACAGGTCGAACACCTGCACCGACTGGGCGGCTTGCGGACCACCGCTGGGCGGCACGCCCCACAAAGTGGTCACGGTTGGCGCCAAAGGCTGACTCACCCGATCGGTGAACATCGATTGGAAGGACGGCCGCCGCGCCGGCGGTGGTGGCAATTGCTCGCTGGCACGCGCGAGCGCCTGCGTCGTCCCCGCCGTATCGGGCGTCGGGGCTCGCGCGGGTGGAGTCGGGATTGGTGCCGGTGGGATTGGCGGTGCTGCGGAGGCCACGCGCATGGCGCTCGCCGGCACAGCCTTTACAGGCCGCGCGGCAACCGTCACCGCCGGCGGCAAAGGCGGCGCACCGCCGGATCGAGTCACAGCCGGCTGATTTACGCCGCGCTGCGCGAACGCCACCGTCCGCGCTGAATCAAAAAGGCTTGTGAGCTTGCCGTAGACTTCGCCCACGCTGCGGGCGCGACCGTGATCATAAAAAATGTTGTGATTGGCCGCGGCAGCGTGCGGAAACATGGCCGCAGCATTCGCCTGTGGCCGGCTGGCTGCCCCGTTGATCAATTTGCCCGCGCCATCGGCCCCCAGAAAATGCGCGATATAGAGTTCACCATTGGTCGGCTGCCGGCCGATGCTTGCACCAACCAAAGCGGCATTGTTGCGCGTCAACGCGCCCGCCAGCATTGCGCTCGCCTGCGGGTCTGTACGCAGGCGCAGAATGGCCGCCCGCATGGCAGGATCGGCAACCTCATAGTGACCGTCCGGCGCACGCGTGATGGCATCGGCATATTGGCTGAGACCAAGCGCGGCCCCATCCTGTTTCATGGTGCCGAGCCACGTCTGGTCAATAAACTGATAGAGGCCCTTCGCTGACGAGGTCGACGCTTGCGCCGAAGGGTTGAGATTCGACTCGATCTTCGCCGTCGTCAGCAGATACTCGAAGCTGATCCCGGTCGACTGGGCGGCCTGTCGGATCGCTCCAGTAATTTGCGGTGCCGCGCTGGCATGAGCCGGATTGACGGCCATCGGGTTGCGCCTGATTGAAACTCGGTTGTATGGGCGACTGACGCGACGCACCGGCTCTCGCGGGCCTGCCGACCATGGGGAATTATGGTAAACGGATGGTTAATAGGTCCCACAGACGGCCGACTACTACGAAGGGTCTTGGAGGATACTGATGGTTGGAACGATCGAGCGGCATAAACGCGGCGGCCTCTATTTCGAGGACTTCGAGGTCGGCAAGACCTATGAACACCGCTACACGCGCACGGTCACGCAGATGGACAATATGCTGTTCTCGAACATGACGCTCAATCCGCAGCCGCTGCATATCGACCGGCATTTCTGCGAGACCGAGACCGAATGGGGCCAACCGCTCATGAATTCCTTATTCACGCTCGGTCTCATGATCGGCATCCAAGTCTCTGATATGACAGTCGGTACCACGATCGCCAACCTCGGCATGACCGATGTGAAGTTTCCCAATCCGCTCTTTGAAGGCGACACCATCCACTGCACGACGCAAGTCGTGAGCAAGCGCGAGTCGAAGTCGCGCCGCGGCGCGGGAATTGTCGAATTTCACCACAAGGCTTTCAAACAGGACGGTACCCTTGTCGCGGAATGTCACCGCCAGGCCTTCATGCGGATGCGGCCGAAATAAAAAAGGCCCGGCAACCAGCCGGGCCTGAAGTTACTCTGGCGGGGTTCGTTTCGCGTCAGATGCCGCGGCCGTAGTAGCCGCACCAGCGGTGAATGTTCCACTCGAGGTTTTGCTCGTAACCCGCGAGCGTTGCATATTTCGGCACGCGCACTTCTTTCGTCGCGGGGTCGAAGCATTTTCCGGCATCCGAGGCTTTTTTCACTTCGGTGGCCATATCGGTCATGAAGGCAATCTGTTCCTCCATGTCCTTCCTGGTGCCAAGCCGGCCGCCCGGTCCGGGATGGCCCGGGATCATGCGCTCCCATCCGAGGGCGAGCGTGCGCTTCAACGACGCTTCCCATTCCGTCGGATAAGAGTCATTCACGGCAAGGCGTGAGGGCACGGCGCCAAGCGAGTTGAAGTCGACGGCGAACAGGATCTTTTCTTTCGGCAGCAGCATCACGATCGACGAGTCCGAATGATTGCGGCCGGTATATACGAGGTCGAGCGTCGTTCCACCGAGCTTGATCGTGTGCTTGCCGTCCACCACCTGGTCAGGCACGACGACATCCACGCCTTTGAGCTGGGCCAGCCGTTCTTTCGCGCGACGATGCGCGACGACGGTCGCCCCTTCGTCCTTGAACACTTTGCCGCCGGCAATGTGGTCGTAGTGATGATGGCTGTAGATCAGGTACTTGACCGGTGCCTTGGTGATCTTGCGGATCTCGTCCAGATAAGTTTTCGCCGCTTGCGGACGACCATAACTGATCGGATCGGTGACGATCACGCCGGCGGGCGTGACGACGAACATCGCCTGATGATTTTGATAGCGGAAGATATAGACATTGTCGGTGCCGTCGACCTTGGTGGTTGCAAACATCGGCTGTTGAGCCGGCGCTTGCGCCATTGCGGTTGTGGCACAACCGGCCGTGAAGATGGCTACCGAGAGCGCTAGAAGCCTGCTGTTCACTGGGTGATACCTCCCCCGACCCAAACCCCGTAGAGCAGGACTAATTCCTGCGCCAAAAACGCGCACCTGAGCGGTATTTCGGGTAAGTTCAAAAAAGCTCAGCAAGGACCGGCACATGCGCTCTCTTCTTTTCGTTCCAGCCGATGGGGGCCCCAAGCTCGACAAGGCACTGGCGAGCGGGGCCGATGCGGTCATTGTCGATCTGGAGGATTCGATCGTCCTGGAACGCAAGCCGGCTGCCCGAACCGCCGCGCTGGAATTCCTCAAGCGGGCCGGGGCCGCCAGGCAGCGCCCCCGCCTGCTCGTGCGCATCAATGGTCTCGAGACGGGCATGACCGACGCCGATCTCGATGCAGTTGTCGTCGGCCGGCCGGACGCGGTGGTCTTTCCGAAGGCCGAAGGCGGACCGAGCGTCGTTCATCTCGACGCAAAGCTCACCGCCCGTGAAGCCGTAGCCGGAGTGCCCGAAGGGCAGATCAAGATTCTGGCACAGGCCGTTGAATCGGCGGCGGGCCTTTTTGCCGCCGGTAATTTCCGCAACCCGAGCCCGCGCCTGATCGGACTGACGTGGGGCCCGGAAGATCTTTCAGCCGAGCTGGGTGCCGAGACAAATCGAGATACACAGGGAGAGCTGACCGAGCCCTATCGTCTTGCGCGCTCCATGTGCCTGTACGCGGCAGCCGCGGCGAAAGTGCCGGCCATCGAAACCGTCTACGTCGATTTCCGCAATACGGACGGCTTGCGACGCGATACCGAAGCCGCGCGCCGTGATGGCTTCACCGGGCGCCTGGCCATTCACCCGGCTCAAGTGCCGGTGATCAACGACGTGTTCACCCCCACCGCCGCACAGATCGCAAAGGCCAAGGCCGTGGTTGCAGCTTTTGCGGCGCAGCCCGGTGCCGGTGCGGTCGGCATCGACGGGAAGATGTACGACCGCCCTCACCTGGCCCGTGCCCAGGCCTTGTTGGCGAGCGTGAAGGGCTGAAGGGCGAGCTACTTGTATACTTTTTTCGGATCGAAGCGCTTTTCCGCGTCGCGGAATTCGAGCGTGACCGCGCCCGCTTTGCGCAAAGGAACAGCGCGGTAGAAGCACGAGCGCCGGCCGGTATGGCAAGCGCCCTCGCCCACCTGCTCGACCTTCAGCCAAAGTGCATCCTGGTCACAGTCCACGCGCAGTTCGACGACGCGCTGCATATGCCCGGACGTCTCGCCTTTTCTCCAGAGGGTCTTGCGTGAGCGGCTGTAGTACCAGGCCTCGCCGCTCGCGACGGTTTTCCTGATGGCCTCGTCATTCATGTGAGCAACCATCAGCACGTCGCCCGATTTGGCATCCGTGACAACCGCGGTGACAAGCCCGTCGGCGTCGAACTTCGGTGTGAAGGCCAGGCCTTCCTCGATGTCTGCCGCTTTAGTGGTCATGGGAAATGGGCGCCAACTATCACGTCATCATGAATTGCCGGGCCAGGCCCGCCAACCACTTCGTACGACGCTGAATACTAACGCGCTGCTACCGCTGGGCGCCGCGCAGCATCGTCATGAATCGCACCTGCTCGGTGGCATCATCGCGGAATGCGCCGGCAAAATGCGTCGTCACCGTCAGTGCGCCCTGTTTTTCCACGCCACGCAGCGACATGCACATATGCTCGGCTTCGATCATGACCGCAACACCACGCGGTTTCAGAATCTCGTCGATCGCAGTCGCAATCTGCGAGGTGAGATGCTCTTGCGTCTGCAACCGACGCGCATAAACGTCGACCAGGCGAGCGAGCTTCGACAGGCCCACGACACGATCGGTCGGCATGTAAGCGACATGTGCCTTGCCGTAGAACGGCATCATGTGATGCTCGCAATGCGAATTGAATCCGATGTCGCGCACCAGGACAAAATCATCGTAGCCGCCAGTCTCGCTGAATGTTCGGTCGAGAACCTCGACGGGGCACTCGCGATAGCCCTGGAAGATTTCGTCGTAAGCGCCGACAACCCGCCTCGGCGTGTCGAGCAGGCCTTCGCGTGCCGGATCATCGCCGGCATAAGCGATGAGAGTGCGCACGGCGGCTTCTGCCTGCTCGCGCGACGGGCGTGGTTCGACCGGCGCGGGTGCGGCCCGCACGTGATCCGACAGGCCCTGCTTTGGCCACGGCTTAACGTTTGTATTCTTTGCGTCCATGACGGGTCTCTCCGTTCGACCGGCGCTCGCCCGTGAAGGCAGCGCCGGATGTGTCACCGGGGTGGCCGCGTCAGTTGTTGCCTGGCTGTTCAAGCCAAAGCATCTGGACGCCGCATTCCCATTTCACATGGCTTGCACCATGCTGGCGCGCAGAACCCCTTCTCGCGCCATCGGGTCAGTCCCTATATATTCTTTTACGCGACCGAGGCAATCCGCCGGCGTTGGATATTCGGTAGATCACCCATGCTTAATGACGTTTACAACGCCCGAATCCTCGACCTTGCGGGCAACATCCCCCGTTTGGGCCGGCTACCCGCGCCCGACGCGACGGCGACTGCCCATTCAAAGCTTTGTGGATCCACGGTCACGGTGGACCTGAAAGTCAGCGACGGCGCGGTGAGCGACTTCGCCCATGACGTGAAAGCGTGCGCGCTTGGCCAGGCATCATCTTCCATCATGGCGCGGAATGTCATCGGGGCAAAACCTGCAGAACTGCGCGAACTGCGCGAAACGGTCCGCAGGATGCTAAAAGAAAACGGACCCCCGCCAGCCGGCAAATGGGCGGATATTGCCGTGCTCGAACCGGTACGGGACTACAAGGCGCGCCACGCCTCGACCATGCTCACCTTTGATGCCGTGGTGTCTGCCCTGGATCAGATCGAGGCGAAGTCGGCCACCAAACGAACGCAGGCCGCCGAGTAGTTACTTCGCTGCAGCCAAACCGCCGGTTTTTGCCCGCGGCAACTCAGCCCGGTCGTTGGCCGGCTTTCGGCACCCTGACGAGAGACGCGGCAAATTCTGTGAGGCGCCGGTATTGCCGAGGCGAATTCCGGTAACGAGTTGAGCACTGTGCGTCTTGATCACCATTGAGTGGCTGCCCATTGCAGCAAAGGCACCGATCAGCGTTGAGGGAACGCGTGCCGATGCGTGGGTCAAAAGTTGGTCCGGTTCACTGCGTCGCTCGCTCGAGACGATTTTCAATACCGCCGAATTGCTGCCGACACGCAGGGTGATCGAGTCAATCGCTGCTGGAAGCGATGTCTGTTCTCCGCGATGCCGGCGTTCAACATAGCTGACGTCGTAGCTGTCGGCGCCCGGGCTACAGGCCACAACTAAATCAAAAGAGCCGATCTCTTCGCCTTCGACGGTGAGTGGATGACGGCGCGCAAGTGTTACCAAGCCGGCGCGATCCACGAGCGACCACCTTTGCTCGCTAATCGAGGTCGCCTGCAAACCGCTTGTCGCCCGGGGAGCCGGCTGCGGCACCAGCGCGGGCGAAGAAGCCGCGACGGTCGCAGCGGCGGCCGGAACGTCGGCATCTTCCGTCGTCAACTTGGTAAGCTTGAGCTCGTCGCGCGTCATCGCGTGCATCGGCTCCCAGGGCGGGATCCGCAGCGCGACTTCGAGCAGATCGGCAGAGGCACCCATGTCGGCGGTATAGCGCGCCAGCCGTCCGATATCGCGCTGCACCAGCACGAGATCCTCCGCTGAATAGCCGGCGGCGGTTGGATCTTCGCGGCGATCGCCAAGCCAAATCTGATGCACCATCACCCGCGACTCCGCCGGCACTGTCCGGCGTACGCCACCAAGCAGCACAAATGCGCACATCGACTCGCAATCAGCTTCTGGTGAGACCTTCACGCGCGGCTTGTCCTCGCTGTCCGCAGCAATATCGACAAGGCTGCCGACCGTGGTCGCGAGCTTGAGCTTGCGAAATTCCCGCCCGAGAGCGATCGCGCCATGCACTGACCCGCCGTCCGAATTCAGGACGACGGTCGCGCCGGCGACGTCGTGGTTTTGCACAAACTGAAGAAAATGACGCGGAGTGTCAGCGGTGATCGCACCGGATGCAGCGATGAAGGTCTTGCAGTTGTCGCCGCAGACTTCCGCCGGCCCCTGCACGCGCATTTCAAAGCGCATCGGCAGCGACCGATCGGACGCATGGAGAGAAGCCGGCAGCAAAGCCAGTGGCGCCGCCAAAGCGAGCGCAGCGATCAAGACTGATCGGTTCATTCTA